>Ga0334882_1000011_pt1 | contig 364038 bp, 336 predicted proteins | sample GraSluR1_MG_5_FD_207226 | JGI IMG/M metagenome (GOLD analysis project Ga0334882, IMG submission 207226) | Sludge microbial communities from methane-producing bioreactor in Wageningen University, Netherlands - Granular Sludge_15_04-R1 | ecosystem: Engineered > Bioreactor > Anaerobic >...
GTAAGCTCGACACAAGGGCGGATGCATCCAAGCATCAGGGTGATTTTGCTGCAATAGTGCAGGGTGTTAATGATACACTTGATGCAGTAATAGGGCCTCTTAATGTGGCTGCAGAGTATGTGGACAGGATATCTAAAGGTGATATTCCGAACAAAATAACTGATAATTACAACGGAGACTTTAATGCAATAAAGAATAATCTTAATATTCTTATTGATGCTATGAATACAATTGCTGAACTGGCTGAGGAGATCGCCACTGGAAACCTTATGGTTTCAGTTGAAGAAAGATCTGCACAGGATAAACTGATGCAGTCACTTAAAAAAATGGTGGAAGATTTAACAAAGATTGCAGTTGATGTGCAGACAGCAGCTAACCAGGTTGCCCAGGGGAGCGGTGAGATGAGTTCATCTGCAGAGGAGATGGCATCCAGCGCCAATGAACAGTCCGCCAGTGTTGAAGAGGTTTCCAGTTCAATGGAGGAGATGAACAGCTCAGTTGTTCAGAACGCGGATAATGCAAAACAGACTGCAGTTATTTCCAACAAGGCTGCAACAGATGCGCAGGAAGGTGGAAGGGCTGTTGCTGAAACAGTTAAGGCAATGAAGAGTATTGCTGAAAAGATTGCTGTTATTGAAGATATTGCAGCACAGACAAATATGCTGGCTCTTAATGCTGCAATTGAAGCTGCAAGGGCAGGTGATCATGGTAAAGGTTTTGCCGTAGTTGCAGGTGAGGTACGTAACCTTGCTGAAAGGAGCGGAAATGCGGCCCGTGAGATCAACAATCTTTCAATAGAGAGCGTTGAAGTGGCGGAAAAAGCGGGCAAACTTATTGAGGAGATTGTACCCCAGATCCAGAAAACAGCTGAACTTGTTCAGGAGATCAATGCATCGAGTGCTGAACAGGCCAATGGTATTAACCAGGTCACTCAGGCTGTTGAGCAGCTCGATAAGGGGATACAGCAGAGTGCTGCTGCTACTGAGGAGATGGCATCTACTACAGAGGAGCTCCTTGGACAGGCGGAACAGCTCCAGAGGTCTGCAGCATTCTTTAAAGTAAAGCAGAATGAAGGGGGCTCATTCCAGGCAGCTTCTGTTAAGAAAAAACCTGCAGTTCATAGTGCAGGGTTCACAGGCAAGAATGCTGCACCGGCTAAACCGGTTACAGGTGACCACTCAGGAATTACAAAAAAATTCGGTAATGAAGATTCAGAAATAGGGGGAGTAGAGCTTGATCTTTCTTCTGATGACGGATTTGAAAGATATTAGGATTAGTAAAAAAAGGCTCATCCCGGATTTGCGGGAAAAGTAAGAAATTATTTTTTCACCGCATTAACCGGGGTAAGCCCCCTGTCCCCCGGAGGGGGCACGTAGCAGGAAAACTTAAGTAATTTGATGAATAAGAGTATTAAAACATTTGTTTAAGTTGTTGAGTTAGCAAAAGAATTTAATGTATGAATTAAATCGAAGTAGATATAGAAATGATAAAATTAAGATTCTCAGAATTAAAATAGATAACTCGTGCCCCCCTTGGGGGACAGGGGGCCAAGGGACAGCCCCTTCCGGAACTAAAGTGGAGAAAAATTGATTAAAGGTGAATACCGGAATGTCTGAAAGAGCTGATGTAAAGTTAAATGAAGCTGATCCACCCCTAATAGGCGTTATTCCTATGAGTGATGGCGAGTTTAATCTTTTCAGCACTCTAATCTATTCACAGCTGGGTATAAAAATGCCTCCTGCAAAAAAGCTTATGTTAACATCAAGACTCAATAAAAGGGTGAAAGCCCTGGGGTACAGATCCTACAGGGAATATTACGATTTTATAATAAATGAGCATGGCACATCTTTTGAGTTTAACAGAATGATAGAAGCTGTTACAACCAATAAGACCGATTTTTTCAGGGAATCCGCTCATTTTGATATTCTTGCAAGAGAGGTGCTTCCGGAACTTACTGCAGGTGAAAGGTTTAACCGCACAGGTGAATTGAAAGTATGGAGCGCAGGATGCTCAACCGGGGAGGAGGCATATACCCTTGCAATGGTGCTTTCGGAATATTTCCCCGGGAGTAAAAGGGAGTTTAATATTCTTGCCACTGACATTTCAATTAAAGTTTTAAAAACAGGTATGAATGCTGTTTATAAAGAGGAAGTGATTAAACCTGTGTCTCTGGAGATGAGGAAAAAGTATCTTCTTCGCGGGACAGGGGATAATTCCGGGCTATACCGCATTGTTCCTGAGCTTAGAAAAAAAATAACTTTCAAACAGCTTAACCTTATGGATGATGTTTTTAAAATTGACAGAGATTTCGATTTTATTTTCTGCCGTAATGTAATAATCTATTTTGATAAACCTACTCAGGTAAAGCTTTTTGAAAAAATATATAATCATCTGAATCCGGGAGGGTATTTGTTTATTGGGAGTTCTGAAACTCTTTACGGGGTAAGTGACAGGTTTAAACCGGCAGGCCCCACTGTTTATAAAAAGCCGATGATGTGATAAAATTTCTTTTTTTAATAAAGGGGTTTTTGTGAGTATTAAAAAAATTAAAGTTCTTGTTGTGGACGACTCAGCAGTTGTACGTCAGGTGATGCGTGAGATTCTTGAATCTGACAGTTCGATCCAGGTTATTGATACTGCCGGGGATCCTTTTATTGCTGCAGAAAAGATTAAGAAGGAACTCCCGGATGTTATTACACTTGATGTTGAAATGCCGAGAATGGATGGAATTACATTTCTTCAGAAGATTATGAGCCAGCACCCCATACCGGTAGTAATGTGCTCAAGCCTGACTGAAGAGGGCGCTGAAACAACATTAAGGGCTCTTGAACTTGGCGCTGTAGATATTATTACCAAACCTAAAATTGGGATTCAGAGTTTTATAGAGGAATCAAAAATACGGATATGTGATGCTGTTAAGGCTGCTGCTGAAGCTAAAGTTACAGGTATAAAATCTAAAAGAAGTAATAAGCCGACAGATAAACTTACTGCTGATGCTGTAATGCCTGCTCCTTCCGGTAAAGCGATGTTAAAGACAACAGAAAAGATTATGGCTGTTGGTGCTTCAACAGGGGGAACAGAGGCGCTAAGAATATTTCTTGAAGGTATGCCTGAGGATTCCCCCGGTATTGTAATTGTTCAGCATATGCCGGAAAATTTTACAAAAGCCTTTGCCAAAAGGCTTGATGGACTCTGCCAGATAGAGGTTAAAGAGGCGGAAAATAATGATGGTATTCTCAGGGGGAGAGCATTGATAGCTCCGGGGAATAAGCATCTTCTTATAAAAAGGAGCGGTGCCAGATATTATGTGGAAATCAAGGACGGGCCTCTTGTTTCACGACATCGCCCTTCGGTTGATGTACTATTCAGATCTGCGGCGCAATATGGCGGATCTAATGTGGTGGGTATAATAATGACAGGTATGGGTGATGACGGAGCCAGAGGCATGGCTGAAATGAAGAAAGCAGGATCTTACAATATTGCCCAGGATGAAAAGAGCTGCGTTGTATTTGGAATGCCTAATGAGGCAATAAAGCATGGGGGGGTTGATCTCGTTTTACCCCTTGATAAGATAGCGGATGCGGCTTTAAAGGAGTGCGCAAAGTAAATAAGCAGGGGGCGGATTATGGAAGATATATCTTTGGTAAAAGACAATATTATGGAGAAAGAAGATTATTCCGGTGATTCCAGAGAACATAAAGATGACGGGATGTCGGATGATGTTACTCTTTATCTTACATTTCTACTGGGGAGTGACCTTTTTGGTATTCCGGTTAATTCTGTGCGTGAGGTGATTGAGTATAAGAAAGTTTTTAAAACCCCCAGGGTGCCGGACTATATTAAAGGTGTCATTAATCTCCGTGGTGAGGTTGTGCCTATAATTGATCTTACTTCCAGATTTTATAATAATAAAAGTGAAATAATTAATACTTCTGCTATAGTTGTTGTTGAGATTAGTGAAAACAGCCATAAAATACCAATAGGAGTAATTATTGATTCAGTTAAAGCTGTAGTTGATATTGGTGTAGATAAAATTGATTCAACACCTGATATAGGGAGCAGAATCAAGCCTGAGTATCTTGACGGAATCGGCAAGGTTGATAATGAATTTGTAATATTACTGAATATTGATGCAATCCTGAATATTGAAGAGCTTTCAGGATTTGAAGATAATAACAATTAAAGGGGGAGGGATTGTATGTCAAAAAAAATAATGGTTGTGGATGATTCTAAGGCCATAAGGCAGTCTTTAATATTTACATTAAAAGGGCACGGTTATGAGGTTCTTGAAGCTGCAAACGGGGTTGATGCTCTTGATCTTATGAAGGATAATACAATAGGGCTCTTTATTTCCGATGTGAATATGCCGGAAATGGACGGTATTGAACTTCTTAAAAGAATCAAGCAGGATAAAGATCATAAGTACACACCGGTTATTATGCTTACAACTGAATCGGGACGTGATATGATCGAAGCGGGGAAAGAGGCAGGGGCAAAAGCCTGGATGATTAAACCTTTTCAGCCGGAAGAAATAGTTTCTGCTGTAAAGAAATTATTTGTTGTTCAATAAAGATGGCTTACTTCGGATTTTTTGGAAAGTATTAATTTGTTCCTGCATCTTCCGGAGTCAGCCCCCTTTGGGGGACAGGGGGAAAAGAGATTTACTTTTCTCCCGGACATTTTGGAAAGAGCTATAAATATTATAAAATAAAAGGAGGCCTGCGGTGAAACTTCATATTATGAGAAAAAAAGCAGGAGATAATAAAGTTCAGCTCAAGATAGCAGGCAATATGACTATATACTCCATAAAGAAACTGAAGGAACTGCTCCTTAGGGAATTGAAAAGCTCCTCCAGAATAACAATGGATCTGTCCGGGATAAATGAAGCTGACACTTCCGCGTTTCAGATGCTGGTTTTCCTTAAGAGGGAAGCAGCGGCGACTGACAGAGAGTTCCATGTGGTGAATATGAGCAACAGGCTTCAGTCTATTTTCAGTCTTTATAATGAGACAATATAATCCGGGGGGTAAAGTAATGGCCGGGAATCAGAGTGATAAAAATTTTAAAGCTGTATATTTTACTGAGAGCAGGGAGCTACTTGATGCCATGGAGGTATCACTCCTCGCTCTGGAGAAAAATAACAGCGATGAAGAATCCATAAATTCTATTTTCCGTGCTGTCCATACAATCAAGGGGAATTCAGGCATGTTCGGTTTTGCCCGTATCGGCGAATTTACTCATAATCTGGAAAATATGCTTTCAAGTGTACGCACCGGTGATCTTCAGATTACTGATGAAATGTCAGTACTTCTTCTTGAAGCTCATGATTTTATATCAATTATGCTCGATTATTATGAAGGGGCAGATGATGATGCAGCACTTGATCCTGATATGGAATCTCTCTTTCTGAATCTTGCCGGACGGATAGATGAATTTCTACCCGGTGGAAATGATGAGGAGCATGATAAAATAAGCAGTACTGAAACTTATGCCCCGGCAGAGGTCTCGATAGAGGGTGATAATGAATTATATGTGAATAATGACTGCTGGCATATTTCATTAAGATTCGGGAAAAATGTTTTTAAAGATGGTCTTGACCCATATTCATTTATAAGCTACCTGGGAGAAAAAGGAGAAATTAAAAACATAAAAACAGTTTATGAAGATATGCCCTTTGGTGATAAGATGATGGCTGATCAATGCTACCTCGGTTTTGAAATGGATTTTAAGAGCAGTATGTCTAAACGAGAGATTGAGGATGTATTTGATTTTGTAATCAATGATTGCGAGCTTCGCATTCTCCCGCCGAATACAGGTATTGCTGACTATGTTACACTTATTGAGGATCTTCCTGAAACCACAATGCGTATTGGTGATATGCTCAAAGAGATCGGTTCATTAACCGGTGCAGAACTGAAAATGGCGCTTGAACTTCAGGCCAGAAAAAGTGAGTCAATTACAAAATCTCCTGAAGAGCTTCTTGTGGGTAATATACTTCTGGAAGAGAAGATGGTTCAGAAGCCTGTTCTGGAGGCAGCGCTTGAAAAGCAGACGCTTATCAAAAAGAGAGAGGAAAGCAACCGGAAGCTTATCCGGATTGACGCTGAAAAGCTTGATCACCTGATTAATCTTATAGGGGAGCTTGTAATAACCGGTTCCAATGTAAAACAGATCTCAGAATCTGAAGAGAAGATAGGGCTTGTTAAGTCAGTTACAGATATGGCCAAGCTTATTGAAGAGATAAGGGACAGCACCATGGGAATACGTATGGTGCAGATTGGTGAAACATTTAAACGCTTCGAAAGAGTGGTGCGTGATCTGAGCAGAGAAAAGGGGAAACAGGTTGAGCTGGAAATATATGGCGGAGATACCGAACTTGATAAGACCCTTATAGATAAAATTTCAGATCCCTTAATTCATCTTATACGAAATGCGGTTGATCATGGAATAGGGAGTCCTGATGAGAGAAAGAGAGCAGGTAAATCTGCAATTGGAACTGTTACGCTTAATGCCTTCCATGAAACAGGGAGTATCATTATAGAAGTAAGGGATGACGGTAATGGCCTTGACAGGGATAAAATCTACGTCAAGGCACTGGAGCTGGGCCTTGTAAAACCGGATCAGAACCCTTCCGATTATGATATTTATCAGTATATTTTTCTTCCAGGCTTTTCCACTGCCTCAGAGATTTCTAATATTTCCGGACGCGGGGTGGGGATGGATGTTGTTAAGAAGAACATCGAATCTCTCCGCGGAACAGTTGTGCTTGAAAGTGAAAAGGGTGAAGGTACAACAATAAGGATACATCTCCCACTCACTCTTGCCATAATTGACGGCTTTATGGTTAAACTTGCTGATTCATATTATGTTCTTCCCCTTGATATGGTTACAGAATGCACAGAAGTTTCAAGGGAGGAACTTGATTCAAAAGAGGGGGGAAATTACATGAATCTTCGGGGTGATGTACTCCCTTTTATGAAGATGAGAGAGTTTTTTATGGAAACCGGTGATGAGCCGGAAAAACAGAAGGTAATTGTTGTTGAGTATTCCAGGAAAAAAGTGGGCCTGGTAGTTGATGATCTTATCGGAGAGTTCCAGACTGTAATCAAGCCTCTGGGGAAGATTTTCAGCAGCCTCCAGTGGATAAGCGGCTCTACTATTTTAGGTACTGGTGAGGTGGCTTATATTCTTGATATACCTAAGCTTATTAAAAGCGCACAGATTATGGAATATAATGAACTGTGATATATTTCCGGCAGACTATATTTATAAATATATCAGCTGAATATGCTGAAGCCGGAGAAATAATTGGAAAACAGTAAACGGACAATACTACTCGTTGAAGATGATGCCATAACAGCATTGTCGCAAAAACTTATGCTTGAAAGGTATGGCTATAATGTAATTACAGCAATCAGTGGATCAAAAGCTGTAGATATTGCATTGAACAATGATGTTGCTCTGGTTTTAATGGATATTGACCTGGGCGGTGTAATTGACGGACATATGGCTGCCCGTGAAATACTTGCGGTAAAAAATATTCCCGTACTCTTCTTAACTGCCCATGTAGAAAAGGAGATTGTGGAAAAAGTAAGGGAGGTTACCCGTTACGGTTATGCCCTTAAAACAACCGGTGAATATGTACTCATGTCATCAATTGAAATGGTCTTTGATCTTTTTGAAGCACATGAAAAGACCCGGGAGAGTGAGGAGAACCATAGACTCCTTGTTGAAGAGATAAATGATGTTATATTCTCCCTTGATGAAAGGGGTATATATTGCTATATAAGCCCCAGGATAAAAGAGTATGCCGATTATGAACCGGATGATTTTGCAGGGAGGAGTTTCTTCGAATTTGTTTATCCGGAAGATGTGGAGTATTCCAAACGCCATTTTTTAAGTCTTAAAGACGGGGTAGCCTCATCCGGTGAAATCCGGATTATGAAAAAGGGTGGAGGCCTGGTATGGTTCAGGGTATCGGGGCGTCCAATTATAAAAAACGGCAGGTTCTCAGGTGTAAGGGGGGTTTTTGTTGATGTAACAGACCGTAAAATAGCTGAAGAACAGATAAATGTACTGTTAAAAGATAAAGAGGATCTGCTGCAGGAGATCCATTGTCTTTACGGTTTATCAAAACTGATGGAGGATACACCTGACTCAATAGATGAAATACTCCACCTTGCAGCAGATATGCTTACAGATGCATGTGCTCACACTGAATATTCTGTTGCAAAAATTGTTTATAAAGATGTACCCTGTTTTTCAACCGATTATGTTGAGCCGGTAATTTCTATAGAAAATGATCTTGTCATTAATGGATTAAAAAGAGGGTTCATTTTACTTGGATATTCTGCCGCAGAAACTGATGAAGGTATAATATCTTTCAGTGAAAGGGATATAAAATTTCTTTCCAATGCTGCAGAAAGAATAAGCAAAATTATTGAGTTTATAAAAGCCAGAGAAGATCTTAAAAAGCTGGAAAGGGAAGTTATAAATATAAGTGAAAGTGAACGGCGAAACATAGGTCACGAGCTCCATGATGGCCTGGGTCAGATATTGACAGGTGTGAGCTTTATGATTAAAACCCTGGATAATCAGGTGCAGACTGATCCTGTAAATGCGCGGAAAAAAATAATTGAAATAGGTGAACTGGTTAATGATGCATCCCGCCTATGCAGACAGATTACAAGGGGGATGCCGCTGATTAATATTAAGCATAATACCCTTGTCATGACACTGGATCAGCTGGCAATAAGCACAAGGGAAATATTCGGTATAAACTGTGAAGTTGACGCAGCAGATGATTTTTTTATAAATGATGATTTTGTTTCACTGCAGCTCTACCGCATCATACAGGAAGCTGTAAATAATGCGGTAAAGCATAGCGGCGGCGATTCGATCCATATTTCATTGAGAGGGGAATCAAATATTTACCTGGCAATACATGATAATGGCAAAGGATATAATTTTACTAAAAAGAATCCTGGCATGGGATTAAATATTATGAAATATCGGGCGGATTTAATTAATGGGAAATTCTCAGCCGGGAATCATGAAGACGGCGGATTTGTTATATCTGTACTTTTATTGTAGGATTGAGAGAGAATCATTTATAGAGTGCCTTTACCCGGTGTATTGGCCCCCTGTCCCCCTAAAGGGGGCACGTTAAAGGAGTTCTTGTGTTAGTTGATGAATTAAAGTATTAAAACACCTGTTTATACTGTTGAGCTGGAAAAGGATTTGAGGACGAATATTATGAAATCAGAAAAAACTAAGGTCTTCCTTACAGTTGTAATAAATGAGAAAAAAAATAGTTCACAACAGGAATTTGACAATACAGGGAAGAAATCTGCGGAGTGTTGAAATTAAATATGCAGATGTATTAAATAACATTGAAATAGTTATAGGAATAATAAGGATAAAATTATCAAAGTGATGATATATGAACACGTGCCCCCTCCGGGGGGACAGGGGGCAGAGAGGAAATCCTTAATTGAAACACTCAATGGAGTTAAAATGAAAATTGTACTTGTTGATGATCACCCGGTTGTCCGGAAGGGACTGAAAAGCATCCTTGAGGAGGATGCCGGTTATACCGTATGCGGTGAAGCTGAGGATGGAGATAAGGCCATAAGAGTAATAAGCGAAACTGACCCGGACCTTGCGATTATTGATATTGAACTTAAGGGCGGTGTTGACGGTATTGAACTTGTTGGCGCAATAAAAAGCAGGTTCCCTGAAGTAGTAGTGCTTGTTATGTCAATGGATGATGGTACACTTTACGCGGAAAAGTCGATTAAGGCGGGTGCCAGAGGATATATTGCTAAAGCAGAGGCAGCGGAGAATATATTAACCGCAATTGATTCTGTAATGAGAAATGAACTTTATCTAAGTGCTTCTATATCAAATAAAATTGCCACAAAGCATATTTACGGTACAACAGGGGATGATGATGTTAATGTGCAGAGGTTGAGCAGCAGGGAGTTTGAAATTTTTCAGCTTATAGGCAAGGGATATAAGAGAAATGAGATTTCAAAAAAACTGAATCTCAACATAAATACCATAGAGAGTCACAGACGGAAGATAAGGGAGAAGCTTGGTATAAGCAGTTCATCTGAACTGGCAATAATTGCTGTCCAGTGGGTAATAAAGGAGAACCGGTGATTTTAAAATTTCTACATTAACTTTTCTGCTCCGGATCTATGTGATGATGCTTATTAATCCTTTGGTGCAAGCGGCAGTGTAATTTCACAGTTAACCTTGATAACAGGCTCCCGGTTAATATCGGACATATCCTTAATATTTGAAAGAGTAATCTTGCCGCCATGTTTTTCTATAACATATCTTACCAGTGTAAGGCCGCAGCCGAAATCGATGGATGGATAATTGTCATATACCAGTTTGGTGAGCCGGAAAAAGGGTTCAAAAACCATATTCTCATATTCAAGGGGTATTCCTGTGCTACCCTTTTCATTTTTTACAGGTTCATTGAGTATATTTATTATAAATTTATTATCTGATATTCCGGATATAACATAAATTTTTGAACCGGGGAGAGAAAATTTAGATGCGTTAATAAGAATTTCTTCAAAGATTTTATTAAAGTAATGACTGTTAAGATTAACAGAGTCAGATTCAAATCCCGGTTTAATGTCACTGATTGAGCAGAGATGTTTATTAATAGAAAAAATTTCTGAATTATCAGCAATCGATTGTTTCATCATGTTGTAAAGTGTGCTGCATTTAACAGTTGTGAGTTCAGGATCATTTATCATTATTTTGTGGATTTCACCAAAAGTATCAAGGGCTTTCTGGGCAAGACGGTTATTCTGTTTAACAAGGTCGAATAGCTCACCGTTTATAATATAATCATCACCCTCTTTTTTTGCTGATGATTCTACAAGATTCAGGAGAGAAACAAGCGCACCGAATCCTCCACCCTGATTGAAAGCAGTATGAAAACTTGTAAAGAGGTTGTTATCAAAACCTCTGTCATCTTTGAATTGTGCTGTATCTGCGAATCTGTACCACTCAAGCTGATTTTCAAGACGTATAGTCTTCTCCTTTTCCAGCATAATAGATGATTTTTTCATTTCATAGGCTTCAAAACCGCGGTTCACTTTTAAAAGAACCTCGTCGAGATTGAGAGGCTTAACAAGGTATTCAAAAGCCCCTTTTTTCATTACATCAATAATGAGGTCATATTCCCTGTGAACTGTTGTAACAATTATTATCGGCGGAACCGCACCCTGATTAATCCTGGTTATAAGTTCATTCCCGTCCATCCGGGGCATCTCAATATCTGTAATTAAAAGAGGGAAGTACTCTTTATCAAATGCTGCAAGGGCTTCAACGCCATCTTTTGCAAGGACAACCTCATAACCGGATGACGAGAGGAGCTCCTTAAGCATTGATGCTGAGTATTCATCATCTTCAGCTATGAGTATTTTTCTGGAATTGTGTAATGACATAATTATATCCTCTTGTTTTATCTTATTGTGGAGGCGTTCGACCCGGGAGGAGCACTATGAATGTGCTCCCTTTTCCGCATACGCTTTCCACATTTATTTCTCCATCATGAAGATTAACCAGTTTTTTGGTTATTGAAAGGCCCAGGCCTGTACCCTGATTTTTAACTGATGATTCATTCCTTACCTGTTCAAAGGGCTGAAATATTTTCTCCAGAGATTCATCAGGTATTCCGCAACCTTCATCCCATACTCTTATTTCAATATACTCATTTTTACCTTTTATTTCAAGTCCTGTTTTTTTCCCGCTATCAGTAAACTTGATTGCATTTGAAAGGAGGTTATAGAGTATCTGTTTAAGCCTTATCTGGTCAGCGTATAAAATGCCCGCATCAGGATCAATATCGAAGATTATATCTACACCTTTTTTTTCAGCAATTATTCTAATCGATTCCCTGAATCTTTTAATGAAATCTGTGATAAAGATTTTTTTTCTTTCAAGGGTTATTTTCCCTGCTTCTATTGAAGATATGTCAAGAATGTCGGTTATAATATCGAGAAGATGATTTCCGCTATCCAGCATAATTGTTATAAATTCCAGTTGTTTTGGATTTAGCGGGCCGGCCTTTTGCATCTCCAGTAATCTGCAATAGCCGAGAAGGGAGTTAAGAGGTGTTTTCAGTTCATGGCTCATATTGGCAAGGAAAATGCTTTTAGATTTGTTTGAGGCTTCAGCTATGTTTTTCGACTGAATAATCTCTTCCATGAGATTTCTATTGTCTGTTACATCCCTTGAGTTGATGATAATTGTAAAACCACTGTTGTGCAAATCCTTAACAAGTCTTATTTTAGACTCCAGAATTATCCATGTGTAATCCTTTTTTTGTATATTAAACTCCATTTCAATTAAATACTGATCTGCGGGAGTATTTTTTAATTTATCAGAAAAGATTGTGATATCTTCTTTATGTACATAAGAAGATATATTCTCCCCGATCATTTCAGGTTCATCATATCCAAGTACATGTTTAACAGAAGGGCTTTGATATAGAATAATCCCATCATCACTGAGAATAGTAATAAGATCCGCGGAGTTTTCTATAAGGTTTCGGAAATGCTTAGCGCTTTTTTCAAGAAGATCTTTTTCGTGCTGAAGCTCAAGCATGAGCTGTTCCTTCTGTTTCCCCAGTTCTTTCAGTCTTGCTTCAGCCTCTTTCCGGAAAGTTATATCCTCTTTAACTGCAACAAAGTGGGTAATAATATCTTCATCATTAAAAACAGGGGAGATTGATGCTGACTCCCAGTATATTTCCCCGTTCTTCTTTATGTTGCAGAACTCGCCTGTCCAGGTTTCCCCTTTTGTTATAGTTTCCCATAATCGTTTATATTCATCCGGAGGGTTTTTTTCTGATTTGAGAATCCGGGGGTTTTCCCCTTTAACTTCATCGAAGGTGTATCCTGTAAGTTCAGTAAATTTCGGATTAACATATTCAATATTCCCATTCAGGTCTGTGATAACAATAGAAACAGGTGTCTGTTCAATTGCTCTTGACAGCTTCCGCAGACTTTCATTTTCCAGCTTACGCTCAGTAATATCAACAGATATATTCCCTGTGCCTATAAGCACATCATCAGCCCCATATACAGGGAATTTTTTAGTATGCACATATCTTATAGATGAATCGGGCTGAACAACCGGCTCCTCTCTGCTGATAAATTCACCTCTGGGGAGAGTCTGAGCCTTTAATTCATCGGCAATATATGTTTTTACAGGTTCAGAATCGGGAGAGATATTAAAAATTTCCGCGTCAGTTTTCCCTGTCATATCCTGCGGTGATTTGAAACCGGCTGCTTTTGCGAAAGCAGGATTTGCCGCAACAACACGGCAGTTAAGGTCTTTGTGTACAATGATGTTGTCGCTGTTCTCAACAATTGCTGCCAGGGCTGATATTGTTTTCTCCCTCTGGCTGATGCTCTGGTAGGCATTATAAAGCTTAAATGCAATTCTGATTGCCGCATCAAGAATTGAAATATCAGCAGATTTCGGTACATAGCCGTAAGATGTGATCTCTTCAATCCTTTTTATTATTTCATCTCCTGTGTGGGCAGTGAGAAAAATTACAGGTATGTTATTATTTTTTAGAATAATCTCTGCAGATGCAATGCCGTCAATTCCGCTCCCCAGTTCAATATCCATTAATATCAGGTCAATGCTTGAGCCAGATTCCTCTATTTTGCTTATTGCCTTTTCCCCGGAATCGGATATAATTACTTTATATCCGATTTTTAACAGGGATCTCTGTTTTGCCATGGCTGCAATCGGTTCATCCTCTACAAGGAGTATGGTTTTTGATATGTTATTCATTCCGTTCCTGAATTTAATATTGCTAATTCTGATTTTTCTGCTTTAATGCTGTGGTAAAAAAAATAATATAACCTTCAGATTAAATTTAAAATTTAACCTTTTACAGGATTTAAGTCAATAACACTTAAAAGTGTTATCTTTAACACATTAGTGTTAGGGGTTATAAATAGAGGATATTCAACTAATAGCTACTGTTTTTTTAAAGTGATTGTAACAGAAGTGCCGCCGATCCGGTCAACTTCAATATTACCGCTTATCTGCTCAGTAAGCATGCTTATAAGCTGTAGGCCGAAGCCTGGAGAATTATGTATGTCCACATTTTCCGGGATCCCCATACCATTGTCCTCTACGGTTATTGAAAAAGTGTTGTTTTCCTGTTTCGCGGAGACTTTAATAATGCCGCCTGTTTTATTCTTAAAAGCATGCTTCATGATATTTGTGATGAGTTCGCTTAGAATAATTCCAAGGGGTGAAAGTATATCTGTATGCAGTATAATATCATCAATCTCTTTTAGAATTGTAACACTTTCCGCTGAATGAAAATTTTTTATTACTTCATCAATAAGAGGGGGGAAGTATTCCTTCAGTGAGACCTCCCTGAAGTCTTCAGACCTGTAAAGTTTATCGTAAAGGACCATCATGCTCTGGACCCGCGTTGAAGCATCGTAAAGAGCATTTTTTACAGATTCATCCTCAAGTGTTTCTGCCTGGATCATGAGAAGGCCGCAAATGGTATTCATATTATTTTTTATTCTGTGATGAACCTCTTTCAGGAGTATTTCCTTCTCTTTAAGAAGGTCACTAATTTTCAGTTCAGATTCTTTTCTCTCTGTTATATCCCGCGTAATCCCCTGAAAGCCATTAGGATTGCCGTCTGCATCCCTTAGAAATGTAAGATTAAAATCGGCCCAGTAAATAGAAGCATCCTTTTTAAAAGCCTCTGCTTCAAAGCTAACAGCCCTTGATTTGTCAGATGCAGGATTTTTCTCTTTCTCCATTTCCCTGGCCATAATCTCTGAAATTAATTTTATGGAGTGTGGCGGGAATCTTTTATCAAGAGAAATACCCTTTATTTCATCAGCAGTATATCCCTGCTGTCTCTCCACAGAAGGTGAAATGTAGGTTAAGTCAAGATTCATGTCAGTTGTCCAGATCACATCTACTACATTTTCTGCAATAAGCCTGTACCGGGATTCGCTAAGCTCAAGATCGTCAAGGGACTTTTTCAGATTCTTTTCCATTTGAATAAGGCGGGTATTGGCTTCTATAAGCTCTTCATTTGCTCTGGCAAACTCCTCATTTGTTGCCTCCATCTCCTCCATGGAAGCGGTAAGTTCTTCATTGAGAGCTTCAAGCTCCTCATTTTTAATTTTAATACTCTCTTGTGCAGCTTTACTTTCACTTATATCTCTGAATTCTGTTACACGGACTTTGCTTCCTTTATAGGGAATGCTTTTCCCCTGAATGCGGAGATCATATATTGTGCCGTCTTTTCTTAATCCTTTAACTTCGTATGGATCAGGGTAATCATTTAATATATTATTTTTTACTTTATCCATATTTTCTGGAGCTACCAGATTCAATCCGTTCATTCCGATAAGTTCTTTCATTGAATAACCGGTCAGGTCTGAGAGCCCTTTGTTGCATTCAATAATGACACCCTTCTCATGTATTGCTATCCCGCCGAATGAGGCTTCATGGAGGGCCTTAAACCGGTCCAGGCTGTCATTGAGCTCACTCTCCATCTCCCGCTGTTCACTTATATCATGGTTTACAACAATGGCACCCGTAATCTCTCCATTATCATCAATAATCGGGGCTGTAAAATTCAGGATAGTCCGTGTTACTCCGTCAAAGGCATCAATTTCAAGGAGCTCATTTTCTACAGTGATACCTTTTGTTATTGTATGAGCCAGAGCCCACTCTTCAGGGGCGATATCTTCACCTGAAGGGAGACGACGCGCTTTAAAAACACCATAATTTCCCGGGTCTACCTTCGGCTCTGCCCCCCATATCTTTTTACCTGTAGGATTCCCGCGAAGCAGCTTCCCTTTTTTATCAGCAAACCATAATCCCACAGGTATAATATCAAAAATTTTCTGAAGTGTATACTCCCGTTCTTTTAAAGATTCCTGTGAATTTTTCTGATCAGTTATATCCCTGTAATTTATCAGTATGCCGTTAATTTCAGGGATGTTGTAGCAATTCTTTGCAGTATATTCTATCCAGCTGTATCTGCCGTCTCTTGACCTGTACCTGCATTCAGCAGTAACGGATGACTCAGGTTCTGTGATGGTTCTATTAAGAAGATCACCGGTGGAGTAGGTATCATCGGGGTGAATGTTTTCCCATACTTCTGAACCTGTAATCTCTTCAGGTGTCCATCCGAACCACTTCCGGATATTAGGACTTACATATGTAACAACACCCTTTCTGTTTAAAACTGTAATTACATCAGATATGCTTGATATTATGGCATTCTGCATGGCTTCTTTTCTGCCGAGAATTTCATGGTTTTCAAAAAGCTCAAATGCCATCTGTATTGCTTCCTGAAGAACAAAGGTAGATGAACCTTTCAAAACATAACCGTACCTGGTAATCTCCTTAACTCTATCTACGTATTCTTTTTCCGCATGGGAAGTAAGAAAAACAATCGGTATATGGCAGTTCATCAGTATCTGCCTTGCTGCTTCGGGGCCATCCATCCCTTCGCCAAGATCTATGTCCATAAGAATAAGGTCTATTTGCGCGCAGGAGCCTGCCATCTGAACAGCCATTTCACCTGAATTAGCATTCAGAACATTGTACCCCGCTTTTGTAATTATTCTGGAAGTGACCATTGCTGCAACCGGTTCGTCTTCAACAAGGAGTATGGTTTTTTTTAATTTTTTTTCTGGCATAGCAGCTCCATTTGTTCAAAATATTCATAAATCTTACAGAAGAATAATCTGCTGGGAAGACCAGCAATATTATTATTTGTCTATAAATTAGCAACAAATTTATAATAGATAAAAGCAATAGGAATATCAGGGCTAATTTTAATTCACCGGTATTCATTCTAATTTTTCTTGACTTTTCTCTATGATAATGCGAGTATGCAAACTGTTGCATAACAGGAGGGTTTATGAATATACTTATAATGAATGGCAGTAAAAGCGGCTCAGCCATAGAGAGCCGCGTAAGCGAAATTATGAGCAGTGTATCAGAAAAGGGGCATAGTGTAAAGGAGCTTCTGCTCCGTGATATGAATTACTCCCCCTGCAGAGGTTGTTTCAACTGCTGGGTTAAAACTCCGGGGCTCTGTGTTTTTAAGGATGATGGAGATCTTTTATGCCGCGAATTTTTAAGTTCAGATATTGTTATTCTTGCTTCACCTCTTATTATGGGTTACCCCTCTGCACTTACTAAAAATGCCCTGGACAGGATTATCCCTCTCATACATCCCTATCTTGAAGACGTGGGAGGGGAGGTGCATCATATGAAGAGATATAAAAAATATCCTTCCCTGGCGCTTCTTCTGGAAAAGAGCGGTGATACTGATGATGAGGATATTGAAATTATAAAAGAAATATTTGAGAGGGCTGCCTTAAATCTTCGAAGCAGCCTTAAATTTTTAAGACTCACCGATTCTTCAGTTGAGGAGACAGCAAATGAAATTATCCGTAATTAATGGATCACCCAGAGGCGCTTCCGGAAATACAGCAACACTTCTTGAGCATTTTAAACAGGGCTTTCTGGAAATAGAGGGTAATTCCTTCGATATTATTAATTCCATAAAGAACAGGCCTGAATTCGCAGAGGAAAAGAATATGTTCCTTAATTCTGAAAGGCTTATTATAGCATTTCCACTTTATGTTGATGCAATGCCCGGATCAGTAAAGGATTTATTCGAATCCTTTGAGACGCTTAAAGGGAAAAATCCTGAACTCAAGCTTATGTTCATGATCCAGTGCGGATTTCCGGAAACCCATCATACCAGGTTTGCTGCACGTTACTGCGAAAAGCTAACATCTAAACTGGGGTGTACCTTTGCAGGCGCAATTTGTAAAGGTGGGTGCGAAGGTCTTACGGTTCAGCCGCCGGCGCTTGTAGATAAGGTTTTTACACGTTTTCATCAGCTTGGTAAGGAGTACGGTGTTACCGGTGAACTGGACAGTACCATACTCGGTAAGCTTGCCCATCCTGAGCACCTTACTTCGGAGAATATTGCCCAGGTAATCCCCATGGTAAATAACTTTCTCTGGGACGGGATGCTGAAAAAGAATAATGCACTTGATAAAAGTTTTGACAAGCCCTTTGGTGAGGATCTGTGAAAAACGATTAGAAAATATTCAGACCGCAACTTCCTCCCTCTCTACTGTGGCTTACTACTACCCACAAGTCGAGGTCTATCAAAATGACAAAAGATATTTCGCAAAAAATCTTTTAGTGAGTTCCTTTACCCGGTGTATTGGCCCTCTAAATCCTACTTCAACGAGCTCAGTACACCGCCCGGAGGGGGACTTTGGTTAGGTTGAATACCAAATAATTATATAATAAAAGCGTTTTTGAGGTTAAGGTTCAAGGTTTATTTCAAAACTTCTTTATTTAAGTCCCCCTGTATTTACGCCATATGGCATGGGGAAATCTACAATAATCAAACCCCTGATTTTATCAGGACATATGGCGTAATTGAGATAGAGCCAAATGGAATTTCAGATGCCATTTGGCTCTATCTCCGGGGGATTTAGGGGGCTTTTAAGAAGTGCGTAGTAGTAAGCCACTGTGGAGATAAGCCTATCGTTTTATAAACAACTGCGCTGTAGCCGCCACTGTATCCCAGACAGGCGAAAAAGGTGGAGCGTATCCCAGGTCAAGATAGGCAAGATCCTCAATGGTCATCCCCGCTGTAACAGCTGCAGCAACAGTATTAATCCTGAGTGCTGCTCCGTCAGTTCCGGCAATTTCGCCCCCTATGACTTTACGGGTTTTTTCATCAACAGTAAGTTTGGTTATAATATGTGCGGAACCGGGATAATAGCCTGGACGTGAGTGCCACTCCATTACCTTTTCAATTGTTTTTATTCCATTCTTTTCAGCCTCCCTGCTGTTGAATCCTGTTTTTGCCGCCTCAAGTTCAAATACCTTTACCATCAGTGAACCTATGGAGCCCTTAAACATTTCACTTTCCACACCTGACACCTGAAGGCCGGCAACCCGTCCCTGTTTGTTCGCAGTAGTTGCAATGGGAATATAAACAGATTCCCCTGTTATCAGGTGTTTTACTGTTGCGCAATCCCCAGCTGCAAATACATCAGGGATATTTGTTCTGCTTTTTTCATCAATAAGTATGGCGCCTGTTTCGTGAAGTTTTAAAGCTGTCTCTTTCAGAAACAGGGTATTTGGCCGGACTCCAATTGAAATAACAGCAAAATCGGTCTCGATTTCGCCTATGGAGCCGTTTAAAATCAATGTGCCGTTGTTCTGTATAAATTCTGCAACATCAGTATCTGGTATAACAGTTACTCCATGCTCAGTGAGCTTTTCTGTAATAAGCTTTTGAATTTCAGGGGACATGTTTGAAGCAACTGAAGGCATTTTTTCAATAATTGTTGTTTTAATGTTATTTCTGGTAAAAGCCTCAGCCAGCTCCAGGTTAATCAATCCGCCGCCAATAAGCACTGCACTTTCAGGCTTGCTGGTTTCAATAAATTTCTGAATTTCCAGGGCATCAGTAAGATTCCTTAACGCAAAAGTTAAGGGATTATTTACTCCGGCTATAGGGGGGATAAAGGGGTATGCCCCTGTTGCAATAACAAGTTTGTCGTAGGTATATTCTGAAACATCATTCAGCGAGTTAACTGTCACTTTTTTTTCATCAAAGTTTACGGCAGTAACTTCTGATTTCATGTGTATAATAATTTTTCTTTTATTTATAAATTCATCGACATTTATGGCAAGGAGTTGATTGTAATTACTAACATCACCGCCTAAGAGATATGGCGTACCGCATGCAGCATAGGATACAAACTCTCCCTTATCAAAAACTGCAATTGACATTTCACTATTTTTTCTTCTCGCCTGAGAAGCCGCGCTCATCCCTGCTGCATCTCCGCCAATTACTATAAGATTAAAATGTTCCATTACTTCCTCCATATTTTCATTTTCTATACTAAAACCGATTCGATGTTTTATTATTATCGCATCTTTTGCCGAAGCTGCTTTGATATATACTATAATATAGCCTTTAGTCTTTCGTTTGTCAAGGGAAAGCTTATCTGTAACAATTCGAAATATATTTAATCAGAAAGTAAGTTTATATGGAAATCCGGAATAAGTATAAATCTATTTTAGATAAATATAATATAATAAAATACTTGACTATTGTCGAGCTTTTAATTATATTGTAAACAAGTAAAATACTAATTCTGGAGAAAAAAATGGCTGTAAAAATTACTGATGATGCTAAAAACGAAGTTGTTTCCATGATGGGAAGCTCCGGATATAAAAATCCGGTATTACGACTGAATATAGCCGGTTTTGGTTGAGGCGGTCCCCGTCTGGGACTGGTTCTGGATGAACTGGCTGAAAACGAAAATGTTATAGTGGAAAATGAAGTTAAAATTACATATGACAGGAGAATCAAGGATTATGTTAATTCTGCGAGAAATATTACGATTGATTTTAGAAAAGATAAATTCGGTTCAGGGTTTGTTATCCTTGGAGGGAGTACCTGTTAAGATTAAAATTGATGATGACCATACAAAAAACGGAAGAGTTTAACTCTTCCGTTTTTTTTTAAGGTGGCAGTATAATATTACGGTTTTGTCATTCCCGCGCATACTTCGACGCGCTCAGTACAGGTGCAGGAATCTATGAATTCCCGATTTTTTTCAGGAGATTCCCGCCTTACCTTGTCACTTCAGCCGGAATGACATGTTTTCTCAAAAAATTATACCACTGCCAGTTTTGCATTAAAATACATTTTAACGAATTAACTTCGATATTAGTTTATTTCACTGCTTCATAAAAGCATCTTTTCGGTGAAATGACTTTACCTTCACCGGAAAGTTTTTTTATAGCTTTTGTAACATCAGCTTTGTCAATACCGGTTAACTCTGCTATGTCGCCAGGCCTTAGTGGTTTATCCTCTTTTTTCATAGCCTTTAAAACTTTATCTTCAGAAGTCTGAGCCATTGATTATTCTCCTGTCAGTTTTTTGATTTCCATAACCCATGGATATTGCAATACTCTCTGGCTGTTATTTTATCAGCATCAATTTTAAAAACAGCTTCAGGCTTGTCGCCAGGTTTTAAAAATTTTGTGTAGGAAACTCCATCAGCAAGGAGTTCAATCCACTCAATATAGTGTTTCTCCTCCATAGGGTGGAGTGTAGATCCCACAGTAATTTTAAAGCCGTCAGATGTTTTTTCGATTACAGGAACATGTTTTTCTGTTGTCTGGTCAGCTGAGTGTTCCTCCATAAGTTTCATCGGTTCATTGCAGCAGACAAGAGCCGGTGCTCCGTCATGTACTATTTCAATGATATTCCCGCATACATCACATTTGTAAATTTCAAAAAGTTTAGTCATTTTTTCCTCCATAAATTTTTGATAATAATCGTAAATCCCGGTTAAGGGTCTTTAGTGGCATTAGGGAATCTTCTATAATTATCCTTTGCACTATTGGTATTCTGGAATTTAATTCCCCGCTGTTGCCTTACCTTTAAATATTCTGTAAACATAAATAGAATATGCAATTACAACAGGCATACCAATCAGGGCAATTCCCAGCATTATTGAAAGAGTCAGTTCGCCTGATGATCCGTTGTAAATTGTTATGTCGTAAGCGGCACCCCCTGTAGCTTTTACCATATTAGGGAAATGAACACTTCCGGCAATTCCCCATAATGAGAAAAATGCCAGTGATGAGAAAATAAACGATTTAAAATCCTCACCTTTTGCAATATTTATTTTTAGGAGAATTAGCGAAATAACAGTAACAGCTGCACATATCCAGGCAGGGATGATGCCGATGTTCTGCGGCATAAATACAAATGAAGCTATAAGCGATGCCGCAAACATTACTAAATAAACATAGACCAGCTTTGATGCAGTTGATCTTGCATCCATCTGGAGTTCACCTTCCGATTTTAGTGCCGCGTATACAGACCCCTGCATCAGAATTGCGGTAAAACCGAGAAGACCGATAATCAGGGGGAAGGGCCTGAGCAGTGTTAAAAAAGTTCCCCGGAACTCCATCCCGCTGTCAAGAGGAACACCCAGAATTACATTACCAAGAGCAACGCCGAAAAGTATTGAAGGTATTACACTTCCAAGAAAAAATGCATATCCCCATACTTTTCTTCTCTCAGGTTCAAGTGCATAGAACTTTATTGAAACAGCCCTGAAAATTAAACCAAAAAGGACAAGCATCATAGCCAGGTAAAATCCGCTGAACACAGTAGCATATGCATGGGGGAATGCTGCAAAAAGAGCCCCCCCTGCAGTTACAAGCCACACCTTGTTCCCGTCCCATACAGGGCCGATAGAATTGAACAGGGTAAGGGCCTTTTTCTCATCTGACCCTGCAAGAAAGGGCATAAGGGCGCCAATTCCCAGGTCAAATCCGTCAAGAACAGCATATCCGGCGAAGAGGATGCCTATTAGAAAAAACCAGCTGATTTGTAATATTTCTATTGTTTCCATTATTTACCTCTTTAATATCCTTTTTCATTGATTAAAACTTTCGGTCCCTTCCTGACCATTTGAACCAGAAATTTAATGAACAGGATAAAGAGAAGAATGTATATAATCGAAAAAAGAATTATTGTAAGGAGTATCTGCCATGCCGGAACCACTACTGATGCTGCATCAGCTGTTTTCAGTACATTGTAAATAGCCCAGGGCTGACGTCCGATTTCTGCTGCCATCCACCCAGTCTGATTCGATATATGGGGGAGCGGGATTGAAAACAGAATTGCTTTAAGGTACCAGTCTGTTTCAAAGAGTTTTTTTCTTTTAATCAGAAGAAGACCAATAGCAGACATCAGTGCAAATAAGGAACCAAGGGCAATCATAATGTGATAGGTTGTGAAAGTAAGGAATATAGGGGGGTGCAGATCTTCAGGGAAATCGTTAAGTCCCTGCACAACAGCATCGGGATCCGCATATATCATAATACTGAGCAGTTTTGGTATCCCTATTTCCAGATATGTCTTTTTATCCGCTGCGACAGGTACGCCAAAAACCGATAAAGGAGCACCTGCTGTTGTATCCCATAAACCTTCAAATGCTGCCATTTTAACAGGCTGTGTTTTTGCCACCTGAACAGCATGGTAATGCCCGGTGCCGAACTGGATAAAAGAAGTAAAAATGAATATTAGAAGTGAGATTGTTAAAAGGGGTTTTGCGTAATCCAGATCCCTTTTCTTTAATATATACCAGGCGCTTATTCCTGCAACAAAAAGCGACCCGGCCATCCAGGCGCCAACTACAGTGTGGAGGTATCTCTGGATAGTGGAATGATTGATTGCCGCTTCATAAAAATTAGTGAGTACAGCCCGTCCTTCAACCATTTCAAATCCTGCAGGTGTCTGCATCCAGGAATTTGCTATAATGATCCAGAGCCCGGATAAATGTGAGCCTATAAAAACCATCAGGGCTGCAGCCCAGTATGCTTTTTTTGAAACCCTGTCCCTTCCAAAAAGGAGAACACCAATAAAAACTGATTCAAGGAAAAATGCTGAAATACCCTCAGCAGCCAGAGGTGCACCGAAAATATCACCAACGATTCTTGAGTAGGTTGACCAGTTTGTGCCGAATGAAAATTCAAGAACAATACCTGTAGCAACGCCCATTGCAAAAACAAGGGCAAGGATTTTAGCCAGATATTTTGTTAGATTTTTGTATAGAACATTATCTGTTCGTAAATAAACAGTTTCTGTGTATAATATTATTAATGTAAGTCCAAAAGTAAGGGGGGGGAAAATGTAATGAAACCCGGCAGTAAGAGCAAATTGAATCCGGGATAATAAAACCGCATCCATAGGAATCCTCCATATAAGTTTTCAGGCATGTTGCCATGCCTGATTAAGATTACAGTTATTCCGGATCGAACTGATCTTTGCCGACCCCGCATACAGGGCATACAAAATCATCAGGGAGATCTTCAAAAGCTGTACCCGGTTTTATTCCATCTTCAGGAATTCCTGCTTCCGGATCATATACATATCCGCATACAGAGCAAACATATTTCTTCATTCTCTTATCCTCCATTTATTCTATGTTGTTTGTTTAATTAAGCTTATTCGGAATCTTTATTAATAGTAAAACAGGTGTAATTTTAATCAACACAAATTTTTATATTTTACGAAAAAAGCATAAAGATTTTACCATAAAATTCTTGATTTATTCTATTCATGGAGTCAATATAATACTATTGAGTGTAATTTCAAAAAAAAAATGAATAATCAGATAAGTTTTGTATTTTATTAAGTGCCGGTTATAAAAAAAACTATGGGGATACTGAAATGAAGAATATAATCTATACATTTATTGCATTTCTTACTTTTACGTCGTTTCTTGTTATTGGATGCTCAAAGAAAACACCCCATTACGAACTTTCCAGGTTTATCCCGCCAGATTTCTGCGGAGCATGTCATGGGGGGATTTATGATCAGTGGCACGGCTCTATGCATAATCTTTCACTTAAAGATGTGATATACCAGGAGCTTGCTCTCCAGGGGCTTGAAGGACTAACAGATAAAGATGAAATTGCAGAAGCAGAGGTGTGTCAGAAATGCCATGTGCCTGTGGGATATATTACAGGCTACCCTAAAAAATTATCTGATGATTTTTCTAAAATTTCTGATATAGGGAAGGAAGGGATTCAGTGCGATTACTGTCATTCAATTACAGGCGCTTATAAAATTTATAATGCCCGCTTTAAATTTGATCCTGGCAGGGGTGATTCTGATCCGGGGATAAAGAGAGGGCCCCGTGATGATGCTGAATCCGATTTTCATGGTGTGGCATATTCTGAATTTCACAAAAGTTCAAAATTATGCGGTACATGCCATAATGTGAAACATGAAATATTCGGTACCTGGCTTGATACAACTTATCAGGAATGGGAAAAGAGTCCATATAATAAAGAAGGTGTTCAGTGTCAGGATTGTCATATGTATCAGAGGCCTGGTGAGCCTGGTACAGGATTAACAGCAAGGGGGAAAAATCCGGGGAGCTCTACTTCCGGTTCAAAGGAGAGGGACCATATCTTCACTCACTATTTTATCGGCGGAAACAGTGTTATTCCCGGAATGGGAAATGATTCTGCCCGGGTGAAGATGGCTGAGGAGAGACTTAAAAGCGCTGTTATTATCGATATGGACAGCACTACTGAAGGGAACAATCTGGTGGTGCGCCTCAATAATAAAGGTGCAGGTCATGATGTGCCCACCGGTGTTTCAAATATGAGACAGGTCTGGTTACAGGTCAAAGCTGTAGATTCGAAAGGAAAAACTGTCTTTGAAAGCGGGGTGCCCGATAAAAAAGGATACCTTGGCGATGAGGCTGTTGTTTTTGTAACTAAATTTGGAGACGGAAAGGGGAATCCAGTGGATAACATTGCAAAGGCAAGGGAGATTCTCCATGATAAACGCCTGAAAGCAGGGGAGGAGCATATTGAAAAATTTGATCTTGGTGATATTAAAGGAAAACTTAAAGTGACTGCTTCATTGAATTACAGAACAATACCGCAGGATCTTGCTGATAATTTGAAATCATTAAATGGAATGAAAATTCCTGTAATTGTTATGGCGGAGGAAACTATTGAACTGGAAAGATAAATTCAGCTTTACCGGAAAAATAACATTCCGGGTACCGTTCCTGGTATTTCTGGTTCTGTTTGCGGGTATAGGTTCAGTTATGACCTATTACCTGCAGTCCCAGAACAGCACAATTATTTCATCCAAGGAATCGGAAATTAAACAGGAAGCAGAAATAATATATACTGCTATAAAAAACAATATGCTTGCAGGCGAGGCGCCGATTGCTGTTGAACTTTTTCGTGATTTTGAAAGGGCAAATTTTGCCTCAATGATAGGGCTTTACCGCGCAGATGGGGAAACAGCCTTTTCTGATAATAATACAATCGCAGAAGTTAATGCAAATATTAATGAAGAGAAATTTTTACCAAAATCAGTCTTGTCCCAAAAGAGAAAAATTGAAGATAGTGTGTTTATTAGATCTGTTGAAACTGTTTCCGATGTTTTTGTCCGTAATGTTTCAGGCGATAAGAAAAATATAATGATATACAAACCTCTGCTTAACCAGCCGAAATGTTCAGGCTGTCACGGCCTGAATCATGTTGTTCGTGGCGTTATAATGATTTCAACACCTGTTGATGATGTTTATAGAATGGCCCGTAATAATGTGATTATTTCAATATTACTTTATGCAATTGTTGTGTTTGTGCTTACACTTGCAATAATAATTTTTTTAAGGAAAGCACTGATTGAAAGGATCCTGAAAATCGGGGTTATAGTAAAAAATGTCGGTCTTGGAAATTTTAACAAAAAGTTTATGGTTGACCGGGATGATGAAATCGGGGATCTGGGTTATGAAATAAACAGCATGATTGACGGTCTGAAGGAGAGATTCAAACTGTCAAAGTTTGTTTCAAAGTCAACACTTGACCATGTAAAGCAGGATGATGATATTATTCTTGGCGGAGAAAAAAAGAATTTAACTGTTCTCTTCTCAGATATAAGAAATTTTACAGGATATTCCGAAACACGTGACCCTGCGGAAGTTCTGGAAATGCTTAACAGGGTCATGACATTGCAGGCTGAAATTATACAGAAACATGGCGGTGATATTGATAAGTTTGTGGGTGATGAACTTATGGCTGTATTTGAAGGGGAGGAGATGGTAAGACGTGCTGCTGATGCAGCTCTTGAAATAAAAAATGAGATGAAAAAAATCTATGAATACGAGAAAGTCCCGGTATATGTTGGTATCGGTATTAATACAGGTGAAATGATAGCAGGGAATATGGGTTCAAAAGATAGAATTGACAGGACTGTAATCGGTGACGCAGTTAACCTGGGTGCCAGGCTTTGTTCTATTGCTGGAAAGAATACAATTGTGGTTTCCGGTTACAGCTACGATTATATTCAGGATCAATTCCGGTTAGTACAGCAGAAACCGGTAAAGGTTAAAGGGAAGGAAAAGGCTGTGAATGTATATACTCTCCAGGGGGCTTTATGAAATTAATTAAAATTTTGTTTTTTGGATTATCTGTCTCTCTTTTATTCAGCTGTTCCCCTTCAGGGGATATATTTACTATACCTGAGTATAAAGAGTGGAAGAAGCCTGTTAACCGGGTTCTTGATACGCCTGTCCCGGGTCATGGGGCTACATTCAGAATTATTTATGCCAATGATACAGCATTTGAATCAGAAATAATTGAAGAAGATTCGGGGAGAAAAAGAGTTGTTATGAATGAAGGTTCTGTGGTTGTGAAGGAAGTATATAAGAGAAGAGCGGATATAAACAGAGCAGACCCGGATCTGACAATTATGGTAAAGGATAGTAAAAGCCCCAATTCCCTTGACGGCTGGAAATATTATATGGCTATGCCGGGCGGGAAGCCGCAGTTAATCACAGGCCGCATGTGTGTCGGGTGCCACGAGGCAGCAAATGAACAGCATCCTTATTTTGATCAGAATAAAGAGGCCATATTCAGGGATTACCTTTTTGTAAAAATAGCTTCTGAAAAAAAGTAGAATGAGGTACAGTGAATAATAAAATTAATATAGAATATGAAGATGAAATCAAAGGGATATACTCAAAGATAAAACCGGATATAGTCAAAAGGATAAAGGAATTCCGCAAGGTATGGCGTGAGGCGGATAATGAGGAGCTTTTTATTGAACTCTCCTTCTGTCTCTTTACACCGCAATCCGGGGCAAAGCAGTGCTGGAAAGCTGTAAATCTTCTTCTGGAAAAAAATCTTCTCTTTCATGGAACTGCTGAGGAAATTGCAGAGGAGATTAATATTGTGCGGTTCAGGAATAATAAGTCACGGTATCTCACTGAAGCCAGGGAGAAGTTCACATGTGACGGGGGCTGCATAAGGGGGTGTCTTGACCGGAATTTAGCTGAAATTGAAAAAAGAGAATGGCTTGTGGAAAATGTAAAAGGTATGGGTTATAAGGAGGCGAGTCATTTTTTAAGGAATATAGGTATAGGGAGTAATCTGGCAATTCTTGACAGGCATATTCTGAAAAATATGCAGCTCCTTGGAATTATTGAAGAAATACCTAAAAGCATAACAGGAAAAGTCTATCTTGAACTGGAAAATAAACTGAGAGATTATTCTGCAGGGATCGGAATACATATGGAGCATCTCGATTTTGTGCTCTGGTATAAGGAAGCAGGGGAGGTATTTAAGTAAATTCTCATCTTCACATAAGGAAGGAATCAGGCTAGATTTTTAATGATAATTGCTATAGCGCCGGTTATCAAAATCAGGCTGACAATTGTTTTAAATCGTTCTTCATCAATTTTTTTATAGATCTTTTCCCCGATTATGAATCCGCATAGGGCAAAAGGGGATAGTATAAGAGTAGTTTTTATTGTAGTATCATTAAAAAGACCTGCAGCAGCATAAGTTGCAGTCAAAATTGAGTTCATTATAACCCAGATCAAGGGGAGTGTGCTTCTTATTGCATCTTTCCCCGGGTTGAGCCTTGATACTGCAATAACAATCAGCGGGCCCCCTGTTGCAAAGATACCATGTATTATGCCTGATCCTGCCATGTATATTTTTGCACGTATATTCCTGTCAATTCTTTCCTTTGCAGGAGGGACAATATAGTCCTTCCTGTATTGTCTGTATATATCTCTGATTGCTACATAAAGAATAAAGAGGGCGAAAAGAATAATCACCCATCGGTCCATGGCTGAATTGTGAAAAATGAATAACCCCAGGGCAGACCCTGCAGGAAATAGAGGAAAAATACTTCTGATAATTTTTGAGTTTATACCTTTATGGTTTTTTAATAAAATCAACAGGTTTACAGCAACATTCAAGGGGAGTAAAACAGGCATAAGGAATGGGAGAGGGAATAGTGTAAGGCCCAGTGAAAGACCGATTATATTGCTGCCGAAACCGGCTATTGAAGCAATTGTAAAAGCGGCACATGTAATTATTATTAAGTATAGGATCTCCATTTTTTAAAGACTATTTCATCACCTGGTTTATGAGGAATTGTTTAAATCGTACAGCCTGTTTGAAATCGGGTTTGATGCTTATTGCCTTGTCGCAATCCTCCAGGGCTCTCTGTATGTCTCCAAGGTCATAATAGGTGAGTGATCTGCCGTAAAAAGTGTCCGGCCATAATGGATTCAGCTCCAGCGACTTGTTGAAATCTGCAAGTGAGGCATCATAATTTTTCAGCATCCTGTATGTGAGTCCTCTGTTTGTATAGACCCGGGTGTCGCTTGGGGCCATCTTTATCGCTGTTGAGAAATCATCAATTGCCTTGTCGTATTCACTAAGTGTAAAATAGACCAGTCCCCTGTGATTATATATAAAGTGGTTAGGGGAAACCACTATAAGTCTTGAATAAAGATCCACAGCATCTTTAAGCCTGTTCTCCAGATGGGCGTTCATTGCTTCTACAAGTAGGTCATTGAGGCCGAACTCCGATGTGTTTCCCGGTGATACTATATGCTCAAATTTTTCAGGCTCACTCTCCATCCCTTCAATATTCTGCGCAGGGTTTATCAGCGGGGTGTTTTCTTTGATCTTACCCATTTTTTCAGGAATGGTAGATACTTTATCCATAAGCTTTTTATGCCGTTCCTGTATATCCCTGTACCGTTTACGCTGATATTCTCTTATCTCCTGAAATGTAATATCCGCAAGAGAGAGTGTGGCGTTTATGGCAATCATCTTTCTTCTTATGGTATCTTCAACTTTGTCTATGCTTGTTTTGTAGATCAGCTCATGTTCAACTTCAGCCCAGGCATCCTGAAGAATTGTTCGAAGCTGTATTTCAATTTTAATGCAATCGGAAAGTCTGTATTTTTTTGATATATCTGCCGGGAGTGCAATGAGAATATGGATCGAATCATAACCAAATTCCCGTATAGTTAATTCTCTGGATTTGTATTCTGTTTCAATAATTTCAAAATTTCTTATAATAATATTTTCAACACTTTCAAGGTCCTCAAGAAAAGGGACTACAATTCTCATCCCGACAATATCTGTTATATATTCAAAGGGGTTGGTTATTACTGTTTTCTGGCTCCGGGCAAGGAGTTTACGGTAGAAAGCTTCAAAGGATTTAATCCGCCCCTTGACCTGGGCATTACATCCGGAATTTGAAATGATCGATTCTATTCTTTTTGTTAAGGCGATAAGAATTTTATTATATTTTTTATCATTTTTTTCGTAGTAGGAGAGGAGTTTATATTTTTTATCTATCCAGCTTTCAATGTCATTGCTCATGTTTTTAATTCCTGGTATATGAAATTTCAATTATCCGGTTCTGTTAATAATCGGGACCGCTAAAAAACAGCAAAGAATCTGCTGCAGCTTTGTTAATTGTTTTCAACCCTGAAGTAGATTCGTTTCCACATATACCTGTTTTTTTTATAAAAAGAAGTAATATAGAAATCTTCATCTGTAGCTTTTTCTATTACATTAAGGCCGAGCCTGTTGGATCCGTCTGTCAGTTTTATGTTATGATTATGATCAAGAATAAGCTTTACATGATCATCAGCAAGAAGCTCTTCTTTTTTCAGAACTATCTCTGTCACTGAGTCGTAATGATCGGGATTGTCATAATCAAAATCACTGATTCTGTCAAGATATCCGTAGTAGTCAAAAAAATCTCCAAACTCTTCTATGGAAGCTGAAAAGAAATCATCACATGGATATATGGTAACATTAAAATATCCGGCTGCCTTTTTATTGTCATTTATTTTGTGCATAATCTGTCTGAGCATTGAAAACTGAGTGTTGGTAATCAGTTCATTCATTATAAAGCGTATAAGCTTTTTTTTTGTCCATGGGAAATCATCAGTGATTCTCTGTATCTCTTTATCAAATATTTTATAATGCTTTTCCCCCAGACCGAGAACATATATGTACGGTTCTTTAATCGTGCCATCCTGATGATAAGCGGCTTTATTCCGCATTTTACATGGCTGACTATTCAGTCTCTGCCTGAATTTTAATGGTACAAGTTCATTGATATTATCTGTAAAAAGCTGCTCTCCGGTGGTATTTTCTGTATTGTTAAGCATTATTTAATCCCGGCCCATATTATTTGAATGATTCATTTTATTCTGTTTATGTACTAATTGTAACAGATATAGAATAAAAGTCAACAAGTTCCGTTGTTAACCTGTGTAAATTGAAGAGGGTAGCAGTTTAATTTTGTGGGTTATGTCATTCCTGCGCATGCAGGAATCTCATAACCTTGATTTTTTCAGGAGATTCCGGCACTACGTTATCACTTCGGCCGGAATGACAAACTTTTCCCCCTAAAATTCTACAACTACCTTGAAGAGACTTTGAAGGGGAGTTTTTTATCACCGGCATTTTTATTGCCGGTGATAAGTGAAGATACTATCCCTGGGTAAACATAAAAATAGGGGCAATCCCTTTCTCAACATTTTCAGGTTTATATTCATAATAGAATGGGTCTTCATTATCCATCTTATCTACTATGTGTTTGTAAGTCCTGTTTTTCATTTCAGTCAGTGTGTTTCTTGATTTATTGAAGGTTTTTCCAAAAGCTATTGCTTCTTTAAGTGTTTCTTCCGGATCAGCACAGGCTTTTAAAATTACATTATGCTCTTCAAGAAGTTTTGCGCCTACTTTCTCACCTGACCACTTCAGTTTTATGAAGAGATGGTAAGGCATGATTCTTTTCATCCACTCAATCATTGAAGGTGAAAACTGTATACCCAGGTCTATCTCAGGCAGGCAGAAGTATCCCCTGTCTGATCTCATGAATCTGAAATCACATGCGCCTGCAAGCATGGCGCCATTACCGAATGCGTGGCCTGTAATTGCCGCAATTGTAGGTACAGGCGACATGAGCATTGCCCTGAAAACTTCGCCGTTTTTGAAAAGCCATTTGCTTATTGCGGGGTAATCATTTTTCTGCTGAGCCTGCATCATCCATCCCAGATCCACGCCGAGAGAGAAATTTTTAGGATCACTTGAAGTTAAAACTATCGCTTTAATCTCCTGATCCTCAAGAATTTCATTGTAAACTGATAGCATAGTTTCTGCCCATTCAGGGTTGTGTCTGTTCTCGCCATTATTCATTGTGAGAATAGCTACTGTTTCGTCTTTTTTCCATTCAACTATGGCCATAACTCCTCCTTAAATCGAGTGCGTTTTTTTATTTTAATTTAGCATCCAGAACTTTCTGAGCCGCTTTTGCTTCCTTAATTAAATTAGTCATTATCTGCTTAACAGTCAATGTTTCAGTCATGATCCCTGCTGCCTGGCCTATGGGGAGAACACCGTTTTTGTTGTCTCCATCAATTGTTCCGGCTTTAAATGCGTCAAAGCCGATAGCCATGCGCGCCATCTGTATCGCCCGTTTCGGGCCCATGAGTGTAATTCCCACAGCAAGTTTCAGCCAGGGGAATCCGAGCATCTCTGCTATTTTTCTTGAGCGTATAAGGGCGCTAAAGGGATTGAGTCTTTTATTCATCAGCTTTACTGCACCTTCACTTTTCATTACGCGCGCCTTAAGGCCGTCAACTTTATCTGTATATACTGTATTATACACATCGGTCTTGTTGGAAACATCTTTTTGTATATCGTGAACCGGACTTTCAACTGAATTCATAAACCTTGTACCCATTGAAATTCCGTCCGCTCCAAGGAGAAGTGCTGTTGCAAGGCCTCTGCCATCAACAAATCCCCCTGCTGCAATAATCGGGATATCTATGTTGTCAGCAATTGAAGGGATAAGCACAAGGGATGTTACATCCCCTCCATGTCCGGCAGCTTCATGTCCTGTTACTATTATCGCGTCAGCTCCATCTTTTTGAGCTGCCAGTGCGTGCTTAAGTGTTGTAACTGTTGCAATTACCTTGCCGCCGTAGGCGTGCACTGCTTTACATATCCAGTCACCCTTTCCAAGAGCATAATTTACTACAGGTACTTTCTCTTTTATTATAATTTCAGCGTTCCTTTCTGCTCCGGGGAAGTAGAGTGTTACATTGGCTGCAAAGGGTTTTTTTGTCAGCTTGCGGGTTTCCTGAATAGCAGTTAGGGTCTCCTCAGCTGTCATCACCCCTGTTGCGAGGATGCCCAGACCCCCTGCGTTTGATACTGCAGCTGTAAGCTCAGGCATGCTTATCCAGCTCATCCCTGAAAGAATAACCGGATATTTTATACCGAGAACCTGCGTAATTTTTGTTTTCATGGAATACCTCATTATATATTGTTGCCGGAAGCGGAACATTGTTCTTTTTAATTTAATTTTAATACATTTTCTTTAGAGGTAAATGTCAAGTTTTTTATTAAATTAGTTGCATATAGAAACAGCTTCAGTGAACAGTTGAATTAATATTGAACGTCATTTCAGTCTGGTTTTAAACATTTTAATTCTAATGTAGATTTTTTTAACCTCAATATTTTTTAATTGTATATATTCTATAGGTCAGGTTTTTAAGATTTGTTTTGCACTCTTACTAACAATGATGCAGATTTAATGGTGAATAAAAATATGATAAAAGCTCTTTATAAAGCTAATGCGGCTCTTTTATTTGCAATAATTTTATCGGTTTTTTCCGGCTGCGGGGTCGATGCTGATGATATTGAAGCAAACTATAGAGTAAAAGATTACACCAGTTTTTATTCAGGTGCAGGGGAGGAGGTATTTAATATTATCACATCAGGTGATGTGGAACTTATCTATAATCTTGAACTTGGCACTTCTACAAAGGATGTATATTTTATCTTCACAAATACAAGTCTCTCTTCAGATACAACTGCTCCCTATCTTCTTTCAAGTTCAATAGAAGCTTCATCTTACTCCGCTTATCCGGAATTGAAAAGTATTTCTTCTGTTGAAAGTAAAGTTTCAGTTGATAGTGTAACAGGTGTAAGGGGGAAACCGGAAATCAGTGATTTTAATAATGACCCCTGGTCTTATCTTGATTCTGTAGAGCCGGAGATTACAAGGCGAGAGTATAAGATTAAAGAATCATCTGACTATATTGCGAAAAACACCAGCATTGTGGGCGACTCCATATCTTTTATGAACAGGTCTGTTACTGACACTATACCTGCAACATTGAAGAAAATTGTGACAGAACATGGTAAAACTGTGAAAATATGGGTTGCTGATGACTGCTGGGATGGGGCAGCTTCCGGTAAAGCTAACTATGTTACACAGGCAAAGGTTGATGCCCTGGCTGATAAGTTTCTTATAGCCGGTGATGATAATGATATTTATGAATGGGTGACTTCCTTATTCGGGGCGGAATGGGGTGCGCACAATCTTCCGGAGCTCATTGATGAAAATAATCAGATTCATATTCTTCTTTATGATATTGATAATGACAACAGCACAACCGGTGGTGTTCTTGGATACTTCTGGGGGAAGGATAATTATAAAAAAAGTGTTATGCCTAATTCAAATGAAAGGGTAATGTTTTATGTTGATGCTGTACTTTTAGCTACTCCAGTCTCGGAGGGGGAGATAGTATCAACCCTGGCTCATGAGCTGCAGCATATGATTCATTTTTATCAGAAAATAGTACTTAAAAACGCCAGGGTATCAGATACCTGGATTAATGAAATGTGTTCACTTGTTACAGAGGATCTTTTATCCGGTAAAATGACTGTAAATGGGCCAAGGGGTGTTGCATACAATACAGAAGATGCCGGTGCAGCCGGTAATACAAGCGGCAGGCTCCCCCGTTTCAATTATTATAATTACGCCCCTGTTACACTCTGGACAGCAGAGGATAAGAGTCTCACCAGCTATTCATCATCATATGCTTTCGGGGCATATCTTGCAAGAAATTACGGCGGTGCTCAGCTTTTTAGCGATATTGTCCATAATCCATACGGGAATTACAGGGCTGTTATAGATTCAGTTAAAAAGAATGGAGGTGCACCGAATCTCACTTTCGGGGATCTTCTGAGAAACTGGGGCGCTGCTGTTCTCCTTTCTGATATAATCACCACGGCTGTACCATACAGGTATAACAGCGGCGGATGGTTCACTGATCCCCTTGGTTATACATTGGGATCGATTAATAATTACAATTATAGATATAATTCAAATGACGGCCCATTCTTATATACAGCTGCCGCTCTTGATAATCTTGATAAAATTAATAGAAGTTCAAATATTTATGTTCAGGCCGGGACAGGGGTAACCGGAAGTCAGTCATGGACCTTCAGGATGAGGGATTCAGTGAAACTAACTGTTGTTGTAAGATGACTCTACGGGAATATCTTCGCACAATTCATGTCTGTTCCTCCTGTACTCACCGCTGAATTTTGATATGAGATAAAAAAACCTCGCATATCTGGGAACCCCTTTCTCTATTACCCTTATCACTTCATCAATCATGGCATCATTATACTTCATGAGCCCTTCATGTCCGTGGGCAAGGAGAATATATTCAGGCTGAAGCTCCTTTACCATGAGGAGTGTCTTCTTCATGCAGCAGGGGAAAAGAACCGGTACAGGTGGAAGATATTTTCCTCTGTGCTCAATTACTGTGTCCGCCACATAAATGATGCGGTTTTTCCCATTGTATAAAAGCATGTTGTGGAGAGTATGCCCGGGTGCGTGAAGAGATCTCCAGTCGCTGAAAACCGGAAGTTCAGATCCGTTGAAGAGCTTGAAGTCGGGCTTAACTTTTCTGCTGTAGTAAAGGAATCGGTGTTTTGCCTTCAATTTTACTGCCATAAAACGTGACTGGAGCGTGTCAGCAACATGCTGAATCGCTCCGCCGAATCCTGAATACCATGAATCGATGTCGTGGGGCGCTGCTACAGGGATTCCATGTCGTGACCGGAGAATATTAACCGCTCCGGCATGGTCCGGGTGGCAGTGTGTAACAGCAATAAGTTTAATATCTTCTATTTTGCGGTTAAGCTTCTTAACAACAAAGTCTTCTATTCCCTTAACATCAGGGCGGCTTGCTCCATCGATGAGGAGGAGTCCATTATCATATTCCAGAATATAGTTATTCTGGACATAGCCTCTGTATATATGGAGCTTAAAATCATCAAATTCCGGTTTTGTCATTTTCATATCCTGTGGCAAAAAATAGTAAAAAAATACTACCGTCAAACTGTTATTTGATGCCATATTATCTGAAGACCTTAGTATAAGTCAATTTTAATAAAAGATTTTTATGATCATTTTGTATTTTTGGGATACAGAGAGGAAGGGGGTTGCAACCCCTTGCTCCGGGATAAGAGCATGTAAAAAGATATTTCCCCTTATTAAAAAATGCTGGACAGTGTAGTGAATTTTTAAAAAAAATAAAAATGCCGCATGACGGTACTAAATTATTATATAAGGGAATACAATGATTAGAATTAATGATAATTATTTAAAATTGAAAGCATCCTACCTTTTCTCAGATATTTCAAGAAAAGTAACTGAATTTAAAAATGCCAATCCTGATAAGGACATTATAAGGCTGGGGATTGGAGATGTTACTCTCCCACTCCCTGATGCGTGTATAAAAGCATTTCACAGCGCTGTTGATGAAATGGCAGATACATCAACTTTCAGAGGATACGGCCCTGAGCAGGGGTATGATTTTCTCAGGGAGAAGATCGCTAAATACGATTTTAACTCAAGGGGTGTATCCATTACTGCTGATGAAATATTTGTAAGTGATGGTTCAAAGTGTGATACAGGGAATATCCAGGAGATCTTTTCTGGTGATGCTAAAATCGCAGTTCCTGATCCGGTTTATCCTGTATATGTTGACACAAATGTTATGGCTGGAAGAACCGGTATTAATATTGACGGCCGATATGAAGGGATCTGCTACATGGATTCAAATGAGGAGAATGGATTTGTCCCTGCTCTCCCCACTGAAGATGTTGATCTTATATATCTATGTTTTCCAAACAACCCCACAGGCGCAACTGTTACAAAGGAGCAGCTTAAAACATGGGTCGATTACGCAAGGGCAAATAAGGCTATAATTCTTTTTGATGCTGCTTATGAATGCTTTATAAGGGATGAATCCCTGCCGCGAAGTATATATGAAATTGATGGTGCCGATGAAGTTGCAATCGAGTTCAGAAGTTTTTCAAAGAGCGCAGGTTTTACCGGAACAAGATGCGCATACACAGTTGTACCGAAAAAATGCAAGGCATATAATGAAAAGGGTGAGCCTGTTGACCTTCACGCCATCTGGCTGAGAAGACAAAGTACAAAATTTAACGGAGTATCATACCCGGTGCAGAAGGCTGCTGAGGCTGTATATTCTGCTGAAGGGATGAAGCAGGTAAAGGCTCTTTCCGATTATTATCTTGAAAATGCCGCTCTTATTCTTGAAACTATGAATGGGCTGGGGTACACATGTACAGGGGGAGTAAATTCTCCATACATATGGCTCAATGTAAAAACAGAGTCATGGAAATTTTTTGACAGACTTCTCAATGATGCTGCAGTAGTTACAACACCTGGGTCAGGTTTCGGAAATTGCGGTGAAGGATACATTAGAATCAGCGCATTTAATTCGAGGGAGAGGGTAGTTGAGGCTATGGAAAGGATCAGGAAAGTACTGGTCTGATTAAAGACTGAGATTAAGTTTACATCAGGATATTTTGATGACCCGCAATAATGATGAAGTTAGGAATGCTCTGGATGATTTTTTAAAAAATGCCTCCCCTGAAGAGATTAAGGAATTCAGGAGGCTCCTTGAAGAGCGGAAGAGGAGCCGAGGCGGGGGCGGGGTCGATGTTGCGAATCTTGCTAAAACAATGTCAAAGCAGATTCAGGAACAGATGGGAGTAACAGATTTAAATACTAAAAAGATGGCCAGAGAGATGGTTGTTAATATGGCCAGGAAATATAAACCTGATATTACAGATAAAGAGCTTGCACTTCTTGTAAAAGCAATGGTACCCTCAAAACGTCCGGTCTCCAGGGTTAAAATTCCGGCTGATATTTTAAAAACAATGGTAATACAGTTTGTGTCATATACTTCAGGGGAGATGGGTAAGTCTGAGAAGGGGAAACTTCCCGATGGATGGGAGAAGAAATACTGGAACGCATTTTCTCCTGAAGTGAAAAATCTTATTGCCGCTTATCTGGGTGGAACAATAAGTAAAAAAAGCTTCTGGAGCGGCATTGTTAAGGCTGCAGATAGTAACGGATGAAAATATCAGGTACTTAAGTAGCGGCTCTCCATTTTTTCCAGATCGATTCTTTTCAGTTTGCTCCTGAAATTTGAAGTGCTGTCATCTATAATTTTTTTCAGGTACTGCATCTGTTTATCTATTGCTTCTATATAAAGATTTTCCTTAACCCTGAATCTTGATCTGAAATGATATTCAGCAAATTCATAACATCTCATGAGGTTTTTATTAAGCCGCACCATGGTTGATTCATAAAATGCCAGTGTTTTTTTCAGTATGTCAAATTCTGTTTCAAAGCCCTCCAGTCCTGCTTCAGTAAATTCGTGGTAAAGGAAAAGAAGTTTTTCCAGATATGCTCTATCCGACATTTGGCCCATAAGGTCTGCTGTTCCAAGTATGGAGCCGGCAAGCGCTTTTTCACCCTCCTCAACAGCAAGTCCATCCGACCTCAGGCCTGTAAACTCGATGAAATCAGAAATATTCTTTAATCTTTCAGCATCAATCATATATTTTTCAGCGTTTTTTGTAACAAACTCAATACTTCTGGTTACATGAATTTTTGTGTACTTGGCCCCTGTCCCGGTAGTGTCCCATGCCTCCTGGATATACCCTGTGTCGTGGAGCATGGCAGACATGAGCAGATTAGTTGCAGTCTCCTCTGAGAGTGATTGGGCGGAAATATTGCGGCCGTCTATAAGACGTATTGTTGCTAAAAAGCAGTCAAGTGTATGAGAAAAATTATGATATTCCGTATTACATGAACGATACCCGGGGAATTCTCCATTAAAGAGGGCTTCTGTAAGATTAAAGCAGTTTTCTACAATTTCAAATGCTTCAGAATCGTAGTTTAGAATAAAAATATTCTTTGCTTCTTCAAGCACTGCAGCGGGATTTTCATGATCAATAAGCATTGAAAGCTGTAATTTTTCATTAGCGGCCATTTTTTTCTCTCTAAGGGATAATTTTTAATATAAATTAAATATTTTGATATAAAATAGCAAGAAAAATTCAGATTTCACTCCGGAATAACGTACTATTTCAGTAAAAGATCAATGTTAATCCCTTAACTTTTATTTGAAAGATATTGCTCTAATATACCGGCCGAAGGCGGCGGGGATATTGAAAACAGTATAATTACCCTAAAAGATATCTTTAGAAATAATTACTGGTAAAAGATTGATTTTTGCTTCTCCAATTAAAGCAAGGAGGGATTAAAAAATAATTTTATTAGTAAAGATGAAATATTCAGTGACAGTTTTCCCATGGGAAGATTCTTTATACTGTTTGAGTTACTTTAATAATAGATTACCGGTGAATAATATGAGCACAATTGAGCTGAAGCCTGGCAGAGAAAAGATGGCCCTGAATTTTAATCCCTGGATTTTTTCCGGTGCTGTCAAAAGTGTAACCGGTGATCCCGTGACGGGTGAAGTTGTCGAGGTACACGATTGTAAGGGTAACTTTATTGCAAAGGGGCATTACAGTCCTGAGTCAAAAATAATTGTCCGACTCCTTGACCTGGGCCGGGATTCAGTAATAGATGAAGCATGGTATTATGAAAAAATAAAAAAAGCTGCTCAACTCCGGAGTCTTATTATAGATGAAAATAGTGATGCCTTCAGGCTCATTTACAGTGAGGGTGATTTTATACCTGGACTCATTGTTGACAGGTTCGGAAGCATTGCTGTTCTGCAGGCATCTTCTGCAGGGATTGACGCGGTAAAGCATAGTCTTGCGGAAATTCTTATGGATATGGATAAGGGTATACTCTCAGTTTATGAAAAGAGCGATGGTGATGGAAGGCGCATGGAGGGGCTTCCGGTTTCAAAGGGGCTCCTTGCAGGGAAACCAGTTGGTGAGTCAGCAGAGGTGATTGAAAATGCTTTCCGGTTTTCAGTTAATTTATCAGGGCAGAAAACCGGGTTTTATTCGGATCAGAGGGAGAACAGGATGAGAACAGCCCGCTATGCAGGGAAAAAAAAGGTTCTTGATATCTGTTCATATACCGGGGGTTTTTCAATTTACGCCTTAAGGGGCGGGGCTCATCATGCTACTCTTGTAGATTCATCAGCAGAGGCGCTTAAATTAGCTGAATATAATATGGAACTTAACAGCATAGACCGGGGGGATTTTACTCTTCTTGAAGGTGACGCTTTTAATACTTTACGCAGATTGAAATCTGAAGGCCACAGATTCGGTCTTATAATTCTTGATCCTCCTAAACTTGCCCCATCCGGCAGAGACAGGGAGAAAGCTCTGCGCGGTTATAAGGAGCTTAACCTTCAGGCAATGCATCTTCTTGAGCCTGGCGGAATACTTTCCACCTTCTCCTGTTCCGGCCATGTAACAGCTCCTCTTTTCCGCGAAGCTGTCACATATGCAGCAAAGGATGCAGGTTTTAATATGCAGATACTGGAGCAGCTCTCCCAGGCGCCCGATCACCCTGTACGCATCTCACTACCTGAAACAGAGTATCTTAAGGGGCTTATACTTCGGAAACAGTAATTTTTTTCAACTGCCCTCACCCGAGCGAGCCTGAAGGCCGCTCACCCTCTCCCTGACTTTGTCCGGGAGAGGGTTTCCCTTATTGGCGGTGTTCTTGATATTAGAGGGGGTGGCAGACGAAGCAGGAATTATTATCGCCCCGCTATACAACAAGTTGGAGCGATATTCCAAATATAGAGTCATTATTTTTTACTTTATTAAGAAAATATCCAGGATCGGAGATCGGAATTTCAGGGAGAGAAGTTGAAGAAGTGCTCACATCAGCCATTAAGTATGAGTATCGATCCTGTATCTATTGCCCTGTTTTCTGAAAGAATTTTCAGCTCTATCCCCCGCATTTCAATGTAATCTCTTATCCTGATGAAGTCCGGATGATGGTCTATTCTCCCTGTCAGCAGAATTGTATTATCGAATCTTCCGGAAGCGCCTCCGATAAAACCGTAATCATAACCGGGGAGAGCAATATAGCCGGGCTCTATTAGGAGTGAATCAAGGCCTGCAGCAGAAGCGGATTTATGTATTGATCTGTCAGCTGTGATAATGCTTTTATCATCAACTATAAGTGTTGAGCATCTGGTGTAGCCCTGGTTAGTATGAATGAGATTTATATTATTATCAAGAAAATACTGCCTTATTGAAGGTTCCGTGGAATCTACCCTGTGGATTGCAATGCCGCCTGTACAAAGAACATTATATACCACATCTCCGGGGTAGGCGGCTCTAAGTTCTGTTCCACAGATAGTTACATTACAGTATTCTGCGATTGAGGAAATAAAGGCAGGTGAAGCAGCGGGGTGAATAAAGGCATTTCCCCCATGTAAAAAAATCTGTATATCGGGGTGGCCGCATATCGGTTCTGAAACATGGTCTATAAGGGGTATGGGGATAATTTCAAATCCCATGACGGCAAGATTTCCGGTAACATCTTCAGGTGTGCGGGGGTCAATTATGGCGGCTTTTTTCATTTAATATAAAGTAAATATCAGAGGTGATAATCCCCGGCAGCTTCCGGCTGGTAAATAATATTCTCTATAAGATAGAAGCAGTCTCTGTTTGCTGAAGGGACTACCTCGCCGACTGTGTTACAGAAAACCTCTGTACCGAGAAAGTCAAAAATCGAGACCTGGTTTTTTTCAGGGGCGCGCTGGTCAGGAAAAACAAGTATAAATTCATTACGTGCGCCGTTACCCAGATTTTTAAGCCTGAACCTGGTATTCATAGTGATGACATCAGGTTTTATCTCCCTGGATTCGATTACTTTTGCTTTCTTTAGTTTGTCTTTTATTTTTTTTACACAGGGATCGTCAGGTTTGATCTGGGCAATTATTTTGATAATACGATCATAATCGAAACGGGTAATTAAATATTTATTTTTTTTAAACATAACAACAACCTGTCCCATTAAATAGTTCTATAGAAAGGAGTTATAGTATAACAGCTGTTAACAGGGTGTCAATAAAAAATAATGGAATAAAGGCAGATGGTATTTTCTGCTGAAATCAGGAGCCGGTACATTCTTTTTCAAGGAGATTATTTATGAGGGTGTAATCTGTAAGCTCTCTTTCCGGGAATTCTCCGGAATGGGAAAGTATTTGAAGGAAGCTGATAAGGCCGTTTTTCAGAAATACCGCAGCTGAAGCCCCGGCGTTCAGTTCTGAAGAAAAAATTTCCAGTCCGTCAAATACTACATTTTCCCCGGTCTGTTTATCCGGGAGAAGGGCTGACTTGTATTTGTAAAGAATTTCATTACCATTATGCTCAAGACCTTCCAGGGTTAACTGGTCTATCTGGCAAAGAAGGTGGTTCTCTTCAGGGATACATGAAATGAGTCTTTCAATTATGTCTCTTTGGAATTGTGTTAAATTCATATTTCCTGTATTTTGTATCCGTCTTTTAATATTATTCTTTATCAGATAGGATTTCCCTATCATGGGTTTTCGATTATGAATTGCAATCATTATTTTAATTTGACTTTATTTTTTATTTCGGTAGCAGTTTAATTTTGTGGGTAATGTCATTCCTGCGCATGCAGGAATCTCGTTACTTTGATTCTTTCAGGAGATTCCGGCAGTGCAGGCACGATGACTGCCTGCAAGCACGAAACATGATGTTTCAATAATGCTTGCCTACGTTATCACTTCGGCCGGAATGACAAATTTTTCACCTAAAATTTATCATTCTACCTTTTAGTTTTAATGATTCTCCAGATACTTTTCTCCTCCTGGGAGATTCTCCAGAATGCAATCTTGTTTATTGACCTGCTGCTGTAGAGTTTCAGTTTATCAGATATTGTATTTTTATCTTCAAAATAATGTGTTACTTCCACTGAGGTTCTGTATGTGAAAAAGGGGATTCCATCTTCAGTATATTTTATTTCCGGTTTGAATTTTTTAATCACATCCCTTGTAGAATTGAGCCTGTGTGCCCTGGCAGGATTATTATCAATCCATGCTCTGCCGTAAAAAGGGATTCCCATAACTATCTTTTCCAGGGGAATTTTTGATACTGTATATTGTGACACCAGTTTACACCAGTTAAGAGATGATACAGGCCCCGGCTTGCTTCCGCTCCAGTGCTGGTCATATGCCATAATAATTACACGATCGGCAATTTTACCTATTCTTTCGTAATCAAAGGCATCTTCAACATAGATCCTTCTTGCAGGGACAGCAACACTAAGGGTTTTACCTTTAAGCTCTCTTTTTAAGATTGTGAGAAATTCTATAAATATTTCTTTATCTGCCGGAATAACAGCTTCAAAATCGATCTGAACACCGTCAAAAGGGGCAGAGGCAGCCATAATATCGCTGATCAGCTTATCACGCAGATTAAATGCAGGATTAATACATATATGAGTAAGGGTAAAGTTGCCGGTTTCAGCTATTACCAGGTGAACTCTCCCTTTATAGTTTTTAAGGCGATTCCTGTCAGGCACGCCGTAAAGGGTTCCGGTTCTATTAATGCGTGCAGAAAAATATCCCACATCAGTTACAGGAATTTCATCTGTCAGGTGAGCCTCTTCACCTGTCATCAGGTATCCCCAGATTTCATTGAATTCATATACAGGCTCATCCGACTGAGCAGAGGAGTCAGATGCATAACTGAGTGAAAAGAGAAGAATGAATATGGTGAGCAGAATCAAAGAGACACGTTTTAACATATAATCATACCTTTTTATAAATTTTCTGAATTAAGGGTTCAGCACTTTCTATAATTGATTGTTTTAATTCAATGATAATTTTTATTGAGGTGCGATTATTTTTTTGATTCAGCATTTTGGTGAAACCTGATAGATTTCACTTCAACCTTTTAAAGGCTTCCTGGAATACCTTATCAGAATCCTTTAAAACAGCAATACCGGAATCGATTTCCGCGCATCTTCTGTAAATTTCATCTCGCCATTCATTGGAAATATCCGCTTTGGTATCTGTATCAAGATTTTCAAGAATCTTTTCTGCAAGATAGGCTTTCATTTCATTGGGAAGATTAAGAACTTCATCTAGCAGTTTTTCAATTGACTTGTCCATGTAATTGTTTCTCTCTAAATATGATTTAAATAGTATTGATTATCAATGTTCATTCCTAAAATATATTTTAGTGTAAAAATGGACTATTTTATATCCCCGCCGCCTTCGGCGGCGGGGATAATAGAGCATTTCTTCACAATAATAAGTTCAGGAATAAATACTGATTAATTATACCATTTACCTCTTAACAGTTTAATATTATTTAAATATAATCTCAATCTGATCTTGTCAACTGACTTCTCCGGTTTAAATACTAAGCATGAGATAGCTCATTTTTAAGTTTTTCCGGATCGCGTCTCATGTCAAGAACGCGCCATACAACTGCTGTACTCTGGTTATCGATTTTATAGTATATAGCGTAAGGGAACCGTCTGGAAAGCATCCTGTAGTATCCGTCATATTGTGAATGAATACCGCCGCTGAAAGTAAGTGAATCTATGTCGGAGAAAAGAGAGTCAAAAAAGTAATCTCCAAGGCCCTGACCCTGTTTTTCATAAAAAAAGTATCCTCTGCTCAGATCATCAATAGCAGAGGTCAGTATCCTGATTTTCATTCAAATTGCTGGCGAAGCTTTTTCTTTGACTCTGCCCAGTCCTCAGAAGTCTCTGTACCCGATTTATAGCGTATTTCTGTCTCACGGAGAACATCAGCATGCCAGGCAGGTGATTTTATCTCAACGTCATCATGTATCATAGAGTCCCAGAGCGCTTCGATTGTCTGCATTTTCTCCTCTGAGGTCATTTTTTTTATATCAAGGGCATTCATTATACAATTTACCTCTTAACAGTTTAATATTATTAAAGTATAATCTCAATCTGATTTTGTCAACTGACTTCTCCGGTTTAAATTATTCAGCAACTGGTATTGGGAAATAAATTTTATACTTAATTATTCCCCGTAATAGAGAAAAAATCTTGAAATATAAACCCTACTTTGTGATTTTAAACAAACCGCATGTAGAATTAATCCGGCAATCGAAAAATGAGGTATTATTATAATGAAAGTTTCAAAATATATTCTTCCAACCCTGAAAGAGGAACCATCTGACGCGGTTGTGTTAAGTCACAGGCTTATGATAAGGGCAGGGCTTGTTCGCAAGGAGTCTGCAGGGATGTATGCCTATCTCCCCCTGGGGCTCAGGGTTCTGCGTAAAATAACAGCAATAGTTAAAGAGGAGATGGACAGGGCAGGGGCTCATGAGTGCCTTATGCCTGAGCTGACAAATGCGGAGTTCTGGAAAGAATCGGGAAGATGGGAGACCATGGGCCCTGAAATGATCCGCATTAAAGACAGGAACAACCTGGAATACGCCCTGGGTCCCACGCACGAGGAGTCATTTACCAATCTTGTAAGATCTGTAATTTCATCCTACAGGGATCTTCCGCTTAACCTGTATCAGATCAATACAAAGTTCAGAGATGAGATTCGCCCCAGATTCGGTGTTATAAGAAGTAAAGAGTTTATAATGAAGGATGCCTATTCATTCGACATAGACCAGAAGGGGCTTGATGAATCCTACAATGCCATGGCACTTGCATACAGACGGATATTTGACAGATGCGGATTGGAGACTATCCCTGTCCAGGCAGACTCAGGAACAATGGGGGGGAGCGCATCTGAGGAGTTTATGGTTGCATCAGAAGTGGGGGAGGAGACCCTTCTGCTCTGCGGGAAGTGTGAATACAGGGCAAATAGTGAAAAGGCAGAGTTCAGGTATCCTGAAACAGAGAAGCAGGCTCCGGAGGAGCTTAAAACCGTCGATACGCCAGATATTAAAACCATTGCTGATCTTGTTAAGTTTTTCAACTGTGATGAAGAGAGGTTTTTAAAGAGCATAGTGTATATGGCTGATGGTAAACCTCTTATGGCAGTTGTTCCGGGGAGCAGGGAGATTAATGAGGCCAAGCTTTCCAATTACCTTAAAGCAGTTGAGCTTGAACTTGCCCCGGACAGCGTTGTTGAGGACTTTACAGGAGCCCCTGTGGGTTTTGCAGGCCCTGTTACTGATAAAAAAATACGGATAGTTTTCGATCCCATGGTAAAGAATATTGTCAATGCAGTTACAGGCGCTAATCTTAAAGATAAACATTTTACCGGAGTTAATGCGGGGCGTGATTTTAAAATTACTGAAGAGGCTGATATATCCACTGCACGTGCAGGGGACCTGTGCCCTAAATGCGGCGGAGAAATGTATGAGAAAAAAGGGATTGAGGTTGGCCACATTTTTAAGCTGGGATATAAATATACAGAAGCAATGAATGTTAAGGTTCTTGATGAAAAGGGTAAAGAGATTACTCCTATTATGGGATGCTACGGAATCGGGGTAAACAGAACCATGGCTGCAGTTGTGGAACAGAATAATGATGAAAGGGGTATCATCTGGCCAAAGGCTGTTGCTCCCTTTGATGTTCACCTTATCGGTATTGCTAAAAAAGATGAAGAGATTGAAGCTGCAGATGAGATATATAATCTTCTTATTGATGAAGGGATTGATGTGCTTTATGATGACAGAAAGGCGAGCCCCGGGTTCAAATTTGCAGATGCAGACCTGATTGGCATTCCTTTACGGGTAACTATAGGGAAAAGTTTTTTTGAAAAGGGTCTTGCTGAGGTTAAAAAGCGTAATGAGAAGGATCTTATTCTGGTAAGCAGGGAATCACTTGCAGCTGAGGTGAAAAGACTGGTGCTGCAGGGGTAAAAAATTATATTATGGAGTTATTTTTTTTAGAAAAACGTTATCAATCTCTATGTAGGCAAAGGATTTGATTTTAATATATAATTTTTAATTGTACATATTTTAAAATTGTGTTTATTTAAATAAATAATTCAGAATTATATTGACATTAATTTAACTGATAGTTAATAATGTTACTATCTTTCTTTAACTTTAGAAATACAAAACAAAAAATTAATTAAGGGAGTATAAGAATGAAGATAGTTGTCTGTCTGAAACAGGTTCCTGATATGGAATCTAAGTTTAAGATCGTTGATGACAAGAAAGTTGATGAATCTCAAATCGCTTTCAAAATCAATGATTTTGATAACTATGCCGTTGAAGCTGCTCTCCAGTTGAAAGAAAAGCTTGGCGGCGAAGTTGTTATCGTTTCTGCCGGTCCTGACAGAGCTGCAAAGGACATTAGGCAGGCTTTCGCAATGGGAGCTGACTGGGGGATTCATATCTCTGACCAGGCAATTCTTGATGGAGACAGTTTTGTAGTGGCAAGCGCTCTCGCAAAAGCGATTGAAGGTATTGGCGGTGTTGACCTTGTTATGACAGGTGTTCAGACTGAAGACCTTCAGGCAGGTGTAACAGGTGTTATGATCGCGGATATGCTGAACATGCCGCATTGTACAAATGTTGTTAAAATTGACACTGCTGATGGAAAAGCCTTTACTCTTAACAGAGAACTTGAAGGCGGACTCAATGAGGTTATGGAATTAGGCGGTCCTGCAGTTCTTACTGTTCAGTCAGGTATCAATGACCCTAGATATCCCACCCTTCCAGGTATTATGAAAGCTAAGAAGAAGCAGCTGGATGTTAAATCTGGCGCGGATCTGGGCGTTAACGCTGCTTCTAAAACAGAGTTTATTAAAATGTTTATTCCAGTTGCCGATTCTATGGCAGAAATTATTCAGGGTGCACCTGAAGAAGCAGCGGGTAAACTTGTAGATAAACTCAAAAATGAAGCAAAGGTTATATAGGGGGATCTGATAATGGCGAAATTACTTGTTATTGCAGAACATAGAGATGGTAAACTGAGCGAAGCTACACTTGAACTTTGTAGAATCGCTAAAGAAGTGGCGCCAGGGCTTGGTCTTGAGCCTGCGGCTGCTGTATTTGCTAAAGACGATGCTCTTGCGAAAGAGGTTGCAAATTACATTCCTGTAGTATTTTCAGTTGCTGATGCTGCAGTAGAAGGTTATACTGCTGACGGTTATGCTCAGGCTGTAAAAGCTGTGGTTGAATCACAGGATGTTAAAGGTGTACTTGTACCCCATACTTATGACGGTGTTGACTATGCTGCTAAGGCAGCCATGGCTATTGATGCCGGTATAGTATCAAACTGTAACAAAGCTGAAGTTGAAGGCGGCAAGCTGGTTCTTACAAGAAATATTTTCAATGGAAAAATCCAGGAAAAGAAATCTATTAAAACTGATAAGTTTGTTGTTTCATTTGAAAAAGGCGCTTACGATCCTGCAGAAGCGGGTGCAGCAGGTGCTGTAACTGCGGTTTCTGTGTCATTTGGTCCTATCAGAACCAAGGTTAAGGAAGTTATTGAAACTGCAACAGGCGGAGTTGACATTTCTCAGGCAAGAATTATTGTAGCCGGTGGTCGCGGCCTTAAAGATGGTGATAAGTTCAAGGAAGTTGTTCTTCCTCTTGCTCAGAAGCTTGGCGGAGAATACGGCGGTTCCAGACCTGTTATTGACTCCGGATGGATCGAAGCTTCCAGACAGATCGGTCAGTCAGGTAAAACTGTAACTCCTGATCTTTACCTTGCAGTTGGTATCTCAGGTGCGGTTCAGCATGTTGCAGGTATGAAGGGTTCCAAGTGTATCGTTGCGATCAACAAAGACCCTGAAGCTCCGATTTTTAATATTGCTACATACGGAATAGTAGGAGATCTTTTCGAAGTTCTTCCTGCTTTTTCAGCTAAACTATAGTTAAAAAGTAATATTTTCAGATTTAAATTAAAAAGCTGCCGGCAACGGCAGCTTTTTTGTGCAATAATGTTTTTTAAATATCCCAGCAGCCTGCGGCGGCAGGGATATTAGAGCATTTTATTCTAAATAAAAGTTAAGGAATTAACACTGAAATAAATTATAAGTATTTATGAAATTATATTGCATGGGATTATGTTTTCCCGGTATCATTGGTCAATTGTTCATTTGTTAAATTAAACTTAATCTTTAAACCTGTGAAAAAGGATTATCCGGGAGGGTCATATTTACTCAGAAATTGAAAAAATAAACGATGTAATCTATATCTCAACTCTTAATATCCCGGGATTTATTAATAGTGAAATGCAAGGTCTGGTTCCTCAATATTACCGCACCAGTTCAGGTATTGATCTTACTGCCTGCAGGGTTGCGGTTGATTATACGAGTATGGGGGAGATGGCAAGGGTCGCAGATGCCAAAAGCCTGAAAAGGCAGATAGAATGGCTCTGCGGACGGATTGCTCTAAAGGAACTTTTACAGTCAGTAAAATACCCGGAACTCAGTTTTAAAGACATTCTGATAAAATATGATTCTTCAGGAAAACCCTCTGTTTCCGGAGATGAAGAGACAGGGATATCTGTTTCACATTCCGGGGATCTGGCAATGGCTGCTTTACACCTTGTACCGGGGAAAAAGCTGGGTATTGATGTTGAACGCTCAAGTGGTGCTGATCCCCATGCAATACTGTCAGTGGCGTTCACACCGGAGGAGAGGCGTGAATACACAGGAAGGCCGATTGAAGAAATTATAGGAGTTTTTACTTTGAAAGAGGCTTATCTGAAGCTGGCAGGCTCCGGTTTTCATGAAGTTATCACCAGGGTCTCGGTTAAAGAAAATAAAATTTATTTTGACGGAATTCCGGTTGATGAGATTCATTCAAATACACGGGATTTACCTGGCGGGTACAAATTATCAATCATATACGAGAAGTAACCTTGATATAATTTTTTTCTCACACGAAGCACTCCCTTTACATTTTTATAAACATAAATTACAACAAAATCAATGATCCTGAACAGTTCGATCCGGTTATTATTGAAGTTACTGACATAGATATAAATGGAACTCTGGACAGGATTGCTCCTGAAGCATTGATTCTTAAAGGACTTCAGCAGTGACTCTGCCGTCGTCACAATCAATTTCCACGTCAATTGATGATTCCTTAAAAGGATTTTCTCCTCCGCATGCTTTTGTTACAGCATCACAGAGCTGTTTTTTCTGCACTTCACTTAATAGTTTACTAATTGATATAGGGTGGATGTCATTAACTGAGGGGGAAGGCATATTTTTAATCTTCATTACATAGGTTTTATAAAAGCATGATACTTCATATTTCCAGAAGATTTTTTTATTCTTTGCTGCCCAGTCAGTAATAATTCCGGAAAGTCTGGTTTTATCAGTAAGACCCTGTTCTGTAACTGAAACTTCATTTTTTGTTCTATTCATCTTTTTTTTCTCTCTAATATCTTATTCATATATTTTGAAACTGAAGCTAATGATTCAAAAAAGTCTGTTTTTTCCTCTATAGAAAAATCAGATATCAGTTTTTCCAGATAAGCATCAAAGTCATCTCTGATCAGGTTTGTGGCCTTGACACCTTTGTCGGTGAGTGATAATTTAATTTTTCTTCTATCCTTTTCCGGAGGGTTTCTTGTAATAAAGCCGTTTTCTACAAGATAATCAACTGAGCGGGTAAAAGAGCTTTTTTTTAATCCGGTCATCAGACTTATTTCGGACATCGATTTTTCACTGTTTTCAATAATAAACATGAGAATGTTTGTCTGAGTGTTATTCATTTCAAGATTTAAGCCTGATATATCATGTTCATAAAAAATTTTTTTAACAAATTGAAGCAGAATAGTTATTCTGTCACGGAACATAAGTACCCCTGATATAAGATAAATGCAAATAGTTGCAAAAATAACCATTGTAAATACAACTATTCTTTCCCGGGACTGGTTTTTGTCAATATAATAATAAAAAAAATCGATGTTAATAAATGAAAGTCTGCTATTTGAAAAAATTGTTTTAAGATTTGGAGGGTATATATTTTGGCTCTTCAGTGTTGAAACTGGCATAATATCAAGACCGCCAGGATGAAATAGAATAGCATTTTTGAATCTTTTCCTATTTCTGAAGCCACAGGCCATTTTCTTAATTTTTTCTATTTTGCTGTTTTTAGCTTCAAGCATTGAGTTGTTAACTTTCAACTTTATAGCATCCAGGATTCCCCTGAAGTACCGGCGAATCATTTTCCCAACTTTAATCATCGAGTTAATTGACAACGACTAATCCACCCAGACAGCTTTTCCCATTCTTTTTCAGCTACTCCCATATATTTATAATCCCACAATAATGATGCAGCTTCTTTGATCCTCCATGCACGCGCGGTTTTCAAATTCATCTGAGTTAGTTCCAGAAATTCTTTTCTTTTTGAAGAACGATTGTCTATTCTACTGGAATTCTTCGATTCCTTGAATCTTATCCTCAGTCAGCCTGATATAACAGTTCTGAAAAATCGGATTTAAAGGGGGTGTTGTACACCTTTAAATCCGATTCTATTAAGCATATTTTTTACAATAATTAAAAATAGTAATCCTTAATTGTTCATTTTTACACTAAAATATATTTTCAGGAATTAACATTGATTTAAGTTTCATCCTCACAAAACTTTCCCTGAATTCTTGAGTATATGCAGCATGTAACTTCGTATGTGCATGCTGTAAGAACTGAAAATATCCGAAATAGATCCCGTCATCTTATCTACCCCCTCTATACCCTTATGCTCCTGAGTAAGTTCAATAATTTTATTAAGTTCAGCAGAGCCGCTTGCTTCAAAAGAGGGGTCAGAGATAAATTTTTCCGGCAGATATTTCTCCATAACAGCATCAATAATCTCCCCCTTTTCCCATGACTCTGCCGCGACCACCTGCCGCGCAAAATTGTCATTGTAGGGAATCATGTCAATGGGGTTTGCTAAAGCCATCATGAACGGATGATTCTTATCCTTTTCATTATAGGCTTTTCTTAACATCAAACTCTGAAACTCCTCCATCACAGTATGACGGTTTGAAACCAGCTGAACTGCATTGTCGATGCTTTCGGTAAATCCCAGCATAGCCTTGAGGTTTATCCAGATCATTCTCAGCGTGCCCACTCCTGGTAAAACCGAAGCGTGGTAGGGCATAGAGAGGTCGCCAAGATAATGCATCCCCCATCCCATAAAGCGCCATCCCCAGTAGTCCTGTCCTGACTTAAAGGCGTATTCCGAAAGAGTCTTGAACAGGTCGATACGGTATTCAGGGTATGTCTGCTTCAGAAATGGACCTGCCATAAAAACTATTCCGGCTTCATGGTAAAATCCCATATGGAAGGGAGCCTGGCTGCCGTATTCAAGGTTAGGGTTTCCAAAAGGCTGAATGCCGAAACCGTAAACCGCACCAAAAGGGGTGTTGTTGTCTTCAAAAAGCCCCAGATCAAAACCATAGTCCGGCTCATTATTGGCGCTGCAGAGAACCATGAGAGGAGAAACCATTTCCCCCTGACGAAGCTCAAGATAAACAGTTTGTTCCATGAAATCGTATCTGTTAAGTGTGGTGAGTTCCCCCGGTTTTACTACCCGCCTCCCTGCCGCACTCTCTCCGGGGAGAAGATCGACATAAAGGCGCATCTTCGCATTTGGGTTTATACGTATAGCCTTAAGAAAACGTTCGACAATGTCGTCTGCGCTTTTCCCTGCTCTGAATGCAAGTTCATCAGGACGGGGAGCGTAGTTTGGTATATTTTCTCTGGCCCATTTCTCCCGGGATTCAAGAAGCTCTTCAATCCCTTTCTGTTCTTTTATAAGAAAAGTCTTGAGAGTCCGGGCGGGAACCGGCATTTCGGAGCTTATTTCAGCAGTACCTGAAAGTGCGCCGTAGGACATGAGGGTATGATCGGACCATGAATATGCCGGTGATAAAAAGCAGAGAGCAATAATCATGGAGGATAAAAGCCCGGTAAAAAACCGGAGGCACCTGTTTTTAACTTTGAGTTTGATATTAATGTTGTTCAAAACTATACTTGTCACCATATTAACCTCTTTAAGCAATTATTTTATTTGCAAAAATATAAAACCGTGAACAAACAAAGCAATGGAAACAGAACAGCTTTTTTACATCGTTGTCAGCATTATTCAATATTGCAAGTTCAATACGACCATCAAGAACTGAAATAACATCCTCAATATCATGGCTGAAAAAGATAGCCAAGGCCCTCAGCAATAATCTCTATCATCTCAACCGGTGATTTTGTCATTTACCGCTACCACGGAGGTTTTTGATAATTATTTCTTCAGCAAGCTTTCTTTCTCTGACCCGGCCTATTCTTATGGCATCAATAAGGGCAAGAAGCTCATAAAGCCTGGTGTCCGCTTTGCAGGCAAAGGGTATTGATGAGTATAGTGGAGAAATTGAAATTCCGCGCCTGGTTCCATTGGCATAGGGCCATACATAGTCTTCATCTGATGAGATAATAAGATCGGAAAGGGGTGGTGCTGAATGAGCTGTGGGCATTCCTCTCTCAGGGGGGCCTATATCAGCAGGGAAAGCGTATTTAATTCCATGAATAATAAACTCTTCAAGTGCAGCGGTAACCGGCAGTCTGGTCACAGGGCTGTAAAGACCTGACTTCTCACATCTTTTTATTGCTCCATGGGTTTCAGAAGTGCTTAATCCGGTCGATTCTGCAATCGCAGAAACGCTCCATTTCTTCCCTTCCAATAGGAGTAATTTCAGTATTATAAGAATATCTTGTGGTTTCATGATACTATTATAATTAAGCTCTGAATAAATGCAACAAAATATTCGCAATTCGCGAATAGCGAATAAAATATATCAGTAATAATTATTATCAGTTTGGACGTTAAAAAGTAGTATAATAACACTTTTGCGTTATTGAAAAATAACATTCGTGCTATTGACATATAATATATAGATGCTGTAAATTAGTTTCTGTATAGGTAAATTTTTATGGAGATAATATGAACAAAACCATCCTCCTTGTAGAAGATGAAGCAATAATTGCAGTAATACACAAGAAGATTCTGTCAAAATACGGTTTTGATGTAATTACTGCAGGTACAGGTGAAAAAGCAGTAGAAATTGCATGCTCAACACCAGGTATTGATTTAATATTAATGGACATTGATCTTGGTGAAGGTATAGACGGAACAGAAGCTGCAGAAAGAATACTTGCATGTAAAGATATCCCCCTTGTTTTCCTCTCCTCTCACACAGAGCCTGAAGTAGTTAATAAAACAGAAGGGATTACATCCTACGGTTATATTGTAAAGAATTCAGGGGAAACAGTTCTTATTGCATCTATCAGAATGGCTTTTAAACTTTTTGAAGCAAAAGTAAAAGAAAAGTTCAAGAATGAGGAACTCCAGGCTTTAAATGAAGAACTGGAAGCTTCAAATGAAGAATATATGAATCTGCAGGAGGAACTTGTTCAAAATGTTCATGCTCTTCAGGAGAAAGAGGAGGCATTGCGTAAGTCAGAAAAGAGGGTAAGGGCTAAGCTTGATGCTGTTCTTGCCCCTGAAGGGGACATCTCTCTTCTGGGACTTGAAGATATTTTTGATCCCCGTTTTATTCAGAATATAATGGATGATTTTTATAAAATAAATGAAATAGGGAACGGTGCCTTTCTTGATATCAATGGCAGGGTTCTTGCCGCTTCCGGATGGCAGGAAATATGCACAAAGTTTCATAGAGTCAATCATGAAACGTGTAAAAACTGTATTGAAAGTGATATTGAGCTTTCATTAGGTGTTAATCCCGGTGAATTTAAAATATATAAATGCAAAAACAACATGTGGGATATGGTGACCCCTATATATATCGGGGGGAGGCATATGGGAAATCTGTTTCTGGGGCAGTTCTTATTTGAAGGGGAAGTTCCGGATTATGAGATATTCAGGGAGCAGGCCCGGAAATATGGATTTGATGAAAAAGCATATCTTGAGGCACTTGATAGAGTACCTGTATGGAGCAGAGAGAAAGTTGAAAGCGTTATGTCATTATATTCAAAATTTGCCTATCAAATGGGGAAACTATCATATGGCAACCTGAAGCTTGCCCGTGTTTTTGAAGAGCAGAAAAGAATAAGTGAAAAACTTAAAAAAAGTGAGGAGCAGTACCGTCTTATATCGGAAAATACTTCTGATGGAATTTTTGTTTATGAAAATGATGAAATTATTTATGCATCATCTGCCTATACAGGACTTACGGGATATTCAGTTGATGAAATATTGCACATAAAAGAGTCAGATATTATGAATCAAGTACACCCGGAAGACAGAAGCAGGCTTGGGGAATTGATATCTGTAGCTAAAAATGGAGAACAGCCCAGCCTGAGATATCAATTCAGAGCCAGACATAAAGATGGTCATTATATCTGGAGGGAGGATAATGCTTCCTTTGTTTATGATGATGAGGGGAACTTCCTAAGGGCTTATGTTGTTGCCCGTGATATAAGTGAAAGAAAGTCTCATGAGGATCGTATTAAAATAATGTCTGAAATGCTGGATGAAGTACCAGGGGCAATTACTGTTCATGATTATGAAGGGAACTTTCTTTACGCGAATAAGAACGCTTACAGTCTTCATGGTTATGATGAGGACTTTTTATTGAAAAAACTTGCAGATATTGATGTGCCGGAAAGCGCTGCACTTATTGAAGAAAGAATTAGAATTATTGATAAAGAAGGGGAGGCTGTTTTTAAGGCAGAGCATTATAGAAAAGATGGTACAGTAGTGCCCCTGGAAGTTTCAGCTAAAAAGGTGAATTGGGGTGATATCCCTGCTGTATTGAGCGTTGCTGTGGATATTACTGAAAGATTAAAGGCAGAAGAGGAACTTAGAACTGCAGAAGAAACTTATAGGAATCTTTTTCTTAATTCTCAAATCGGAATTTTCAGGTCTGATGTTGAAACAGGCCTTATACTTGATGCAAATGATACATTTGCCAGTTTGGCCGGATATAAAGACCGGGAATCGCTTCTTGCCGATTCTTTTAATATTGCGGAATGTTATATTGATCCTCAACAGAGAGATTTAATGATTTCAACTCTAATAGAAACAGGCGAAGTAAATAACTTTGAATCTCTATTTAAAAGGATTGATGATGTTCAGGTCTGGATGAGATTTTCCGCCAGGCATAACATTCAAAAGGGGTGGCTTGAAGGTGTTGCAGAAGATATAACAGAGAAGAAAGAACTGGATGAAAAACTTAAAAAAAGTGAAGATCGTTTTAACCGCGCTATCGTTGGAACCGGTGCCGGCCTGTGGGATTGGGATATGGTAAACAATACCGTGTTCTTTTCCCGTAAATGGAAAAGTATGCTTGGCTACGAGGACCATGAAGTCGAAAATGATTTTTCAGGATGGAAAAATCTCTGGCATCCGGACGATGTCACCCTGATTGAAAAGGCTGTAAACGATTATATTGAGGGCAAAACAAATGTTTATGAGATAGTGCATCGGCTTCATCACAGGGATGGAAGCTGGCATTGGATACTCACAAGAGGCGATCTCGAAAGAGATGAAACAGGGAAACCGATCCGCTGGACCGGTACAAATATAGACATCACCGGTCGTAAAATGGCTGAGGAGGCTTTACGTGAAAGTGAAGAAAAATACCGGATGCTGTTTCATCATTCTCCCCTGGGAATTTATGTAGCAGATTGCGATGGAAATATTCTTGATGCCAATGACAAACTGCTCAGTATACTCGGCTCACCTTCACTTGAGGCAACAAAGTCGTTAAATGTTTATAATCTCCCTTTACTGGTTGAAACCGGCTATACAGACAAATTCAGGGAAAGTGTTGAAGCTAATACTGTATCTTCAATTGAATTTAATTATACTTCAAAATGGGGCAAAACAACATATGCATCCAATTATATTGTACCTGTTGCTGATTCAGCCGGTAAAGTGGAAAAGGTTTTTACCCTTGTTGAGGATATTACAGAATGGAAGCAGATTGAGAAATACCGTGAACTTTCAGGTGAGATATTATCTGTTTTAAACAGCGCGGATGACTTTAAAGATTCGGTAAGCAGAATTTTATTATTAATAAGAGAGAAAACCGGAAGTGATGCAGTGGGTATAAGACTCTGCGAAGGTGATGATTATCCTTATTTTATTCAAAACGGGTTTTCCAATGATTTTATTCTTCAGGAGAATTCCTTAATTTCCCGTGATTCCTGCGGTGATATTTGCGTAAATAATGACGGTGATGTATCTCTTGAGTGCACATGCGGGCTTGTCATTTCCGGTAAAACAGATTCAGCTAACCCTCTTTTTACCCCCGGCGGGAGCTGCTGGACAAATGACAGCTTCCCCTTACTTGAAATGCAGGAGAGTGAAGACCCCCGTTATAAAGCAAGAAATAACTGTATACATCATGGTTATGCCTCTGTTGCTCTTGTACCTGTTAAATCCGGGAATGAAGTTGTAGGCCTGCTCCAGCTTAACGGCTATGCAAAAAATTTATTTACTATTGAATTAGTGCAGGAACTGGAGATAATTGCCGCCCGTATTGGTGAGACACTTTTACGAAAACAGAATGAAGATAAAATCAGGGCTCTGCTTCAGGAGAAGGAATTATTATTAAAAGAGACCCATCATAGAGTTAAAAATAACATGAATACAGTACGCGGGCTGCTTTATCTGCAGGCTGAAGAATTATCTGACCCGATAAGTAAAGGTATAATAAAAGAAGCTGCATCGCGTGTACAGAGTATGATGATAATGTATGATAAACTTTATCGATCTGAAAGTCATCATGAAATGAATGTAAATGATTACCTCCCTTCTTTAATTGATGAAATAATCAGAATATTTGATTCCCGTATTCCGGTGAAAACAGATACCACTGTTGATGATGTAGTGTTAAGCGCTAAAGCTCTTTCATCTCTGGGAATAATAATTAATGAGCTTATTACAAATTCAATGAAATATGCTTTTGATAATCTGGATGAAGGGTTAATCTCTCTGTCACTGACAAAGAATGATAGCAGAGTAACAGTTGTTTACAGGGATAACGGCCCCGGATTTCCTGAGTCAGTTGATTTCGAAAACTCCACAGGTTTCGGTATGCAGCTGATTGCAATGCTAATAAATCAGCTTGGAGGCGACATCAGAATAGAGCGTGGTGAAGGGACAAGGTTTGTACTGGAGTTTGATGTTTAATGTGATCTGCCTGATAGATGTTGTTGTCATTAAAGTTCAAACAACATCAGTAATGTGTAAGTTTTTTTGTACCAGGCGCTGAAAAATAATAAAAAAGCATGAAAGTATTTGTTTTATTATACAAAAAGATTACTTTAATAATGGGTAATCATAATATTCCTCCTGGATTATATGTTGAAAAAAGAAAGTAAAACTATCCTCCTTGTTGAAGATGAAGTACTAATCGCTGTAATACACAAGAAGATACTGTCAAAATACGGTTTTGATGTAGTAACTGCAGCTACAGGTGAAAAGGCTGTTGAAATTGCCCGTTCAGATGCTCCAGTTGACTTAATATTAATGGACATAAATCTGGGCGATGGAATAGACGGGACTGAAGCAGCAGAGATTATTCTAAAAATCCGTAATATTCCCCTTGTTTTTCTCTCCTCTCACACAGAGCCGGAAGTTGTTGATAAAACTGAAGGGATTACATCCTACGGATATATAGTAAAGAATTCTGGGGAAACAGTTCTTATTGCAGCTATTAAAATGGCATTCCGTCTGTTTGAAACAAAACTGAAAGTGCAGGGCCACCTGAACCAGCAGGAGGTTCTTGTAGAGATACTTTTTGATCTGCATAAACGGATGAATCAGTCATTTGATGATCTAATGAATTATGCCATTGAAGCTTCGATTAAACTTACAGGAAGTGCCTTTGCTTTCGCCGGGCTTTTAAGCGAAGATGAATCAGTAATGACAATTCACGCCTGGTCAAAAGATGCAATGATTTCCTGCGCTGTTGATGAGGCACCAATCCATTTCCCCATAGATCATGCGGGGGTATGGGGTGAATGTGTAAGACAAAGAAGGCTGGTTATAATAAATGATTATGATTCTTATGCCGGAAGGAGCGGTTATCCGGAAGGGCATGTGCCGATTACTAATTTTATGGCAGTGCCCATATTTGATGGAGACAGAATTACTGCTGTAGGCGCAGTTGCCAACAGCACTATGCCATATGAAATAACGGATGTCCGTTCACTGATATCACTTTATGAAAGACTCTGGGAAATCATTAGACGGAAAACAAATGAAGAAACTCTCCGTGAAAGCGAGGAGCGCTTTAAGGCTTTACATAACGCATCCTTCGGAGGAATAGCAATTCATGATAAAGGGATAATCCTCGATTGTAACCAGGGCCTGGCAGAGATGACAGGATATAGTGCTGATGAACTAATTGGCATGAATGGACTGCTGCTGATTGAAGAAAAGTCACGTGATCTTGTGATGAAGAATATTCTGGCAGGATATGAGAAACCTTACGAAGCATACGGACTGAGAAAAGATGGCCGTGAGTTCCCAATGCGCCTGGAAGCCAGGAATGTGCCTTATAAAGGAAAGACTGTACGGACAGTTGAGTTTAGAGATATTACGGAAGCTAAGGAGTATGCTGACCGGCTAAGAGAAAATGAAGCATTGCTTAAAAATATAACTGATAATATGCACGATCTTGTTGCATTAACTGATATGCAGGGTAATTTTAAATTTGCAGCGAAATCTCACAATATCCTCGGTTATGAACCTGAATATTTAATTGGGCGTAATGTGATGGAGTTTGTTCACCCTGAAGATATTAGCTATGTTACTGAAGAATTTATTAAATGGTTAACAGAGGGGCAGGAGAGCGCAATAACTGAATACAGATATCGCTGCGCTGACGGCTCCTATACATGGCTTGAAACAGTGGGAAGATTAATCAGGGATGCTGAAGGTAATGTTAAAGAGCTTGTATTCAGTTCCAGGGATGTTACAGAAAAAAGGGAGGTTGAAGCTGATCTTCGAAAACTTGCTATAGCGCTTAACCAGAGCCCTTCCTGTATTGTTATTACCGGAACTGATGGCATTATAGAATATGTGAATCCAAAATTTGTAGAACTTACTGGATACAGTATTGATGAAGCAATAGGGAGGAATCCTTCAATTCTTCAATCAGGTTATACAGCGGTTGATGTTTACAGTGAATTATGGAACACAATAAACTCGGGAAAAGTATGGCGGGGAAAATTTCAGAATAGAAAGAAGAATGGTGAACTTTATTGGGAATCAGCAATAATTGCCCCTATATTAAATGATCAGGGTAAAGTAATCAATATTATGGCAATAAAAGATGACATCACTGATATGAAAAAATCAGAAGAATCTATCAGTCTTCTGCTAAAGGAAAAGGAACTTCTTCTAAAAGAGACCCATCACAGAATAAAAAATAACATGAACACAGTATGCGGGCTGCTTTACCTGCAGGCTGAAGAATTATCTGACCCGATAAGTAAAGGTATAATAAAAGAAGCTACATCGCGTGTACAGAGTATGATGGTAATGTATGATAAACTCTATCGATCTGAAAATCATTATGAAATGAATGTTAGTGACTATCTCCCTTCTCTGATTGATGAAATAATCAGAATATTTGATTCCCGTATTCCGGTGAAAAAAGATATTCATGTTGATGATGTAGTGTTAAGCGCTAAAGCTCTTTCAGCTCTGGGTATAATTATTAATGAGCTTATTACAAACTCCATGAAGTACGCTTTTGGTAATGTGAGTGAAGGCTTAATCTCTCTGTCACTGACAAAGAATGATAGCAGAGTAACAGTTGTTTACAGGGATAACGGCCCCGGATTTCCTGAGTCAGTTGATTTCGAAAACTCCACAGGATTCGGTATGCAGCTGATTGCAATGCTAATAAATCAGCTTGGAGGCGACATCAGAATTGAGCGTGGTGAAGGGGTCATGTTTGTATTTGATTTTAATGTTTAATGTGATTTCCCTGATATTTATTATTAGCAGCCAAGTTGTGTTAACATTTTTGTCAATATGTAAAATTTTTAATTAGTAATTGACTCAATTAGATTTTATTCTTGAAATATATTATTGTGATTTATAAAAAAGACTATCCGGGCTCTTTGGAATAATCATTTTCTGCATGGTTAAATCCGGCAATCGTCTCTTTAATATTATGTGATATAGGATAATAAATGTTGAGTAAAACGATTCTCCTTGTAGAAGATGAAGCTATTATTGCTCTTTTACATAAAAAGAAATTAAATAAATACGGTTTTGATGTAGTAACTGCTGACACAGGTGAAAAGGCTGTTGAAATTGCCCGTTCAGATTCTCCAGTTGACTTAATTTTAATGGACATAAATCTGGGCGATGGAATAGACGGGACTGAAGCAGCAGAGATTATTCTAAAAATCCGTAATATTCCCCTTGTTTTTCTCTCCTCTCATACTGAACCTGAAGTAGTTAATAAAACAGAAGGGATTACATCCTACGGATATATTGTCAAGAATTCCGGAGAAACTGTTTTAATGGCTTCAATAAGGATGGCTTTTAAACTTTTTGATGCACACATAAAAAATAAAAGCTACAATCAAAATCTTGAAAAGATTAATAAAGAACTTATCCGTTCAGAAAATGAGCTGAAAGAAAGTGAAGAAAGATATAAGTCAATAATATCTGTTTCAAATACCGGGGCCTGGGAATATCATTATGATGCCGATTATTTATGGTGCAGCCCGGAGTATTTTACAATGCTCGGCAGAGATCCCGATGATTTCATGATTGATGGCAGTGCTAATTTACAAGAGGCATGGAAGGATCTTATACATCCGGATGACCGGGGAGCTGTTTTAAAATTATTTTCTGATTATCTTGCAAACGGATCTAAAGGGATGTATGAGAATTATTTCCGTATGCAGCATAAAAGCGGAGAGTGGGTCTGGATAAGATCAAGAGGCCAGACTTTAAAAAATGTGGATGGCAGCTTATCTGATTTAACAGTTGGTACACATATAGATATTACTGAATTGAAAATTGCCGAGAGAATAATAAAGAATAATAATCAGGAATTGGCAGAGTTAAACAGTGAGCTTCATAAAAAGAATATGCTTCTTCAGGAGCAGGAAAGAGAGTACCGGACTCTTTTTGAAAACACAGGTTCCGGAATTATTGTTATTGAAGAGGATACAACAATCAGTCTTGCCAATGATATCTTTGCAGCAAGACTTGGTTACACCAGAGATGAAATTGAGAATGTTAAAAAATGGACTGAGCTTGTTCATGAAGATGATCTTGATAGAATGCTTGAACAGCATAGATTGAGAAGAGATGATCCTGACAAAGCTGATTCAAGTTATGAATTCAGGTTTAAAGCCAGGTCAGGTGAATATATGGATACGCTATTGTTTATTTCTATGCTTCCGGGAACCAGCAGGAGCATTGCTTCATTAATTGATATTACAGCTAATAAAACTGCTATAGAATCCGCAAAAAGGTATAGAATGAAGCTGGAAGGTGCTTATGAAGAACTGGAAGCTGCTTATGAAGAACTGGAAGCGACTAATGAGGAGATTGAAGCTTCCATGCAGGAACTTGCCAGTACCGCCAGGGATCTGCAGGAGAGTGAGGCTAAATTCCGGAGTCTTGCTGAATCAGTGCCTGTTGCGATAATGATGTATCAGGATGATAAATGGATATACGTGAATCCGGCAGCTGAAAAGATGTCCGGTTACTCTAAAGAAGAATTACTGGATATGAAGTTCTGGGATTTTGTCGCTCCGGAACATCAGAGTAAAGTAAAAGAAACAGGTCAAGGAAGGCAGAGGGATCTGAAATCTGATCCGGATTATGAATTTAAAATTATATCAAAAGATGGAATAGAAAAATGGGTACATCTCTATGGATCAACTGTTTTGCATATGGGAAAGCATACAGGCTTGATATCTGTTATTGATATAACTGAAAATAAAGAAATAGCAGAAAAACTTAAGTTGAGTGAACATAAATATAGAAAAATATTTGAAAATGCTCAGGACGTTTTATATCAGACGGATATTGATGGAACTATTATTGAAATAAGCCCTTCAATAGAAAAGTATTCCGATTTTACCCGTGAGGATTTAATCGGCACCCCTGTACAAAATGTTTATCAGGATCCGGATGACAGGAATAAACTGATTAAGCTTATGCTTGAAAAAGGAGAAGTTGTTGATTACGAGTTAAGACTTAAATCTAAAGATGACCGTTTAATAATTACCGCAATCAGCTCTAACATTGTGTATGATTCACTAGGTAAGCCTATAAGTATTGAAGGTTCGTTACGTGACATTACAGAGCGAAAAAAGACTGAGGAGAAAATTAGTCTTCTGCTGGCTGAAAAGGATCTTCTTTTAAAAGAAGTTCACCACCGTATCAAGAATAATATGAATACCATCAAAGGACTTCTTACTCTGCAGATTCATTCAGAAGATAATCCCCAGGTTGTAGCATCTCTTCAAAGTGCAGAAAGCCGTGTTCACAGCATGTTGATGCTATATGACAGGCTTTATTCAGCAAATAATTACCGTGAACTTTCTGTGAAAGAATATCTTGCGCCGTTAGCATCAGAAATTATCGGAAGTTTTCCGTGCAGTAATAAAGTTGCTATTGAAACAGAGATTGATGATTTTATATTAAATGTAAGGATGCTTTCTCCGCTGGGAATAATAGTAAACGAGCTGCTCACAAATATGATGAAATATGCTTTTGCCGGGAGAGATTCAGGTAAAATATTTTTATCAGCTGAAATGGAGAACAACAGGGTAAGGGTTGTGATAGAGGATAATGGATCGGGTCTTCCTGAAGCAGTAAATTTCGGAAGTTCCACAGGTTTCGGCCTTGATCTGGTTAAAATGCTTACAGATCAGATAGAGGGGAGCATCAGAATAGAGCGCGGTGAAGGGACAAGATTTATACTGGAATTTGATGTTTAATGTGATTTTTCAGAGAGGGTGTGTGGATGTCAGTGCTTGTTAATTTTAAAAGTGAATATAAAGTGAATTCAGAATATGACTGGTTTAATTTTGAATTCCGCAATTAACGTATTGGTAAAAGCCGATGCATAATCTGTTCTAATGAGAATTGCCCCGGAAGATTTATTTAACAGCTGATTGTTATTCATCATGAATTTAAATTTTCTACTGTTTTTAATGATGTTTTGTATATAAGACAAATCGCATATACCTGCATATTAATATCTGGAATTGATATTCAGGTCAAAATAAATATATAATCCTGATTTATATTTATCTTGATAATAATCCCTCTATCTATAACAGTGATAAAGAATAATCAAATCCAGAGGCAGCAGCAGATAATGATAAATTCCCATGATATTCTATTCTTCGTAAACACATCCATTAAATTCTTTTTTCTCCTAACACCATTCTTTGCACTGACCATGTTCCTTGCAATGACCGACGGTATGAATAATTCAGCCAGGAAAAAGCTATCAGTTAAAATTACTATATCCGTCTATATCTCATGTCTTATACTCTTCCTTTTCGGTTCAGAGATATTCAGCATATTCGGTATTACCATTGATGCATTTAGAATAGGAACAGGGTCGCTCCTTTTTATTACCGCAGCAGGTCTGGTTCACTCAAAAGCAGCCCAGACTGCCGTATACAACTTCGAGGATGATATTGCAGTTGTCCCTCTTGCGATACCTGTAATTGTAGGCCCCGCTACCATCGGAGCAATCCTGGTTATGGGGGTCGAGATAGAGACTTTCAAACTTAAATTAATAGGTTTGTCAGCACTCTTTACCTCAATATTTTTTGTCGGGACGATGCTCTATCTGGCCTCCTATCTTGAAAATGTTTTAAAGAGAAAGGGTCTTATTATCATCAGTAAAATCACCGGGCTTATTCTGTCAGCCCTTGCGGCACAGCTTGTATTCACAGGGATAAAGAATTTCATGAAGTAACTGCTCAAGTCCAGCTGCGGGTGGATGTGCTGAGTCTGCGTTGCACCGAGTATGTTGAAGTGTCAGGGGGCCGGGCTCACTACTACCCACAAGTCGAGATCCATCAAAATGCTAAAAGATATTTCGCGAAAAATCTTTTAGTGAGTGCCTGTACCCGGTGTATTGGCCCCCTAAATCCCCCGGAGGGGGACTTTGTTTAAGTTGAATAACAAAAAATTCTAAAATAAAAGCGTTTTTGAAGTTAAGATATATTTCCAAACTTCTTTTTTAAGTCCCCCTGTATTTACGCCATATGGCATGGGGAAATCTACAATAATCAAACCCCTGATTTTATCAGGACATATGGCGTAATTGAGATAGAGCCAAATGGAATTTCGGATGCCATTTGGCTCTATCTCCGGGGGATTTAGGGGGCTTTTGAGAAGTGGGTAGTAGTCAGGGGGCCGGGAGAGGAATCCCGGGTATACAGGCATAGGTAATCAGCCCCGGGCAGATAGCGTCGATATCAGGCTCTATTGCTATACAGGAAAGAGATCCGGTTATTGAAGCATAAAAACTATTTTCGAGCGTTAACAGGCCGGTAAACTCTCCGGCATTAAAACATACTCCCCTTTGTTGTTATTTTCCAGATGCCCTTTACTTTCTCAGTCATAACCCATTTCTCGGCTTTTGATTTATCTTTATATGTAATAACAACAGTAACATTTGAAAGCAGCTTATTTTTTTTATTTATCTTTTCTTTGAGAGAGAGTGAAACTATCTGTCTATTCATGGTGAGGTTACTGTCGCAGTGCTGCCGGTACTCCTCAATAGTTATCTCTCAGCTGTTCACCGGACGATGGTATCAGTCAAACGGCAGCGGAAGGATCCGTTTTGAGTTTAACAGCGACCTGTCGGCTTTTACCGGCAAATGGGGCAGGGGTGATGCTGAACCGCGCGCAGCATGGGACGGGACAAAGGTCCAACCCTGAATTGAACTTAAGGCTTTTTAATATTAGTGCAACTAAATCTGTTATGCGAATATATTGGAGTTGACTGAGGACAATTCTCTCCTTAATTATTGTGCATCGTTTCTTTCAGCTTCCCGAATTCTCCGAATCAATTTATTTTCAATATAATCGCATATCTACAGAATTATCCATTAATTTATAGCAACAACAAGCCTTAACTTCTATTAAATAAAGATTGTAATTTATAGTATATGTCTGTATATTGATAATATTATTTGTCTAAAGGGGTAGTATTATCACATTATTCATCTGTTTACATTAAAAACAGGTGTTTCTGATATTTTATAATCTCAATCATGCATGTAGAATATATGCTTTCTGTTGGAAACCCTGTTTAATTTATAGTAAATGAGAAAGAAATGAATGAACGAATAGCAAATGCTCTTGAAGAAGCGAGGAAAGTAAGTGATGAAGGTATTATTCTTTCAGAACGGCTTTCTCCTAAATCAAGAGAGATATTAATAAATGCAGGATTCCTGGAACGGATTGTCCGGGGCTGGTATATGCTTGTTTCTCCGGAATCTTCAGGCAGCAGTACTCCCTGGTTCAGTATGTACTGGCAATTCCTGAAACAGTATCTGGTTCAGCGTTTTGGTCAGTCAGGCTATTGTCTTTCGCCGCAGTCCTCTCTTGATATTTATACAGGGGAAACAACAGTGCCAAAGCAGATGATTATTCTTACAGATAAAAACAGCAATACTACAGTACAGCTCCCCCGGGGGATTTCTATTCTTCTTTATCAGGATAGTAAATCAATACCTGAAACTCCAAACCGGATTAACGGATTAAATCTCATGCCTCTCCCTTACGCAATAGCAAAGGCCTCTCCTGCCTATTATCAGAATAAATCAGATAATATTCCAATAGCCTTATCACTTGTTGAATCTGTGTCAGATATCACAAGAGTACTTATTGAAACAGGGAGTATTGCAGCTGCTGAAAGGATTGCAGGAGCATATCTGGAAACCGGCAACAGTTCAGCTTCACAGACTGTTGTTAAGGATATGAAGCTGGCAGGTTATTCTGTTAAACCTGTAAATCCCTTTATATCAATTGTTCCTTCAATTGGTACAGGCAGGTTCCGTTCACCATATGCTCCGCGAATCATTGCCATGTGGAACAACTTCAGAGGCCCGGTAATTGATATGTTCCCGGAGCCTGTAATAAAGATAGATAACTCTGATCCTGATAATGTAATAAAGAGAATCCGGGAGAATATTACTGAAGACGCATATCACTCCCTCTCTATTGAGGGGTACAGGGTTACAGATGATCTTATCAAAAGGGTCAGATCCGGGGAATGGAATCCTGATAAAGAAATATCAGACAGTAATCTCCGTGATACTCTTGCGGCTAAGGGGTATTCTCTTGCTTATGATGCAGTTCTTGATAGTGTGGCAGAAGCATTAAAGGGGGGTAATCCCGGAAAGATATTTAAAGAGAGTCTGCCGGACTGGTATCGTCAGCTTTTTTACCCCATGGTTCAGTCAGGTATATTAAGATCAACAGATCTTGTAGGGTATAGAAGAAATCAGGTATATATTAAAGACGCATTACACATTCCGCCCCCTTATGAGTCTCTTATTGATGCCATGGATACACTCTTTGATCTGCTTCAGAAAGAGGAGAGCGGTGCAGTAAGGGCTTTACTTGGCCATTACTTTTTTGTATATATTCATCCTTATATGGATGGTAATGGCAGACTGGCAAGATTTCTTATGAATTTAATGCTCGTTACTGCCGGATACCCCTGGACCATAATCCGGGTAACTGAAAGAGCAGGTTACATGAAGTCACTTGATCTGGTGGCCAGAGAGAAAGATATAAGGCCATTTACCAGGTTTATTATTCAGGAGATGATGGTAAATCATTGAGTTTATAAAGAGGATATTAGTATCCAGCAGATATTTCAAATTCTATCGTCCCACTCTGATCTTATACTTTTCTGCCACTGGACAGGATCATCAATTTTATTTTTTAAAATACCTGAAGTACTTTTTAATATACTTTCGTTATTAATCTTTTGTTTATCATCATAATTGTCATCTAAAGGTAATACAAGAATTTCAACCCTTTTGTTTAAATATTCTTCTGGAATGCATATATTATAGTCCCTTTTTTTAGGAATAATTATTTCTCTTAACATCTCATCCTCCATGAATGAAAATACAGGTGAGCATATCCGGTTTTCTTCAGTTAATAAATACTATAATAAGAGCAGGATTAAACTCCGTCAACAAAAAAGAAAAATGACTGCGGCAGATTCAAATCGGTGTTGAGAGATGATGATGAATTATTGAATAATTTTAATCCACGGATTTATCAAGTTAATGAACGTATATAACAATCCTGTGAAAGACTGAATTGGTAGTCCCGGGATTCAATTATCTGCTTGACTATACAAATATAATATATACTCTAAAATATAGTTTTAAGTGAGCCGATAAATAAAGTAGACTAACGAAAATATGGCACAGCTCTTTAATATAACCCAACAGAACATAAGTCAGCATATCCAGAATATATATGAGGAACAGGAGCTTACACCGGAGGCAACTTTATAATAGAGGTAAATTATGGAGTTAAGTTATGATTCGAAATTTAATATCGCCTATATAAGGTTAAGAACCGGTGTTGAAGAGGTTGAAACTATTAAGATCAGCGAAGAACTGAATATTGATATATCACCTGACGGAAAAGTTTACGGTATAGAATTGCTGAACGCCGGTGATCAGCTGGGAATGCTTGAAGGTAAACCTTTTACATTTATAAATGAAGCTAAAAACACAAAAACAGAAGTGCAGATTGCCTAACCTTTTTTCAGGTATAAAATCTGATAATGAATGATTTTTGCGTCAGTGACTGCGGTTATACAGTAATTTTTGATCATACCATGCGTCACCTTTTTTTACATAGGTGTTAATCCAGTCTCAGGATGTGCAGAAAAGTTCCTGCCTCTTTATATGCAGTGGGCCGGGGGGATGGGGTCTGAAGAGTTTACAAATAGAGAGTATTAAATGGTAAAAAAAGATAAGCCGGTCATCACCATACGCAGTTTTGCTGCCGAATATCTGACCTATGTTGCCTCTGCTGGTGACAGTGAAAATAGTTTTGAAGTCCGCTATGAAGATGAAAATATATGGTTAACTCAAAAAATGCTGGCAACACTTTGTGATGTTTCTGTTCCGGCAATTAATCAGCACATCAAAAATATTTATGATGACCATGAATTGGATGCAGAGGCAACTATTAAGAAATACTTAACAGTTCAAAATGAGGGCAACAGGAGTGTGAGCAGAGAGGTGGCTCATTATAACCTGCAGATGATTATAGCCGTAGGATTTAAAGTGAACTCGGAACGGGCTGTTCAATTCCGGAAATGGGTTAACCAGATTGCAAAAGATTACACCATTAAGGGCTGGGTTATGGATGATGAGCGTCTTAAAAAAGGAACTTATCTGACTGACAAATATTATGAGGAACAGCTTGAACGTATAAGAGAAATCCGTTCAAGTAAGAGAAAATTCTATCAAAAGATTACTGACCTTTATGCAACAGCTTTTGATTATGACAAAACAGCAAAATCAACATATCGTTTTTATGCCACCCTTCAAAATAAAATGCATTTCGCGGTACATGGGCATACAGTTGCTGAATTGATTACAGAACGTGCGAATAGTGAAAAGAAATATATGGGGCTTACAACATGGCAGGATGCACCGGAATACGCAATTAAATAGGGCTGGTGATGATACTGCTGTTAAAAAGCTGATTGATAATGTTCAGAGGGCTTATCTTAATAAGTATCTGATTAAACTTAATGATTCATGGCAGAAGGCGGTTGAATCTCATAATTTCAACTCAAGCCCGTTTATAAAGGAGAATTGTTTCTTTAATAAGAGTCGATTTATTGTATATTTCTGCACTTTAATTATCTTTTTCACATATTTTTGTTTTCTTCTTTACAAATAAAGGATATATTTTACTTATAAGTAAACATTGATAATGAATGAACCGATAAAAAAGCATGGTGGTTATCTTATTGCTGCAGGTGAGCAGTTTGATATAATCGCAGCTATTAATGGTAATGGGAAATCTCCGTTTTGGGAGTATTTTGCTACTTTGAATGAAGAGGTTATAAAAAGACTTCAGAAAGGTTCTAAAAGTAATAAAGATGTAAAAGATTATAAGACTCTTCAGTTTTATTTTGATAAATTTAGTAATAAAGGAAGGTGGAATAATAAGACTCAGCTGAATTCCCTTGATGATGGATTCTGGGAATTCAAGAATGTTGATACAGGATTACGAGTCCCTTTTTATTATGATGAACAGAATAGAAAGGTTATAGTATTAACTCATTATTTTGAGAAGAAGTCTCAGAAAACTCCGGCTAAAGAAATAGAGAGAATGAAACAGATCAAAAAGGAGTTAGAGAATTACAGGGGGTAGTAACATGAGTGGATACAATATTTTTAACGATTCAATACCGGTAGAATTAAAAGATTTATATAACGAAGAATATGCACAAACCGAAGCACTCCTGAATGCAGCGAATCTTATCAGTGAAGCGATGGAGGAAAGTAGAATTAATCAGACTGAACTTGCGGAGCTTCTCGGAGTAAGCAGAGGCTATGTTTCAAGGTTACTCTCCGGGAATGAGAATATGTCAATAAAGAATGTTTCAAGAGTACTTCATGTTCTTGGTAAAAAATATATACAGACAACCGGGGATATACCTCGATAAAATAGTGGTAAAGTCGTATATTTTAAAGATTATTCGAATGTCAATGTTGACAATGAAGATATTAAATGTGTTATACGAACAAATGAAAAAGAGTCCAGATGGCTGTGAGCAGTTTAAAAATGGATATAGCTAAACAGCCCGGAATAATATGCAATTCAGTAATTCTCGTAGAATCAATATTTAAAAGAGAACCTGAAATACCTCAGCATGTTAATATGGAAATGCAAATTGAAATAAATAATTCAATCGCCCAGGATTCATCGGCGTTGTCTTCAGAGGTTATACTTACGGTTAATAAGCCTGAATCCTCTGTATATGCCAGGGTCACTTATGTTGGTATTTTTACTGTTAATGATTCTCCAAATCTTGATCTTAATGAATTTGCGGACTGTAATGCACCGGCAATTATATTCCCATATATTAGGGAGGAGATCCATAACAGAATGATGAAAGCCGGTATTCCCCTTATGATTTTACCTCCAATAAATATTAAAGCACTTGTCGATGCTTCTAAATGTAAATAGCATTCTGCGGGTTATTTATTATTCATGAATAATTGAACTTCCTGGATAATCCCTCTCTTTTCCATAATACTCAGGAGTTCCCGGCATTGTTAACTAAACTCTTCATTAAACTTCAAAAACTTGACCGGAATAAATACAGAAAACGGGCATTGATTTCTGGTACTATCCTCATTACTATATTGGCACTGGATCTGCACAGGTTCGGTGCCTGGTACATGGAGTCCCGGACTTATGTGAAACCGTACTGGATTCCGGGGATACTTATAGTCAGTTATCCCATGTTTAAATATTCAATCTCGGGCCTGATTCAATACCTGTCAGCAAAAGAGATGTTTAAAACTCTACACTTTGCTATGTTCTATATTTCATCTGCTCCCTTTACCTTTCCGGTTGCAGTAGTATATTTACACAGCTTCTTATTTAAAGATGTATTGCCTTGGTATGAAAAAGATATATTTAATCCCGGGCCTGAATTTTATCTTGCAGTTTTACTGGTGATTCTTTCCCCTCAGCCTTATATAGCTCTTGCATTATTTGCAGAATTTCACGCAACTTATATATGGCCCTGGCTGGAGAAGAAGATTAGCGGGGATTGATATAGACATTTTCTGACCGACAGAAAGTGGCTATATGAAATTAGAGCAAAAGCCTAAAAGAGCTTGAAGTTATGTTATGATGTGTATCATTGAACTGAGACTTAATATTACGTTATATTTAAAATGATTTAATGCGTAAAGAGGAAAGAAATGATTCAAACTACAGTTGCTGAGAAAAACCTTACCGAAGCTCGCCAAAAGCTTCTTGATTTAACAATGAGAAATAAATTGTTAAATCATAGAGCATCAAAAAATAAATCTATAAGGGTTGTAGATGAAATTACACGAGAGATATATAACATTCTTGTTATCCAGCATAAACAGATGGAGTTCAAATATAATCCTGAAACAGATAAAGTTGATGCATCAGAACTTTTATTTGAAGATGTTTCTCAAAATGAAGTGGACCAGCCCTCTATCTGGAGTAATGAATCTAATAATGAAAAAGTTTCATCAAAACATCTTGATAAATATCTGCAAACAAATCTTGGGAATGAGGCATTGCAGAAAACCCTTTTCTTAATATACAACCAGGCAAAAACAGTAATGGAAGAACAGGGGTATACTGTGCTATTTCTGGCACTTGGATTTTTAGAATGGAAGGAAAGCAGCGATTCTATAAAACTAAGGCGATCTCCGCTTATATTGATTCCGGTGGAGTTGGAAAGAACTAATGTGCGTTCGGCGTTTAAATTAACTTGGACAGGTGATGAGATATATTCTAATATTTCTCTACAGGCAAAACTTTCTGAGCAAAATGTCTCTATACCAAGTTTTGAAATGCCTGATGATAAACAGTATTTAGATCTTTACTTTGATGAAATTATAGAAGCTTGTAAAAATCAAAAGGATTGGGGTATCACCCAGGATATTTATCTTGATTTCTTTAGTTTCACTAAATTTGTAATGTATAAAGATTTGGACCCGATATCATGGATCGATAATCCTCCGCTTGATAGTCCTTTAATAAAAATGTTATTAGACTCGAACTATGTTCAGGAAGGAGGAGATAACTTTTTAGAAGAAGAGATTGATATAAAACTCTCTGCAAAGAGCACGTATAATATTATGGATGCAGATCCCTCACAGATTGTCGTTATCGAAAATGTTAAGCAAAAAATGAATATAGTTGTAGAAGGCCCTCCGGGGACAGGTAAATCTCAAACTATTACAAATTTAATCGCTGATCTTCTGGCAGAGGGGAAAAGTGTTCTTTTTGTAAGTGAAAAAATGGCGGCATTGGAAGTTGTTAAGAATAGACTTGATCTAGTTGGTTTAGGTGATTTTTGTCTTGAATTACATAGTCGTAAAACAAATAAGAAAAATGTATTAGCAGAGTTGGAGCGTACATTCAAAAGACCTGTAGCATCTAAACTTGCCGAAGACACAAAATATCAAGAATTAGATGATATGAAGCTAAAGCTAAATAATTATGCCAGTGCACTCAAAGCTCAAGTCGGAAAGATAAAATGGACTCCATATAAATTGTTTTCACTGTATGAAGAAGCTGTTTGTTCTTTTGAAAAAAATGAGAAGGAATTCAAATCTGTGAAGATTGATGAACCTGAAGAAATTACTATAGAGGATTATCAGTCTGCAATTATGGCTTTAAATGAATTTATGGATTTATTCGAACTAGTAGCTCCAATAGATTCTAATCCCTGGAAAGCATCTCGTCCCGACATAATATTGCCAGCAGATCAACAAAGAATAAAAGAAATAATTGATGATATTCAATCAAAGATAAAAGAGTTAAAGAAACAACTTGCGATAGTATCATCTGAATTTGCAATAATTAATCCGCCTAGCTTAAATGAATTTGGAAATATTTTAGTACCTATTTTAGATTTATTGTCCAATTTCAAAAAGATTAATATTCAGGTATTGCTAAATAATTATAACGAATATGAGGCTTCACAATTAATTCTTAATTTGAGGCAGTATAAAGTTTCTTTAGATAATATTAGAAATAGTTTTAATATAAACAAACTGGATGAAGATATATCAAAAATAGTTGATGATTTTAAAACTCTATCAACCAGTTTCACACATCTATTCAAACCTTCCTATTATCGTAAACGAAAAGAATTTATATCATTATTTAGAAATCCTGTTAAAATTAAAAATGATTTGTTGATTCGAGAATTGGAAGGTGTGGTTTTATTTCAACAAAAGCGTGAAATGATCTACGGATATAAAGGGCTTGGTGATTCTTTGTTTGGTGAATACTGGAAAGGGATAGACTCTGATATTGATGAATTAGTTAATTTTGTTGCCTGGATTAAAAAATATCAAAATGCTTTAAATAATGGATGGATTTTAAAACAAAACGCAGAGATTATGAATAACAATAAGTCAAATATTTCTTTAAATGAAACAGAAATAAATTTAAAAAATATTATCGTTCATATACAATCACAATATTCAGAATTATCAGAAATTTTGAAATTGTCTGAATCCACGGAAGATTTTAATTCTATTGAATTTAGTGATCTGGAAAATAAGCTTAGTGATTGGACAAGTAATTTGCATAGTTTACAAAAGTGGTCACATTATATAACCAAAAGAAGTGTTGTTTGTTGTAACATAGCGAAAGAATTGGTTCAGGAAATTGAAAATGGTAAAATTGAAATTGAAGAAATAATTCCGGCCTTTAAGGGCAGTATTGCCAAAAGCCTGCTAGATTATTCTTTTAACCTTTATCCGGCTTTATCGGGTTTTCTTGGAGAAATTCATGATAAAAATATCAAACGCTTTTCTGAGTTAGATAATCAAATAATTCGTTTAAATCGACAAAGATTAGTTCATATTTTGTCTTCAAGAAGACCAACAATTTATAGCGGGAAATCAGATGGATCTGAAATGGGTATTTTGCAAGGGGAGTTTAATCGTAAAAGAGGGCATATGCCTATCCGAAAACTTCTATCAAATGCTGGTTCAATAATCCGAGGTGCAAAGCCTTGCTTTATGATGAGCCCATTATCTATTGCACAATTTTTATCACCAGCAAGTACACCTTTTGATGTAATAATTTTTGATGAAGCGAGCCAGGTCAAACCTGAAGATGCGTTAGGTGCTTTGATGCGAGGTCGCCAACTTGTAGTCATGGGAGACACAAAACAATTACCGCCTACAAGTTTTTTTGATCATATTGGTGAGGAGCTTGATTTTGATGAAGATGAGATGCTAATAACTGCTACGGAAAGTATACTTCATCAGTGCAAAAGGTGCTTCCCTGTAAAAATGTTGAAATGGCATTATAGGAGCAAACATGAATCATTAATTGCTGTATCAAATCAAGAATTCTATGAAAATGAATTATTGATTTACCCGTCTTCCATAAAAACGGATAAGAATTTAGGCTTGTTTTTTAAATACCTTCCAGATACGATTTACGATCGTGGGAAAAGTTCAATTAATCGTTTGGAAGCAAGGGTAGTTGCCAAAGCCGCAATAGAGCATTATCAAAATAATCCCGATAAATCACTTGGTATTGGTACATTTAACATGAAACAGCAACAAGCTGTATTAGAAGAAATAGAACTGCAGCTAAAACATCATCCGGAAATGGAAGATTACTTTAAATCAAATGTCTCTGAGCATTTTTTTGTAAAAAACCTAGAAACCATCCAAGGGGATGAACGAGATTTTATCATTATAAGTATCGGATTTGGTTATGATGCTGATAAAAAGTTGTCTGCAAATTTTGGTCCTCTTAATCACGAAGGCGGTGAAAGACGTTTAAATGTCTTGATAAGTCGTGCGCGGGAATGTTGTATCGTGTATTCAAACTTCAGGGCTGCAGACTTGAGTATAAGTGCGGAATCGTCAAAAGGTGTTAGATCTTTAAAAGTGTTTATAGATTATGCCGAGTCCCGAAATCTTCGGTCTACTGAACCAGTAAGTGAAGATACTGACTCCCCATTTGAGGATTCTGTATATGATTTTCTATCTGATAATGGGCATATTGTTAGGAAACAGGTTGGTTGCGCTGGTTTCAGAATTGATTTAGCCATTGTTGACGAGAAAAACCCAGGTCGTTATCTACTTGCTATTGAATGTGATGGAGCGAAGTATCATAGCTCTCCTGTTGCAAGAGATCGGGATCGATTAAGACAACAGATACTGGAAAAGTTAGGCTGGAATATTTATCGAATCTGGTCAACCGATTGGTATAGAAATAGACATATGGCCAAGCGGGCACTACTTAATTTTATAGAGAAAATAAAGGTATCTAATCGATATAATACTTCAATGGATAATCAAACTTTACATGCAAGTGATTGTGAGATTAAATATAATGAACCTTTAATGGCAGATGATTATATCTCATTGATTGATTCTATACCTGAATATGAAATTTGTAATAACCTGCTATTAAATACAAGTAACCAAATACATGAAATAAGTAAAACTTACTTTTCATCCGCAATTGAAAGTATAGTTAATGTAGAAAGTCCTGTTCATATTGATGAAGTAATTAAAAGAATTCGGACATATTGGGGTTTGCAAAAAACAGGGAGTCGTATCCGTGATCATTTGACTTTTGCCATAAAATATGCTACGAGAAATACTTCAATAGAACTTAGAAATAACTTTCTATATCTTAAGGATAAACCAGTTATTGTTCGCAAGAGAACAAATGGTGAACCATCGCCGGATATTAACCTGATATGCGATGAAGAGATACAAGAAGCAATTTTACATGTATTAAAGAATTTGTTTTCAACAGAGATCGATTCATTAGCTATTCAAGCTTCTCGTCTTTTTGGAATTCAAGCGACAAGAGCTATCACGCATAATCGAATAAAGGAAAACATATTTTTACTACAAAAACAACATCGTATAGATATTGATTCAAAAAACACTGTAAGAATAATTTCATTTAGCTCAGGAATGAATTGAAAAATATTGTTAACTAAACTCTTCATCAGACTTCAGAAGCTTGACCGGAATAAATACAGGAAGAGAGCATTGATTTCCGGCATTATACTCATTATAATATTGGCACTCGATCTGCACAGGTTCGGGGCCTGGTACATGGAATCGCGGACTTATGTGAAACCGTACTGGATCCCGGGGATATTTATAGTCAGCTATCCTCTGTTTAAATATTCCCTGTCCGGTCTTATACAATATCTTGCCTCAAGACAAATGTTTAGAGCTCTTTATTTCCTGATGTTTTTTATAGCTGCATTGCCATTCTCATTCTGTAATCCCCAAACCTTGAGAATATTTGCATGGGGAGGGAGACCCTGGTATGAGAAGGATGTTTTTAGTTCCGGGGCGGAATTTTATATCGGGCTGGCATGGATTATACCTACAGTTTTAATATTTATGGTAATATCTTTAGCGGTAGGATATTATAATGACCATATATGGCCCTGGCTGGAGAAGAAGATCAGCGGGGAGAAAGATTCATAAGACTAAACCTGGTAGTATAACTACAAATTATTATAATTGTTGACACATTCGATAGAAATACCTATACTTGTTTGTAGTTATAGGTAATTTTATCAGAACTGAGAAGTAAGCATTTTAATTGTGATTCTTCACTCTCTGCCATTTACAACCTCGAATTATTCTCAGAATATCACTCAATTAGTAAGAGTCCATAGATAGTAAGAAGTATCTTCGGGGATGAAGTTTAAGAAGAAATCTCTCAAGTTCTTCATTTGTCATATATTCATAATCCTGAGATTTCTCCGGGTGCGTGTATACAGTCAGTCTCTGCTCAAGATGGGTGTCAGCCTGGAGGATATACAGAGCCTTCTTGGACATCAGGATATTACCACAACGCAGAGAAGATATGCGCAACATGCCAGGCCTGATCTGCTGGATAAGGGGAGCAAAATTGATAATGTGATTAAAATTAAGAGGGTCGGCTGAAAATCCATGGCAATCCTAGGGCAATCGAAAACATGCCTGTTATGCGGAAATAGAAAACCCCTGATTAAATCAGGGGTTATGCACGCCCGGCAGGATTCGAACCTGCGACGCACGGATTCGAAGTCCGACGCTCTATCCAGCTGAGCTACGGGCGCATTCTATATAGCAGGTATAGTCGTTTATTATACCCGTCCATGTCAATTAAATTAAATAAGAAACTATGGATAAACCCTTACAAAATTTTTATCAAAGCTGTTGAAATCGGGTTCATGAAAATTCATGACCCGATAGTTCCCTTCTGCTAAACGTTTTATAATCGCCATATTGTTTTTGTGATTATAAAATGCTCCTATACCGATCTGTTCCTCAACATTTTTTGAGTAAATAACTTCATCGCCGGGAAAACAGAACTCAACATCATTATGCTTGAGAAAAACAACAGATGAACCTGCAGAATGACCGCCGACTTTCTCTATTGAAATATTGTCATAGAGCTGTGTTGAGTCCTGAAATGTAATAACCCTGTTGCTCTTTTTTAAAAAATCTTTTATATCAAGTAGTCCTCTCAAGTTGAAGAACTGCCTGAATTCATCCTTCTGGATATAAATGTTTGCCTGCCTGAATTTATGCACAGATCCGATATGATCAAAATGAGCATGTGTAATAATTATATCTGTAATCTCATCAGGATCGATACCGTTTTCTTTTAGAATTTCAGCAGGATCTTTAAAATTCTGAAGATTATAGAGCTTAATCAGGTTGGGGTTATTGAATCCTGTATCAACAAGAATTTTTATACCCTTATAGTTTATATAATAAAATTTCCATGCAAAGGGGATTTTATCCTCCCCTTTGTAATTATGGAAAATATATTTTTTTGGATACATGGAATCCGCGTATTTTATTTCATATATCTGAAGTTCATTATCACCGCTTTTACTGCAGTAGAGAATTGAAGCGGCAACAATTAAAATAATCGCGAATAACTTTTTAATCACAGCATCCCCCTATTTTTTTATTACTACAAATAATCCAAGAGCAGCTGCATATGTGGCAAACCCTATGGCAAATGATGTGTTGAGGCCGTATGTAACATTAACAAAAACTGTTAAGACAACAGCCACAGTCATTAGAGCGCCATTTATACCGAACATGAGTGTGGCATATTCATCTGATATATCCTTTTTAATCTGGTCAAGAGCATGGGGGAAGGGGAGACCCATGAGAAATGCCAGAGGGAAAATCATGGCTGATGATATAAAGAGCTTTGTAGTAAAAGCATATTTTGCCAGCCCATTGAATATGGCATCAGCAAAAAGGGCCTGGAAAAGAATGAGTAGCGGAATTGCCGCAATACACGCAATAAGTGTTCTCTTCCTGAAATTTCTGCTGAAATAGCTTCCCAGTCCGCTGAAGAAAAGGAGCCCCCCGAGTATTACTATTGTAGAATATACTGGTGAACCGATAAATCTCTGGTACTTCTGCATAAGAACAATTTCAACCATCATAAAACCGAGTCCCAGAAGTGAAAAGAAAACAGTGTGGAGCGGCAGTTTGAAACCCTGCGATCTGTACCTGAATACAGTAAGGAGTATAACAGGAATAAAAAGAATACCCGCAAGTTTTACAATCACATCAAGAAGTACGCGAACCTCTTTTTTGTTTTTATAAACATTGAAAGGGAAGGGTTTGTTGTCCCTTGTGGGTGTCAGGTCCACTTCATAGGGGAAGTCAATCTGATCCAGTATAGAGTGGACCCTTTCTTTATTGGCATCTGTTATCATATTGCGTTTTATGTAATATCTTTTCTGCTGGCTGCTGAATGTAAACAGGCTTTTAAAGAATTCAGCATCTTCAGAATTTTTTATTAGCGGAAGCATATCCTCTTCAAATTCAGCCTGTCTGATTCTGTTTGGATATTCGGTCATTTCATAAATAGGCTCAGGAGCATTGAATACTCTTTCAAACATATGTCCGGTTTTTATAGCAGGGTGAAGAGTAATTCCGGAACCGTATCTGGGAGCAATTACATTATGATATCTGGCAAATGTGGCCAGTTCAGCCTGAGTAAAGGGGGATTTCTTTACAAGAACTGTCTGAAAGTTCTGGTTTGGTCCCCAGAAATCCCAGGAGTATATAAGAATATGCTGATCGGGGTTTTTTACACCCATCTCTTCAAGTGTGGCCCTGACAGTGTTGAGAAATTTGTAAAAGGCATATCTTGCCCTTGGAGTCTCAAGAATCTCCTCATAAACCAGCATCCCCTTGTCTGAAAGCTTATTCAGCATAAGTTTTGTGGCTTCCACAGTATGCAGGTATTCAGGCATAAGTGTGGCCATGGCCGGGTACTCAGGGTGAAGATTCATGAGTGTAATCATGTCATAAATTTCGGTGTTGCTTGTGAGGAAATATCTCCCCTCAGCTTCGTATGCCTCAATACCTTTATAGGGGTAATTGGCAAATCTTGAGAAGTAGCCTTTTCCGTCCTCTTCAGTCATCAGGTTCATCAGCACAGGTGAAAATTCCACACCGCTGACCCTTGATCCGGGCTGTCTTTTAGCTGATTTAACCAGTCCGTCATAGGATAGGCCTATAATAAATATATTGGGGCTGTCAATATGCGGAACACGGGGATCCCACAATGTACCGTTTGACTGAAGAGCAGTGTCAAGAGGTATACCGTTTGAACAGTATATTATGGTTCTATCGTTTATATTAAAGAAGTCGATTTTACCCATCAGGTCGTCCTGAGAATAAATGAGTTTCCAGTTGTTACCAGGCATATGTGAGTACCAGGTCTTTCTGCTTTCAACCTTGCTCATCTCCACTTTATGGTTATAGGTGGTTACTTCAAGGAGTTTGCTCAGCCAGGTAGAACCTTCCTTCTCAGCAGGCTTGTATGTCCTGTTAATATTGTAATTTAAATCATAGCTTCTCCAGTGTCCAATATCGTGGAGAATATATTTTGACCTTTGGATTCCATATTTGTCACCGGAATAGACATAGTTTTCACCATCTTTTTTGTAGCTTTTCTGCATAAACTGTCTGTCAAAGGTGTTTTTTATCTCTGGAATAACCTGCTGCTCATATTCTGTTTTTGTAAGTACTTCCGGAAGTTTAAGGTTATTCATCAGAATAACAGAAGTTCCATAGATAAGCACTATGGCTATTACTGCAGTGGCAGCTTTGGCAAGTATATGCCTGAATCCGAATGCAAGTACCAGAATAAATACCGCAGGGAAAAACATGAGCATAATCATTACGTCTCCCGATTTGTAGGGGTTAACCGCAAAAATCGGGAAAATAACACCAAGTGCTGATGCTGTAAGATTACCAAAATATATCTTGTATGAATTCGCCTTGGAGAAGAGCAATGAAACAATAATCGCTGCAAACATAAAGGGAAGAATCAGCAGATAGGGGTACTGAAAATATCCTATATTGATGATATTATAGTAGGATAATGGTATGGTTGCTGTGTAGAGCAGTGCAGCAACAAGCATAATTATATAGCTGTTGAATCGCGCAAGATAGAAGCTGATAAAACTTCCAAACGCTATACTTATCATTGCTATTGAAATAACGAAGGTAGCTGTTAAATAGTTTGTTATTATAAGGAGCTTGTGAACATAAAGGGTTTCAATTGCCATTATTGAAAATGAAAAAACGAACATGGCAAGATTGAAAATAATACTTTGACTAAGGCTTTTCTTCTCTGTCATTGGTCTCTCTTTCTTTTAATTATAAGATTAATGTATAATTATTCTATTTTTATGCGGATCAAAATCATGCAAAATTATCTGCCATCGATTTTCCAGTCAACTTAATTCACATTCCTGAGATTTTTTTTATAAAAACCGTCATTTATTAATGCGGGAATATTTTTTCAATTACCTGTTAATTTTCAATTGACTTTGCATATAGATATGATAAAATTCTAAATTAGCTATTTTATAGTGGTTCGATTAATATTAATAAACAGGAGTATGGGATGAAAAAGTTAATTCTTGCTGTTACAGCACTTCTTGTCTTTGCTGTAATTCTTACCGGCTGTAAAAAAGACACAGCTCAGCTTGATGACGTTGAAGTTATCAAGATTGGTGTTTTCCAGCCTATGACAGGGGCCAATGCTAATGGCGGCGAGCTCGAAGTTGTAGGTATTAAGCTTGCTAATGAAATGTTTCCTGAAGTTCTCGGCAAAAAGATTGAGCTTGTTATTGCTGACAACAAGAGCGACAAGGTTGAGGCTGCTAATGCTGCTGAAAGACTTGTAAACAGGGACAAAGTTGTTGCAATTCTTGGAAGCTGGGGAAGCTCCTTCTCTATGGCTGCAGGTCCTATTGTAAAAGGTAAAATTCCTGCGGTTGCATGTTCTGCTACAAATCCGCTTGTTACTAAAGGTAATGACTGGTATTTCCGCGTATGTTTTATCGATCCCTTTCAGGGGAAAGTTATGGCAACATATGCTGTTAAAGAACTTGGCGCAAAAACAGCCTGTATAATTCAGGAAATTTCAAATGACTATTCAGTAGGTCTTGCCAAGTTTTTTATGGATTCATTTAAAGAACTTACAAAAGATGACAAATCTATTCTTGCTGCTCCTTTTAACTATAATACAGGGGACAACGATTTTACAGCCCAGGTTACAGCTATTGCTCAGCTTAAGCCTGATGTAATCTTTGCTCCGGGTAACTACACAGAATCAGCTCTTCTTATTAAACAGGCGAGAGACCAGGGTATAAATATACCTTTCCTCGGCGGCGACACATGGGAGACAGGTCCTTTCCTTACTGTTGGAAGAAAAACTGTTGAAGGCGCAACATTCTCTACATTCTTTACATCTGAAGTTCCTATTACCAAGATGTCTGAAGAATTCCTTAAGGCTTACAGAGCAAAATATAAGGATGAGCCTGCTGCGGTTACAGCTCTCGGATTTGATGCATATCTTGTTGTTAGAGCGGCAATTGAAAAAGCCGGCTCAATTGACGGCAAAAAAATCAGAGACGAGATTGCAAAAACCAAAGATTTTGAGGGTGCTGCAGGTATGATTACCCTTAACAAAGATGGAGATGCTGTTAAAAATGCTGTTATTAAGATAGTAAAAGACGGCAAATTTAAATATCTCACAACAGTTCAGCCATAAAATATTTTTAAAAAACTGTTTTTTCAAGAGCCCGGTAAATGCCGGGCTCTTCTGTTTTAAATAATTTCTTGACATATATGATTATGAGTGGAGTTTTTACTTTGAAAATATTAGCAGTAGAATTATGCGGGAGAAACTTGTCATTCCGGCCGAAGTGACAACGCAGTGCCGGAATCTCCTGAAAAAATCAGGAGTTCTGAGATTTCCGCCTGCGCGGGAATGACAGCACCTGCAAAATCAAACTGCTACCCATTATAACAGATCCCCGGAGTAAAAAATGAGCTTTGAAATATTTCTCCAGCATTTGATAAACGCCATTTCTCTTGGAAGTCTCTATGCGCTTATTGCAATAGGATATACCATGGTTTATGGTATTTTAAGACTTATAAATTTTGCCCATGGTGATATTTTTATGATAGGGGGTTATTTCGCATTTTATGGAATAACCATGTTTTTTCTCCCCTGGTGGGCTGCTTTTATAATTGCAATCTCTCTCACTGCTCTATTCGGTATGATGATTGAAAAAGCCGCTTACCGTCCATTAAGGGACTCTCCGCGTGTTTCAGTGCTTATTTCAGCTATCGGCGTATCATTTTTTCTTCAAAGTCTTGGAGTAGTAATATTCGGAGGAATACAAAAGGGCTTCCCCATTCCTGAACTTTTCGGAATAAGAATTATTTTCGGTAATCTGTCAGTCATGAGTGTTAATCTTTTTATACCTGTTATTGCCGGTATTTTCCTGGCAGGTTTAATGTATCTTGTTCATTTCACAAAAACCGGAATGGCAATGAGAGCCCTTTCAAAGGACCATGAAACAGCCAGGCTCATGTCAATAGATGTTGATAAAATTATTTCTTATACTTTCGGACTCGGTTCACTCCTTGCTGCAGTAGGGGGGATAATGTGGGGGATGAAGTATCCTCAGCTCTTCCCTTTAATGGGGCTTATGCCCGGGCTTAAATGCTTTATTGCAGCTGTTGTTGGCGGCATAGGTAACATTACAGGAGCGGTTATAGGGGGGCTTATAATAGGTATGACAGAGATTATGGCTGTTGCTTTTATGCCTGCCCTTAGCGGATACAGGGATGCATTTGCCTTTATTCTTCTTATTGTTATACTTCTGGTGAAACCGAGCGGAATAATGGGTGAAAGTCTTACGGAAAAGGTTTAATAAAGATGGACAATAATAAAGATTTAAAAAGAATTCTTACTTTCTCCGCAATTGCTTTAGGGATCGGCCTGCTGATTCTTTTCAATTATATCTTTGATTCCTATCAGCTCCGTATACTGAACATGTGCGGAATTTATATAACCCTGGGGCTCAGTCTCAATCTTATATACGGCTTTACTGGGCTTTTTTCACTTGGGCATGCAGGTTTTATGGCAATAGGTGCCTATACCACAGCACTACTTTCAATGTCTCCCGATCTGAAGGAACTTAATTTTTTTCTTGTGCCTATTGTTCCATGGCTTGCCAATACTGAATGGAGCTTTTTCCCCGCGCTTCTTGCAGGCGGTTTACTTGCTGCTGTTGCCGGTTTCTTAATAGGTGCTCCTGTTATTAAACTCAGGGATGATTATCTTGCAATAGCCACACTCGGTTTTGCAGAAATAATCCGTATAGTATTAACAAACACTCAGTCTATAACCAATGGCTCTCTCGGGTTAAAGGGGCTCCCCCCTTATACTAATGTATGGTGGACCTGGGGGTTGGCACTGGCATCTATTCTTTTTATGATTTATCTGTTTAAAGGGAGCTACGGCAGGGCTTTTAAGGCTATAAGAGAGGATCAGGTAGCTGCAGAAGCTATGGGGATCAATCTTTTTAAGCATAAGGTGCTCTCCTTTACAATCGGTTCCTTTATGGCAGGGATTGCCGGGGGGCTTCTTGCTCACCTTATAGGAACAATTGACCCATTAATGTTCCGTTTTCTTATAACCTTCAATATTCTCCTTATTGTAGTACTTGGCGGTATGGGGTCTATTTCAGGTACAATAATTTCTGCAATAGTAGTAACAGTTGCCATGGAGTATATGAGAATACTGGACGGGCCTATGGACTTATATTTCTTTAAAACAGACGGCATATCGGGGCTTAGAATGGTAATATTTTCGCTGGCCCTGCTTATTGTTATCCTCTTTTTTCAGCGGGGACTTATGGGGAACAGGGAGCTTTCATGGGACATGATCCTCAATCCTCTGAAGAACAGAAAAAAGGGGGTTAAAGGGGAATAAGATGTATATATTACGAACAGACAATATAACTATGAAATTCGGCGGCCTTGTAGCTGTGTCGAATCTCAGCCTTGAATTAAAGCATAATGAAATAGTGGGGCTTATCGGACCAAATGGTGCAGGTAAAACGACTGCTTTTAATATGATAACAAGCCAGTACACACCTACTGAAGGTTTTATATATTTTAAAAATCAGGATATTACTCATTTCAGGCCTCATGAAATAACCAGGCTCGGCATAGCACGAACCTTCCAGAATATTAAACTATTTAAGGAGATGAGCGTTCTTGACAATGTACTTGTGGGGAATCATCTCCGCCTTCGTTCAAAACTTATCGCATCTGTATTAAGAACACCCTACTATCTGAAGGAAGAGAAGCACATGATAGAGAAGTCGAAACATCTTCTGGAAGATCTGGGGCTGATAGATGTAATGAATGAGAAATCCTACTCCCTGCCTTATGGAAAACAGAGAAGACTTGAAATCGCAAGAGCCCTTGCAACGGACCCGAAACTTCTCCTCCTTGATGAGCCTGCAGCCGGGATGAATCCCCATGAATCAATAGAGCTCATGGAGTTTATTCATGAAATAAGGGATAAGTTTGATATTACAATCCTCCTTATTGAACATACCATGCAGGTGGTCATGGGTGTCTGTGAAAGAATTTATGTTCTTGATCATGGAGTTACTATTGCAGAGGGGTCACCCTCGGAAATACAGAATGATCCAAAGGTGATAGAAGCCTATCTGGGGGTAAGCTGATGCTGAGCATTAAAGATTTATATGTAAATTACGGCGGTATAAAAGCGCTGCAGGGGATAAATATTGAAGTACCGGAAGGGAAAATAATTACACTTATCGGCGGGAACGGTGCAGGTAAAAGCACCACTTTAAGAACCTCAATAGGTCTGGTAAAACCTGCATCAGGCTCTGTTTTATATAATGGTAAAAATATTACCGGTATAAAAACAATGGATATTGTTAAAAACGGCATGGTTCTTGTTCCTGAAGGGAGAAAGGTTTTCACCAACCTTACGGTACATGAAAACCTTGTCCTTGGAGCCTACTCCAGAAAAGATAAAGATGCGGTTGAAAAAGATCAGGAAAAGGTATACGCCATTTTCCCCAGACTCAAGGAGAGGCTTAAGCAGAAGGCTGGAACCCTTTCCGGCGGTGAGCAGCAGATGCTGGCACTGGGGAGAGCGATTATGACAAAACCGAAGCTCCTTATGATGGATGAACCTTCCCTGGGGCTTGCCCCCCTTATCGTTAAGGGGATATTTGAAGTAATAAAAGAGATAAATGCACTGGGGGTAACAATTCTCCTTATTGAACAGAATGCCAAGGCTGCGCTTGAGATTGCCGATTTCGGTTATGTACTTGAAACAGGTAAAATTGTACTTAAAGGGACAGGTAAAGATCTGCTCAATAATGATGATGTTAAGAAAGCCTATCTCGGTATAGCCTGATAATTAATATGGCCGGCATGGGAAGATCTGTACTGATTATTTATACCGGCGGAACCATCGGCATGGCCATTGACCGGGAAACCGGGGCTTACGAGCCGATCAATTTTCAGAATATCCGGGATGTGGTTCCTGAACTTAAAAGACTGGGGCCGGAAATTGATGTTATCGAGTTTGATGAACCTCTTGATTCGTCAGGAATAACACCACCTCTGTGGCTTGAAATTGCAGCGATTATCAGAAATAATTATTCACGATATGACGGTTTTGTTGTTCTACATGGTACAGATACTATGGCATATACAGCTTCAGCTTTAAGTTTTATTTTAAATGATATTTCCAAGCCGGTAATTTTAACCGGTTCACAGCTCCCCATAAATACATTGCGCACAGACGGCAGGGAAAATCTTATAACAGCTATAGAAATTGCAGCTGCAGAGAGTGATGGCCTCCCTCTTGTGCCTGAATTGTGTATCTACTTTGAAAACAAGCTTTATCGTGGGAACAGAACAACAAAAAGAAGCGCCGATCATTTTAACGCTTTTGAGTCTCCGAATTTTCCCCTTCTTGCTGAAGCTGGTATAAATATAGTATATAATCATCAGCTTATACGGAAAAATATTGATCCAGGTTTAAAATCCCCGGCAAATCCGGTTATAGACGAAAATGTATTTATACTTAAACTCTTCCCCGGAATAACAGCTTCGGCTATTGAGTCTGTGGTGAATATTCCGGGACTAAGGGGGCTTATCCTTGAAACTTACGGTTCCGGTAATGCGCCTGAGGATGAGTGGCTTATAAAACCGCTGGCTCAAGGTGTAAAAAAAGGGATCGTGACAGCAAATATAACACAGTGTATTTCCGGAACAGTATCGATGAAGAGGTACAAAACCGGCCTGGGACTCCTTGATGCAGGTGTAATAAGCGGCTACGATATGACAAGTGAGGCTGCTGTTACAAAGTTGATGTATCTGCTGGGACAGCATAGTGAACAGGAGAGTGTGAGCCGTTTATTCGAGACATCTCTTGCAGGTGAGCTGACATTGAATAATTAACTCCATCTGAAAAGTTTTTTAATCTATCCCTCCATTAAGTGCAAGATGATTTACAACTTCTTCCCCTGTTTTAAATGAACTGAAAAATTTTAGCGTACTGATTGTGGGAGTTACCATTTTTATCTCCTTACTTTTATACCCTGCAAGTGCCTCAGCCGGTGTCATCCATCTTGTTTCAACCAGTTCAATGCCGTCATGGATAATGTACTGATCCTCCGGAGCCAGTGCGGCAAAAAATCTTGTGTCGTATCTTATGGGGGAGAAAACCGGGGTTATCCATCTTGATATATAGTGTATTGCATCAAATGCAGGCTCAAGTTTCTCACGTTTAAGCATTTCCCGGAAGCTTAGACGGTTTTCATAAACCATGGATCTGTACTTGGAATATTTTCTGATGTCATCATCATTAATAATAGAGACAAATTTCCCCTTCCGGTCCCTGGCAAGGAGAAAGCCCGATTCTTCAAAGGTTTCCCTTATCGCACCCATTGCATAAAGCGTTATGTCAAATTCCCTATCTTCCTTTCTGCTGCAGTTTTGGTTGAAGCTGCAATCATCAGGGGAATTGTCATGACTGTCCTGATCATCAATGGCGCCGCCGGGGAATACATAATATGAGGGGAGGAATCTGTCTTTAGCATGCCTTTTTAAAAGGAGTACCTGGAAACTTTTTTCATCATCATGTATGTTTTTTAATATTGCCACAGTGGAGGCTTTTCGCGGTTTTGCAAACATTTCTCTATTCCGTCATTATTTAAACTATCCTAAGCTCCTGAAGAAGTGAATCAAAGTCAAGTTTATATCTTTCAAAAATATAGCGGTTAAGGGCATCCCCTTTCTGCAGCCGCCGCGCCGCCTTGTATGAATTATCTATTATATTTTTTATGCTTTCACTGCTGCATAGATCATTGTATGTCTGGTAAAAGCGGATAGTATAATCGCATACTGATAGTACACGGTTAAGCTGCTTTTTTTTCATGTAAATATCGGACAGTTCATTACAGGTCTTGATAATGCTGCTTACATTTACCGATTCCGACTCAGTAGTATCCTTGAAAGGGTCAATCTTAACAGCTCTAAGATAATATTTTAGTGCTTTCTCTGTATCATTCAGGTTATGATGATAAATATATCCAATGCGGTAAAGAGCCACTATGTAGTCGGGATTGAGGGCAAGGGCATTTTCAAATGCATCAATTACAAAAAAAGGATCTTTTCTTACAGAAAAATTAGCTCCCAGCATAAACCATGATTTTGCAGACCTGGGGTTATTCTCCTGCAGCTCGCGGGCTTTTTCATGGGCCTTGTATTCATTTGCATTTAAAATAGAAATTCTTTTAGCAAGAGAGTTTTGAAGCTTTATTGCCTTCTTTTTGTATTTTCTGGCTGTGGAGTAGTTGATAATTTCATCATACTCCTCCAGCGCAATATCCTCGTACTCCTTGTCGCCGGAAAGGTAGGCCAGTTTGTCATATGCCATTGCAAGGGTTAAAGAGGTGAGGGGGAGATCATAACCATGATGTTTTAACCGCACAAGTATAGCTATTGCTTCATGAAGCCGGTTCTTTTTGTAAAATTTTTTTGCCTGTTTAAATGACTCCTTATAGTCAGTAACAGGTTTATTTGTATCGAAAAATTTCATCATAGCAGGTGACATAATACCTTTTTAATAATTTTTCGGTATTCCATGCCTTTAAGTTAAGAATTTATTGAGAATATACAGATTAATTCAGAAATTATTTCTAAATATGTTTTTTAGTGCAATAATGATGTTTTCCATATCCCCGCCGTCTACGACGGCGGGGACAATAGATCATTGCCTGACAGTAATAAGTTTAGGAATAAATACTGCATTATTCTATTATTTTAAAGTAAAAAAAGCTTTGTCATTGAACAATTTTATTCAACTATGAGCTTCCCCGGTATCCCCGATAAGGTCAATTCCCTGAAAACAAAAAAAAGTTTTTTGACCCCTATCTTTATTTCCGGGATTTCATCGGTTTTAATCGATTTTGATATCCACAATGTAACCGGTCCTGATTCAAATTTTATGTATTGTCCTATAACTTCGTCTATCGGCTTTCCCATGCATACTGCAGGGTTCCGGCTTGTTATCTGCCGGGATGGGCATCACCCTCCCGAGGAGCAGACAGATTCTATGTATATTGTGATATTTGAATCACCTTCCATAATGTAGGCAGCTGCGTCTTTTTCTATAGTAATTTTCAAAATAGATCCTCCTGGTAATCATTTCAGTTTTATTAAATGAATAGGCAATATTAACAACTTCAGCTCATTCCGGATTTTTGGGATACTAAGAAAGTACTTTTTTTACTTTTCCCCCTGTCCCCCAAAGGGGGCACGAGTTATCTATTATTACTCTGAAAATATAATTGTTGCCACTTTGATAACTAATCCCTTTATATTGTTCCGCATATCTTTTGCAAGCTCAACAATATAAAGGATTTTTTAATACTTTGATTCACCAACTTTCTCAAGTTTTTATTTTACGTGCCCCCTTTAGGGCGCCCGAGCGAAGCGACAAAGTACTCCCGGGGTAGACAGGGGGCTTACTCCAGAATATGTGGAAACAAACAATATTATTACTTTTCCCAAAAATCCGGAATGAGCCGCAACTTTTATACTTTTAATATAATATTAGTAACAAATGATCTGTAAAAGTTTATTTTAATACCGGATATTTTTTTTAAAGTTATTTTTTATTGTATATATTCTATTATAGTAGAATAGTAATTATCTGTCGGAGCAGGTTAATTTCCCTCATGGAGTAATATTTTGAATTACCAGTATAAGGAAAATCCCCTGGCCGGGATAGGTGATTCACCGGAACTGGCTGAAAAAGAGGATGAAAAAGTTATCTGCCGTAATTGTGCAGCCCCTATTACGGATAGGAATGAGATAATGGAAATTGAAGGCTCTGCATTCCATTATAAAAGAAATCCTGCAGGTATTTATTTCAGCATTATCTGTTTCAGGTCTGCTAAGGGGTGCAGGAATGCGGGTTACTACACGTCGGAATATTCATGGTTTCCCGGTTATAAGTGGTGCATAGTAATATGCGGAGTCTGTTCAAGTCACCTGGGGTGGCAATATTCAGGAAAGGGAAATTTTTACGGATTAATCGCGGATAGGATAAGCGGTATCTAAAAAAGACTTTACTTACTGATGAATAATTGTAATTTCTGAAATATAAAAAATTACAGTAATTACTTCTGAAGATATTTATTAGTGCAATAATGATGTTTCCCATATCCCCGCCCCCTACTGCGGCGGGGATATTAAAGCTTTTTATTTAAAATAAAAGTTAAGTAATTAACACTGAAAAAATTAAGTAAAATATTTTAATTTCCGGATGAAGAAAAGATGAAATCCAATATAGGACTGGTAACAAGAAATCAGGAGATCGCAGAAGATCTGAAGTCCAATCTTCCCGGATTTGATATAACAATCTACCGGAGCATTGAATCAATACATCGTGAATCAGATTCCGCCTTTTTTGTAGATTACGAGGAGGTTGCAGATTCCGATTCCACCCAGTTTTATCTTTCCAGATTAAGAAAAAAAATTCTTGATGTCCCTGTAATTCTTGTACTGAGAGTCAGTACTGTAGCTGAGCTCGATGCCACATGGTTTTTTGATGATTTTATTCTTTATCCTTTCCGCAAAGGTGAAACTCCGGCGAGGCTTACCCGTATCCTGGGAGTGCAGGCTGAAGATGATGATGAAATATCGATAGGGCAGCTCCGGATTAACATGAAAGAGTATGCTGTATATCTTGATAATGAAAAAATTGAACTTACCTACAAGGAGTTTGAGCTTCTGAGACTTTTTATTCTAAACAGGGGTACAGTTTTTTCCAGAAAGGATGTATTGAGCCGCATATGGGGTATGGAATATATCGGAGGTACCAGAACTGTTGATGTGCATATCCGGAGACTCCGGAGCAAGCTGGGTGATGATTTTAATTCTATCATCGAAACTGTCCGTAATGTGGGCTACAAGTGCAGGGATTAGGCTTAATACCGGTTATATAACACTCCCAAAAATTTTTGTGAAACCATTTACAACTTAAGTCTACAGAGTACTAGTATTATGGTAGTAGTAGAATTTATGGGAAAGTCTGTCGTTCCGGCCGAAGTGATTAACGTAGGCAAGCAATATAGAAACATCCTGTTTCGTGCTTGCAGACAGCCATCGTGGCTGTACTGCCGGAATCATCCGAAAAAATCAGGAGTTATGAGATTCCCGCATGCGCGGGAATGACAATACCTCCAAAATACTACAGCTACCTGTAGTATAGAAAATATTGTATGCTATTTATATTTGACAAAGGATTTTAATCGCGATATTATGTCTTATCAGCATTATATGCTGAAGCCGGTTTATTGATGCTTAACTTACTTCCAAAGGATTAGAATAGCTGAATAAATGAAAGATTATGTACTGAGAAGACTTCTCCTTGTGATCCCCACATTTATAGGGATTACCTTAATGGTCTTTATAATGACCCGTTTTGTTCCAGGCGGTCCTATTGAAAGGATGATAGCCCAGGCTCAGGAGGCATCTGCTGCTCAAGGTTATCACAGGATGAATGAGGTGCCTCTTTCAGCTGAACAGCTCCAGGAGCTGAAGAGCTTCTATGGTTTTGATAAGCCTGTTATAGTAAGTTATATATACTGGCTTAAAAATGTGCTCATTCTTGATCTGGGAACATCAACACGCTACTATGAACCAGTGTGGGAGATTATTAAAAGCAAATTACCGGTTTCCCTTTTTTATGGAATTATGGCAATGATCCTTACATATTCTGTCTGTATCCCCCTGGGTGTGCTTAAAGCACTTAAACACCGTACTCATCTTGATAATGTAACCTCTGTTCTTGTTTTTACCGGCTATGCCATACCTAACTATGTTGTTGCAATCATACTTCTACTTGTATTCTCATCCTGGCTCGATATTTTCCCCCTTGGCGGTTTTGTGGGGAACAATTTCCACGAACTTTCATTTTTCGGTAAAATAGGTGATATCTTCTACCATGCAGCACTTCCTTTAGTTGCATATATGGCAGGGAGTTTTGCAATAATGACCTTTCTTATGAAAAATTCACTCATGGAGCATCTTGCATCTGACTTTGTACGTACAGCTGTAGCAAAGGGGCAGAATTTCAGGGGCGCTGTTTTAAAACATGCTTTCAGAAACAGCCTTATCCCCCTTGCCACACACTTCGGCAATAATATTTCTCTTATTCTTACAGGTTCCTATCTTATTGAAAAAATATTTAATATTGACGGTATAGGACTCCTGGGCCTTGAGTCGGTTATTGAAAGGGATTACCCTGTTGTAATGGGGATACTTGTCATATCTTCATTACTTTTTATGATCGGGAATATCCTTTCAGATATATGTGTTGCTATTGTTGATCCCAGGGTAAAATTTTAAAGGTTAATTATTGTGATTAAATTTAATCCTCTTACTATTGAGAAAATTAACCGCTTTAAAACAATAAAGAGGGGGTATTATTCCCTATTGACTATAGCTATTCTTATTCTGCTCTCTCTTTTTGCGGAAATATTTGTAAACAGCAGGGCTCTGGTGGTACGATATGAGGGGAGCTACTATTTCCCTGTATACGGCTCAATGATACCTGGAGGAGAATTCGGTCTCGGCTATGAATACGAAACCAGCTACAGGGATCTGAAGGAGAAATTTGAACAGGAAGGGGGGGGCAATTTTGTAATAATGCCCCTGGTTCCCTATAATGCTTTTGAAACAAATTTCAGGGAGGGGAGATTCCCCCCTTTGCCACCTTCGTTAAAGGATCGTCATTTCCTTGGTACAGATAAAACCGGGAGGGATGTAACAGCGCGGCTTGTATACGGGTTCAGAATAGCCATATTTTTTTCTCTTATTCTTATGGTCATCAATTATATAATAGGAATTACTATCGGCTGTTTTATGGGATATCTGGGGGGTAAGTTCGATCTCTTTTTTCAGCGTATTATAGAGATATGGAATAATATCCCCTATCTTTACGCTATAATAATTATTTCATCAATTGTTATTCCCGATTTTTTTTCACTCCTTGGCATAATGGTCTTTTTCGGATGGATAGGGATGACCTGGTATATGCGGACTGCAACATATAAGGAGCGGGAGAGGGATTATGTAATGGCAGCAAAGGTTACCGGTGCATCTACAATAAGGATAATATTCAGCCACATTCTTCCTAATACGGTTTCAGTAATAATAACATTCGCACCCTTTGCAATAGCTGCAGGTATAACTGCGCTTACTGCCCTTGATTTTTTAGGTTTCGGCATGCCTCCCCCCACACCGAGCTGGGGGCAGCTTCTCTCTGAGGCTTCTGAGTATAATATAAGCGCTCCATGGCTCGGGATTTCTGTAATCAGCGCCCTCATCATTGTATTAACCATGGTAACATTTATTGGTGAGGCAGTAAGGGAGTCATTTGACCCCAAAAGATTTATATCTTATGAATAGTATAACAGTGTTAATGCTTCAACTTTTATTTTAACTAAAAAAAAGCATTATTACACTAAAATATATCTTCAGGAATAATTACTGACAGTATGAATAGATGGAGGAGTAAAGATGTTCAGATATAAGACAGGGGTGATTCCTTTCTTTTTAACACTATTGCTGACTTTCGCATTGGTCTTTTTTATATCATGCAAAAGCGGGGATGACGATGAAAACTTCCCCGATGATATTGAGGAGATTGTACTCGATTATTCTGTTCAGAGTCTCGGTGAGGATCTTAAGTGGATAACAAACGACAGGGAGCCTCTTATCGCCTCCTCTAAGGCTAAGAAAGGTGGTACCTTTAATCTCTATATACTCACATTCCCTTTAACTTTCAGGGTTGTAGGTCCCGATTCCAATAACTTTACAAGATCATATTTTCTTAATAATCAGCTTTCACTTGTGGGATTTCATCCTGATACAGAGAAAATTCTTCCTGAACTTGCTACTCACTGGGCATATGGTAAAGACGGGAGAACAATGTATTTCAAGCTTCATCCTGATGCAAAATGGTCAGACGGCGAGCCGGTAAAGCCTGAAGATTTTGTTTATACTCTTGAGTTTATGAGGTCCAGATATATCAGGGCTCCATGGTATAATGATTACTACACAAAAGAGATTGAAAGCGTAAAAATATATAGTGACAATATCATATCAGTAACAGCTGCAAAAAAGAGTCCCGACCTGTGGCTTACAACAAATCTTTCACCCACACCGAAACATTTTTACGGTAAATTGAATAAGAGTTTTGTAAGGGATTATAACTGGAAGATAGAACCTAATACAGGCCCCTATGTTTTAAAAGATTATTCAAAGGGGAAATACCTTTTATTTGAAAGGAAGAAGGACTGGTGGGCAGCTGATTTAAGATATTATAAAAACAGGTATAATGTTGATTATTTTAAACTCAATGTTATCAGGGACGTTAATGTTGCCTACGAGCATTTCCGTAAAGGACAGCTCGATACTTTCGGCGCAACCAGGCCTTCAATCTGGCATGAAAAAGCCCAGGGTGAAATATTCAACAAGGGGTATGCTCACAGGCTCTGGTTTTATAATGATACAAGGCGGCCCACATGGGGCTTATATCTTAATTTTGAAAAGGAGATATTTAAAGATCTCAATCTCAGGTACGCCCTTGCTCACGCGATAAATTTTGATAAGGTTAACCGGCAGATTTTAAGGGGTGAGGCAGTCAGGCTTCATACTTTCTATTCCGGTTATGGCGCATACACAAACAGCAGAATAAAAGCCAGGGAGTTTAACATCAGCCGTGTTGAAAAATATATGAGGGGTGCCGGATGGGAAAGGGGATCTGACGGTATATGGGAAAAGGATGGAAGCAGGTATTCTGTTACACTCACCTATGGCCAGGAGCTTTTTACTCCCAGGGTTGTTGTAATGAAAGAGGAGGCAAAGAAAGCTGGTATTGAGCTTAATCTGGAATTACTCGACGCAAGCACATCATATAAAAAAATAATGGAGAAGATGCACGATATTGCATATATGGGCTGGTCTACAAGCTTCAGGCCTTCGCCATGGCAGTCCTTTCATTCTGAAAACGCCAATAAACCTCAGACAAACAATATTAATAATATGAATGATCCTGAAATGGACGCCCTTATACATCAGTACCGCGATTCCATTGATGAAAAGGAGCTAATAAGGCTTTCACATCGGATACAGGAGAAGATACATGAACTGGGCGGCTGGATACCTCTTGACACAGTCCCCTTTTTCAGGTCTGTATACTGGAGATGGATAGAGATACCGGATGTGCCCGGTTATAAAACCACCTCTGATATTTTTGATGATCCTTCAGCAGGGGGCTATTTCTGGATTGATGAGGATATTAAACGGGAAACCCTGGAGGCAATGAGAACAGGGAAGTCCTTTCAGCCGGTTACCAGAGTAATAACTAAATATAAGAGAAAATGAAACAGGAATGACTTACAGGAAAGGTGAAATAATACTCAGGGTGAAAGATTTTTCCGCCGGGTTCAGTACAGATAAAGGCCTTTTGCAGGCTATTGATAATATGAGCTTTAATCTTCACGGCGGCGAAACCCTGGGTATAGTGGGGGAGTCGGGCTGCGGCAAGAGCGTAACAGCCCTGTCTATAATGAAGCTTCTCCCTGTGCCTGCAGGGAAATATCTTTCAGGGGAAATACTTTTTAAAGAGCGGGACATCCTGAAGATTGATAAGGATGAGCTCTCCAGCATCAGGGGGAGCAGAATCGCAATGATTTTCCAGGAACCGATGACAGCCCTTAACCCTGTTCAGAATATAGGTAAACAGATTGCAGAAGTATTTCATCTTCACATGAAATGGATGAAAGCTTCAGAGATCAGAGACGAATCTGTGAGCCTTCTAAAGCGGGTGGGTATACCTGAGCCGGAACAGAGACTGAGGGAATATCCGCACCAGCTCTCAGGGGGGATGAGACAGCGGGTAATGATAGCAATGGCGCTGGCCTGCAAACCTGATATTCTTATTGCAGATGAACCAACCACAGCCCTTGATGTAACAATACAGGCTCAGATCCTCGATCTTATTAAGGGGCTGCAGGCTGAAACAGGTATGTCTGTTATTTTTATTACACACGATCTGGGGGTAATAGCCCAGCTTTGCGACAATGTAATTGTAATGTATGCAGGCAGAATCGCAGAGGAGGGGAGTGCGCTTTCTCTTTTCTCAAATCCCCGTCACCCCTACACAAGGGGGCTTCTCGATTCAATACCGAAATTTGAGTATAAAAGAAAATCCAGGCTCAAATCTATTGAAGGGATGGTGCCATCCCTGGCTGAATATCCCTCAGGGTGCCGTTTCCAAAACAGGTGCCCCCTGGTTTTTGACAGGTGCTATGAAAGACATCCCGGTGTAACAGCTGTCGGTGAGAATCATTCAGTATATTGTTATAAAAGCGGTATGAATAATGAATGATACAATACTCTCAGTTGAAGATTTGAAAACCCATTTCCCTGTACGGGCAGGGCTTTTCAGCAAAAGCAGAAAAAGCGTATTTGCCCTTGATGGTGTAACTTTTGATGTTGCCCGTGGTGAAACCCTTGGTATAGTGGGTGAGTCGGGTTGCGGTAAAACCACTCTGGGACGCACAATTGTAAATGTTTACAAACCTACTGCAGGGAGGGTAATTTTTAAGGATATTGTGATTTCCGGCCTGGGCAGCAGGGAGATGAGGCCATTAAGAAAAAATATCCAGATGATTTTTCAGGATCCCTTTGAATCATTGAATTCAAGGCATACTGTAAGATATATCCTTGAAGAGCCTTATATAATACATAAAATCTGCGATAGAAAAGAGAGAGAGCGAAGAGTAAAGAAGCTTCTTGAGATTGTAGGTCTCCCTGAAAGCTCCCTTGACAGGTTCCCCCATGAGTTTTCAGGTGGACAGAGGCAGCGAATAGGTATAGCAAGAGCCGTATCACTTAATCCTGAACTTATTGTGTGTGATGAGCCTGTATCAGCACTGGATGTTTCGATTCAGTCGCAGATTTTAAATTTACTCATGGATCTTCAGAGCGAATTTAAGCTTACATACATATTTATTTCACATGACCTTACTGTAGTGCGCCATGTTTCCGACAGGATAGGGGTTATGTATCTTGGCCGCATAGTAGAGTTAACCGATGGGGATACTATTTATTCCGGCCCGCTTCATCCATATACTCAGGCGCTTATTTCCGCAATCCCTGTGCCTTCGCCGGGGAAAGGGGATAAGCGTATTATTCTGGAAGGCTCTGTCCCTTCACCCATATCACCTCCATCCGGATGTCACTTCAGAACCAGGTGCCCTATTGCCAGGGACATATGTTCAGTTGAATATCCCGAGCTGAAAAATTATGATGGAGGAAAGGGCGGCCATTTTGTTGCATGCCATTTTGCAGGGGAGAAGATAATCTGATGTCAATTTCCCGAAACATTTATATAATAATTATTCTGTTTATATTCACTTCATGTGCAGTTTTTCAGAAAGGTGAACTTAAAAGTGAATATCTGCTCCCTTCAGAATCAGATACACCAGGCTGGATTAGAGCCGGTGATCATGTGAATAAAAAAAAGTATTCTGCAGCAGAGCGTGAAACCCTTTTTTATGATGCGGATATTGTTCATTCTATATTGTCAAGATACACCTCTATTGATGACAGGGATGTTCATATCGACCTTTCTATCCACCGTTTTTCTTCACCGCTTGATGCATATACCTTTTTTTCATCACGGTTAAAATTCATGGAATGGATTTCAGATGATAATACCGATGAATATAAAGATGACTCAATTTTTATCCGGAGAAAGGGTAATTTTGTGATAATGGCCGAAAATGACACCTCTTCACCATTTTTACGAGGGGCCATGGCTCAGCTTGTAAAAACTGCGGATTTCAATATTGGAGATAATTATTCCTCTGTCATGCTTCCTCTGTGGAGAAATTTATTAAAAGATTTTTCAGGAAACAATGCTGTTTTCAGCAGGAAAGAGATCGATTATTTCAGGGGGATTGATAATGTTTTTTACAGCAGAATCAGGAGCGGCTCAGGAGAATGTTTTATTTTCATAAGCGAAAAATCCTCATTTGATCATGCTTTCAGGCTTTACCGGTCAATTATTGAACGTGAAAATTATTTAACAATAGAGGCTTTGAACAGGCATTCTGCAATTTTAAAAATAAAAGAAAAAAACTATAGATTTATTTCTATCAATGATAATATAATAACCGGATTATGGGGATGCGGTGAGATAGCTGATGGTGAGGCTCTGCTTCAGAAGCTGAATGATATGATAGAAAAATCGGGACCGGGGAAATAATCTTTTATGAGTATTGATTATGACAGCATAATAAAAAAATCTCTTGAACAGATATTTCACAATATCGATCAGGAGCGGACTACTGTAGTTAATGCCGTTACCGGTAATGTTGATATACTCGTGAAAAAGGCTGATGAATGGTTCGGTGCGGATGCTCCTGAAGAATATCTCCGGGTTATACGTTCATTATTTACACTATCTACGTTTCTTGTTGAAAAACAGAGAAATAATGATGAACTTTCCATAATTAAAATTAAGGATAAAATCAAACTTTCCCTGGTGATAAAACAGATAATCAGGGAGCTGATGGAGATTTTTGATTATGGTGCACTAAATATTGCTCCAGATTTTGAGGGTGAAGAGCCTTTCATCCTCACATCAGAGCAGGTTCTTAAAGAATCAATCTACAGTATTTTCTTTTCCCTTTACCCTTTTATGAAGAAGGAATCATCATGTGATATTAAAATCAGAAAAGAAAATAATAATATAATCGCCGAATTTCATTTTAAAAAACTGACCGAATCCTTTCCAGGGCATTCAGAGATCAAGAAGAGGATTTTTTCTTATAATCAGAATAATGTGGAGAAAATCGGTATCGGCATTGACAGCGCAATAAACACCCTTAGATCTATCGGTTCTATTATTAAAACAGACTCGTTGAGCATATCCACTCTCTTTACAATGAGTATTACTTTTCCTACAGTTGACTTCATGGACCAGGTGGAAAAGATAAGAGAATTAAACAGCAGCAAAATAGCTGCCATGGGAAAGGGGGCTGTTCTTGCAATAGTTAATGATCCAATGATGAGACTCCTTCTTAATGATCTTATCGGGGAGAACGGCTATAGCCTGAATATTGTTTCAGTTGATGATTTTAAATCAATTACAGGTCTTTCACAATATAAAACTTTAATTTTTGATCTCTGCAGTGAATTATATTCCGCTTCTGATTTAATTAAAAAAATTAATCCGGATAATTTTAATCTGATCCTTATTCATGGCGCAAAATATGTCAGCGCTGATGATGAAATTTTCAGCTCTTTCAGAAAATTTAAAAAACCATTCAATGTCGATGACATTATAGATTATATTAAATCACAAAATTAATATGTACTATATAATCGGGGACATTCACGGACAATTCCTTAAGCTGAAAAAGCTGATCGATCTTATAGCCGTGCATATTACCGCAGATGATACAATTATTTTTCTTGGAGACTATATTGACAGAGGGAGCAGTTCCTTTGAGGTAATTGAGTTTCTTTCCGGTTTGCCTGAGCTGTATAAAACCTGTTTTCTTAAAGGTAATCATGAGGATATGTTTCTTGATTATTATAATACAGGTAAGGGCCTTGAATTGTATTTGCGGAACGGCGGTGAGGCAACCATTTCAAGCTATAAAGAGAATACCGGTGAGATGAAGCTTCCTGAAAAGCATCAGGTTTTTTTCAGCAATCTGAAGCTTTATTATGAGGGGGAGGATTTTATTGCCGTACATGCGGGATTGAATCCGGAAATTGCAGATCCGGGGAAACATGACAGTGAAGAGCTCCTCTGGATAAGGGAGAAGTTTTTTCATGCCCGCCATAAGTGGGAGAAAACTATAATTTTCGGTCATACTCCCACTCTATTACTGCACAACAGCAGCAGCATTTTTCACGATCCGGGCCGGAATATTATCGGGCTTGATACAGGAGCAATGTATGATGGTTCACCCCTCACATGTCTCCGCTGGCCGGATAAAAAAATATTAAGAGCGGTTTAATGAATTTAATGAAATTATACAGGGCAGAAAAAAGGTATGAAACTCTATAAGATAATATCAGCCTCTCTCATCCTTTTTCTTCTTTTTGTTCCGGAATTAAAATCGAGAGACTACATTAGAACCGGTACTGTTGAAGGGGTCAGGGAAAATAATTATATAACACTGATTTTTAAAGAAAAGCCTGAATTTGAATCATACTATATTTTATTGGACGGGAATCGTCTCGGCACTGCCCTAATAACAGCAAGAATCGAAGATAATAAAGCACAATTCCGCTATCTTGCCCTATTCAGAGCTGCGGATAAAGAATCGGTCAAATTATTAAGGCCTGGCCTTGCAGCAGCTGTAATAAAGCCTGATAAAAGCATTGACAACAGGTATGATAAAAAACCATATATTGAAAGAATCGAATATAAAAAAGAAATAATAAGTACTGTTGATAAAAGAGAAATGGTGCTAATACCGGCCGGCAGATTTATTATGGGGTCTTCAAAAGGGGATAAAGATGAAGGACCGGAGAATAGCCATTTCCTTCCCGACTACTATATAGATAAATACGAGGTTTCAAATCGTGATTTCAAGGCCTTCCTTGATGATACAGCTGGTGAATATCCACCATACTGGGGGGAACACCTTGATTTGCAGAGGAATTTCAGGACTGAATTTTTCGCAGATCTTCCTGTGATTGTAACATATTATGAGGCGCTTGAGTATGCTTCATGGTGCGGCAAACGGCTCCCTCTGGAAAATGAGTGGGAAAAGGCTGCCAGGTTCCCGCTGCATCGTGATAAAAATAATATGGATGCAGTATATACATGGGGATATGAATTTCGTGAAGGTATTTCAAATACTGCAGAATTATGGATGAATGAGGAAACAGGTGAAAACCTTAAAGAGCTGATAAAAAACAAATATAGACTTGAAAAAATAGATAAAGGGTATATACCTGTAAATATTTATGAGCCTGCTGCGGCTTCCTATTATGGAGTGGTCCATATGGACGGCAATGCTCTTGAATGGACCGACAGCTGGTATAGTGCTTATAAAAACAATTATGTGAAAAATAAAAAATACGGAACACAGTATAAGGTAATCCGCGGGGGGAGTTACTTCCATTCTGCCGGAGAATCAAGGGTTACTGACAGAAAAATAGGCGGTATTCCTAATCTTAAAAGAGACAGGGTTGCCGGATTCAGATGTGTGAAAGATGTGTCTGCTCAGGACAGATTAAATTAGGAACAATGGAGTAAGTATGAAATTATTCTATTTTTTATCAAGAAATATAAGCTATACTTTTTCGGTGGCTTTTTTTACCAATATATTCGGGTGGCTTGCAATTATCTTCTCCTATTTTCTGGCCAGTTCATTTCTTCTTATATCTTATGATAAAATCACAAATCATTTTTTTCAATGGCTCCCGCTGATCTTTCTCTCTTTTTCGTTTATTTACTTTGTATTTTTCGGATTTTTTACACCGGTTAAAATACCGGCTCTTATGAAAAGACATAGACGAATAAATACCCTCTTCAGCAGAAATTTAAAAGCGGAAGATGCCTACATGAAAAATTCATATGGAGATTTTTCAGACCTTGTAATGAATAACACCTCCTCCTCTGTAATAATAATTGTTGCAACAGGGGCTGTAATGACTGTGATGGCATTTAACAGTTTTTTTATAACAGGGAATTTTACGCTTATTGAGTTTAAATCTACTGTTAAGGTAATTGCACTTGCTTCAGTTGTTGCCACTCTTCTTCTTGGTATGGCAACTCATCTTCTTACTGAAAATCTTACCAATAATGAACGTGCGGAATTGTACAACGAATTGCTGAAAAAAGGGGTGAAGATTAAACCGCATTCACTGATAGGTGTAAATGTCAATTTCTACTTTTTTGTTATAATAATGTTTATTATACTTTTTTCGTTTGTTGCTCTCCTGGAAAGACTTCGGATGGATGCTCCCGGGAATATCCTGATTCTCGCGGTTTATCTTGCAGGCTCCATACTCCTGGGGCTTATTCTTGCCAGGGTAAATGCCAATTCTATTCTTAAAATTCTAAACGATATGTCCAGGGTTACAAGGGAGATTGCATCAGGGAAAAGAGCCGGATTCCAGGTCTTGTCACTGGGTAAGGAGTTTTCATCTATCGAGTTTGCCCTTATGGAGATGGCCTGGGAAATTGAAGAGCATAGAAGAAATCTGGAATTGAAGGTACAGGAACGGACTGATGAACTGGAAAAGGCAATGACAAGTCTGCGGATCAGGGATGATCAGATCCAGAAGCAGCTGGACATGGCCAGTGTGATTCAGCGGAGTATGCTCCCTGACAGGCTTGATGACTGGAATGAAATAAAGTTTTCTGTACGATATAATGCCATGGAGAAAATCGGTGGTGACTTTTATGATATTTTCCAGCTTAAGGATAACAAAATAGGTGTAATTATAGCAGACGTTTCAGGGCATGGTATCCCAGCGGCTCTTGTTACTGCAATGGCGAAGATTTCATTTGGAAATGCAGGTGTTCTATATGATTCACCACGGAGAATTTATCAGGAAGTAAATAAAAATATTATTGAGCACATGAAAACACAGGATTATCTTACCTGTTTTATGGTGGCCATTGATGATGATTACAACGTAACTTATTCAAATGCCAGTCACCAGAAAGCGGTACTGTTAAGATCGGAAAGCGGAGAGGTGGAGTATCTCGATACAGGGGGACTATTTATAGGTGCGCTTGAAGAAGCCAGAGACACATACGAGGAAAAATTCACCACACTGAACTATGGGGACAGGATAATTCTTTATACAGATGGTATTCCTGAAGCTCAGAATATTGAGAAGAAAGAATATTCCAACGATGGTTTTGAAAAATCAATTCTTGCTCACAAAGATAAAGATCTTGAGGAATATACAGAATCTCTCATTGCAGATGTACGGGATTATATGGGGGAAATGGGATCTATCGATGATATTACACTCCTTGTAATAGAGCTTGTCTGGGATGAAGCTGTTGATGTTGTTAAAAGCTCAAGGAAAATGGTTGCAGCACATAAGTATCTTGAAGCTATTGAGGTTCTTGAAAACGGACTGGAAAGATTTCCAGGTAACCAGAAAATCCTGTACAACCTGGCCAAAAACTATTTCAGGGTAAACAATTACAGTAAAGCTGTGCAGACAATTGAAAAATATATTGAGAAAGACAGAAAAAATAAATTTGCATATTATATCAACGGTGCCTCCTATTACCAGATGATGGATTATAAAGCTGCCGTTGATCAGTTCAATATGGCTGTTGCCATTGATCAGAATATGGTTAACTCCCTTTTTGCACTTGCCATGTCATATAAAAACCTTGGTGATTATGATTCGGCAGTACAGATATTTGAGCGGGTAATAAATATTGACTCTGATAATAAAATGGCCCTTTTCGAAATCAGGCAGATCGAAAAAATGAAAAATGGCAACTGATATCCGCAGAACCTATAATTTTATTTAAGCGCTTACATGATGAAACGAACTATTAAAGACCTTGATTTTGATGAAGCATTAACTCTATTCAGGGAGCTGGGGGAAAAGGAATTCAGGGCTGCACAGCTATTTAACTGGCTCTATGAAAAAAATGTCCCCTCTTTCAGTGAGATGACTAATTTTTCTAAAAATCTCCGGGGAATTCTTGATGCTGAATTTGAAGTTTCCCCCCTCACACTGGAAGATAAGCAAATATCCCGAATTGATGGTACTGTTAAGTACCTTTTTAAGACTCATGACGGCCACTATATTGAATCTGTTTTAATAAAAACTGATATGCACGGTGAAGGGCGCATTACTATCTGTATCTCTTCACAGGTGGGGTGTCTTATGGGTTGCGGTTTTTGTGAAACTGCTAAAATCGGATTTAAGAGAAATCTTACACCGGGCGAGATACTTGACCAGATCTGTCAGGTTCGAAGGGATTCAGCTTTAAGAAATAATAATATTGTTTTTATGGGAATGGGTGAGCCTTTTCTGAATTATGATAATGTACTTAAGGCTGCAGATATAATGAACTATACTTTCGGATTCCATCTTTCAGTGAGGAAGATTACTATTTCCACATGCGGTATACATCCGGCCATAGAACGGTTTATTGATGAGAACAGGCCTTACAATCTTGCTCTTTCGCTGAATGATACTGATCCAACCAAAAGAATAGTAAATATGCCTGTGGAAAAAAAATACCCTTTTGAGAAAATAGCACGAATGCTTAATCATAAGTTCCCTGTTTCAAGAAACAGGCTTACAATCGAATATGTAATGAGGAAGGATAATATCTCTTCTGTTGATGTAAAAAGGCTGAAGCAGATGTTCAGATTTTCCCGGATAAAGCTTAATCTTATTCCGCTTAATCCGGGGGAGCATACTCTCCCTGTTCCGGATGAAAATGAGATAAACAGGTTCATCGAAGAACTTCAGATGATGAATATTCCGGTTTCCATAAGGAAAAGTATGGGACAGGATATTTCAGGCGCATGCGGGCAACTATCAGGACGAAAATATTCAGAAAAACATGTTTCAGAAGAGGTTATTGAAAAATGATTTATTTCAACTGGATACTGTCGCGCTGGAAGATCTTTTTGATCTATATCCCTATAACAGCTGTTATTGTTGTTATACTGTATGCAGGTTATATATATATTGAATGGATTTCCCAGAGAGAGATAGCTTTAAAAAAATTATCCGGATATAAACTTCTCATTGATAGAACTGAAGAGATGCAGAAAGGATACCCTTACACCAGAAGTGATGTGGAGGTAGGGGCTAAAGTCGTTGATATACCTACAAGAATTTATGACAGAAATAATGAAATTATAGGCGAGTTTTTCGAAGAGAAGAGAGAGATTGTTCCATTCGATTATATTCCCAAGTGGTTAATTAATGGAGTAATAGCAAGCGAGGATCGTGAGTTCTACAATCATAAAGGTATAAGTTCTTCAGGAATTATAAGGGCATTTTTTAAAAATCTCGTTAATTTCAGGGTTGTTCAGGGTGGAAGTACAATAACTCAGCAGCTTGCCAAAGTTCTCTTTACTGATATGGAGAGGAATCTTAAAAGAAAAATTTATGAAGCCTACTGCGCTCTTGAGATTGAAAAGCATTATGATAAGCAGGACATTCTTTCAATGTATCTTAACCTTATATATTTCGGTAATGGTTCATATGGTGTTGAGTCCACATCAAAAATGTTCTTTGGTACATCAGTGAGAGAGCTGGATATAGTTGAATGTGCAATGATTGTTTCAACAATATCTAATCCTCTTGTTTACTCACCTCTGTCCAATCTTGGTAATTCAGTCAGCAAAACAGGAAGAATTCTTCAGTCTCTCAGTGATGCCGGTTTTCTCACTAAAGAGCAGATTGATCCACTTTATAAGGATTTTATAAAAAGATGGGATATAGAAATCAGCGCTGACCAGAAGAGCGTAACTTCCAGAATCGGCAGTTTTTTATACAGTTCCTACAGGATTAACAGGGCTCCTTTTTTTAATGAATCGATAAGAAGACTTCTTGTGGATAAATTTGGTGACGAAGCTGTAAAAAAAGGGGGCCTTTCAGTTTATACAACAATTGACGCATCAAGTCAGGAGCTGGCAATGAAAAGCCTGCGTAATGGAATATCCTCTCAAAGAGATTATCATAAAAATTATGCAAAGAGAATTAAGAATAAAGCCGCTGCAGAAGCAGAGGAGGCTAAGGCTTCCGATATTGAAGGGGGTATGATTTCAATAAATCCCCATACTGGAGAAATATTATCCTACGCGGGTGGATTTCAGTTTACTACCACTTCCCAGGTAGATAATGTCAGTCAGATCAGGAGGCAGCCCGGATCATCTATCAAGCCTCTTGTCTATGCATCTGCAATTGAGACAAAAAAAATTACTCCATCTACCATGTTTGATGACAGGCCTGTAACTTTTGAAAAAGGTTATGCACCGCAGAATTATGACAAAAAATTTTACGGGAAAATAATTGCTCGTCAGGCACTTGTGAAATCGCTTAACACTATTGCTGTAACAGTTCTGAATATTACCGGATATGACAAGGTCTTTTCCTATCTCCAGAAGGGTCTGGATATGAATGACAGTGATTTTAACAGAAGATTTATGAAAACATTATCCTTTGCACTTGGATCTTACGAGTTATCACCCTTTGAAAATGTGCAGATCCATGCGATGCTGATAAATCAGGGGAATTTTGTTATCCCCTACGGGATAAAATATATTAAAGACTATAACGGTAATACTATATGGGATAATGAAAAGGAGATACAGGAGCGGATCAATTCTAATAGAAGAAAATATAATAATATAATAGACCCGGCAGCTGCACGAATTTCATTGTCCATGCTTGAGGGCGTGAGAGAGCCTGGATCATCAATTCATTGGCTTCTTCGAAAATACGGCATTACTTTCCCCTGTGCAGGTAAAACAGGTACATCTTCCGATTTTATCGACGCCTGGTTTGTAGGTTATACAAGCGATCGTGTTACATCCGTATGGATTGGAAACAGGGCCGGGTCAGTATCATTAGGGCAGGGAAGGTCTGCAAGCGCTGTTTCCGCACCTGTGTGGGCCGAATACATTTCCGGGGTTTATAGAGAGGAAAAACCTGCTGGTTTTAATTCAGACATAGAGGGTATCACTTCAGAAACAATCTGTATGGAGTCGGGGAATGTAGCCGGACGCAACGGGGAGTGCCCGTCAAGCGCTGTGCAGTTTTTTTATTCAGGAACAGAACCGGGGAGGTTCTGTGAAATTCATGTTAACAATCAGGGGAGTTTATGATCCGCAACATATTAGTCTGTTTTTCTCTTGCTGTTCTGGCACTGTCCAATGTTTCATTCAGGTGGCCGCTGAATAATCCGGTTCTAACCTCAACATTCGGTGAGTCAAGGGGTGACCATTTCCATGACGGTATGGATTTTACAAGCTCCGACAGCCGGATTTTCCCTGTAAAAGATGGGAAGCTCCTTTATGCCTGGAACAGATCCCTTTTCCCTCTTGAAAATTACCGGGGTGGAGGAAATTATAAAGTAATTAAACATGATGATGACTATGTGTCTGTTTATATGCATCTACAGGATGGAGAATCCCTTCAGAAAGAATATACTGAAAATGACGTAATCGGACATGCGGGTAATACAGGGCGATCCTACGGGAGCCATCTCCATTTTTCAATCTTAAACTGGAAACTCCGTTACTCGATCAATTCTTTTAAAGTAATGCCTGAATATGCTGATATAAAGGCTCCTGAAATATTATATTTTTATATTAGAATTGGTGATCGCTATGTGAGGATAAATCCCGATTCCAATATCCGTCTTACGCAGCATTATCCCCTGCTGGTGGAAATAAGAGATTCTGCCTCAGGAAGGGAGCGGCTCGGGATTTACAAAATGAAGGTTCAGTTTAACGGTAAGGAAATTCTTAATACGGAATATGACAGAATTGATTATTCAGAAAATGGTTTTACAGTAAGCGGAAGAGTCTTTGATGATCTTTTTGATGAGAGGGGTTACTATAAAATACCAGATTTAAAGTATCAGGAAGGGCTTAATACATTTATTGTGACAGCCCGTGATTTTAGTGGTAATACTGGAGAAAGAATTTTTAAAATCAATGTGAGCCTTGATACTGATTGAAAGATAAGAGCTGTGATAATTTCCGGAGGCCAGGTTTTGAATAATATATTGCCTTTATTAAGAAGAAAAAATAAAATAAAACAGAGAGAACTTGCAGTTGTTCTTGAAGTATCTCCTTCATATCTCTGTAAAGTGGAAAAGGGGCTGGTGGACCCTACTGATTCATTCAGGCAGTCATGTGCGGAATATTTTAATGAACAGATTTGCACCCTTTTTCCGGAAGAGGTGAAGAAAAAAAATGATATCTATCCTGATGAACAATCTGCTAACAATGTCTGGTCAGCAAGAAGAAGAAAAAATATAAAGCAGAACAAACTGGCAGAGCTTGTAGGGTGTTCCCCATCCTATCTCTCAAAAATTGAAAAGGGGAAACAGGTGCCAAATGAGAAGTTTAAAAAAAAATGCGCCAAGGTGCTGAAAATTAAAGAAGCGGAATTATTCCCGGAGAAATAAAACTTAAGAAATGGATTATCTGATATTTAACATTTTAATGATTCTGCTTCTTATGGTATTTTCAGGTTTTTTTTCCGGTACAGAAACAGCGTTGTTTTCATTAAAGAAGGCTGATCTTCATCGGTTTGCCCTGTCGCATAAGTATACTGAACGGGCCATAGCAGCTTCAATGACCGAGCCTGATAAAATATTGATTACAATTCTTCTGGGTAATCTTTTTGTTAATATTACTCTTTCATCATTAACAACATCAATGATGCTTAAATATTTCAGCAATTACGGACATATTATCTCTATAATAATTATTACTCCACTGGTGATCGTTTTTTGCGAAATAACTCCGAAAATCGCTGCAATTTATTTTCATGTGGGTTTCAGTAAAGTTGCCTTTCCAATTCTTGATTTCTTTCATAAGCTCATCACCCCCTTCCGTAAAATAATTATGTTTTTTACAGATATTTTTATTAGAGGGTTCAATCTTAAACTCCAGCACAGCAGTATCACAGAGGATGAGCTTGGCCATGTTGTCAGTAAGGGGGAAGAGCAGGGCATAATTGATAAAAAAGAGAGTGATATTATTAAAAATGTTATGAGGTTTTCCAAAAGGGAGGCGTCTAATATAATGTATCCCAGAAATCACTCTATATTTATTCCTGAAGGCTGCAGTATTAAAAATGCCATGAAAATAATCAATGAAAATGATATTGTAAGGGTTCCTGTATATAGAAATGATCTTGATAATATAATAGGTGTTATAGATGCAAGAGATATTATCTCGCCATATTTGGGGTACAAAAAAACCCGTACAATTGATAAATTTATAAAGCCTATCGATTTTTTCCCTTTTTCTAAAGATCTCAACGAGCTTCTCAATGATTTTTTATCAAAGAAAATACAGATAGCAATTATCGTTGATGAATACGGCGGTACTGCCGGCATTGTTACACTAAACTCTATTTTGTCCGCTATTCTTGGTAAGGAGTTCGGGAAGTGGGAAACATACAAAAAAAACGAAGTCAGAACTATTGGTGAGGATCATTTTCTTGCATATGGAGAGATGCAGTTAGATGAATTTAATTCATTTTTCAATGTTGAATTTCAAAGCAGCAATTCCGATACAATTGGGGGCTATCTGATTGAAAAGTTTGAAAATTTTCCTGACAAGGGTGAAATTATTAGTTTTAATGATCTTGTTATTAAGATCAGAAGCATAAGGAAAAGAAAAATTGAGTTAATAGAAATTTATACTTCAGAAAAGGGAATATAGTGGATTCACCTTATTTTATATATTATCTGATTATTATATTTTTTACTTTTTTCTCTGCATTTTTTTCAGGGGTTGAAACAGCGATTGTATCTTCAAGAAGAATCCCCATTGAAACACTTTCAATAAAGGGGAGCAAGGGTGCTGAGAGAAGTTTGAGGATTCTTGATGATATAGAAAGCGCCATAGGCATGGTTCTTATTGGTAATAACATTGTAAATATTGGGGCAACTGCCTTTATCACTTATATTGCCACAAAGGCTTTTTATTATAATGATACTCAACTCTTTATTGTAACTGTTGTACAGACTGTTATTTTTCTTTTCTTTTGTGAAATTATCCCCAAAATAATTGCTAAGGCTAAAGCCGAAAGCCTTCTCATATTTCTTTCTTTCCCTATATCATTTTTACTTATAATCTTCCGGCCTATGATATGGCTCTCATTAATGTTTAATGAATTTATAAAAAAGCAGTTTCGCATCAGTGAGAGAAATATTACCCCTGTTAAATCAAGGGATGATATATCAACCTTTTTCCTGATCGGTAAAAACGAGGGTGTAATAGATGATGATAAGCACAACTATGTTTCAGATATACTTTCTTTCAAGTATATTCAGGCTGAAGAGGTGATGACACCCCTGGTTGATGTAATTTCTATTGATAAAACCAAAGGGATAAAAGAACTTGTTGGACTGATAGAGAAAACAAAGTTTTCCAGAATTCCGGTGTTTGAACATACACGGGATAATATAACTGGTTATGTTCATTATAAGGATATAATCAAAAATAGAAGTATACAGAGTTTTGATGAGATAATTTTAAACCCGGTTTTTACACCTTCAACAAAGAATATTTTTGAACTCTACCATGAAATGCATAAAAATAAAACCCCTTTTCTATTTGTTGTAAATGAGTACGGAGATATTATAGGTATCCTTACTTTTGAGGATATTGCTGAGGAAATTGTAGGTGAAATACATACAGATGATCATCCTGATGAAAATCTTATTCTAAGAGAATCAGACAGAAAATTTCTGGTAAATGGAAGGATTGATATTGAGTATTTTCAGGAGTATTTTCTGGTAAACATAGAGAAAAGAAATTTTGAAACACTTGCAGGTTTTCTTAATTATATTGCCGGTGAAATCCCGGAAAAAGGGGATAAGCTGAAATATGAGGATATTGAATTTATAATTGAAGAAACAGGTTTACGGACAATAGAAAAGGTATATGTAATACTCCCGCCGAAAAAGAGAAAAAAAACTACTCAACCCTGATCTTCCCGATCATGGGACCCAGGTTCTCTCTTCCGCCGATAATATGCATGTGAAGATGAAAAACCATCTGTCCAGCTGCTTTCCCGTTATTAACAATAAGTCTGTAGCCAAGTCTGCTCAGATCTTTCAGTTCTGCTATTTTACGCGCAGCTATAAACATATCTGAAAGATAAGCGCTGTGACTTTCCTCTATCGTATCAACACCTTCAATGTGTATTTTCGGTATTATCAGTATATGTTCCTCTGCAGCAGGGTTAATATCTTTAAATGCAAGTATTGTTTCTGTTTCGAAGACTTTTTCACAAGGTATTTCACCTGCAATAATTTTACAGAATATACAATCCATTTTTTCCTCCTCTGCTTATTCAGTAACCTTATATATAAAATCGAGCATCTCATGCCTGAACTTTGCTTTCTCATCTTTATCCATATCTATTGTATGGTCTTTAATTAGAGTCTTTATCGCGGTTTTTTTATCTTCACTGCCGGGTTTACCCGCTTCAGATCCTTTTGCTGATAAATATTCAATAAGTCCCGCTACAGGAACTGCAGTTTCGTAACCCATTTTTTCATATTCTTTAATACCTTCACTTGCGGTGGCAAAAGATCCGGCCAGTCGTTTGAAGATATAATCATAGTTGTCATAATCAGTCTGAAGAATCTCTATTCTACGGTTACCGTGAATCAGGGATATCTTTATCTCCGGATTTTTCTGCTCAAAGTAGTCTCTCTGGTGGTGAATTATAATTCTGTTTTCAGTTTCTATTTTATTATCCCAGCTGAAGTGTTCCTTGCGGAAACCTTTTTTTACATTTATCTGACTAAAATCATCACTTCCAATAAATCTCTGGAACTCAGATATATCTATCGTGAGATTATGCTCCTTAGCAAGAAGAAACATTATTTTCTTCAGGGGGAATTCTTTGTAAAACTTATAAGCCTTTTCCTCGTCAGATCCAAGGTGACTATGATAGAAGTTGGTGAAAATGAAATTTCTGTCTTCGATTTTAGACATCTGCCGCTGTACAAGATGAGTGCAGCTGGAACTAATTGAAAATATAATTAAAAAGGTGATGAGAGTTAAAATTTTTTTCATATGAAGTTCCCTATTAATAAAAGAATTTTCTCAATGCAGGTAATGCTACAAATGTTCCTATTGAAGAACCTATAGAGGAAAGGATAAATACAAGGAATATCTTTGTCACCCTGTTTTTCCACCACTCTCTGATTTTAAGGGTTTTGCTGTTAATCTGTTCAAAATCGGAAATCCTGGGTTTTACAAGAACAGACTGGACAATTGCTGTGACAAAACCGGCACCAATAGTAGGATTAAGGCTTGTAATCGGTGCTGCAATAAAGCCTGCAACAACCGTAACAGGATGAGCCAGTGCAAGAATGCAGCCTATAGAAGTGAGTATACCGTTTGCCAGTATCCAGTATAATGCAACCTCCCCGGCAATATCCTTTCGCCCGGATGTAAAGCCCCATATAAACAGGCCTGCAACAATTGCCGGTATAAGCCAGGGGATAATTTTAGATGCAAGTGAAACAGGCGGTATAAAATCAAGGTCAGCCCTGACCGATTCTTCAACAGGGGTATGAATGCGTGCCAGTATGCCGGGAACATGGCCAGCGCCGACAACTGCAACCGTTACAATGCCGGAGTTCTGCTGTATACCGTAGGTCAGGTATGTATCCCTTTCATCTATGAGTACCATCTTCGTAATTGGAAGATCATCGGAAAATGCCTTTACCATCTCTTCAATAGCATCTTTCTTTTTCAGTTCCTCAATGTCAATATTATCGAGTTCATCTTTATCCTCAAAAAGAAGTGCACCAAGAAATTTCATCTTGTGCCTGAATGGCGTAAGACGCCAGGCCCTTCTTAAAGTAGTGCCGATATTGCGGTCAATAAGTTTTAGCTCAATTCCGTTTTCTTCACAGACTTTAATAGCCCTTAAAAATTCCTCTCCAGGTTTGCTTCCGGTTTTTTCAGATATTTTTTTCTGAAAAGAAGCCATTATAAACTGTCCGATAAAAAAGAAGAGCTGCTTATTCTTTATTATCTGGAAAATATCTAAATCATCATACCTGTTTTTTTTTGTAATAGCGCCAAATCTCTGGCTGTCCAGCTCAATACAAACAGTGTCCGGCATTATATCTCTGATGGTATTTTCTACAAGAAGTGCAGAATTTTCTGAAACATGGGCAGTACCGATTAGATATAGAGTCCGGCCGTCATTGAAATCGATACGGGTAAGTTCTTCAGATAAGGGCGTAAAGGAGTGTGAATTGATATTCATTGATTATCCTGTTTTAGCTTATTTATTAGTAACTGCTCGTAAAATTAGCGGTTAAATTCCTCTTCCCGCCACCTCTGGTGCGGTGAATATAAATTGAATTGAATGCAGTTTTTGTTCAGTTATTATTACATTAAAAAATTAAATAAATTAAAGGAAATTTAAAAAATTGTTTTAATTTTTCATATACTGTGATTTAATACAAATATTGGCAATTAAAAAAAATGTAATATAAATTTAATCCTCAACTTATCTATTGCTAATACTTAAATTGATTATTAAAGGTATAATAGTCCGTTTGTTTTGCTTGTTTGATAGCATAAAATCTGGATTCTGGAGAAAGAAAATGACAAATTCTGCGATTTTTGAGAGTAAATATCTGGAAGATGATAAGATCTTAATAACCACTATATTATCCAATACACTGGACAAGGATGGAGCAAAGCTGGTTTTTGAAGGGGTCAATAAAGCTATTGAATTAAATAGCGGCTATAAGGATTTTATCCTTGATGCGGGTATGGTAAATGATGTAACAATTGCTTCTTTTGGTTACCTAATGAAAGCATTTGGCGTGATAAATAAAACTGCAGGTTATATGATTGTAGTGATGCCTGAGGATATAGTGCAGACTTTTATGATTTCAAATCCGGAAATGTTTGATTTCCTGGCGGTATTTTTTAATAATGACGAAGCTATTGAGTTCATTAGATCAAAGAGAAGCGGGAATGAATAAGAATACTGAATATATTACTCTCAATTTTGATGAATTAAAAGCAAATCTTTACGAAATTAAAAAAAACAGGATTCCAATCTGGAGAAAAAAGAAATCCGGGGAACTTGTTATTCTCCCCATTGAGAAGATTGATCTTTTCTTCGGTACAGCTGATATCAATGAAGTGAGTTTTTATATAGAAAACAGATGGCGGGACTCAATAAAAATTGATTTTGCCCCGGTGAAAAATCAAAAAAATGAGAGCACTAAAGTTTTCCTGAAAGATAACAGTGAACTCCTTGATCCTTATCTTTCCAAAAGAGAGGAGGTCCGTTCCTTAAGTATAAAGGAGCGGGAGGATGAATACGACTATATTCTTGAAATGATTTCGAAGATTGAGACACCGGATAAAATGATCGGTTCCGGAAATATTGTTGATTTAATTGACGCAATTTCAGGCGCATTTGTTATAAGCAAAACCTCAATTGAAGAAGGTTTTAATGATGATTCTGCAGTTTATCATGAACATCTTAAAAAAGTGGCTCAAAAAACAACTGCAATGGTCCAGACATTTATGGATATTCTTTCTAAGAATGAAGCAGCCAGTAATTTTATAAATCTTCTTGGAGAAAAGTCTACCGGATCAACAGTAGACCATATGAACGGGGTATTTCTTACCTTCATATCCTTCTGTTTTTATTATAATTCATATTTTGCAAAGGGGAAAATAGCAAAGCTCAGGCCGGAATTCAGGTCGAAATTTATTAAAATGTATGAGCATATTCTTCCGGATAATCCGCCGGAGACGCTTGAGGATGTATTCAAGGGGGGGATGCGTGGTTTTACAGGTGAAGAGATGCTGCAATTCGGCCTTGGTGCTCTGTTTCACGATATAGGGAAAGTGGATAATATTGATTATTTTGAAGGATCAGATAAATTTGATAGAAAAATAATCATGAAGCATGCTCCATTAAGTTATAACATGATAGTAAAATCGAGGGAATTTGAACCTGAAGTTGCTCTCCTCTCAGCGCTCCACCATGAGTATTATAATCATCATTCAGGCTATGGTATTTCAAAAATTCTTTTCCCTGAAAAAAATAGAAAATTCAGGGCACCATCATACGCATTATCTTACGACATAGGGGACGTGAAAAAAGGTAGTGCCCTTGCTTATGTTCCGGCTAAAATTCTTGAGATTGTTGATGTATTTGATGCCCTAACTGATAAAAAAAGAAAATACCGGGAGAGGGAGTTTACAGTAGATGAAGCCCTTATTATAATGAAAGAGGACTTTATTGAAAAAGATGTAAAACTGGATCCTGTTCTTTTTTCTATCTTCCTTGATTTCATAAGAAACCATGCAATTTTAAAAAATAAAGATATTGTCCGTTGAAATTCGGACTACTAAAGAGAATAGCCTGATTGAAGAAATTTTCCGACATACAGCTTGTATTATATTCAATTGAAGATGAGCCCGCGCCTTTATCTGCTGTAATTATTGAAGCTGCTGAAAGTCAGGGGAAAAAGCTTATTCCTTTCAAAAATGATAGTGAGCTTGGTTTATTGATCGAAGATTTGAAGCATGATTATGATTCAAAAGAAGTTCTTATTCTGAAAAAATTTCTCGGGAGAAAGTTTCAGAAATGCCCCGGTTCTTCCGGTGTTATATGCTGTAACTACTATCTTCTTAATACCTGTTTCAATTGTCTCTATGACTGTACATACTGCTTTTTGAATTCCTATCTTAATTCCTATGGAATAATTCAGTTCACAAATCTTGAAGAGCTTATTCCCGCAATTGAGGAGTTCACTTCTGCATCAGATAAAATAATCCGTATAGGCACAGGTGAATTTACCGATTCTCTCATGTTTGATGAAATTACCGGTATCAGTAATAACCTTGTAACCGGAACTGCTCATATAAAGAATCTTTTCCTGGAGTTTAAAACTAAATCGGGTAACATTGATCATCTTCTTAATATAGAAAATAAGGGTAATGCTGTTCTTGCCTGGTCTCTTAATACAGAAAAAAATATTGCGGAATATGAACATGGAGCAGCCTCACTCGATGAAAGGCTTGATGCAGCATTAAAGGCGCAAAGAAGCGGATATTACACCGCGTTTCATTTTGACCCTATTATCAAATATGATGGGTGTTTGGATGATTACATTGCTGTTGTTGACACGATTTTTGGAAATCTTGATCCTGAAAAAATAGTATGGATATCACTGGGGTGCTTCAGGTACAGCAGCGGCTTTAAGGATATAATAAAGCATAAATATCCACCTGAAAGGCTCACAGTGGAGGAGATGTTCCCCGGAATAGACGGGAAGTACCGCTACTTAAAACATGAAAGAACTGCAATTTTTTCCGCAATGAAAAACCGGATAGACAAGTATTCTGCAAGACCCTTTGTTTACATGTGCATGGAAGGGGAGGAGATGTGGAAGGATGTTTTTAATGTTAATTATAAAACATCAGATGATCTTGAGCTTGCCTTTTCCGACCACCTGAAATTAAATTTTTCTGATAATATCAGAAAAATTCAGCGCTTTTGAAAAATTTTTTAATATACAATGAAATTTAATTTAACGATATTTTCTGGTTGTTTTGTAGGAATCTATTTGAAATTATTGTCAGTAATTATTCCTGAAGATATTTTTAGTGAAATAAGAGATTGGGAATTGACACTGAATTATTTTTAATAAAAAGAAAGTTTTTATTAAGCCCTTAAAGGGAGTAACAGATAGGAGATTGTATTTTGCAGATTACAGATTTAAAAGAATGTCTCAGGGAAATGGTTTTTCTCAGGAAAAGGGCATCTGAAATGCTCGAATCAATGGGGATAGTTAAAATCAGGAAAAAACTCCATGAGCTTGAGCAGGAGATTCAGAAAGATGATATCTGGAAAGATCAGGCTACATTTACAAAGATTAACAAGGAGATCAGCGGAATTAAACGTAAGATCGAACCATGGGATACAATAATATCGGATATAACTGAATCTGTTGAACTCCTTGAAATGGCAATAGAGGAAGGGGATTCATCTATTGCTGAGGAAATTGCTAAAAACAGGGTTCTCTTTCAGGAGCGATTTGATGAACTTGAAACAAGAGAGCTTCTCTCCGGTAAAGATGATATCTGCAATGCATTTCTTACCATTCATCCAGGTGCAGGGGGGACAGAATCTCAGGACTGGGCAAGTATGATTTTAAGGATGTATACCAGGTGGTCAGAAAAAAATAATTATGCTGTTGATATTATTGATTATTCACCTGGTGATGAGGCTGGAATAAAGGATGCAACAATTTTAATCAAGGGTGAGTATGCTTTTGGTTATCTTAAAGGTGAAACCGGTGTGCATAGACTTGTAAGAATATCACCTTTTGATTCAAATAAACGAAGGCATACATCTTTTGCTTCAGTTGAGGTAATACCTGAGCTCGAAGAGGATATCGAAATTGAGATTAATGAAAACGATTTGAAAATTGATACATATAGAGCATCGGGAGCCGGCGGTCAGCATATTAATAAAACAGATTCTGCTGTTAGAATAACCCATCTCCCCACAGGTATAGTAGTTCAGTGCCAGAATGAGCGATCGCAGCATAAAAATAAAGCATTTGCCATGAAAGTACTCAAATCACGGCTTTATGAATTACAGAAAGAGCAGATGGATGAGAAAAAACAGGAGCTCAATGCAGAGAAAAAAGATATATCCTGGGGTAACCAGATCAGGTCCTATGTGTTTCAGCCCTATACCCTGGTAAAAGATCACAGAACCGGGGAGGAGACAGGGAGTGTTGATTATGTTTTTGATGGGGAATTGAACAGGTTCCTTTACGCTTACCTTAAAAACAGGAAGATGTCCTGAAGGGGAGGAGGCGATGTCAGATCCGGTTGATAAGAAGAATAAGCTTAAGAACTTTGCAAAATCGGGGATGGGATTGAGTAATCCCCTGGATATAGATTTTAAAAATTTTGATTTAAGCGGCACCCTTAATAATTTCCACGGTTTATCAGGATCAAAAAAGCTTTTTCTCGGGCAATATAATGAAAATGATCTGATGGATATAATCGGCTCTATAGGCCTGTCCGCACATCTTCAGGCAATGGGGTTTGATGATATTATTATAGATATAGATAAAGATGAAAACTATATCTATTACTTAAAACTTTACTGGAAAGAGAAAGAGCCGGATAGGCAGCTCCTGGATTTGAGGGTCAGTGACAATACCTTTGTACCTGATAAAAGATTTTTTTACGGGGAAGAAGTGCCGCTCCCATACGATATGATAACAATTGAATGGCTTTCAGCAAAAAATCCACTAAAAAATTTTGATGATGAAAAACCTCAATTGCCGGGGCAGACAAATCCCGGTCTTGGCGTGTTAAAATACTGCTTCAGCCTTTTATACATTGTGGCAAAGAATATATATAAAGATGGATTTCTTGATATACCTGATCATATGCATGGTGCGATTATGTATTCAAAAAAATTTAAATTTTTCGATCCTGTTCATGAGGCTATTCTCAGGGCAGTGATGCGGGATCTTAAAGATTATTCACTTGCTGATATCTCATGGGGTGTTATTACAGAAACTATAATAGAGAAATATAAGAATATGCCTGCTGTCTATGATCCTGGTGAGCAGATTCATTATGTATCAAATAGAATGAGAAAGTATTTTAAGTCCCGCAAATATATTGAAACTTTTAATAAATATTACAAAAGAAAAAAATATTATCTCGATTATAATGAAATGGTAAGAAAAAGGGAATTGATCCTTCAATCTAAGAGTATTTCTGATCTTTAGGGGGGATAATTGTAAGCCTGTTCATAATCTCCAGTTCCTTGACCTGCCGTGATAAATCTTCAGCATGGTTAAGAAGCAGATTCATGTTTATTTTTTTTAAACGTGATATTTTTTTAATTCTTTCAACTGCATCCTGAATTGATATTTTAATTTCATCTTTTATATGATTATACTGTGAAAGGCCGGATTCTAAAAGTAGATTAAAATCCTTACCTGTTTGACCTCTGATGTAATCTTTTTTACCTGCAATATCGTATTCAATGACATTTATCAGTTCCAGCAGATTTGACTGTTCAGAAGTTAAAACAGATAAGTCATCCTCTTTGCTTCGATCAAGAATTTCTTTGATTTTTAATTCTATTGAAAGGAATTTTTCAAGAAGCTCATTTTTTTCATTTAGTTTTGTCTTAATGAAAATTAAGGCAGAGCTTATATCATCCCTCAATACTGAAACTCCCTTTTGATCCGATATTGATATTTTTGTCCGATTTTGTTTCATTTGCAGAAATCTGATCCCAGGCTTCCCGCATCTCCTTAAGGAGTTTGATTGTATGAGTAATAATTACCGGGTCTTTTTTAATATTAGCTTCAAGGAGCTGCTTTTTAAAATACATATAAAGGCTGAAAAGGTTTCTGGAAATTTCACCCCCCTCATCCATATTAAGAGAGAGAAGGAGTTCAGTGATTATATCCTGTGCTTTGATAATGTTATTGTTAACAATATCATATTTCTTAGGCTCTATGTTTTCAAGAGCAATAGTAAGAAATTTTATGGCACCATCGTAGAGCATTACAATCAGTTTACCCTGGTTAGCAGTAGTAATCTGAGTTGTTTTATATTGATTATATGGATTTTTGTTTAACACCTATTCAACCCCATGACTCGTTATTTAATATCTCTTATGTTAAATATATTATCGTATATTAAACATAACAACTTTACCTGATAAATCGATTAAAAGATAAGCTGAAAAAATAATTTCCACCAGTCCATATTTTATGATGCGGAATCACTTAGACAGCACTTTTTGAATTTTTGAGAGAATTTCATTATATTTCGCCAGGGTTCCTTCAACAATGTCTGATGGAAGCGGAGGCGGAGGGGAGTTTTTGTCCCATGATGTGGTTTCAAGGTAATCTCTGATATACTGTTTATCATAACTTACAGGGGATTCTCCGGTTTGATATTGTGTTAAATCCCAGAATCTGGAGCTGTCAGGCGTAAGTATTTCGTCAATTAAGATGATCTCATTGTTGAGATAGCCGAATTCAAGCTTTGTATCAGCAAGAATAATCCCAGCTTCTTTCATAACTTTTTCACCAGATTCATAAATCTCAATTGTTACCCTTTTCAGAAGTTCAGCATCCTCTCTTCCGATAGACTCTATTACTTTATCAAAAGAGATGTTTATATCGTGCCCCTGATCCTCTTTTGTGGCAGGGGTAAAGATCGGTTTTTCAAATTTTTCAGCAAGCATTAGCCCGGGGGGGAGTTTAATGCCGGAGATTTCACCCTTTTCACTATATTCTTTCCATCCTCCGCCTATGATGTATCCTCTGGCAACGCATTCAAAATCGATACGCTTTGTTTTTTTAACAATAACAGACCTGTCTTTAAAGAATTCCGGGTAATCTGAATATGGTTTAGGGAATGAACTGAAATTATCCTCAACAATATGGTTTTTAATCACTTTCAGATTTTTGAACCATAGATTTGAAATTGAATTGAGCACTATCCCTTTGCCGGGAATACCATTTGGGAAAATGTAATCAAAAGCGGAAATACGGTCTGTGGAAACAATAAGCATATGTTCATCATCTACAGGATAAAGATCCCTTACCTTTCCGCTGTATATTTTTTTAACTTCCGGAATCTCAATGTGCGTTAGTGGTGTCATTTATTATTTACCCATTTAATTTTTTTATGAGAATTTCATTAACAATTTGCGGATTGGCTTTCCCTTCCGATTCTTTCATTACCTGACCCACAAGAAACCCGAGAGCCTTCGATTTACCGCTTCTGAAATCTTCAACTGACTGTGCATTAGAATCTAAAACTGAATCAATTATTTTTTCAATTTCACCGCTGTCTGATACCTGACGAAGCCCTTTTTTCTCTATTATTTCATCCGGGCTTAACCCTGTTTCAATCATATCTTTGAAAACAGTTTTTGCAATTTTACCATTGATTGTATTGTTCTCAACAAGCTGTAGTAAAGATGCCAGCTTCTCTGCAGTAACAGGGAAATTTCCAATTTCTTCAAGTTCTTCAATCTGCCCAAGGAGTTCACTCATAATCCAGTTTGATGCTTTTTTCGGGTCAATATTCAGGTTAACTACCTTTTCATAATAGTCAGCCAGCTGTCTTACTGATGTGAGCACTGCAGCATCATATTCAGGTATTGCATACTCTGAAATAAAGCGTTCCTTTTTTGCATCCGGGAGTTCAGGGAGTCCTGCTTTCAGTTCACTGATATATGCATCATCTATTATTATCGGCGGAAGATCAGGGTCGGGGAAATATCTGTAATCGTGTGCATCCTCCTTTGATCTCATGCTGTAGGTTTTCATAAGGTCCGCATTCCAGAGTCGTGTTTCCTGTATAATGCTTTTGATTTCACCCGCTTCAGCAAGATCCACCTGTCTGGCAAACTCATAATCAATGGCAGCCTTTACAAATTTAAAGGAGTTGAGATTTTTTATCTCTACTTTTTCACCAAGCTTTGTTTCACCCTTCTCGCGGATGGAAATATTAACATCACATCTGAGGCTTCCCTCCTCCATGTTAACGTCAGATACATCAGTATATTTCATTATAGTTTTAATTTTCTGCAGGTATTCATAGGCTTCATCAGCGCTCCGCATATCAGGATCGGATACTATTTCCGCCAGGGGCACGCCTGTTCGGTTAAGGTCAACATAGGAATTGGGATCTGAGCTGTCTTCGCTGTGAACCAGTTTACCAGCATCCTCTTCAAGGTGAAGCCTGGTAATTCCGATACGTTTTTTTTCACCCTTATTTTCAATATCAACATATCCCTGCAGGCATACAGGGCGGTCATACTGGGATATCTGGTATGCCTTGGGAAGATCGGGGTAAAAATAATTTTTTCTGTCAAATTTGCTGTAATGTGCAATATCACAATTCAGGGCTAATCCGGCAGTAATACCTTTTTTTAATACATCATTATTCAGTACAGGAAGAACACCGGGAAGCCCCAGGCACACAGGGCATGTCTGGCTGTTGGGCGGGGAGCCGAATCTGGTAGAACATCCGCAGAAAATTTTAGTGTCGGTTTTAAGCTGGACATGAACTTCAAGTCCTATTACAGGTTCAAACTCCATATTATCCTCATTTTTTATTATACTTGATTTTATTTAAGGAACAAATATTGACTCTTTTTGTCAAGTAAAGTAAAGGGAAGATATAAATCAAAAATATAATTTCAATTAATTTTGGTATTTATTCCTAAACTTATTATTGTGAAGAAATGCTCTATTATCCCCGCCGCCGAATGCGGCGGGGATATAAAATAGTCCATTTTTACACTAAAATATATTTTCAGGAATTAACATTGATTAATTTTAAATGTTTGATATTTTCAAATCGATATTCATTTTTAAGGTAGAAATATATTATGCTCAAAGAGCTTAAAGTCAGTACTTTTGTTTTTATTATCGCAGCTCTATTTGCTTCAGGTTTAGCAATTGGCGGATTTCTGGGGAGAACTTCTCTGAAGAAGGTAGCATCAGGTGAAATAACTGCAGCACTGGTTCTCTTTAATCCTTCATCAGTATATATTGATACTGTAAAACTTTTAAACAGCCGGGACCCTTTTAAGCGGTTAAGCGGATATTACGCCTATGCTGATACCAGGCTTATTGACCTGGATTATTTATACAAACGGTTTACTGAAGAGGAGTCTCCTGTTATTAAAAATACAATTATCTGGGCAGCGTCACGAAGTGAGAAAACCGATGATGTTATAATTTTTTTTAAAAAAGTATATAAAATTGGGAGTAAAAGAAATCAGGAATTCATATTAAATTATATTGAAACTATAGACGCTGAATTATATAATGATTTTATTGAAAAAGTGAAGTAATAATTTTAAATCAGTCTTAAATCCTTAATTTTTTTTAATTAATATGCTTTAATATCCCCGCCGCCGAAGGCGGCGGGGATATGGGAAACATCATTATTGAACTAAAAAATATCTTTAGGAATAATTACTTATTTTAAATATATAATTCTACAGGAGATCATATGAAAAAAATTATATCATTGATGGTAGTTTCTTTACTGCTTTTAATAGCAGCCTGTTCCTCGAAACCTGAAGGGATGGTTACATCTGTACCCTCTTTAATTAAAGAGGGGTTTACCAGCAATACTGAATATGAAATAATCTGCCGCGGCTTCCCGAAAGAAGGGCTTGAAGGGGTACAGAAGGATGAGTCCGCTAAAAGGGCCGCTCTTCTTAATGCCTATTATTTTACCAGGCTCAAATTTGATGATACTGTAATTCCGGACAGGGATGGGAAAGCTGAAAGATTTGTTATTAATCAGGATCATGCTGTTGTTTATTATACAATATCTAAGCCTGGTTTGAAATCGAGAGTCAAAAAGTAATACAGTTTCAGTGTTAAATCCTTAACTTTTATTTGAATTAAAATGCTCTAATATCCCCGCTACTGAATGCGGCGGGGATATACAAATCAGCATTATTGTACTAAAATATATCTTTAGGAATAATTACTGATACAGTGTATAATATAAGAATAACTACAGACCCGATTCATCCTGCATCAGTGGAGTTTCCGGTATGTATCTTTAGCGAAATATTTAAATTATAATTAAAATATACAGGTGATATTCATGACCGGTCAGGAATATATTAATGATCTCTGCCTCAATGCAAAATCTTCAGCTTCAGTTATCTCCCGGTTAAAAACAAATGAGAAGAACCGGATTCTTGGCCGTATAGCAGAACAGCTAAGGGTTAAAGCCGGTGATATTGTTTCTGAAAATAAAAAGGATCTGGAGGAAGCTGAAAAGAATGGTGTGTCAAAGGCTTTTTATGACAGACTCCTTCTCGACAGTAAAAGAATTGAAGCAATGGCAGTCTCTGTTGAGGAGATCGCAATGCTTGAAGATCCTGTTGGTAGAATTGAGGATATGAAAACAAGACCTTCCGGAATACGAGTGGGGCGAATGCGTGTCCCTCTCGGCGTAATTGCTGTAATTTATGAGTCCAGGCCTAATGTTACAATTGATATTGCAGCCCTCTGCATTAAGTCGGGCAACTCTGTCATATTAAGGGGTGGGGAGGAGTCGATCCATTCAAACATGATTCTAGGCGAAATTGTCCGCAATGTTCTTGAAGATGAGGGATACGATAAAAATGGCGTAATTCTTATGTCTAACCTGGATAGAGCGCTTGTGCCCATGCTTCTTAAACGTGATGATGCAATTGACATTGTAATACCAAGAGGGGGGGAAGGGCTCGTAAAGATGGTTACTGAAGAATCGAGAATACCCTTAATCAAGCATGAGAAGGGTGTTTGTCATCTTTTTATTGACCAGAGTGCTGATGAATCAACAGCAAATTCAATTGCAGTAAATGCCAAGGTGCAGAGACCTGGGGTATGCAATGCAATCGAAACACTGCTTATACATGAAAAATATCCGCACATTAAAAGTCTTATAGAGGGTCTTCTGGAAAATAATGTTGAAGTAAGGGGCTGTGCCAGAACTGCAGCAATTAATCCGGAGCGGATAAAAGCAGCTGATCCCGGTGACTGGGGGATGGAATATCTTGATCTTATAATTTCAGTTAAAGTGGTCAGCTCATTTGATGAAGCTATTGATCATATAGCTCGTTATAATTCCGGGCATACTGAAGCAATAGTTACAAACAGTTATGCAAATTCTGAGCGTTTTTTAAAAGAGGTTGATTCTGCTGCTGTAATGGTGAATGCATCCACAAGATTTCATGATGGCGGAGAGTTCGGTCTTGGAGCTGAAGTGGGTATATCAACACAGAAGCTTCATGCCAGAGGGGTTATGGGTATAGAAGGGCTTACCACTCTTAAATATATTGTTTATGGAAATGGTGAGATAAGGTAAAATGAAACGAACCGGAATATTCGGCGGAACCTTTAATCCTGTACATGCGGGGCATCTGATTAATCTTGAGTTCATCAGGAGCGAGCTTGAACTTGACAGGGTGCTTCTTATACCAGCCAGGGAGCCGGTGCATAAAACCATTACTGATAGAATAGCGCCTTCTGAGAGGCTTGAGATGGTAAAGATTGCAATTGCCGGGAATCCTTTTTTTGAAGCATCATCTTTAGAAATAGAAAGGGACCAGTCTTCATATACCCTCTACACCATCAATGATCTTTTGACAATATACCCTGATGATGAATTTTTTCTTATAATAGGATCTGACTCGTTTAATGAACTTGACACATGGAAGTCTTATGTGGAGATTCTGAACTCTGTTAATATTGCAGTAATGAAACGCCCCGGTGATCCACACCTGAGAGAGGACCTTACAGCAATATCAAAAAATGTTATTATCGTAGAAAACCCGGAAATTGGTATAAGTTCAACTATGATACGGGAAAGGGTAAAGCTGGGTAAAAGTATAAGATATCTTGTATCTGATCCGGTAATTGAATATATAGATGCCAGGGGGTTGTACAAAAATTGATTAAGAGAATTTCAGCGCTGGTAGCAGCTTTATTGATAATCATGATTACATTTTTTGCCATAAATCAATATCGGAAAAGTACAAGAAATATTGTTGATGTGATTGCTTCAAAAAATGACCTGGTAAATGTACTTGTTGCAGGTATAAATTCCTACAAGGATGATACCTTTGTATTCTTTGCTGTTATTTCAGTGAACCCGGCTAATGGTAATTGCGGTATTACGCTTATACCCCCTAATTACGGGGTCTTCATGAATGATGATGGTTCTAGAATAAAAAAAATATCGGAAATAGATTTTTATTATTACAACAGGATCAGGTTTTCTCTAAAAAAGGATCTTGGGCTTGATGTCCCATTTTATGTTAAGCTGTATTCACCCGATGTTATACGCACAGTGGATCTAATAGGCGGAGTAAATATATTTTCCATTGATCAGGCTCCCGGAGTGAGCAATATGAAATTCGGGCTCAATTATCTGGATGGTGTTAAAACGATGCAGTATATAAACTCCACCAGAGATGGATCAATATTTATAAAATATGACAGAATTCTTGATGTTATTATGAGTCTTTATTACGATGTAAATCTTCGGGATTTATACAAAAATCCTCTTTTTCTGGCTGAAGTTTTCAAAAGTATTAAAACCAATATGCTCCCAAGAGAGATTTATACTATATCCGGGATGTTGAATGATAAAGGTGATTTTTATGCTTCACTGATGCCTGGCGGTTACAGCAGCGAATATTATGTTGTTGATGAGATCAGTTTTAAGTCCTACCAGCAGGATTTTCTTATGCCCATTGCGGTGGACGAAATTGCAGAGGGCGAAATAAAAATTAAAATATTAAATGGTACCTCGGTACCCGGACTTGCCAGACAATTAAGGAACTCACTAATCAGGGATGGCCTTAATGTAGTAGAATTCGGCACTTCATCCTATCCTCAGATGACTGAATCGGTAATAATCTGCCGTAAGTCCGATTTTTATGCAGCAGACCAGGTCGCAGGGAAAACAGGAATCAGAAATATTTATTTTGTTAATGACAGTACTCAGTTTAACAATCTGCTCATTATTATTGGAGATGATCTGGCAAAATGAAATTGGATGCACCTGACATTATAAAATCAATGTATAGCCTGGGCAGAGACTGTATTGAGCTTCTTGACCTGAAAAAAGGGGGAAACCCTGTTTTTATGGATCTGAGAGATGTGAACAGTTATCTTGATTTTTTTATAATTGTAACCGGGAATTCGCAGCTTCACTGCAGGGCCCTTGCAAGAGAAGCTGTAAGATTTTTAGCTGGAAAGGGCTTAAAAGAGAAAGGTAAACCGGATTATAATTCTCCATGGATTATACTTGATCATGGAGATTTAATAGTACATGTTTTTTCAGAAGAAGCACGCTCATATTATAATCTGGAAAAACTATGGGCAGATGCGGAAATAATACGATTAAACCAGAAGGGGGAATTATATGAATCAGGGGAATGAGAATATAAATATTGTATCACTGGTTAGAGAAAGAAGCAGTGAGTCAAAAATTTCATGCGCGGAACTTTTTAAAATAGTAAATGAATATGCTGTATTTCCCGATCTGCTGGGGCAGTGTATAACACATGAAAAGATAAAGATAACTCATTGTCAGCTTGGTCTTTTCGGTTATGAAAATAAAAAGAAAATTGTTGAACCTGCTGAAAGTGTAACAGAGGAGCTTGAAAATAAAATCTATTCTCATGTTGAAGATGGCATAATCCCCTGCGCTGCTTCCTGGACTATTGCCGGTGAAATGGGGATGACAAAGCTGGAAGTAGCCGGAGCCTGTGAAAAGCTGAAGATAAAGATAAAGAAGTGTCAGCTTGGTGCTTTTTAAGTATAATAATGCCGGGTAAGCCTTCCTGGGAGTACCCGGCTTTTAAATCCTAAAACTTATAAAAACCCTGCTGAATTTCTTCGTATATTTTTTTTGTAAGCTTTACATATCTTTTTTTCTCCGGGTTAAGGAAGTAAAGCTGATCTTTTATTATACCGGGATTAAAGCCATCCTTCTGGAGTTCAGTTTTAACCTGCTTAAAGCTTGAAGTGGCGTCTTTCTCTTTACGGATTCGGACAAAATGGGGTCTGGAATATGCGGGAAGATTCTCAGTAACATATTGTGCTAGAGCAGGCCAGTTCATCTTTTCACCAGGGAGAAGTGTAAGTGCTGCCATCCCTGCACGCCCCTCCATTCCCGGAATTTCTACTCCATAAACATTGCTATCTTCAATTATGCCGAATCTGTTTATAAAATCCGCTACTTCATTTGTAGAAACCACTTCACCCTTCCACTTAAATGTGTCACCAAGCCTGTCAACAAATGAAACATAATCCCCGGGATGGAGTTTTAGAAGATCTCCGCTGATGAAATAGCAGTCACCATTTTTGAAAACGTTTTGAATTATTTTCTGCTTTGTAGCATCTTTATTGCTCTTGTAACCGGGGAAAGGATTGGTTTTATTGATTGAAGCGAGAAACATTCCTGTTTCTCCAGGTTTGCATTTCCGGATAAAACCATTGCTGTCTTTGATGAGCTCATCATTAAAAGTATCATATTTAGCCACTTCACCCATTCTAACACCGGCAGCGGTAAGTGTACCTACCATGCCAGGTACACCTTTAAGGTTTGTCAGAGCACCCACACCCTCTGTGGCGCCGTATACCTCAATAATCCGTTTAATTCCGAATCTTTCCTTGAATTCAATCCAGTAATCAGCCCTCATACCGTTCCCTAAAATATATTTCAGCGGGTTATCCGCATCATTATCTTTTGCATGCTGGTTGTTAAGGTATCTGCATAATTCACCTATATAGACAAAAATTGATGCATTATACTTCCGTATATCATCCCAGAAATCCGTAACAGAAAATTTCCTTTTTAAAGCAAAGGTGCCTCCATGCATAAGTGTTGTTGACCAGGCAATATTTATTCCGCTGTTATGATAGAGGGGGAGGCAGCAGTATTGGATGTCGGAGGCTATGGATCTGAGGCTGACCCCGCCTGCACCATAGCCGAGCTGCAGCCACTTCTGATGTTTCAGCTCAGTTGCTTTAGGTTTTCCTGTAGTACCGGATGTATAAATATACTCAAGAGTATCTCTGGAGTTGATTGGAGGCCTTACTGACGGATTGGTTACAGGCTCAGCAGAAACATGGGGCCTCAGGTCGTCAATAAAATCGGGGATTTTTGTGCCCCGGTTTTCTTTATCAACGTATATCATCCCCGGTTTTTTTAATTTAATCTTATCTTTAATTTTTACAATCTCAGGGACAAATTCATCACCAAGGATTAAAGCCCTCCCTTCAGCGATATTTACAGCATGGAGCAGAATCTCTCCCTTTATATTATTATTAACAAGTGCCGGTATAACACCCAGCTTGGAAAGTCCCGCATGGATCATAAGAAGTTCCGGTCTGTTCTCCATGAGCAGTACTACTGTATCGCCCTTTATAAATCCTTTTTTCTGGAAAAAATGTGCATACCTGTTTACATTTTCATTAAAATCCTTATATGATATAACTCTCTCTTCAAAGAGAATCAACGGTTTATCTTTGTATTTTTTTGCCTGTTTTTCAAGTACTGAACCAAGAGACATATTCTTTTTATTTTTTAAAGTTTTGTATCCTATAACTCCCTCAATAAAGGAACCGAGTCTTTTAAAATATTCCATCATAGCCTCCTGTGGATATTTTATATCTTTGATCAGTGTTAATTCCTTAACTTTTATTTGAAATAAAATGATTTCCATATCCCCGCCGCCGTAGGCGGCGGGGATATGGAAATCATTATTATTGCACTAAAAAATATCTTCAGGAATAATTACTGATCTTTAATAGTCACATGAAAATCATAAGTCCACAACTAATTTTTCAAATATTCAGTTTTCATATAAAAATTATATAAAAAACATCAATGTTGATTTCTTAACTTTTATTTGGAATAAGATGTTTCCCATATCTCCGCCGCCGTTGGCGGCGGAGATATGGGAAACATCATTCTTAAACTAAAAAATATCTTTAAGAATAATTATATAAAAAACATATTAATAAGAAATTGACTAATCCACCTGTAAAGAGTATTAATACATGGGAAGATTGTTAAACAGGAGGAAATGATGTCATCAGTTTATAAGAAAATTAATGGTAAAAATTATGTAAAAAGTATGCTTGAGGCAGCTGAGGAAAAATGGGGATTGAAAAAGGGGGCGAAACTTACTCTTGTAGATGCCAGAAATATCTTCCCGGATATAAAAAGTGAATCACTCAGTGAAACTGAAATTAGAAGTATCTCTTATATTCTTGAGAACTACAGTTTTTCTGAAGCTGCGCTGAAATGGATTGAGCATAAAGTGTCACCCGCAGTTCATGAAGTTGAGAATGTTGAAGCTCATACTGCAGAAGCAGAAATTTTAAGTTATCGTGAAGAGGTATCGGAGTATAAAGAAGCTGGAACTGAGGATGGTAGTACCTTTCCGCTTAAAAAGGTAATATTATTTTTTATTGTGGTTGCTGTTCTTGGTGCCGGGGTTGTCTTTTACCTTATGAAAAAGGGGGAGCAGGAATCATATCCGGTTTCTGTTGATGATGAACAGGTATCTGAATCTAAAGTAGAGGAATCTGCAATAGTTGAGGCTGAATCTGATGATAAAAAGTCCTCTGAAGAACCTGTTTTAGAACCAGTTGCAGAACCTGTTAAAGAGGAGCCTCAGGGGAGGCTTTATATTGTAAAACATGGCGATACCCTGGTTAAAATAAGCATAGATATTTTTGGAGATTATTCCAGATGGCAGGAGATTTACAGACTTAATAAAGATATAATTAAAGAACCTGGTCTGGTTTATCCCGGGCAGAAATTAAAACTGCCGGAATAATAAAATAATTTTGACAAAAAAATATCTATTATATAAACTTTGATATTCAGTGATATTTATTGTTGTTCATAAACCGTAATAGCTGATTTTAAGTTTTCCGTTTATGAATAATATTATAAGCTGAAATCTTTATAAAGGAGTATTTTTTATGCCCAGTGGTGTTGTGAAATGGTTTAATGAGAAGAAAGGCTTTGGTTTTATATCAAAGGAGGATGGTGGAGATATTTTTGTCCATTATACAGGTATTGGAGGTGATGGATTTAAGAGTCTTCAAGAGGGAGCTAATGTTGAATTTGAGATAGAAGATTCAGATAAGGGACAACGCGCCGTAAACGTGAATGTTATATAATTTCAGAATAATTAACGGGGTGACTACAAGGGTCATCCCGTTAATGCCCCTTTATACCTAATTATCTTTTAATCGCGGAATCAGTCAAAACTATAAAAGATGTGCTGCCGCGCCAGTCCTGCAAAACCGTAATCCGATATTTTTGATTCAAACTCCTCCCAGTTGTCGCCGTAATGTGTAAGGAATATCTTTTTCTTAATTTCTACAGGGAGCTGGTTTAACTCATCAAGAGAAGCGTGGACACCCCCTGTGAAAAACTGGCAGTCATGAAATATTGCTTCAAAATTAAATCTGTTTTCATAATAATCTATCAAATCGTAGTCAAAACGGGTGTCACTGGTGAAAAAAATACGGTCATCAATTATAAGGCCGCAGCTCCAGAAAGAACTTTGCCAGTCAGAGGATGAATCAGGAATATGCTTTGTTCTCATCATTTTAATATTGATTTCTCCGATTCTTGTTCCAAAGGTTTCCCGGGAATAATCAGGGAGCCATTGAGGCCTTACAACTTCCCAGAAATCTTTGAAAGAAAGTCTGTCACCTGCTTCCTCTTCATTGGATTCACATCCCCCCCGTAAAGACATATCCCAGAGTATGTGCTGATATGTCTCATTTATTACCATAACAGGCTTATTCTTTGTTACATATCTCCCCATGAGAGATACCTCTTCAAGTCCCCCTATATGATCAGCATGAGAATGGGTTATAAGAAAATTTTTGATATTTATAACAGGTATACCAAGCTCTGAAAGGGCCTGTGGACATTTTGTTCCGCAATCTACAAGAAGATGATCATTCCCTTTTACAATAAGAAGATTGGTCTGATACTGCCTTTTAGTAAAAGCACTACCGATTCCGACAAAAAATAATTCGAGCTGACCGTCATTTGTAAGTTTAAGCTTTTTGTCATTTAGTGTTATTATTTTCATGTATTATAACTCCCTGTGAATAGAATAGCGGTTAACCAGATTACACTATTATAGAAATTTATTGCCTGAAAGTAAATCAATAATTCACTTTCAGGCAATAAATAATGAACATTAATTCTAAATAAAATGTCTCAATGATCCCTCTGCAAATGACGGCGGGGTGGTTGAAAAAGAATTATTACATCAAAACATATCTTTTAAAAGAATTACTCTTATAATATATAAATATTTATTGAATTCTTCAAGCTTTAATTTGAATGTAGAACTATAACCTGAATGGAGCAGTTATGGAAGAGAAAGATCATTGGACATGGAAAAGAGAGGATTTAAAAACGATTGCAGGGTCTTTTTATGAAACCTGCGCAAGGGTACCTGACAGGCCGGCACAGGTTTTTAATCCGGACCAGTATAGCTGCGGGACAAAGGGGAGGGTCACCTGGTCTGAACTTCTGAAAATAGTTGAATCAGCAGCCTGCGGAATCATGAGTCTTGGGGGAAGGCATCAGGACAGGATAGGGATTATTTCGCAAAGCAGTCCCTTCTGGACTCAGGCAGATATGGCAATATGCTGCAGCGGCTGCGTAAGTGTGGCAATTTTTCCAACACTCTCTTCAGATGAAACAGAATATATTTTAAATGATTCAGAGTGCAGAATCATTTTCGCAGGGAATGAAAAAATTCTGGAAATGCTCATCCCTATGCTGGATAGGATACGCTCCCTGAATAAAATTATAGTGATGGACCCTCTTTACCGCAGTAAAGATATAAGGATTATGGGGATAGGTGAACTTACGGAATCGGGGGATCGATGGAAGAAAAATAATTATTCTGATTATAATTTAAGAAGAGAGAGCATTACATTAGATGACTGGTATACAATTATATATACTTCAGGAACAACGGGGGAAGGGAAGGGGGTTGTTCTCACCCATTTTAACGCGGCTTCACGAATGGCAGGTGTTGATGAATTTTTTAAAAAACATGGCATGGAAATATCTGAAAAAGATAGAACTCTCTGTTTTCTTCCACTTGCTCACATTTTTGACAGGGTCTCCTGTCAGCTTTCAGCTATAATATACGGTTCATCCATTGCTTATTCAGGGAAAGCAGGAAATCTTATTGAGGATCTTAAACATTTTAACCCCTCATGGTTCAATTCAGTACCTGCATTATATGAGAAATTTTATTTAATGGTGATGCAGTCTTTCAGTGAGAAGCGCTTTAAAAAAAATCTTTTTGATATGGCGCTCCGTATAGGATACCAGGTCCTGGAGTTCAGAAAAGTGACTAATGACTGCTATAATATGCACCCTGATTATGATTTCAAAAAACGTCTTCCTTTATTCCTGCGTATTAAATTTATATTCGCAGATAAATTCTTTGCAAAAATAAGAGCACTTTTTGGAAAAAATTTCAGGTATTCATTTACTGCAAGTGCCTCATTATCACCGCATATACTTAAGTTCTATTATGCTGCAGGTCTTCCGGTTATTGAAGGGTACGGATTAACAGAAAGTTTTAACGCCTGTATACTCAACCCGATGACAGGGTGTAAACCAGGTTATCTTGGAATCAATGCCAATGGGGGGCAGTGCCGTATTGCTCCAGATGGCGAACTTGAAATATCTGAAGCAGGTGTATTCAGCGGGTATATTAATAAGCCGGAGGAAACAGCCGAATCTTTTACACCTGACGGATGGTTTAAAACCGGTGACCTTGTTTTAAGGGACAGCAGCGGTTATTATAAAATCTATGATAGAAAGAAAAATATAATATGCACCACTTCCGGTAAAAACATCTCCCCTGCGAAGCTTGAAAAGCTTTTTAAAAACAGTAAATATATTGATCAGATATTTTTTGCCGGAGAGGACAAAAAATATATTACAGCTATTATTGTCCCAAATTTTGACTCTTTTATTGATCTCTTTGAAAAGGAGGGGATTAAATACAGCAGAGACTCGATTATACGGGATAATTCATCCGGCATCTCTCTAACTGTAGAAACAGGTGAGGATTTTATTCAGATTCCCAGGCTTAATGAACTGATTCGTAAAGAAGTACAGAATGCAAACAGCATGCTTGAGAATTTTGAACAGATAAAGCAGTATACCATAGTTAATGAAAGATTTACTGAGAATAATGGAATGCTCACCCCTTCACTTAAAACAAAGAAAAGAGCGATTCTGGAGAAATACAGCCTGGAGATCGAAAAGATGTACCGGTAGTGCATATTTTATCATAAAATAAACCGTTTAATTTTGCAGTTTTCAGGAGTTCATCAATTTGACCTTTTGTGGCTATATTATGCCGTACAACCCAGAGGGAGCCTGTAAAATTTCTCTTTACATTTATTGACTTTAATTGTTCCCTGCTGCACGATGACAGCATCATAAATAATAGAGCTGATATGAGAGGAATCACTATTTTTCTATTCCCGGTTTTTAATGGCATCGATAAATCCCTTTTTAGATTTTAAAATGGGATTCAGCCAATTCCGGGGAAAAAGTCCTGTCAATTTTATTTTTTAAATGTTGCATCGATTCTGCAGAGATTATCTATTATAATTAAGATGAAGGGATAAAAATAACAATGTCAATTCCTGAAAATATATTTTAGTGTAGAAATGGACAATTTTATATTTCCGCCCCCTTCAGCAGCGGGAATAAGAGATCATTTTTTAACAATAAAAAATTCAGGAATTAATACTGTAAAAATAAAGATAAACCGCTTACAAAAATGAATAATAATAAAAAGAAATATGAAATTATAATAAATAACGGCATTGAAGAGGGGTTCCAGGTGCTCTCTCTTGACAGGGAGCCGTTTATATCTTCACTTGCCGGGTATCTTAAAAAACCTAAAAAAATATTTCTCGGCATGGGAGATTTTCTTGAGATAGGTGATTTTAACAATCTCATTGATACTGTGCTTCTCGATAATGATGTGGCAAAACTGGAAGGGATACTCGATAAAAACAACAGGAAGCTTTCAGAAGAGGGTGAAATCCCATTCTCTTTTTTTAAACTTGCTGTATATTATCCCGATTTTCTTCTTAAAGATGTTCCTATCGAATGTATTACTACAATCGGTAAAAAGGCCAGGCTCTTTCCCGGTGCGGAGATATTTACAAAATATATTAAGGAGTATAACCCGCTTATACTCACAGCAATACCTTTTGAAATATCAATGGAGTATGCAAAACGTCTCGGTTTAAGCCGTAATAATCTTATTTCCACTGAATACAAAAAAGCTGTTGTAAACAACAAGCCTGTTTTTGCAGGAGATATTGTAAGATTCATTTCTGCCAATAGACGTATTATAGAAATAGAAAAAACAATGGCTGAAATGGACCTTCGCGAGGATGATGTTCTTTATATCGGTCGGGGTGAAGCAGGCTCAAGTACCTTTTCATTCTATAATTCCATAGCTTTTAATCCTTCCAGAAACATTATTGATAAATCAAAAATTTCGCTATACGGCTCAACACTGGAGTCACTTCTTGTGTTTTTTAACTTTAACAGCGAAATTGAAAAGCATCTTCTTTCAGATGAATTTGAGGAAAATCTTCCATCCCTTGTTGTTATCTCCAATAGTAAAGAAAAGAGTGAAGAGCTGATCAGCCTTGAGCTTGAGCACAGACAGATGCAGGAGAATATTGTAGGTCTCCGTATTGAGCATTCGGAAGATTCATATGCTTCACTTGAAAGGGAGATTAATATACTTCTTGGTGCATCAACAATAAATATGAGTGCAGTGCGGAATCATATTTTTACAAGAATGAAAAGGTATATTGATGACCCCCAGAGCCTTGTTAAGCTGATATATAGTCTTGCCAGGGATAGATATAAGAATATCTCCTCCGGTTAGCAGGCTGGATACCATTGAAACAGCATACCTTCCCTGCAACTATTTTTACATCTATATTAAAGTGCTTGATTATTTTAAAAAAAATAGTATAATATAATATATGAAGTATAAATTAATAACAGTAATTATTCCTGAAGATATTTTATAGGGCTATAATGATGTTTACCATCTCCCCCATCGCCTACGGCGGCGGGAAGATTAGAACATTTTATTTCAAACACAAGTGAAGGAATTAACACTGAATTAACAATATTTTTTATGGACATTAAAAGCTGATAATAAGCAATATCATTACCGGGTAATTACAAAAAATAATGAAATATTAAATCATTCCAAGGAGTATGTGATGACAATAATAACAGAAATAAAAGCAAGAGAAATTCTTGATTCAAGAGGGAATCCTACTATTGAAGTAGATGTGGAACTGGAGTCAGGTGCTGTGGGGAGAGCTTCTATCCCTTCAGGTGCCTCTACAGGTGAGCATGAAGCTGTAGAATTAAGAGATAATGATAAAAAAAGATATCTTGGAAAGGGTGTTTTAAAAGCTGTTTCAAATGTTAATGAAATAATAGCTGACGCGCTAATCGACATGGATGCTCATAATCAGGTTGAAATAGATAATACTTTAATACAGCTTGATGGAACTAAAAATAAAGGGAATCTGGGAGCAAATGCTATTCTGGGTGTGTCCCTGGCCTGTGCTAAAGCAGTTGCAAATACCCTTGATATGCCGCTTTACAGATATATCGGCGGGGTAAACAGCTGTGAACTCCCTGTGCCGATGATGAATATCTTAAATGGCGGTTCCCATGCTGATTCAAATGTTGATATGCAGGAGTATATGGTAATGCCGGTTGGAGCATCAACCTTTAAAGAAGGATTGAGAATGGGTGTAGAAACTTTCCATGCACTTAAAAGTGTTCTGAAAGGTAAAGGGTATGCCACAAGTGTGGGTGATGAAGGTGGTTTTGCTCCAAGTCTCCGTTCTAATGAAGAACCGCTGGAGCTGATAATGGCTGCTATTGAAAAAGCAGGGTTCAGGCCTGGATCTGACATTATGATTGCCATGGATCCGGCAGCAAGTGAATTCTATGACAAGAAAAAGAAGAAATATGTATTTTCCAAAAGTGATAAAAGTGAAAAAACTTCTGAAGAGATGGTAGACTTTTATGAAAATCTTATCAAAAAATATCCGATAATATCGATAGAGGATGGTCATGCTGAAGATGACTGGAACGGATTCAGGCTTATGATGGAGCGGGTCGGGTCAAAGATTCAGATAGTTGGAGATGACCTTTTTGTTACAAATACGGAAAGACTTTCAAAAGGGATTAAAGAGAAGGCAGCTAATTCAATACTGATCAAACTTAACCAGATAGGCACATTGACTGAAACAGTACAGGCTGTTGAGATGGCTAAGAAAGCCGGGTACACTGCAGTAATTTCACACAGATCAGGTGAAACTGAGGATACGACTATTGCTGATCTGGTTGTGGGGTTAAATACAGGTCAGATTAAAACAGGTTCAGCTTCAAGATCTGATAGAATTGCCAAGTATAATCAGCTTTTAAGAATAGAAGAGGAACTGGGGTCTATGGCAGTATATAAAGGGAAAAAGGTTTTTTACAATATTGGTTAAAAAGGATAAATTTGGAACTTTTCTTCTGGTATTTTTTCTTTTCAGTATTTACATATTTGTTTTCAGTGAAAGCGGAATTCTGGAAAGGATTAAACTGAATAATAAATTTGATCTGCTGAATAAAAGAATAACAGATTTAAAATATGAGAATATGGAGCTGAATGAATCTGTTCAAAATAATTCAGCAGGTAATTATTCAGATTCAGATATTCTCAGGTCAGGTTATACCGGAAAGGGCGGAAATGTCCTCATTTTTAAAGGGGTCCCGGAAGAGAAAAAACCCGATCTTGTAATTGATAAGGATTCATTCAATTTTAATTACGATCATTTGCGGATTATATGGATAATTATATCTGTAATGATTATAATAATTTTTTTAACAAGGAAAAATGATGGAAATGAATTTCCAGATGAATAATATCTTTTCAGACATTGACGAAAATGACAGGGAAGTAATTAAGTGGCAGCTTAATTCCAGTGACTTGAATAATATGGCCGGGATTGTATGTAAATGTGTTCATGGATATCCGGCTGTTATTCTGCTTCAGCCCTATGATTGTGAAAAAAAGAAAGAGAGTAAAAAAATAAATTATATGGCTGTTGCAAACCCGCTCTGGCTCACGTGCCCCTATTTAAACAGAAAAATACATGATTTCGAGTCAGATGGCTACATCAAAAAGATTGCATCTTTCCTCTCATCTGAGAGGAGTACAATGAATACAATGAAAAATGCCCATGCCCACTATTATTACCTGAGACGTAAAATATACAGCAAAGCATTCGGGCAGATAAGCTCTATTGATTTTAACAACAAGGTTCTTCAATCGGGTATCGGCGGAATAAGTGATATAAATAATCTTAAATGTCTGCACCAGCATTACAGTCATTTCCTTATTTGCAGTGACAATGTTGCAGGAAGGGTTGTGCACAATCTTCTGAATGGAATAAATTATTGCAGAGAGAGATTATGTGATGATGCAAGGAAGTAATTATAAAAACCTAAGTTTAAAAAAGCTCAAAAAAGACGGATCTATTCCAGGGGAACACGTTGACGTGATTTCCAGGTCAATTCGCTATGGTGAACTCTTCGTCCTTCCTGTTGATTCAATATACGGGCTTGTGGGGCTTTATTGCGACGAAATTATAGACAGAATGGCCGATTTAACAGGTGAAAGCAGAGACAGTATTGAAGTGGTTATTTCAAATTTCAAAATGCTTGAAGAGATGGCCATAGTTGGTAAAAATACCTACGATTTTTTGAGAAGGATATGGCCCGGTGAAGTGATTGTGCAGCTTAAAAACAGGGCATGCTTTCATAACTCGAATTTTTTTATGAGAATGCCCAGGCATAAGTATGTGCTTGATATTATCAATTGTGTGGGTAAACCGCTGGTTTATCTGCCCTTGAAAACACCTGCAAGAAAGATGATATTAAATGACAAAGATATGGTAAAGCGTTTCAACAGTATCTGCCCGCTTCTTATAATTGATGAATTTTTGAAGGATCATACAGCGCCCACATTGATAGATGTAAGCTGTGACAATATTGTTATACTTAATGAGGGGCGTGTCTGCGCTGAAGAGATTAAGTCACTGTTTTTTCTGGGTGATGCATAGGACAGCGGATACCGGAAATGTTTTTATTTAAACGGTTTTTTGCTTCGCTGCTACTATTCTTTGTAATAATTAATTACCTGCCTTCTATGGAGGGATATGCTGAAACTCCCTTCCTTGAAACAAACCGCTATAAAATATTCTACAAAAATGAACATGCAGAATATGCCTTAAATCTTGCTTCTGTTATAGATAGGAAGTTTGATAATATTTCCCGGTTTATCGGATATGAACCCGCAGAGAGGCTAAATCTTCATCTTGCTGCAAGCAGAGACAGAATCAGTAATATTGTGAATATTAATTCAACTGGATCAGTGTATGCCCTGGAAGTATTCGCAGATTATGAACACAGCGTGAATCTTGGTAAAATTCATGAGTTTACTGTGAAGTCACTTCTTTCAGATTCTGCTTCAAAAGAATCTTTTTTTAGAAGGATGAGAGGGGCCGGGCTTGAAGGCTGGATCTCCCCCTCAGTTTCACACTATATAATTTACGGCTTCGATAGCCGCAGCAGCATGTATATCAGGGGCGTTCTTCAAAGAGGTAAGCGGATCTCAATAAACAGTGAAGCAGCTACGCTTTTTTCTGAGAGTGAGATAAGGTCTATTCAAATCGGATTTATCCATTTTGTTAAAGAGTACTACGGTATGGGGGTTCTTTCATTTGCCTTAAAAAATATAAGTTATTACGGCAGTTTTCAAAATGCTCTTGAAAATATAACAGGACTTACCGGGGATGCCATAACCCATGATTTTAATTCTTTTTACTATAATAAATATAAAAAGTCTCTTGAGCAGAAGGACTCTTCTTTAAGCGGCTTGATTGTTACTGACATTGACGGCAGGAATCTTCTGGCAACTGACATGAAGGGGAGGATTTTATATTCAGAAAAAAGAGAAAAGGGCGCAGTTCTTTATATCCTGGAATCAGCGGCAGGTAAAGATAGCAGAATTGAGGTTGGCAATATCAGCAGCAGCTCGGATGAAGTAATGAAAATTGACGGGGCTTTTATCAAGGGGGGAGGGGCTGCAGCTGCTGTTACAAAGAGAAATGGGACTCTCTTCCTTATTTTCAATATGGATCAGGATAAACCGGACATAAGTTTATTTATCCCTTATATTTTCTCCAGAGAGCTTTCAAAAAATCAGCTCCCGGGAAATCTGATTTTTTCAGCATCAGAGGGGTCACGTAGGGATATTTTTACACTTAATACAGAAACAATGGCGATTAAACGGATTTCTGACAGTAAAGGCTATTACCGCAGCCCTGCACTATCTGACAAGGGGAGACTTTACTGCATAGAAGGGAAGAGTTCCAGCCGGATAGTTGAGTACAGTGAATCTGCAGAGACTTTTAATATTATAGCTGAAAGCAAATGTGTAATTGATGATCTGTCAGTTTTAAAGAATGGAGATTTTATTTTTTCCTGCGATGATGGTGTATCCAATATACACCTTTATAACCGGAAATTTAGAAGGATGATTCCCCTTACTGATTTCAGAACCGGAGCCTTTAAGCCTCTTCTGCTCAATGCCAATAATATTATTTTTAATTATTATACAGGGAATAACTATAGAGCTGCTGTAATAGATGCTGGTTACAAATTGCTTAATCTTCAAAGAGAGAATAGGGAGGTAGCTGTTTCTGAAGGGGAATGAGTTATTTAAGGCTTGACTGCAATAGATGTATATAGAAAAATTCCGATTAGATTATAGTTATATTAAAGAATCAATTTTTTATACAGGTGACAAAGATGGGCAGAAATGCGGAGATTAAGCGAAAAACATCTGAAACCGATATCATTGCAGTAATTGATATTGATAGAATGGAGTCTTCTAATATTGACACAGGAGTACCTTTTTTTGATCATATGCTTTACTCAATGAGCAGACATGGAAGGTTTTATCTTAATATAAAATGTAAGGGTGATACTATCATTGACGATCACCATTCAGTTGAAGATACAGGTATCTGCATAGGTAAAGCTATTAAAGAGGCTCTGGGGGATAAATCGGGTATTAAAAGATTCGGCCATGCTGTAATACCAATGGATGAGGCTCTTACTTTATCAGCTGTAGACCTGTCGGGGCGGGCATATTTCAAATATACCGGCAAAGAGCTTAAAGGAAGTATAAAAAAATATAATGAAGAGCTTACTCTTGAGTTTTTACGTTCCCTGGCAATGAGTGCGGAAATGAATCTTCATATTGAACAGAAATATGGAGACAACAGGCATCATATACATGAATCCATTTTTAAGGCACTGGGAGTTTCTCTATATCAGGCTTTTATGATTGATGAAAATCTTCAGGGTGAAGTACTCTCAACAAAAGGTACAATTGTATGATAACAGTTGTTGATTATGGTATGGGGAATATCAGGTCTGTTGTTAAGGCTATTGAGCTCTATACAGATGATGTGAGGGTAAGCAGTGATCCCCGTTCTATTGACGGGTCAAGTGCTGTTGTTCTACCCGGTGACGGTGCTTTTGCAATGGCCATGAAGAATCTTAATGAAATGGGATGGGTAGATCCATTAAAAGAATTTATAAACGCAAAGGGATACTTTCTCGGCATATGTTTGGGGTATCAGCTCCTTTTTTCAGAAAGCGAAGAATTCGGAGATAGTAAAGGCTTGAATATTGTGCCCGGACGGGTTATCAGGTTCCGTTCCAAAACACTTAAAATTCCGCATATGGGGTGGAACCAGGTTAATTTTACAGGTGATTCACTTTTTATGAAAGGGATCCCGGATGAAAGTTATTTTTATTTTATCCATTCATATCACCCGGTTCTTGAGGATGATTCCTGGGAGATTGGAACAGCTGATTACGGAGAAAAATTCCCCTGTATTATCGGAAAAGATAATATGATGGCAACTCAATTCCATCCTGAAAAAAGTCATAAATACGGATTAAAAATTATTGAAAACTTTGTATCATCATTAAATTAGCAGTTTGTAAATAGCCGGCGCAATGCTGTTTTGAAGTATATCTTATGTTACAAAAGGCGGGAATATGCACTCTTATGAAAGTAATGACCCTGATATTAAATTTCCACCTCTCATTGAGCAGTACGAGAGAAAGATATACGATTTAAGGCAATTGATCGAAATAAGCAAAGGTCTTAATTCAACTCTTGATTATAATATCCTTATAGACTCAATTCTGCTCACATGCATGGGGCAGCTTCAGCTTCTCAATGCGGGTATATTTCTTGTTAAATCTTTAGGTGGTGACAAGTTTACCCTTCATCGGAACTATAAAGGATTTGAATTGAGTCATGAAATAGAGTATTCTATCCACATACTCTCTCCACTCGTTAAATTTATAGAGATTGAATCACGATGCTTCACCTTAGGTGAAATATTATCAAATGTTGAGGATGATGCCGTAGGTGTGTTACGGGTTCTTGAACCTGATTTAATTGTTCCTCTTGTAAGTAAGGGTGAACTGAATGGAATTATTGTTCTTGGCGACAGAATAAATAAGGGTAAATTCAGTGAGTCTGAAATCGAATATATTCTAAATATTGCATCACTTGCAAGTATTGCAATTCACAATGCCATGCTTTATGAGATGGCTACAACAGACATGATGACAAAACTGAAAATTCATCATTATTTTCAGACTATCCTGATTGATGAGATAAACAGATCTTTAAAATATAACAGGCCTCTTTCTTTAATAATGGCGGATATTGATCATTTTAAGGTTTTTAATGATGAACATGGTCATCAGGCCGGTGATGAAGTATTGAAAAAAGTTGCCATGATATTTAAGGAAAATATACGGCTCATTGATATTGCAGCAAGGTATGGCGGAGAGGAATTTGCTATAATTCTCCCTAAGACAGATATAAATGAAGCCATAATTGTTGCTGAAAGGATAAGATTCTGTATTGAGCAGATGAGTCTTGAATTTAACGGCAAAATACTTAAGGTTACTCTATCTATCGGGGTGACCCAATACGATACATCAATAGACCCGCAAAAAGAAAATCTTATTGAAAGAGCTGACAAGGCTTTATATAATTCAAAGAGGGAAGGACGCAACAGGGTTTCCTATTTTTAGATGAGAAAATGCGAAGGTTCAATAGATGGATAAAGATAAAAAAGGTAATATTCAGCAAAGCGGAGCAATGGTAAAGACATCTTTATTTACCGCATTAATTTTTTTTATGAGTATTTACTTTGTGCCTTCACTAACTGCTATCACACTGGGTGAAATAAAGCCGGATAGTGGAAGCAAAGTTGTTGAGGAGAAAATTCCGCCTGAGGAAAAAAGTGTTTTGGAAAACGATCTTCCCCGGGATACGCCGGCTCTCCCTTCTGAAAAGGATATTAACCCCCGGCTGGTGTGCCTTCTTTCTGTAATTATGCCTGGAGGGGGGCACTTCTATCTTAATCAGGATGCAAAGGGATTGTCCTTCTGTATTGCTGCTGGAATGGGATATACTGCAACAGGATATTTTTTAATAAAGGCCACCTTTTCTGATACGGGGAGCAGGGAGCATAAAAACTATCTTCTAATGACAGGATTCCTTTTTTTTATGACACTTATAATACATTTTGTAGCAATAGTTGAAGCATACAGTGATGCTGATGAACTGAATAAAAAGAATTTATTCGGAAAAGATAAAGAGAGTGATAATCCCTACATTACAAAGGTGATATTTGAATAGCTGTCTTTTTTATGTCTCATTAGCCCGTTTTTTTAATATTTTCTTGACATAAAGAAGATGGCCGTGATATATGGCTAATGCGTATGCAAAAGGGCCCATAGCTCAGTTGGTTAGAGCGGCTGACTCATAATCAGTAGGTGCAAGGTTCGATTCCTTGTGGGCCCAAGAATAAGGGGAGCTATCCCCTTATATTTTTATATTAAGTTAATAAGTAAAGGATAATTCCATGTATGCAATTGTAGAGATAGCAGGTAAGCAATATAAAGTTGAAAAAGATGTAATTGTAAATGTTGACAGGCTGAAAAATGCTGATGAAAACATTACTATTGAAAAAGTTCTGCTTTATTCCAACGAAGGTGATATTCGTGTAGGTCAGCCTTATCTTGATAACGTAAAAGTTAAAGCTGAAGTACTCGGCGAGATTAAAGGTAAAAAAGTACAGGGTATCAAGTTTAAGAAGCGAAAAAATTATACACGAACATTAGGTCACAGACCGCTCTACTCGCAGCTTAAGATAAGTGAGCTGGTAGTAAGCTGATTGATTTTAATCAAATTCAGTAATTTGTCATTCGGCAGAGATCTGATAATCCCGGAAACGGGAAAAGTTTCAGTAGAAGTAAAAGGGCACTCCGGTACAGGTACAAAAGGTAATGATATAATCTGCGCTGGTATATCCGCTCTGTTTCAGACTCTAGTCCTTTCAGTTTCCAGAATACTTAAGATTGAGCAGGATATTGAAAGGGATTCCAGCGGATTTATGAGTTCAGAAATAGAAATTGATTCTTTGAATAAAGATGATTTGAACAGGCTTAAGCTTCTGATTGAATCATTTATTCTGGGTGCTTCAGAAATCAGCAGAGAGTACCCGGGAACTGTTAAAATTGACATTGAAAGACATTAAGGAGCATTATCATGGCACATAAGAAAGGCGGCGGTTCAACCAGAAATGGACGCGACTCGAATTCAAAAAGACTTGGCGTTAAAAGATTCGGTGGTGAGCTGGTAAGTGGCGGAACTATAATTATAAGACAGCGCGGCACAAAAATTCATCCTGGAAACAATGTTGGAAGGGGAAGTGATGATACGCTGTTCTCAAAAATTGACGGTTATGTTAAATTTGAAAGACTTGATAAGAGAAGAAAAAAAGTCTCTGTTTATCCGACAGCTGTTTAATTTATTTTTGAAATATTAAATGTATTTTTGAGGATCGCGTATGTATTCATACGCGATTTTTATTTTCCGGAGTTGAAAAAGTGGGTAAATTTACTGACGTAATAAATATACAGATCAAATCGGGTGACGGCGGCCCCGGTTCAGTTTCATTTAGAAGAGAAAAATACGCTCCAAAAGGGGGCCCCGACGGCGGTGACGGCGGGAAGGGTGGAGATGTCTATATAGAGGCTGACCGCAGGTATTATAACCTTTCACATTTTTTCTCTGACAGGGTCTATAAGGCTGGTAACGGTAAATATGGCATGGGTGACAACCGTCACGGCAGGGATGGCGATGATCTTATAATAAAAGTCCCTCCCGGCACTATTGTATATAATGTTGAAACAGGTGAAGAAATTATTGATTTAATAAATGAAGAGGAACCCTTTAAGATTTCTGAAGGGGGAATCGGCGGTAAGGGGAACGCTTTTTTTAAGACCTCTACTCATCAGACACCCAGGTTTGCCCAGCCAGGGATGCCCGGGGTTGAAATGACAATAAGCCTTAATCTGAAGCTCATAGCTGATGTGGGTCTTGTGGGGCTCCCTAATGCGGGGAAATCCACACTTCTCTCTGTAATTACAAATGCGAACCCGAAAATAGGGGATTACCCTTTTACCACTTTGATACCGAACCTGGGCGTACTCCAGTACCCTGACGGTAAAGTATTTAAAATTGCAGATATTCCCGGAATCATTGAGGGGGCACATATGGGGCTGGGGCTTGGCCTTTCGTTCCTTCAGCATATTGAAAGAGTAAAGTGCATACTTTTTATAATTGATGCAGCAGAAGCAGATCCGCTCTATAATCTTGAGTTGTTGAGAAATGAACTTAATACATACAATAAAGATCTGGTCGATAAAAAATTCAGAATTATTCTCTCCAAAACCGATCTTGTTTCTAAAGAGGAAATAGAGGAGAAGATAAATTTACTTGGAGATAAGGTTATCCCGATTTCCGCGCTCCTTGACGAAAATCTTGACCCCCTTTATTCTGCGATAAAAGAGATGATGGAGTCTCAGGTTGAAGAGGATTGATTATTTCAAAAATATAAAACGGATTGTTGTAAAAATCGGCACTTCCACAATTACTGTAAATGATAAAATCTGTACAGAAAAAATTGAAAAGATTGTAGAGGATGTTTCATTTTTAATCAATAAGGGGCTGGAGATAATTTTAGTTACCTCTGGTGCTATTTCTTCCGGTGCCGGAATTCTCAACATGACCCGCAATCATCTTACCATACCTGAAAGGCAGGCTCTTGCAGCTATCGGTCAGACTCTTCTTATGGATAAATACAGGGAATGCTTTTTTAAAAAAGGGCTTCATGTGGGGCAGATGCTCCTTACTGAGGACGATATGCGTAACAGACGCAGATTTTTAAATGCCCGCAATACTCTCAATTCTCTCCTCGATTTTAAGGTTGTACCGATAATCAATGAAAACGATTCGGTTGTTATCAAGGAAATAAAAATCGGCGACAATGATACACTCTCTGCACAGGTACTCACTCTTATCGAAGGGGATCTCCTTATTCTTTTAAGCGATATTGATGGCTTTTATTACGACCTTAAAGATCCTGAGCCGATGTGGGAAATATCAAAAATCGATGATGATATTAAACGGAGAGCCGGCGGAGCAGGGACTGTACATGGCACCGGAGGGATGGTAACAAAGATTAATGCTGCTGAAATGATAATGCGTTTTGGCGGTAAAATGATAATTGCTGATGGTAATGAACCTGATATTTTAAAAAGGATTGTTTCAGGGGAGAGAGTGGGGTCACTCTTTATTGGTGAAGACCGGCATTTTAACAGCAGAAAAAAATGGATCAGTCTCCGGAAGGGGAAAGGATCAATAAAAATTGATGACGGTGCTGTAAAGGCTCTTGTAACAGGGAAGAAGTCTCTGCTTGCAACCGGTATTTCTTCTGTGGAAGGGAAGTTCGACATGGGGGATATTATTGAAATACTTGATTTAAAGGGTGAACCTGTAGCAAAAGGTATTGTCAATTATAATTCAGATGAGCTTGAAATAGTAAAAGGCAAGCGAACAGACCAGATAAAAAGTATTCTGGGTATTAAATATTTTGATGAAGTCATAAACCGGGATGATTTGTTTATATTTAATCATCCTGCCACTGCGAATTCTTAATCGCTGTTATTATATTATACTGCTTAACATCGAATACTTATAAAATAAAATCTGCATGTTAAACAGCTTATTATATTATATTATATAAATATTCTTCTAATATTAAAAAAATGGTGTCAACATGTCCGATTTTAAATTAACAGCAAATGCAGCATTTGGAATAGAATCACTGGTTTCATTTGAACTTAAAAAACTCGGTTTTTCTGATGTCAGTGTGGATAATGGAAGGGTGAATTTCAGCGGCGGCCCTGAGGAGATTGTTAAAGCTAACCTCTGGCTCCGCTGTTCCGACAGAGTCCTGATCAGAATGGGTGAATTTAAAGCACTCGATTTTGAAGAATTATTCCAGGGGACTCTTGCTATTGAGTGGGAAAATATTATCCCTTTGAACGGGAAAATACATGTTACTGGAAAATCTGTAAAGTCCAAACTTTTCAGCGTACCTGACTGTCAGGCTATAGTGAAAAAAGCTATCGTTGAATCTATGAAACGGAAATATAATCAGGAATGGTTTGAGGAGACAGGCCCTGTTTATAAAATAGAAATATCAATTTTGAACGATATAGCCTCTCTCACAATCGATACATCGGGAGCCGGACTGCACAAAAGAGGATACAGGCTTCAGCAGGGAGAAGCTCCCTTGAAAGAAACACTTGCCGCTGCCATGGTGAATCTGAGCAGATGGAGACCGGAACGTCCATTTGCCGATCCATTCTGCGGGTCAGGAACAATTGCTATTGAAGCTGCAATGCTTGCTAAAAATATTGCGCCAGGTTTAAAACGATCGTTTGTTTCAGAGGAATGGACAATGATTCCGCAGAATCTCTGGATAAAATGCCGCGAAGAGGCTCAGGATCTGATTGTAAATCGGGAAGTGGAGATATATGCTTCCGATCATGATAAAAAGGTTTTTGATTATGCTCTGGAAAATGCAAAAGTTGCAGGGGTCGCAGACTCTATACTTTTTGAGAAGAAACCCCTTTCAGAATTCAGCAGCAGAAAGAAATACGGCTGCATTGTAACCAATCCGCCATATGGTGAAAGGATGACAATGGACAGCTCTTTAAAAGACTTATACAGGGAAATAGGGCGGGTATTTTCAAATCTTGATTCCTGGTCATATTTTATAATTACTTCTTTTGAGGAATTCGAAAAGTACTTCGGAAAAAAAGCTGATAAAAACAGAAAACTATATAATGGAAAAATTAAATCTTACTTTTATCAATATCTTGGAGCGCTGCCTGAAAGGAAAAGATCAGACCGGACAGATGAAACTTAAAGAATCAGATATTTTTTTATAATAAATTCTGTGCCCCTCTTTGTTTATGTGCAGTTCGTCTACACACAAATGATCAATGCTTTCAATATCTTCCAATGGATTGAGTAAAGTTATGCAGCTGTATTCATCGGCGATTTCAACGGTAAGTCTGTTATAGAGATCAATATTCTGTTTAACATGAGGACTCTTTGAAAGATAAAGCGAAGTTGGTTTAAGAATTTTTATTATTAATAATCTGCAGTTTATTTTCTCACACCTCTCCGCAAAATTTGAAATGTTTCTCCTGTATTCTTGAGGAGGGATTTCGGTTATTTCAGGATTTCTCCCTCTTTTCCTTTTTACGTATTTAATATAATCAGGAATAAATCTTCCGGGTATGATTCTCTTCATTAAAAAATTTTCAAAACCATGCTTTTTGAATAAACGGGGAGCACAATCTGTTATACCAATCTGCAGAATAACAACAGCAGGTATATATGTTTCGAGCAAATCTGCACCACCACCACCTTCTGTAACAAGCCTTTTGCTTGTTGATCCTCTACCTGATCTATCCATAAGATCAAATGAAGGAAAATTATTTTTAAGCAATGAAATCCATGTATCCTCATAGAGAATACCGGGCCTGGGCATGGAAACCGAATCGGTTATTATCATTATCTTTTTATTTTTTATCATTAATTTATTATCCGGAGAAAAGAATTTTATAAGTCAGATTAATATAGATGAAATTTTACTCAATTAAAAAATGTTTTCCCGGGGAAGTGATAAAGCTGTAGATGAAAAACAGCCCCCTGTATTAAATAACAGGGGGCTGGTAAAGAATTATGAATACATTTTGTCTATAACATCTTTATATTTGTCTATTACCGACTTTCTTTTAACTTTAAAGGTTGGTGTCATGTCCCCATCCTGCACTGTTAATCTTCTTTTCAGGATAGTATATTTTTTGATCTTTTCATACTCTTCCAGTTCTTTGTTTACAAGTTGAATGTCTTCATCTATCAGTTCCTTAAGCCTGGGTATTTCCAGAAATGCATCATCAACTTCTACAACCATAGGCATCGGTTCAGTAACACGTAAAAGTTTATCTCTATTATAGGGGATATTCTCCTTGTCAAAAACTTCGAGGAAAACATCAAAATTCGGAATAACAAGAGCTGAAACGTACTTCCGGTCACTCCCTATTGGAACTGCTGTATCTACCCACTTTGTGAGAGAAAATTTGCTTTCAATTTTGTTGGAAGCAACATTTTTACCAGTATCAAGAACCATTAAGCCTTTTTTACGGTCAACTATTCTGATATATCCATCTGCCACCTCTTCAACAATATCCCCTGTTTTATAAAACCCGTCAGGTGTAAAAGCCTCAGCAGTAGCCTCAGGATTATTCCAGTAGCCGGAAAAATTGTTATCACCTCTAACCTGCCACTCACCGTCCTCAGCAATCCGGCCCTCCACACCTATACTTGTGGGTCCAACTGAACCTGGAAGTACCCGGTGGGACCAATTCAGGTTAATTGTATTCCAGGTTTCAGTAGCACCATATCCTTCGAAGATTCTGATCCCCATAGCCATATAGGTTTTACACAGATCAGCAGAAAGGCTCCCTGCAGCGGAAAAGGCAAAGCGGTATCTGCCGCCAAGGAGATTTCTAACCTTGCTGTAAAGGAGCTTGTCAAAAAGTTTAAATTTAAATTTCAGCCATGGTCCAAGTTTTTCAGTAAAGTCAGCTTCGTCACGCATATCGAGGAAGCCGTATTTATCCTCACGTTTTTTTACTACTTCAAGGCCTGTTTTCATGGCTGCATCGAATATTTTTTTCTTAACAGGGGATTTGGAAGTCTGCTCTTTAAGAGCCATATATATTCTTTCATAAATTCTTGGTACTGCCATAAAAATTGTGGGCTTATAAAGCTGAAGGTCAGCAACAATTTCTGTAGGTGATGAGTATGCGATTGTTGATGCTGTCATCACTGCAATGCCGTGGCCGCATTCACGTTCATAAGTGTGGGCAAGGGGAAGAAATGAAAGAAATACTTCATTATCGGTGGCTGTGGGTACCTGCTTTAAATCCCTGCAGCAGGCGAAATTAAAACTCATATGAGTATGAACAGCACCTTTCGGCATCCCTGTGGTACCTGAAGTATAAACAATTGTCATGAGATCAGTCATTTCAACAGATCTCCACCTCTTCTCAAAAAGCGATCTGTCCCTGGTGAGCAGATCAGTACCTTTTTTGCGTAATGAGTCAATATCTGTTATAAAATCATCATTACCTGCAGCCTTACCTGTCAGCATAACTACCTTTTGAACAGAAGGTATTCCGGATCTTATATTTTTCACCTTTTCAAGGATTGCTTCATCGTATACGTATACAATTTTCGATCCTGAATCATTTATTATAAATTCGATCTCACTTTCAGAAAGAGTAGGGTAGATGCAGACTGTTACACCCCCTGCGCTTAAAATAGAATAGTCAGCCCACATCCATTGGGGAGCGGTATGACTTATTATTGCTACCCTGTCCCCCTTTTCTATGCCGGACTCCATCAGTCCGCTGGAAAGCTCTTTCACAAGTCTCCATACCTGTGAATAGGTGTTTGATTCTGTAGTTCCGTCACTTTTTTTCCACCACTGGAATCGCCGGTCGCCGAATTGTGCAGCATTACGGTTAAGGAGCTGCGGACAGGTTAGTTCCTGAATATACCATCTTTCATGAGCAGTTTTATTAGGCTTCATCTTTCCTCCCTGAAAATTAAATTTTTCGCTTCTAAAAACTTGTCTATAGTAACAGGAGATAATTAAAGAGTCAAACTTAAAAGGATTATACAGGGAATTTCATTAGAAAAATATTTATATATTAAAATATGTGAACAGAGCTAACAATAGAGGGCGTTGAGGTTTATTATTTTATGAAATGATGCTATTTTACTACAAAATATTTTTTAAAGTTCTCATGGAGTTTTTTGTAGAAGACCGATTTATTGTTAACATTTGTTTCTGAATAATAATAATTTAGTATCAGGGAAGTCTTCACAACAAATACATTTATTTCGCGACCCTTCATCCCTTTGTTTATTTCATAATTTCCTGTTTTTAAAAGCTTTCTGGCCATGTCTACATGCTTCTCGAGTTTTAAGAATTCAGCTGCACCTTTATCCTCCCGGGTGAGTATGACATTTTTAATTTTAGAATAATCGGGATCACCTGTCATGAGATAGTACTTTTTAATATCTAGAAGTGATAGGGAAATTGTAGATTTGCAGTAAGCATTCTGAATAGTATCTTTTATAAGCTCAAAAGCCCTGAGTTTCTGTGAATCAGATTCGGGGAGTTCATCATAAACGCTTTTGTATAGATTAAAGGTTATCTTCTGTACCTCCATGCAGTCAATATCTTTAGATAGCATGGAAGCAAGTTTTTTATAGGTAGCAGGATTTCTCTGTATTATTTTTATGTAGAGATCAATACCTCTTAAAGCTTCAGCAAATGCTGCTACATTAACCGATTTAAAATCGTGTTGGGAAATAAGCTTCATCCCCTCAAGGATCATTGATGATTGAGCAGTAAGAAGCAGAAGGTCCATGTCCGGAGAGAAGTCAGCAGAAGTTCGCCTTTTTACTCCATTTGAAACAGCTTCGAATTTATCTCCGCTCCCCTTATTATTATTATTTATCTGCGGAGATGCTGATGAATCATCATCAAATAAAGGATAATCTTTATCTGAGCTTAAATCATCATCGTTAATTGAGTCAAATTCAAAACTGTCAAAATCGGACATATGTTATAACTTCCCCGTTTATTCTTCAAACATGTCATAGACCAGATTGAAACCGATAAGGCAGGGGAGGAGAGACTTTAAAGGCATCCCTTTTGTCATCTCTACAAGATCGGAGTTATTTACGTCAACATATTCCCATTGATTGCTGTTAACAATAATTTCTCCCGCGTACTCAAGTGTATCGGCATTGTATAATTTAACGTTTTTAATGTTCATTTATTATTTATCCTCATCTAAGTTTGTAATCAGATTGTATATGAAATAATATTATTTATCTAATCGTCTTTATTTATCAACATCTTTTTTTATTAATAATTGTATAATATCAGTTACAGGCTTGACATGAATATTATCATTTTATATTATTAAACGGTCAATATTAAATTTAATATAGCGGTAATAAACAGTACTCAGCTGTAAATAAATGGTGGTGCTTTATGTTCTGGAGACCAGATATACAAAAATTAGTAAATTCCGGAAAAATTAAGAAAGTGTACCGGCATCTTCGTCACAGAAAGCCGGATGTAAGAATTGAAGCTTTTGACACACTTTACAATTTGTATAAAGATGATCCTGAGACTATTGAACAACTCAGGGTTTCACTTAAAGATAAAGACCGGATGGTTAAAAATAATGCTGTCATGTCATTTGCAAGACTGGGGGATACTTCTGTTCTTGAAGAATTATATAAAATTGTAGCAAAGGGGGGAATAGATGAACAGATAGATGTTTTAAGGCTCCTTCCTCACTATTACACCAGAGATGACGATAAAATTACAGGGATTCTTGCCCTGGGACTTAATGCGAAACGATTTTCAATTCAACTTGAAGCAATAAGATCTATTGGTGATATGCGGATAGATTCAATGGCATACTATCTCTTTGATTTTACAAATCATCCCAACTCCAAAGTGCGGCTAGACTCTGTGATAGCACTCGGCAAACTTAAAAATCCGATATGTATTGACTACCTGAAAGGAGCATTGACAGACTCAAGTCCTGATGTGCGCAAAGCAGCAGAATACTCCCTTAAAAACATAGATACACCTGAAGCGATAGAGGCATTGAGAGATGCACCTTTTATGCTTATGGTAAAGAATATGAATGAAAGCGTTGCAAAGAGACTTGTTACTGTAACAAATATCGGCAAAACAAGAAAAGTCATCGGGCTTCCTCTTCTCCATAAAGCCTGCTTTGATGAATACAAAAACGTAAGAATCGAAGCTATAAAATCGATTGCTCTACTCAAGGAACACTCCTCTGTTGATATATTGCTTGGTCTTCTTGGAGATACTTTTCACGATGTGAGAATTGAAGCAGTAAAGGCTCTTTCAAGGTATGATTCCCCCAGGGTTCTTGAGGCACTCAACAAAGCGAAGAATGATTCGAACTCTAATGTTGTAACTGAAGCAAAGAAGGCATATTACTCCATGAATATAAGACTCAATCAAAAAAAAGAATAAAAAACTAAATGTGATATTTAGAATATAAAAAAAAACTGCCCTCCTCACAGAAATTTAATTTATTTCTCTTGACTTTCAAGGTTTTATTATGTTATATTAATTGACAGATCAAAGAATTTATATCTGGTGAATTAATAAATAAATGATATTTTCAATAATTATACTTTGTCTTTTTATCTCTTTTATGACTCACATAGTATCATTGGTCAATTATGTAACAAAAAAATCAGAAAAATCTCTTAAAAACTTTGTAAAGACAGCTATAAGCAATGTAGTTTTATCAATTATCTGTATCATTCTTATCTTCAAAAGACCTGACCTTATTGTGAAGTTTGACTTCATTTTTGTCACATGGATCATGGCCGGGTTAATAATGATTTTTACGCTTATTGTGAAAATCAGGATCTTTGTAAATATTTACAGGAGATCGAAGCTGCCAGAAAATTATCATCTTAATTTTTTCGGGAAAAAGGTGCTTCATTCAACTGTTGTAACAAAAATGGAGATTGTTATCTTCTTTGGTACAATGCCTTTTTTTCTAATGTCCGGATCATACTTTATGGCACGTTTGATGAATTTTTTTTTATATAAACAACTTTAGCAAAGATGTAAAAAACGTGTTTTTTGTTCAGTAAAATCTAAGTTCACACGAAAAAGGGGGCGTTATGGGGTTTATCAATTTTAAAACAAAAGAGAATACCAGAAAATGTGTTGAATGCAAATTTAATATTGCTAACTTTGATTTTAATATCAAACAGGATCAAAAGGGGTATCTTAAGTTTCTTGGAATTAATTATGACCAGGATGATAATGAAATTACAAAAAAAATAATTCTTGGTGTAAAAAAAGTTGCTCTTGGTACAATGTGGTCAGCATGCAAGGTTTGTCCTGTGAGACCCGATTTTATAAAAGTCTATGGTATAGAGCCTATTGAGCATTATACCGAATTAATGCCGGAGCCGCCTAAACCTAAAGAAGTAATCTAAAAGCAATTTGTAATACTCCGGGTGTATATACCGGGGTATTACAGTTAAAATAGATTACAATAATAACAGGATTCTGTTACTTTGTATAATTATATGCACCAAAATCACTTTTCCGCTTTAATTGTAATTTTCCTATTCTAACTTTTTCATTCAATAAAGTAAAACCGGTTGAAACATATCTGATCTGAAAAAATTATGCATCCCCGGTAAATATTTCTGGAATTTTATAATAAAAAAACTATTATATAAGTAGCCTCTGTTAAAATTATGTCATAACAGCAGAGGTCTTTAAATATATTTATCAGGTTAATCCTGGAAATTTAAGAACAAGTGAGGTTCAAATGCCATCAGAATTTTCTTATAATGATAAAATTACCCTTATAGGTATGTGTAAATTTATTATCAATGCAGATGGAATAACTACTGATTCTGAACTGGAGAGTATGCTTGCTGTGGCAGATGAGATTGGATTTGATGACTATGATGAAATATTCAATGATGTTGATGACAAAATTACTACAATCGATGACCTTAAAGAATATATTGACAATACAAGAGAGAGCATAAACAAAGAAAAGATTTTCCGGTATGCTGTGCTTATCTCCAGGTCTGACGGGAATATCAGGGATGAGGAAATAGATATTCTTCATTATGCTGCTGATGCATGGGATATCAGTATTAGTGAAATTATGAATAAGTAGCAAGACTAAAGGCTGGAGAAGGACATTGGATGAATTTTAACATAAAAAGTCTCGGGGAATGCAGAGTTAAATCACCCCTGCTCGATAGAATTGAGGGGAATGATCTCAATTTTGTAAATGATTCAAAGAGAATGATATACAATGTGATGATTGAGAAAGGAAAGGAGTATTCACTTGACCTGGAGAAAACGTATGAACTTGCCGGACCGAGGCAAAAAATTTATTTTGAGCCTGATAATACTGTATCTGCAATAGTAACATGCGGTGGTCTTTGCCCCGGCCTTAATGATGTTATCCGCTCAATAGTTATGGAGTCGCATTACAGGTATGGTGCTTCAAAGATCTACGGCATCAGGTACGGATATAATGGTTTAAATCCTGCAAAAAATTTCAGGCCAATTGAACTTTACCCTGAGGCTGTAAGGGATATTCATATGGAAGGGGGTACTATCCTTGGTTCTTCCCGGGGCGGTACTGAAGATATGAATATATTGATGGATACACTTGAGGAGATGAAAATCAATATTCTTTATACTATCGGTGGTGACGGTACACTGAAAGGGGCTAAAGAAATATCTGAGCTTGCAGAAAAGAGAGGGTTAAATCTGGCGGTTGTGGGTATACCGAAAACGATTGATAATGATATAAGCTATATTCAGAGATCCTTCGGATTTGAAACTGCCTTTTCACAGGCTGTAAGGGCTATTACTTCAGCTCATGTTGAAGCAAAAGGAGCGCCAAACGGTATAGGCCTTGTTAAGCTGATGGGGAGGCAATCAGGATTTATTGCTGCAAATGCTGCTCTGGCAATGAATGATGTAAATTTTGTTCTTGTCCCGGAAATACCTTTTGAGCTCTATGGAGATAATGGTTTACTTGCACATCTTGAAGAGAGGCTTATTAAAAGAAAGCACGCAGTAATCTGTATTGCTGAAGGAGCCGGGCAGGATCTGATAAAGAAAGAGGACCCTGAAGTATCTTACGACCCGTCCGGGAACATAAAGCTTAAGGATATTGGGCTTTACCTTAAGGATAAAATTCTCAAACATTTTGCGGAAAAAAAATTTGAAATTAATCTGAAATATATTGATCCAAGCTATATGATACGCAGCTCACCGGCTGTGCCAAATGATTCTATTTACTGCACTCAGCTTGGTCAATATGCGGTACACGCTGGAATGGCGGGTAAAACAAATCTGATCATAGGGCAGTGGAATAACAACTATACTCATGTTCCTATTGAGCTGGCAATTTCCAAAAGAAAGGCTATTAATCCTAAAAGCAGATTCTGGAGCACAGTTATAGGTGCAACAGGGCAGTCTGAATATATGACAAATAGTTGAAATTAAGGTATTGACATGGATATAATTGAAAAAGAGCGGATCCATGTTTTAAACGACTCCCTGATCTCTAAAGGGACCTATGTTCTATACTGGATGCAGCAGTCTCAACGGGCGGATGATAACCATGCTTTAACATTTGCTATAGATCTCGCAAACTCTCTCCATCTCCCGGTCATTGTTTTTTTTGGATTAACTGATTCATATCCGGAAGCCAACCTGAGGCATTATAGTTTTATGCTGGACGGACTGGAGGAAACTGAAGAGGATCTGAAGAAGATGTCGATTAAGCTGGTGATGTGGCTTATAGATCCTGTAGAAGGGGTAATAAACCTTTCTCAAAATGCTGCTGCTGTTGTTGCTGATGCGGGATATCTTAAAATACAGCATCAATGGCGAAGTAAAGCAGCGGAAGGAGTGAAGTGCAGGTTTTATGTTGTAGAATCGGATGTAATTGTTCCTGTTGAGACTGCATCAGTTAAGGAGAATTATTCCGCTGGTACATTCAGGCCGCGGGTAAAAAAAGAGCTCCATAATTTTCTTAAAAAAGTTCCTGTTTTAAAACCGGATCTCTCTTCACTAGAAGCTAAAGTAAAAACTGTCAGTATAAAAGACCGGAATCAGATTATATCTGATCTGGATATTGACAAGGATATTTCTCTCCCGGATAATATAAAAGGGGGGAGGGGTGAAGCTTCCAAAAAACTTAACCGCTTCATTAATTCAAAACTCTCAGATTATAATGAAAAAAGAAATAATCCGGGACTCGATTTTACTTCCGGACTCAGCCCCTATCTCCACTTCGGCCAGATATCACCTGTCAAAATTGCTCTGAAATTAATTAAATATGAAACTCCCGGCGCTGATTCATTTCTTGAAGAGCTCATTGTACGGAGAGAACTGAGCATGAATTTTGTCTACTATAACAAAAATTATGATAGCATAAGATGTCTCCCTGACTGGGCTCAGAGTACTTTAAGGAGCTATGAGCTTTTCCCCAGGGATTATCTTTATACTCTATCCGATTTTGAAAATTTCCGTACTCATGATATATACTGGAACGCAGCCCAGTATGAGCTTGTTACGCTTGGGGGGATGCACGGGTATATGAGGATGTACTGGGGAAAGAAAATTATTGAATGGTCCGGTTCCCCTGAAGCTGCATTTGATTACATGATATATCTGAATAATAAATACGCTATTGACGGCCGCGATCCCAACAGTTATGCAGGTATAGCCTGGTGTTTCGGAAAGCATGACAGGCCCTGGCAGGAGAGGCCTGTTTTCGGCAAAGTCCGCTATATGAATGCTGCAGGCTTAAAGAGAAAATTCGACATGAAAAAATATCTTGAAAAGATATCCTTCCCTATGCAAAATGATCAAATAGTTTAAATTAGAAAAAACTGATTTACAGTTAACAATATAGAGGTAATTAAGATGCCGGATCTTTCAGAATTATCGGAAAATCTTGCTGGAATAAGTGATCCGGCGGTAATCAATAAATTTTTTGATGAAATTCTCACTGATAAGGAAAAAAAAGATATTCTTTTAAGGTGGGAGCTTATGAAAAAATTAAAGGATGGTGTTCCCCAGAGAACTATTGCTTCTGAGTTGGGGATCAGTCTTTGTAAAATCACCAGAGGTTCAAAAATTTTAAAATCGCAGGAATCGGTAGTAAATAAAATGCTGAATAATACAGCAAATAAATAACAAAAGAGGCGGTTTTTATACCGCCCCTCTTTTATTTATCAGCCTAATTTTTCGTAATTTGTTTCTTCAGGATCGCCTGCTATATCCTTATTGTCATTTGATTCAGGGAGTATTATATTCAGAACAACACCAGCCAGACCTGAAAGGCCTATACCTGCAAGTGTAAATTGACCAAAGCTTAGAGAAGCCCCGCCCACACCGACAATAAGAATAACTGCTACTATAATAAGATTTTTATTTGAAGTAAAATCGACTTTATGCTCAACCATATTTTTTATCCCTATGGAGGCAATAGTTCCAAATAGAACAATCATTATCCCACCCATTACAGGTGCAGGAATTGTCTGAAGAAACGCTCCAAGCTTACCGAAGAATGATAGAAGAATAGCAAATACAGCTGAAATCTGAAGCACCCTGGGGTCAAAAACCTTTGTAAGAGCAACCGCGCCAGTAACTTCTGAGTATGTAGTGTTGGGAGGTCCCCCCACCATACCTGCAAAACTTGTAGCAATACCATCTCCAAAAAGAGTTCTATGGAAACCGGGATCCTCATAGTATTTTTTACCTGTAACACTTGAAATAACCATAATGTCTCCGATGTGCTCAATAGTCGGGGCAAGGGCAACAGGAATAATAAAGAGTATTGCTCTCCAGTCAAATTCGGGCATAACAAAAGCGGGTATGCTAAACCATGGTGCATCAATTACAGGCTGAATACTTACAAGCCCGAAAAAGAAAGCAGCAGTGTATCCGGCAATAATACCGCCTAAAATTGGTACAAGCTTAAATGTCCCCTTTGCAAAAAGTGAAATAAAAATTGTTGTACACATCGCAATAAGGGCTATTGTCACATTATTTAACTGGCCGTCACTGTTTTTTGTCATACCGATTGCAACAGGGGCAAGGCTCAAGCCTATTACAATAATTACAGGGCCGATTACATGTGACGGCAGAAATCTGTGAACAATAGCAATACCGTATTTTTTTATCAGGCCTGCAAAGAAAATCTGTACAAAACCTGCGGCAACAAGCCCGCCAAGTGTACCCTTTAGGCCATAAAGATGTGTTGCGGCGCCAATGGGTGCAATATAAGCAAAAGATGATGCGAGAAAGACAGGAATTTTACCTTTTGTAACAAGATGGAACAATAAAGTGCCAACCCCTGCAGTAAAAAGTGCTACATTCGCGTCCAGACCTGTTAAAAGAGGGACCAGTACAAGTGCTCCAAAAGCGACAAAGAGCATCTGCATCCCCAGAATAATTCTTTTGATTTCCATTTAACCTCCCTTATTATTTTGTTCCGTATAACCGGTCACCGGCATCACCGAGACCTGGAATTATATATTTATTATCATCAAGGTATTCATCCACACTCCCTGTAAAAATCTGGACATCCGGATGAGCATCCTCAACAACTTTAATCCCTTCAGGGGCTGAAATAATCGAAATTAGAACAATATTGCCATATCCCTGTTTTTTTAGCATATCAATCGCAGCCACTACAGACCCACCCGTGGCAAGCATAGGATCGATTATAAAGACCAGCGGATTTATCAGGTTTTCCGGAAGTTTGGAGTAGTATTCTACCGGAAGTTTTGTATCATGGTCACGGTAAATTCCAAGAAATCCGACCCTGGCATTTGGAACAAGAGAGAGTATGCCGTCAAGCATCCCAACACCAGCACGGAGAATAGGAACAACCACTATGTCGTTTTTCACTCTCTTCCCTGTCATGGCGGTCATTGGAGTTTTTATTTCATAATCCTCTACTTCAATATTTTTCAGGGCTTCGTAGCAGATAAGCATTGTTATTTCACTTGCCAGCTCTCTAAACTCTTTATGGCTGGTATTGATATCTCTCAGTGCTGTTAACTTATGTGTTAAAAAGGGATGGTTTATTTCATGATACATTTTCGGACCTCTTTATGATTTTTTTTGCGCCAAAAAAAACCTGAATTAAATTCAGGTTTTTAAATAGTAATTAATTGATTGCTGATTTCGAAAAAAATATCTCTATATATTATCCTTATCACAGTCAAAGCATGTCCCTGGAATAATTTTATTAAAATTACTTTTGAAAAAGTCTAATTGATATAATTTTTTTAAAGTATTTAAAGTCAATAAATATTTTAAAAAAAGATAAAAACAAATCAATGTTAATTCCTTCACTTATATTTGAAATATAATGCTCCAATATCCCCGCCGGCGAAGGCGGCGGGGATATTGAAAACAGCATAATTACACTAAAATATATCCTTAGGAATAATAACTGAAAACGTGTTTTTATTTAACGATTCCTGATGCTGCCCTTATCCCTGATGCCCAGGCTCCGGTTATTCCTCTGGATGTGCCTGCACCATCACCAATCATGTAAATATTTTTTTTAACGCAAAAATGATTATCAATAAACTCAGGCCTGATAGCGTATGTTTTAATTTCAGGGTAATAGATGATAGTTGATGGATGCATAATCCCGGGAATAATAGTATCAAGCATTTTCATGGCACGCCAGATATCACGCATAATTTTGGAAGGAATGGCAAGGCTCACATCCCCCGGTGTTGAACTTTTAAGTGTTGACTCGAAATCGTAAAGGTCAAGATTAAATGTTTCTTTAGAGGATCTTTTTCCGAGTCTGAAATCTCCGATTCTCTGCATCATGGGCTGACCGCCGGAAAGCTGCATAGCCATACGCCCCAGAATTTCTGCAAACTGGTGACCGCTGACAACAGGATCTGTAAGAGTTATAGTCTTAAGCATTGCAAAATTTACAAGCCCATTAGGCTTCCTGTCAGTTGAATAGGCATGTCCGTTTACAGAGTAATATGTTTCATATTTTTCCTTAACAATATGGGCAGACCCGGAATTGGTGCAGAATGTTCTGACCCTGCCGGGAAAGATAAATTTAGGATCATAGTAATCCTTCACGATAGGATAATACTCCTCTTTTGCCTCAACTCTGATCCCGACATCAACAACATTGTCTGAATATTTGATCTCAAGTGTATCCATAATATTTTGAAGCCATGTGTACCCGGCCCGTCCTGGAGCAATTACCAGATCGGAAAATTCCACCGCAACTCCGTTTGACAGTTCTATTTTCCGCTTTTCATAATCAATTACAGTCATAGCAGTTTCAAGTGCAACTGTAACTCCCAGGTCCTGCAGCTGTTTAATCAGGTCAGCTATCAGCCCTTTAGCCCGGTCTGTTCCCACATGGGCCTGCTTAATATTAAGGAGTTTTACTCCCAGTTTGTCAGCCCTGTTCGCATAGACATCAAGATTTCTCTGCTGCACATAATCAGGTTTGAGATGATCAGCTACTTCCTGAAGGAGAATATCAGCTTCTTCCTCATCCCAGAGCTCTGTAGTAAATCCCACAGGAAACGTATAGTTCTGCTTACAATCGTTGCGTAGACCACCTGAGCTGATTTTAGATTTTTCGATTAAGAGGATAGATTTGTCTGAATGTTCGGCAAGGTAAAAGGCTGCTCCAAGTCCTGCAGGTCCGGAGCCGACAATAATAACATCAAAGCTGTTTTTCATAGGGGGATTCCCTTAAGATATTTATGATTCATTCACCACGATGCTTAATATAGCTTTTTGTAACTGCTGAGTCTATTATTTTTTTTGCATAATCCCATAATTTATTCGATCCACTCTTAATAACACTGTTCCTCTTTATCACCTGATCATAGGTAATGCTGTTTTCCTTCCATGATTTCCCATCTGAAGCAAAGTTAAGATTAACAGGCTGAAATCTGTCAAGGGCATTGGCAAATTTTGCTTCAGCTGTTTCATTCTTTTCAAATTCCTGCCATGTTAACATTAATTCTTCTTTCTGGTCAGGGGGGAGCAGGGAAAAGAGACGTTCTGCTGCAGCCATCTCCCTTTCAGCTTTACCTTCATTTGCTGCAGCATCGTAACAGTATGCATCACCGGCATCGATTTCGATAATATCGTGAATTATTACCATTTTTACTACTTTAAGAATGTCAATACTGCTGTTGCTGTATTCTGCAAGGAGTATGGCCATCAATGAAAGATGCCAGGAGTGCTCAGCATCATTTTCAAATCTTGCCCCGTCTGCAAGGTAAGTCCTTCTGTATATTGATTTGAGCCTGTCAGTCTCAAGAATAAAATTGATCTGCTGTTTCAGCCTGTCATCTTTCATCGAATTATACCTCTATTCCTCAAGAGCGCCTGTGAACATATGGGGCGTAACTGATAAGGAAGCGCCATCATCATTCATCATCGACTCAGCTAAAGCAAAAAAGTGGGGGAGCTGAGATTCTATAAAGAATCTCCCGGACTGAATTCTCCCTGCAAGAAAGGCTGCGTCAATGTCTGATGCAGAGAGAGTTTTTATATCTGCATCCGGATTTGCCTTTAAGATATTATTTAGCCTTGTCTGTACCTCAGTCATACTCCAGATGTGACACCATGATAATACCAGCAGATAAAATGCTCTGAGAAAGGATGTGGAGTGAGTAAATATTTCAAGTATCCTCCCTTCATTCATCCTTTTTTTCATTTTGCTGATCACCATATCGAGGTTTTCTATGCCGTCACGAACCCGATTTATATATTTATCTTCTACAATCCCATATGCATCTTCCAGTGTTTTTTCAACAACATTTTTCCAGATATTATACCCTTTCTGGTTTTTATTCATCAGCACTTTCCGCATAAGAAGGTCAATTGACTGGATGCCGTTAGCCCCTTCAAATATTGAGAGTATGCGGCAGTTTCTGTAGAGCTGTTCAACCGGGTAGTCCATACAAAAGCCGTACCCGCCGAAGACCTGCATTGCTTCAGAAGTAACCAGAATAGAAGTATCGCTGCATCCAGCTTTACAGATGGGAACCAGAAGCTCAACTATTGCTTCAGCATTTTCAGCTTCCTCCCCTTCAAGGACTTTCATGAGATCCTGATTGTAGTAGTTATAATTAATCATTATCCTCTGGGCATCTATATATGATCTCATCCAGAGGAGCATTCTTGATACGTCAGGATGATTTATAATTTCTGTTTTAGGGGCATCAGGATTCATGGCATTAAGTATATGGCTCCCCTGAATCCGGTTTTTCGCGTAGGTTACTGAATTAAGGTATGCTGTAGAGGATGTTCCCTGAGCCTGTACAGCTGTACCGAGTCTGATTGTGTTCATCATCTGGAACATAATCTTCATCCCCATCCGTTCTTTACCGAGAAGATACCCACGGCAGGAGTTGTTCTCTCCAAACACCATGGTGCATGTAGCTGAACCTTTTATTCCAAGTTTATGTTCAATACCGGCGCAGATGACATCATTGAATTCGCCGTTTGAACCGTCTTCGCTCACATGATACTTGGGTACAAGAAAAATAGAAATACCCTTTGTCCCTGCAGGGTCACCCTCTATACGCGCTAGAACCGGATGTATCATGTTGGAATAAAGATCATTATCCCCGCTGGAGATAAAAATTTTCTGTCCTGTAATAAGATAGGTACCGTCATCCTGCAGTATTGCTTTTGTTTTCAAATTCCCCACGTCAGATCCTGCATCAGCTTCTGTAAGGCACATTGTTCCGCCCCATGTACCTGAAATAAGTCCGGGCAGATATAGATTCTTCTGATCTTCAGTTCCGAATTCCTTTATAAGGTTTATTACTCCGGCAGAAAGTATTGTATACATCATTAGATTAGGTGCTGCAGCGCATATATACTCAAGGGAGGCAGCCCCGACAGACCTGGGCGGGATCTGGCTCCCGTCATGAGAGTCCAGGAGAAGAAGCGACATCAGGCCTGATTCATAGTACATCTGAAGAGCAGGTTTCAGTGAGTCAGGCACTTTTACATTTTTTGTAACCGGATTCCAGGAGCACCCCTCCCGGTCTGAAGGTTCAAAGGTTTTATGGAATTCATTAACTGAAATTGTTTCAACAAGATCGATGAGCGCTTCAAGACTATCTTTATCATAGTCGGAAAAATTATTATATTGTGCAAGGTTCTGAACTTTCAGGATATCAAATAAAACAAACTTTAAGTCTTTGGTATCAACAAGTGAATTAAGCATTATGCACCTCTTGCAAATTGGAAAAATATTAAAATATGCAACTTGTTTCATAATTGATTCATCGAATCAAAAAGTCAAGAAAAATAAGATGTAAGAACCGATCTGATGATCTAAAAAATATATGCCAGGCTGAAAATGACTGAATATGCAAGCGCTGCTATAGCAACTTTTCTAAGCTCATTGTCAAGATCTGCCAGGTCAATATTTGTAATAACAGCAGCCAGATTATAAATAAGCGGTATAAAAACTACAGTATAAACAAGCTGATGAATCGCTGAATAGTTAATGTAAGTATAGATTAAACTTGATGTAATTGCCGAAAGAATTATAAAACCGTGATATATTTTAGACTTTTCCCGGCCAAGTATCCCTGCAAGGGTCAGTTTACCGCTTCTGTTATCATTTTCCATGTCACGCATATTATTAAGATTAAGCACTGCCACACTCATAAGCCCGATTGTCATTGAGGGGAAAATAAGATCTACTCTTGCAAATCCGCTGTGAAGAAAAAAAGCTCCCATTGTGCCCACTGGGCCGAAAAAAATCAGTACAAACAAATCCCCCATGGCCCTGTAGCCGTATGGCTTTTTACCAACCGTATATTTTATTGCAGCTGCAATTGCTGCAAGCCCGATTGCAAGAAGAATCAGAGTATAATTGAAACTCATAAACCTTGTCCCATAATAAACAAGAAAAAGACCTGATACTGATGAGATAATGACAAAGATGATTATCATAACTTTCATCTGAACCATTGTAATATCGCCCTTCTGCAGAGCCCTGGCAGGGCCGATCCTTTCTGCATTATCCGCTCCTGTAATCATATCGCCATAATCATTGGCAAGATTTGAAAGGATCTGAAGTGAGAGTGTTGTAATTACGCATAGCCAGAAAATAAGGTGGCTGAAGATTCCGTAAGAGAGGGAAAGAAAACTTCCGAGTATTACACTGGAAAGAGAAAGCGGAAGAGTTCTGAGCCTGAATGAGACGATCCATGATTTTAGTGCTGTCATTAAATAATCCTGTAAGTTTTAGTCGATTTTTATGATTACAATCAGTATTTATTCCTAAACTTATTATTGTTAAAAACTGCTCTATTATTTTCTCCTGCGAAGGGAGGGATATAAAATTGTCTATTTATATATTTTTAGGAATTAACATTGAATTATACTATGATTTTTACAAAAAAATAGTATATTTATACATATGAGTGCAACAACAATTTTTACGATAAGGGGTAAAACAATGACCGGTAAAACTGCGGCATTATTTTTAATGTTTTCAATGTTATCAGCAGTGATATTTTTCAGTACAAGTAAAGTTGAAGCTGATCAGGGTGTTTATGAGAAAAAGTGTTCAACATGCCACTCTCTCAGAAAACCTGATATCTATACAAAGAAGCAGTGGGATTATCATGTAAAACGTATGGCTGAAAGGGCAGGGCTCACTTCAGCTGAGATTAAAAGCATTATTGATCTGCACACAAAGTAGCAGATGAGTTTAGCCGGGCGCGGAATTAATTTTTTTTGAATAAGCCATTACCCTCCGGGGCAATGTTTACAGTTTAGCAACTGCCCCCTAAACCCCCCGGAGGGGGGCTTAAAGACTGTGTTATTAAACTTTTGATTTGTTGAAAGAGTTTAGCACTAAGAAATTATATCAGCTTCCGGTCATAATAAATGTGAGCAGGAGTAAGTTTCCGGAATATTTATTTATCAGCCCGGATTTAAAACCTCGCTGAGATTCTGCTTACTGCAAAGAGAATAATTACAGCAGCAGGAAAGATGTAAACCTGAAACTGATCCATACCGGAAAGTTTCATAAAAAGGGCAGCACCCCCTCCGGCGATGCATGCAGAAACTGCACCTGCTGCATTGAGTGATAGTCTCTCCCTGTAGAATCCGAAAACTACAGGTATAATAATCCCTGAAGTATAAATGGTAAGAGCCAGGAGGAGAGATTTTATTATTCCGTCAATGTATAGCGCTAAAGCCAGTGACACCAGTCCTGTGACCAGAATAATAATCCTGGTAAATCTCAGCTCACTTTTCTCATCTGCATCTTTATAAAACAGAGGCTTTAAAACATCTGCTGAAAGTATAATACCTGATGTAAGAAGGCATGTGTCAGCTGATGACATTACAGCAGCAAGGAGTGCAGCGAAGATTATCCCCTTTAAACTGTCGGGCAGTGTTCTCATAGCCAGGTCAAGAAAGGCACCTTCCGGAGCAATACCGGGATTTACACCTTTAGCGTAGATACCTATTATTGTAACTGAAAGGGCAATAACCATGAGTATTGCTGCTGCTGCAAAGACAGCTTTTTTTGCTGTTATACTATCCTTTGCAGAGAGAATCCTGGAATAAATATCGGGGCCTGCCAAAAATGATGTTCCAACAAAGAGAAAAAATATAAGTATATCATTATAACCGAAATAGCTGTTAACAGGGAATTCAAGAAAAGTTTCCGGCAGATCAAGGGACCAGGGGGAACCGTACTTTACGTATGACATGATCAGAATGAGAAATATTCCGGTAAAAATCAGAACTGTCTGGAAAAAATCTGTTTTAATGATGGATAACTGTCCGCCGCTTACTGTATAGATTATAAAAACAGAACCGCAGAGAATGACAAAAAACCTGAAATAGCCGGGCCAGAGAATATCGAGAATTTTTCCTGCTGCTATCATCTGGGCTGAAATAATCCCTGTCCATGCTGTAATTATAACCACAGATGAAACAAGCTTGAGCACTCTGCTGTTATACTGCTTCTCCAGAATTTCCGGAAGAGTGTAGACCCCGCAGTCACGGACCTTTTTCGCCCAGAAGGCCGCAAGTATCATCATACATACAGATCCGCTTATGAGCCACCAGGCGCCTGGAAGCCCTCTTGAGAAACCTATTCCTGCAAGGCCGAGTGTGGCAGAACCGCCGATTGTTGTTGCCACAAGTGACCCTGAAAGCCAGAGCGTTGATGTGCCCCTTCCGCTCACATAGAAAGAACTGATACTGCGGACTTTTCTGTAACTGAAAAAACCGATAAGAAGCATAAAAAATAAAAATCCGGAAAAAATTGCAATATTCATTCTGCTCTGACCCCAATATCAAATATAGTTAATGTCCCCTGAGTTTATCAGGCGTTCTCCTGTTTCTGTTTCAACAATCAGAAAACCTTCGGCATTGAGTCCTTTCACAACGCCGGTAAATGTTTCATCAATAAGGGACACCTTAATCTGTCTTCCGATAATTGAAGCTTTCTCTTTCCATATATCCAGAATATCGGAGAAACCTGAGTTGATGAAATTGAGATAATATCTTTCGAAATTACGGAGGAGCGATTGAAGAAAAGCACACCTGTCTATATCGCCTCCTCTGGAGTCGGATACAGATGCGGCTATTTTTTTAACATCTGAATGGTAATCCTCCGGGCGGGTGTTGAGATTGATTCCAATTCCTGTGATGATGAAATCGATTTTATCCGCATCCCCTTTCATCTCTGTAAGTATGCCGGAAATTTTCCGGCCATTTATGAGTATGTCATTGGGCCATTTGATTTCATGATTTTTTATGCCGAATTCATCCAGGGTATCTGAAAGGGCAACAGCTGCTGCAATAGTTATACCTGAAGCTTTTGACGGAGCTATTTGAGGCCGCAGTATGATTGATAAATAAAGACCGCGACCCTGAACAGATAACCAGGATCTGCCGAAACGCCCCTTGCCGCCGGTCTGATTCTCCGCAACAAGGACTGTCCCTTCCTCAGCGCCCTGTGAGGCGAGTTTAAAAGCATCAATATTGGTTGATACAGTCTCTTCGCATACTATGAGGTTTTTCCGGCCTATAACTTCTGTGTTGAGATTGTTCCTGATTTTATATTCATCAAGGCCTGTACCCGGGGCTTTAAATTTATACCCAAGCTTGCTCGATGATTCAATTATGTATCCCTTCTCTTTAAGAAACTTAATGTTTTTCCATACAGCAGTTCTGCTGATCCCCAGGCTGCTGCTGATCTCCTCACCGGAGATCCAGCTATCTCTGCTGCTGTAGAGAAATTCAAGGATGCTCTGTCTGTTGTTCATATAGTCCCCCTGTTCAGGGATAAGAATAAGCAGAGCGAGCTATTGTCAACCATTAAATTTATAGAGTTAACAATCAACTCTTTACTAATCAGGTTTACAGGTCTCAGCAAAGTGCTGCAGGGTGGACTCAGCGGGGTTTACAATGTCTGATGAAAATAGAAGACCCTTTCTCTGGATAAATTCATCCTGTTTACCCTTATTCCATTGCGACAGTGGCCGGAAATAACCGGAGACCCTTGAATAAACCTCTGCAGGAACAACTATTCTTGACATATCTTACCTCCATGTAATTCTGGAAATATAATTTCACGTTAATTTAATGTCAACAAAAATATAGCATACATGCGTTTAATTTTAGTTATAATATTGACAGAATGTGGATTAGGGACTATTTTCTTTATTGAAATAACAAATTGGAATCAAGGTAACCATTTATGAAGTTCAGGCCCTGTATAGATATTCATGAAGGGAAGGTAAAACAGATTGTAGGGGGTACTCTGAGCGATTCAGGGGCTCAGGAAAATTTTGTTTCTCAACATGATGCTGACTACTACGCTTCAATATACAGAGAGGATTCTTTTCCGGGGGGCCACGTTATAATGCTGGGTCCCGGCAACAGGGAGCAGGCGCTTAAGGCACTTAAGGCTTACCCCGGAGGGCTTCAGATAGGGGGGGGGATAAATCCGGATAATGCTCAGGAGTATCTTGATGCCGGCGCTTCCCATGTTATTGTCACATCCTATGCTTTTTCCAATGGAATGATTAATTTTGATAATCTGGCTCAACTTGTGAAAGAAGTGGGCATAGATAAAATTGTATTAGATTTAAGCTGCAGGTTAAAGAACGGCAGCTATTATGTTGTTACAGACAGGTGGCAGAAATTTACTGATTTTATAATCAACAGGGATAATTTTGCTCTTCTTGAAAAATACTGCTCTGAATTTCTTGTACATGCTGCAGACGTTGAGGGTAAAAGAGGTGGAGTAGACAGTTCCCTTATCGGAATCCTTGCGGAAGTAACAGAGCTCCCTGTAACTTATGCAGGGGGTGTAAGGGACATTTCAGATCTCGATAAAGTTTTTGAAGCAGGGAAGGGGGGAGTTGATATTACAATCGGCAGTGCCCTCGATTTATTTGGCGGGGATTTGCCATACGATGAAGTTAAGGAGCTTTTCCGGACACGGTATACACGATAATTTTTATCCTGTGATGAATCATGCAACCTGTATTAAATTTTTTTTAATCTGATCGAGAAAGGGGTTCCCTTTCGCAAATTCTTCAGGAGTAACGGGATGTGGCTCAATACGTCTGTCTATATTTCTCCGATACTTCATTAATAACTGCATATCCTCTACCGGATCATCCATAAAATCGGGTGATACTACAAGAACATCAATATCGCTGAATTCGTTGAAATTATCTTTGGAATATGAGCCGAAAATATATACTCCGCTTAAAGAAATTACACGGTTTAATTCCTGAGAATATTTTTCGATTATAAGAATTACTTCCTTTCCAGTTCGCTGAGTATCCATGTACGTATCTCCAGAATTTTATTGACGCTCTTTTTGGTAAATTCTTTGGTGCATTTTTTATAAAAAGAATTTTTATAATCAGGATATCTGGCATTGATATTAAATGTGGTTATCAAATCAAGTTTATTTTCAAGTTCTTCATCTAGTTCCAGGCCGCATAATTCACATATTCTTGAAAGATCATGTACCCTGGGAACCTCAGATGCTTTCAGTTTTACAAAGAGTGCCTTTAAAAGTTTCTCTATAACCAGATGTCCAATGAACAAAGACCAGTGGTAATCACCTGCTTCAAACAAGTGATTCATAGTTATTAGATCTTTATCTGAAGTTTCTTTCCAGTATTGGATCAACTCTGTCTTATGCATTAATAATACCTGCTTTAATGTTGAATCAGTAGAATACTTAAAAACTTATGAGTCAATTATAATATTTTAATAAAAATGCTTTTGCGAATTCTATTATTATTCTGTGTATTTATGCATAATCTCTGCGGTTTTTCTGTCGCGTATCTGTGCAATTTCGTTCCAGAGCCTTTCAGCTGTTTCACGGTTTTTACTGTAATACTGTCTGCTTATCATTAAAAAGTAATGTTTTTGTATAAAAGGTTTAGGGAGTTTTTCTATGTCTGTGATTTTATGCAGAAGTAAATAGTTGTCTGCCACAAGATCCTGATGGGCAAATCCTGATATGCGTCCTGACTGTAGTTTTAAAAAATTCTGCTCAGTGGTTCTTGACCCGTCATCAACATGGACCCCCATTTTTTTAAGGTCCAGAACTACCGAATAGCCTGTGTTAGCTCCAATGCTGTTTCTGATATCAGATTTGTCAATTCCGGAAAAACTGTTTCCATCCCAGTTAAGCGGTGATCCTTTTTTTCTGTAGATATAATAACGCAGTGTTGCAATTCTTCTTCTCCCGTCGGGAGTCCCTTTTATTTCAGGATATACCCCGTTTAAAGTTCTCTCCCTGCTGTATGAAAACATGAATGCCCCGTCTATAATATTGCCTTCTTTCAGTGAGGCCTGAACACGTTTATTTGGAAGTGCTATAAATATTACTTTAATCCCTGTATTTCCGGCAGCTTCTGATATTATTTCAAATGCAATACCTGGAGGATTTTTTTCATGAGCTATCTGGTAGGGATAGGCCTCAGAATCGGAGTAGCCTAACCGTAAGATATTATCTTCCGCTGTATGGACCGTGCCGCAGAAAAGGGTTAAGAGAAAAACGAGAGCTGTGAATGTCCGGCAATATGGCAATTTTATTATCATCAATTCTCCCGATTCTCTGAAAAAGCTTTCCTTATTATAATAAAACTGTATTTTAGAAAAATGTCAAGTTTTTTAACCGGATTTACTTTTCTGCAATAATAGAGTGGAGTTTGGATGAAAGCTGTTCAATTGAAGCCGGTTTTTTAATAAAACCGGAGGCACCTGCATCTATTATATTTTTAATCAGTTCATCTGAATCCAGGCCTGAAGTCATAAGTACCTTTAAATGGGGATTAATTCTTTTCAGTTCAATCAGCGCCTCTAAACCCGATTTTACCGGCATCACAGTATCAAGAAGAACAGCCCTTATTTTTTTTGAATTTTTTTTATACAGTTCAACTGCCTCCTCCCCGTTAGTCCCGGTTATAACATCATAACCGCATTCAGAAAGCATCAAATTACTGGTATTAAGAATACTCTCTTCATCATCCACAACAAGGATTGTTCCATATCCCCTTATTACATTGCTCTTTGCAGCCTCATTACTCTCTTTACATTCTGTTCTATTTTTATTATAGACCGGCAAATAGATTGAAAAGACCGTCCCAATCCCGACTTCAGAGTAAACATCAATAAATCCGCTGTGGGCCTTTATTATTGAATATGCAATTGACAGCCCCAGTCCTGTCCCCTTCACAGAAGATTTTATTTTTGTTGTAAAAAAAGGATCAAAGATCCGGGAGAGGGTGTTTCTGTCCATCCCCACGCCTGTATCTTTAACGCTTATAAGCCAGTATTCACCCGGCTCTACCTCAGGACGGGATTCTATAAAATTACAGTCAGCGTCGAGTTTTGTTATACTTAAAGAAAGTTTTCCACCGGCAGGTTCTTCCGGTTTCCGCATAATAGTCATACTATGGGAGGCATTAATGCACAGATTAAGCATAACCTGCTGAATCTGCGACGTGTTTATCATTGCTGTTGCCTCTTCAGAGTATTTTGAAATTGAAATGGATATGGATTTATCGAAAGAATTGGAACAGATTTTACCTATCTGTTCAAGTATCTGGTTCAGATCTTCATTATGAAGCTCAATGTCCGATTCTTTTTTTGAGAGATTCAGAAGCTCTGCGGCAATAGATGCTCCGTATTCACAGCTTTTTTCAATCAGATCCAGGTCCTTTGTCATATCCTCCGGTTTTTCAATTCTCCCCTTGCTTATCATGTACTTTAATAGCGATGCAGTTGCAAGAATGCTTCCCAGTATATTATTAAAATCGTGTGCTACTCCTGAAGCCAGGAGCCCTATACTTTCGATTTTCTGAACATGTCTAAGCTGCTTATCTTTTTTTTCAAGTTCTGTAATATCGTCTATGCGCAGAACAAGGCTTTCTGAATGTTCATGTTTAAGAAGAAAAATAAAAAGATTAAAAAACATGTTTTTATATCCGGTCAGATTTATACGGTATAGAGATAGAGGTTTGTCGGAAAAATCGAGTGAACTGATATTAAGAAGATATACAGCAAGTTCAGGCTTAATATCTTTAAGATATTTACCTTGGGCCTCTTCGCTGCTGAGCCCTATAAATTTTTCAGCAAGCCTGTTATAGCCGATTATTCTCCCATGCCGGTCAAACTGTATCAGTATTGAGGGCATAAATTCAATAATTGATTTAATTGAATCGATACTCTCCCTCAGTTTACTCCTCATATTATTAAAACTGTCCGCAAGCTTGCCTATTTCATCTCCGCTTCGAACATCAATTCCACGTGTCAGGTCTCCTTCTGAGATTTTATCTGCCACAAGAAGCATCTCATCAAGCGGCTTAAACAATCTTCTGGTTATCAGTCTCACGCTCTGAATGGTTATTGAAAATATCACTATAAAGAGCGCGAGAAGCTTAAGAATAATGAAGAAGAGGTTCCGGTTATATTCATCTCTTGTAACAACCAGCTCAAGTTCCCCAATTTTCTGATCATGCTTGTATATATCTTTCCGGATTGGAGCTTCACGGGATATTGAATTTTTAGTGTCCAGGTTAATCAGATAACGTCCATTGTTGTCAACGATACTGATTGATGATATTTCCGAAATGGCATAGAATGCCTCAACCGATTTTTTTAAACCTACATTGTCGTAATTCCAGATATACTCAAGGTTGCTCAGTACTATTAGTTCCGCATACTTTTCGGAATTGCTTTTTAGAATTTCCACATTCCGCTTATTCTGATCAATAAGCATATATAATGCAAAAACAGCAAAGCAGATAAAAAGAACCATACCGGTAGGGATAGAAAACTTCTGTCTCAGGTTTAATTGATTTATGTATTCACCGGGGTTTTTAAATATTTTTATTATTCTCATAACTTTAACATCATCCGGCCTTATTCTCAGGAAACATTGGTATTGCCCGCAACAGGTATACCGGAACTGTTTGATGAAAAAATACTATATTCATTATTCAAAAAGGGTATACTTTAGAAACATTGTCAAGAAAGATACATCCGGAACCTTCTGATATTTTTTACTTGAGTTTTTTAAATCAGGTATGATTATTATAGCTACACTTTTCGGGTGTATGTCGCTATAAGTATCTTTTGAATTTGGAGTATTCTCTTTTCTTAGTCAGAAGAGGGCCTCATGTTTCTTTTTTGATAATTCCCCAGTTGTTTCGGAGAGGGCCCGGGGAATTATTTTAATTGACATTGCATTCATCAATTATTACTTTCTATATATTACGTGACAATTAAATTGCCAAGGGAATTATGGGGAAATATTCAAAACTGATAGAAAAAATACTGCTGGGTAGTTCTGATAAGAATATAGAATTTGAAGAATTAAAGCACTTACTTGAAAAACTTGGTTTTGAAGAACGAATAAAAGGGAGTCATCACAACTTCAGCAAAAACGGTGTATTAGAGAAGATCAATCTTCAAAAAGACGGGAAAAATGCGAAAGCTTATCAGGTTAAGCAGGTGCGTTCAATACTACTTTCATATGAATTGAGGTTAAAGAATGATGAATAGATATGAAATAATTATCTATTATGATGGAAATGATTTAATTTATGTGGCAGAGGTGCCTGAACTTGCTGGATGTTCTGCTCATGGTAATACCGAAGAGGAGGCCCTGGCCAATGTTAAGGAGGCTATGGAGCTGTGGATAGAGGCGGCTGTTGAACGGTCAGAACCTGTGCCTGTTCCACGTGAACGGCGTCTCATGTATGCGTGATCAGGATTGTTCAGCAGTTTTATGCATTGTTAGATAATCCCAACGTGTCTCTGCCCTCTTTAATAAGGGGAGTACCAATAAATTATGCAACCTGTATTAAATCTTTTTTAATCTGATCATTATCTGCAATTAAATTTTTATTAAATTTTAAACTGAGATTTTAGTCAATAACTGAGGAACCTGGATGATCAGAGAAAATAAAATCCTTTTTAACTTATATCAGATTTATAAATTATTTATATTCTATCCCCTTCTGGGAGCATCAACTGTCATTCTCGGCCTGATGTCAATTTTTCTGGCTCTTGTGGCAGGTCAGAAAACAGCCTCAATACCGGGGGTAATATGGGCCCGATTTAACAGTTTTTTCACTCCAATGTTTGTCAAAGTAAAGGGAACAGAAAACATTGATAAAAAACAATCCTATGTTATTGTTGCAAATCACCAGAGTCAGTATGACATCTTTGTATTATATGGCTGGCTCCCTGTTGACTTTAAATGGGTAATGAAAATGGAACTCCGGGGTGTACCTGTTCTCGGTTACAGCTGCTACAGGATAGGTCATGTTTTTATAGACAGGTCAAATTCAGAAGCCGCAATTCAGCAGATTAAAGATGCACGTGACAGGATTAAAGAGGGAACATCAATTGTTTTTTTCCCTGAAGGGCACAGGAGCAGTGACGGTAGACTGCTCCCTTTTAAAAAGGGAGCTTTTAATTTCGCGCTGGAAAGCGGCTTCCCCATTCTTCCGGTTACCATAAAAGGAACTGGTAAAATACTCCCAAGTAACTCAACCGCGCTCTTCCCGGGCAAGGCTGAACTTATAATTCATAAACCACTGCCTGTCAATGGGTACAGCAGGGATAATATTCATCTGCTTATGGAAGAATCCAGAAGACTAATTGAAAGCGGCATGTAATCATTGTTTTATATCTGTCCTGATTTTCTGCCCGGGAAAAATCATAGACGGTTCTTTTATAATATCTTTGTTTAACTCATAAAGCTCTTCCCACTTATCCGGATCGCCATAGAGCCTGCCGCTTATATCGAAGAGAGTATCTTTTTCTTTTATAATATACTCATTCTCTCCGGCAACAGGAACTACAGGAGTTATAGGGGCTACAGGGACCTGTTGAACCTTAACTTCATCTTTTTCTGAGTCTGTTTCCTGAACATCTTCAATTTTAACAGTAACGGGAGTATCCGGATCTTTTATGAACAAATTATATAGACGGTCTGAGTATAAATAAAGGAAAAATATAATCAGCAGAACCACAATAATAAGCAGATAGTATCTTGCTAAAAAACCTTTAACTTCTGTAACAGTTTCTTCAATAGTCTCAACAGCTTCATCTTCAGGAGAAATTTCAACTCTCCCGGTATCCTTAGAGCTTTTAGAATCCTTTGTATCACTGGAAACTTTAGTTATCTCAGGAGTTTCAACAGGCAGGAAGGTGCTGAAATAATCTTTGGCAGAAGGTGTAAAGTTATAATTATCAAAAATATAATTTAATGTCCGTAATTCAACTTCAGTTATCCCTGGACCGTCTAAGGCCTTTTTTTTAATTTTTTTTGCATCATTCATGGAGATTCTGCCGTCTCTTTTGCCGGCGACAGATTTGTCAGCCTCTTCAAGCATATCTTTATCGTATTTTACTCCGCTGATTGTTTTGTAATATGATGTCATATTCCCCCCGGTGAATCATTAAAATATCTTGATTTTAATATAACAAATAAAAGGTCAGAGACGAATTTTTTTATTTACTTTCAGTATTTATTCGTAAACTTATTATTATTAAAAACATCATCATTGCACAAAAAATTATCTTTAGGAATAATGACCCGTTTGCAAAACTGAATCTCTCCACTCATGTGTTTATCGATAATATCAAAAATGCGTCAAAGGAGCTGTATATGAAACTGAAAAAAGTCTTAGGTTTAAAAAAACAGCCGCCGGTTGAGCAGAAAACCGGACTCCCGCCCGGGACTCTTGTCCATATAGGTGAAAAGCTGACTGAGTCTGTTTCAATTGATCTGGTTGACTATGGTTCAGATTATTTTGAAGAATTGAAAAATATTGATCTGACAGATATTTATCCCCATCTGGAAAATCCCGTAAGTAAGACATGGGCCAGAATAAGCGGACTTCATGATGCAGTTACTATTGAAACAATGGGGAGTCGTCTGGGGATTCATCCTCTTGTTCTTGAAGATATAATGAATACAACTCAGCGCCCAAAGATTGAGGCTTATGATGATTACCTGTATATAGTGGTCAAATCACTTGCAATACAGAGTGAAAAGGGGGATCCGGATCTGCGTCAGGTAAGCATAATACTATCTCCAGATTATCTTATCTCATTTCATGAACATAAAGATGAACTTTTCGATATGATTCCGCCCCGCATTAATGTAAAGGGTGGGAGATTCAGAAAATATGGCGTGGATTATCTTCTTTATGCCATCCTTGATATCGCAGTTGATCAATATTTTGCATCAATAGAAATAATCAATGATGAAATTATGGAGATTGAAAAAGGGATTCTAAATGATGATGCTGATACAGAATATCAGAGGCTTCATGAATTGAGGCGTGATATAATCTATCTTCGTGGTAAAATAGCTCCCCTTGCAGAGGTGCTGCAGACTATAATCCGTGATGACCATCCCCTCATTTCTGATGAAACTACAATATACTTCCGGGATGTACTCGATCATCTCCGAAGGTTGATTGATACCCTTCAGCACTCTGAGGAACTTGTAACAGGTCTTTTTGACATGTACATGACACGGATAAATATCCGGACCGGTGAGATAATGAAGGTATTAACAATAATTGCCACTATTTTTATTCCGCTCACATTTGTAGTGGGAATATACGGGATGAACTTTGATCCAGACACGAGCCCGTTTAATATGCCCGAGCTGAGATGGTATTTAGGATATCCGGTTGTGATGATTTTTATGCTTATTGTATCATTGGGTATGCTTTACTTTTTCAGGAGGAAGAAGTGGTTATAATTTTAATTGCTCATCCCGAATTTTTGGGAAAAGTAATAATATTATTAGTTCACCGTATCTACCGGAGTGAGCCCCCTGTCCCCCGGAGGGGGGACGCAAAAGATTACCCCTCGGTCAGTAGATCAATCAAAGTGATGCATTAAATAATATTGAAATAGTTATAGAATGATAAAAATTAAATTATCAGAATGATAATAGATAACTCGTGCCCCCTTTGGGGGACAAGGGGCAAAACGAAGAAGTACTCCCGGGGAGAATTATTTTGTATATCCAAAATTCGGAATGAGCTTTATTGATTCAGAGCATTATAAATATAAAAACCCTCACCAGCCGGGGGGCTGATGAGGGTTTGGAATAAAGCGCTGCGCCAGGAGGGTTAGCGCAGTGCATTAACCTCTTTGTAGTCAGGCTGATCTGTGAATATTTCGTCTTTAAGAGGATTAAGGCGATTTTTCACAACCCGGTTCACCTGCCATACCGCAAGCACTAAGTTAAGAACAAGCGCAAGAATTGAAATACTCCAGTTTGCAGCAGGATTATAACTTGGCGCCACATTAAATGTACTACCTGTTGCAAAGAAGTAAGGGAATGTCATTACCCACATCATCCAGAAAGAGAGAGTGGCTGCACGGTTCTGCATCCATGTCCCTTTAGCCCAGAAGAGTGCCGGAATTGTTGCTGATATATTCTATTACAGGATTGTTCTTGCATTTTATGCCTGAATATTTTTTATGAAACAGGAATATGAATGAGCTGATAAAAAAACAGGAACATTACCATGAGTGATAATAAACAGGAAATAATAATAAGGCAGATGCAGATCGATGATCTTGCTGCGGTTTTTCATCTTGGTGAAAAGCTTTTTACCCTTAAGGAGTATCCCACACTTTATCGAACCTGGGATGAGTATGAAGTGATCGATTATTATACCGGGAATCCGGAATACTGCCTTGTTGCTTTATATGAGGGAAAATTTGCCGGATTTCTTTTAGGATCAATAATAGACAAAAGAAACAGTTATAGAAAATACGGTTATCTTGTATGGTTTGGCGTAGATGAAAAATATCAGGGTACCGGTGCGGCGGAAATGCTTTATGAAAAATATAGAGAGATTATGCTGGAGGAGGATGTGCGAATGCTCATGGTGGACACATCTGCTGACAATGAAAGAGCCCTTGCATTTTTTACTGCCAGAGGTTTCAGTTCCCCAAAGGATCATGTCTATTTAACCCTTAACCTTACTGAGGAGAAAAAAAGCCAGTGACACAATTAAAACCTCAAATAAACATTGAGCGTCTTGAAAAACTTTTCAGCGAAATGGTGGATATTTACAGCCCATCTGGAAAAGAAGCCGAAATTGTTGATTATCTGGAAAACTATCTTAAAGAATCGGGTTTACCGGTTATTCGTCAGAATGTGGAGGATGACAGGGACAATCTTCTTGTTATTGCTCCGGGGGATAATGCCCAGGCAGTTTTCATGGGTCATATTGATACTGTTGCTGCGCCCGATTATATGAACTACCGCTATTCCAGGGAGGGGGATGAGATATACGGACTAGGTACAGCTGATATGAAGGGTGGATGCGCGGCCATGATAGAAGCATTTATAGCATATGCATCTGCCAATAACGGGAATATCCCTGCATCCCTTGCACTTGTGGTTGGAGAAGAGGAAACAGGTGATGGTGCACAGGCATTTGTAAATGAGTATCATTACCCCTGGGCCATTATTGGAGAACCTACAGGGCTTATTCCATGTTTCAGTCACTACGGTTATCTTGAAGTTGAAATTATAACATACGGAAAGCGTATGCATGCATCTCTTGCTCACAAGGATCATAATGCTATAAGAACAATGCTTAATATGCTTCTTGCTTTAACACAATACCTGGATAATTCCAGGCAGGAGGTAATTTATAACATAAGAGACATGCAGAGCTCACAGGCGGGTTTTGTGGTGCCTGACAGGTGCAGCGTCTTTATTGACTTCCATGTTCCCCCCCAGTTCGGTATAGGTGAGCTCTCATTTGAAATTGAGGAGATAGTATCCGCACAGCTTAAAAACGGGATTCTTATTCAGGACTCATTAATATTTTCCACTATTCATGCAGGCTATGATATTCCTCAAAAGGGGCCTTTCCCGGAGCTTATAAAGGATGCTGTAACTTCTCATTTAATTGAATGGAAGCCTTCATTTTTTCAGAGTGATTCTGACGCGTCAATTTTATGGGGTGCGGGGATAAAGCCTGTAATACTTGGACCGGGTGAGCTCACAATGGCACATACAAGTGATGAATCTGTAAGCTTGAAAGAAGTAAATAAATCAGCAGAACTTTATCTAAGTATATTGAATTCACTGGGGGATGGGAGGTAAATAATAATAATTTTCAGTAATTATTCCTAAAGATATTTTTTAGTACAATAATGATGTTTTCCATATCCCCGCCGCCTTCGGCGGCGGGGATATTAGAGCATTTTATTTCAAAAAAAAGTTAAGGAATTAACACTGAATAATTTTATAATATTGAAAGAAGTACCGGATCTTAACTCCAACAGGGGTAAGTATAAATTCAGATCAATATTCGGATAAAAAAGGTATTTGACATGAATTATTTTAAAACACTTGGACTAATCTTTGGTCTTATTGCTTTTTTAAAACCCTTTTATATGCATATAATCCCATGGGATGAAAATAAATTTCTTGAAAAAGCATATGCTGAGAAAAGACCGACCTGGATTGCACCTGTTGCAGTTGCAGGACTTATTCTTGTAAGCTTCACATGGTATATGGAATTAACCACAGATATTCCTTATTCAATCGTAATAACTTTAATGTTTTCCCTGACTGCAGTAAAGGCCCTTGTTTTAATCTTCGATTACAAAAGATTTTATCTGTGGGTTGCAGGGATGCTCAGTAAAGACAAGGTGAAGAAAATAATCCTTGTAGATATATTTGCAGGGGTTTTCGGGCTGATTATGATTGTGCTTTCTATACTGCTTTTTTGAAGCATTGTGCAGAAAAAATGGAAGGTCTACTAATCAAAAAGGATAATATCGCCCTTCTGAATAGTGGGAGGTTTGATCAGCCCCTGTTCTACAAGATCTGAATAAATACAGGTCATATTCTTTCCATTATGTTTTGCGTAATAGAGGGCATTATCCGCACATCCAACAAATACTGAAGGGGTTTCGTTCCCTGTAATCTCAACAATGCCTGTACTTATTGTAATTTGTCCTGTCTGCGGAAAAGCATAATTCTCTACTTCTTTTCTGAATCTTTCAAATACAGTAAATGCGTCTTCTGAATTTTCCGCCTTCATCACAATTATGAACTCCTCTCCGCCGAATCTGAATTTCATATCAGCAGTTCTGAATACTTTCTGCATTATGCGGCTGATAAGTATAAGAATTTCATCACCGTAAATATGTCCGAAGGTATCATTTACTTTTTTAAAATCATCAATATCAAAAATTCCAAGCCAGAATCTGTCAGAAGCAATATGCCGTCTTTCGCTGCTTTCTGAAGATATTCCGTTTTTTTGTCTTTTCTTTAACTCTATAAGTTTCATTATTCTGTCATCAAATGTCTTACGGTTAAGGATACCGGTAAGGGTATCGGTCTGATTATCAAGGAGTATGGAGACGTAATTCTGATATATCTTTACAAGTCCAATTAGGATTTGAATATTAAATTCATGAACTTCAGGCTTTTCAACAGCAATAAAACCTATCTGATTCGACAATATATCAACAGGAATTATTATGTAGGATGAATCATCATTTGGGTATAATTTCTTAAATTTTTCCGGATCTATTATTAAACTTTCAGCAAGATTCATAAAATCAGCATCCGGCTCAAGATCGTAACTGCTGCTGTACCCGTCTGATCCGTAGCCTGAAATTATTTTCTCAGAAGGTTTATCTGCTGCAGCTTTGAAGAGGTAAACTCTTTTACAGGAGCATACTTCAAAAATGGTCCTGAGTAGTGACATTTCCAGAATTTCAATATCTCTGCTTTCAGTTATGCTTACTATATAATTAAGTATTGTATTCCCGTCACTCATACTATATATCCTTAATCAGATATAAATAATAATTCAATGTATCCATAATTACATGAAAATATATGATGTTGATAAGATCAAATGTTTTTTATTAATAATGATTCCGGTTCACTATAATAAGAGTGATTAAATAATATAGATGTTAATTCCTGAAAATATATTTTAGTATAAAATGGACAATTTTATATCAGGGCTGTCTAAAAAGTATTTTTCTTGTCATACCGGCTGTAGCGAAGCGAAATGCCGGTATCTCATACACCTGATTCTATCAGGAGATTCCGGTATTTGCACAAACTGAAGTTGCAAAACCGGAATGACAAATTCATTAAAATCCGACTTTTGGGACAGCCCCGATAATAGAACATTTTTTAACATTAATAAGTTTAGGAATAAATAGAGAAATTTCATATAAATTTTTAAATTAATATTTATTTGGAATGACAGATATTTCCCGTTATTACCTTATAAACTAGATAGTATTAAAAATAGTTTTCCCCCATTCTTTGAATAAAACTTGCAACCCGGACTGTAGTTTAATTGTTTTAATTAGACCATGAACATTGTTAGCGGAAGAGCTGAAGCTGAGCAATATCCCTTTAAAAAATTTTTAAAATCAGTGATTATATCATATAGGAAATTATATAATGAAGATGACTATTTTTAATATGCCGGTAATAAAAACTGCAGCACACTGGATAGCCCGTTTAATCCTGAAAATTCTGGGATGGAAAATTAAAGGTGAGCTCCCGGATGTTAAAAAATATGTAATGATTGCTGCGCCCCATACAACAAACTGGGATTTTTTTTACGGCCTCCTGATGATTCTTTATTTTAAGAATGATGTTTACTGGATGGGGAAAGAACAGATTTTTCGCTTCCCCTTTAGCGGAATAATGAAGTGGTTCGGCGGACTCCCTGTTGACAGGAGCCGGTCAAACAATCTTGTCCAGGCTACTATTGAACAATTCAATAATAGCGAGAAACTGGTTGTTGTTATCCCGCCGGAGGGGAGCAGATCAAAGGTAAACTCATGGAAAACGGGATTTTATCACATAGCTGTTGGAGCAGATGTGCCTATACTTCTTGGATTTCTGGACTACAAAAAAAAACTTGCTGGTTACGGGCCGCTGCTATCTCTAAGTGGAGATAAAGAGGTAGATATGCTTAAGCTTCAGGAATTTTATAAAGATATAAGCGGTAAATTTGATAATTGATTCTGATCACAATTTATCAGTAATTGTATCTCAATAGAATTACAATCTACGACCAGGTTAATCCCGACCAGTCGGGACTCTACCGAAGATGCTGAGATTCCATCGCAAATAAAAAAAGCAGCCTTTATCTGGCTACTTTTTGTTTAATGCTCCCCCGGTAGGATTCGAACCTACGACAAATTGGTTAACAGCCAACTGCTCTACCGACTGAGCTACAGGGGAATAATCATGAAGACAAGAAGGTTAATAGCAAATTAACAGTGTCTGTGTCAACAATATTTTTTTAAAAAATTTTTTCCTTGAACTTTTTTTGATTTAATAGTATTGATTATTATCTTTGTTAAGGGAGAATGATTTTTTACCGTTAATATCCTATATGCGGGATTGCAGATAAGAGAGGAAAATTGGGAGCCAATAAATCATCAAACAGCGGCACCGGACTCACCATGATAATGGGTCATGAGCTTGATGCGCATGAAGGGAAAGCGGTACCTGAAGAGGTAAACTTCCTCAGGGAAAAAACATTTACCAGGGAACTCTCCACCCTGGTGAGCAGAATTTTTAATAATGAGTCTGGAAAACCTGCTGCTACTGAGAATGAAGAAGTTTTAAAAATATCAGAAAAAAACAGAACTCTGCTTGAGTATGAAAATCTCATATATTCAATTAAACATGGTAAAGACCCGGGGGGAATATACTCTCAGTATAACCCTTTCAATCTTGATATTGATGTGCATGATGATATTGACGACACCTGCGATTATATCAGTGCCGGGATGGAGCAGTGCGGTTTCAATGAATATGGAATTTTTAAATATATACTCAAAGAGAGTGCTTTCAGATACCATATGGGGAACTTCAGCGAGTCTCTGACCGGGGACTGCTTCTTCGGTATAAGTGATCCTGTTTTTAAGGGGGGATTCCCGGAAGAGGGAATACTTCTAACAGGTGAAACTATTACCTCTGATCCCTTCCTTGCAAAAAAGTTTCCTCCTCAATCTCACAATGGAAGCAGAGAAAATTCTTATTATATAAACAGAATTTCAAATTACTGCAGAAACCTGTTCAGCAGTACAGCTGATCCGGAGCTTACAAGACTGGAGATTTTTACATCACCTCTTCTTGCAGCAGCTATCCCGGGCGGAAAATATGCAGATGCATCTGATATACACTCAATTATAAGAAAAAATCTCTCTATTCCATTTTCTGTATATCTGGCTCATAACAGGCTTACACCTTTAATGAATGATTTTAACTATGATGAGAGCATCCTCTTAATCGAAATTTTTCAGAAGCTTTCACAAAAATCTGCTTTAAAATGGTGTATAATCAAAGGGGAGGAATTCAGATCAATTGAAAACTTTTTTATGCTTAAATACCTGCTCTCGAAAATACGTCAACAGGCGGGGAAGAATACCCTTATTATGCGTGTTGCCTCAAACAATATTGTTATGGCATTAGAAGATAAAGATGTGGATAATGTAAAAAAAAGCGTTGATGAGTTTAACATGAGAAGTGGCCTGACAATCAGCTTCTCTTATATTGATTATAATAAGCTGGCCAGCAAAAATAAGCTGATTGAGCTTTTCATATAAAAGCAGGTAAAATGCAGAAGATAATTTTCAGCGCAATTTTAATTCTCTCTTTTTTCTTGTATGTTCCGGATATATTCCCGGCAGGATCTATAGGTACTTCCGGGGCGGATTTTCTTGAGCTGGGTGTGGGGAGCCGCCCCCTTGGTATGGGTGAAGCATTCACAGCTGAAATCAACGATATTAACTCAATCTATTACAATCCGGCAGGTCTTGCAACATTGAGATTCCCTGTTTTGTCAATAGTCCACCAGGAACTTATTCTTGATTCAAGATTTGAAAATATCAGTGCTGCATTCCCGCTTTATGAAGGGCGTATCGCTTTTTCTAATTCATTATTCTGGGTTCCTGCATTTGATAAAATCGATGATCTCGGTAATACAACAGGGAAGGTGAATTACTATAACGGAAACTTTACTACAGGTTACGGTTATGATCTGGGATTTGTTTATCTTGGTGCATCTGTTAAATATATTTACCAGAGAATTGACACACTATTTGTAAGCTCAGTGGCAATGGATTTTGGTATACTCAAGGGGATGTATCTTTACTCACCATTTGACAGCCCTATCAGAAATTTTCATCTCGGTTTTTCCATTCTTAATCTGGGAACAAAAGCCAAGGATGATCCGCTCCCCAGGATGATCCGCTTCGGTATGTCCTACAAGCCCACGTACTGGCTCGGGCTTAATCTTGATATTACAGAAAATTTTATTGATTCATCAGACCTTTATGACTTTACCTACGGCTTTGAAGAGAGTTTCAGGGTAAATGCGGGAGTCGAATTTAATTATCTTGAACTGCTCTATTTCAGAACAGGGTGGAGGTTTAATGACGGGGGGAAATATTCACTCGGTTTCGGCTTCAACTATGTTGTGCAGAATGTATCTTTCAACATTGATACATCTTTTTCCGATAACGGCATCTTCGGGCCGGTCTACTCTATTGGTGCTACTTTTAAGCTTATTCCAAAAGTAATTACTGTTGAGGACAAACTTAAAGCGGAAGTACATTACAAGCGGGGGATAAGGCATTATATCGCTGATGATATAGATTCAGCCATTAATGAGTTTAAACTCACAAAAGATTATAACCCCTATCACAAAAACATTGACAAAAAGATAGATGATCTCATCGAACTGAAGAAAATGAGAATAAAAAATGAGGAACTTGAAGATGAGCTTAAGAAAATCCAGCCGGACGAATTCTTCTATTAGAGAAATAACAGTAACACCCGATTTCTGCCCCAATGCCGCAGGTTCAGTACTCTTCGGCATGGGGAACACCAGAGTAATATGCGCTGTGCATATTAGTGACGATGTTCCTCCGCACGCTGCATCTAAGAATAAGGGATGGCTTTCTGCGGAGTATACAATGCTCCCTTATTCAACGTCACCACGAAAACCGAGGGAATTCCAGAAAAGGGATGGACGCTCTGTTGAGATACAAAGGCTCATAGGCCGTTCTTTGCGTGCCGGTATTGACCTCTCAAAAATGCCGGGAATATCGATGTCAGTTGACTGCGATGTGGTTGAGGCTGATGGAGGAACACGGACAGCAGCGATTACCGGGGGGTACCTTGCAATGATGCTGGCTGTAAAAAAAATACTGAATAATGGTACTTTAAGTGTAAACCCTCTTACAAAAAATATCGCTGCAATTTCTGTTGGTATGCTAAAAGGTGAAATGCTTCTGGATCTCGATTTTTCTGAAGACTCTGCAGCAGATGTTGACATGAATGTGGTTATGACAGATCTATTTGAAATTGTAGAAATTCAGGGAACAGGTGAAGGCTCAACTTTTACAATAGATGAAATGAACCGCCTTGTTACATTAACAAAAGAGGGTATTGCTCAGCTGATAGAGATTCAGAATCGATACGCCATCTGATCGGGAATAACAGGGAAACCCCCTTTCTCAAATAAATATATGTTCTTCAGTGTTTATTCCTAAACTTATTATTGTTAAAAAATGCTCTATTATCCACGCCGCCGAAGGGGGCTGGAATATAAAATTGTCTATTTTTATATTAAAATAAAATTTAAGGAATTAACATTGTATGTTCCTTAAATTTTCTGAAATGAGTAAGAGTTTAAACCGGAATGTCCGATAAAATAATAAAGATTTTAACGGACGGGGCGGGAATGAATTCTGCATGTAGATTTTTTATATCAGCACTTTTAGTTTTGATTTCAATAAACCTGTATAGTCAGGGGAAACAGACTGTAGTTATAGATACCCCTACTGCTTTCACTATCCCGAGAGGGACATATAAAGTATCACTGCTCCAGTATGACAATGGCGGCATGGAATTTAAATCATTCCTGGGACTTCATGATATTCTCTTTCTTGGAGCCTCTGTTGATGTGCAGAATGCAATAGGGAAGGATGATCCGAAATTCAATATCCCCGGTGTAATTGGAAGAATCCGCTTTACAGACGGCTGGGAGCAATTTCCAATAGCAATTTCAGCAGGATATGACTCCTTTTATATTGGGAATGAAGGTTTTGAAGATAACCGTGATAATGAATTAGACAGGCTTATATACGGACCCTACCTTGTTTTTACCGGCTCAATATATCTTTTTTATTCTGAACAATTTCTAAGCATGGGAATCCGCACCCCGACTCAGCCCCATTATGAGCCTGATAAAACATCATATTTCGCTTCACTTGATGTTCCTGCCGGGGATTTTTTCCGGTTCCAGGTGGAGACAGAAAGAATTTACTGGAACTTCAAAGATAAAGAGGATTGGCTTCTTAATCTGGGTATTAAATATAACTACTTTGATCAGATTGGTTTCACCTTTGCGGTTATACTTCAGGAGGATGAGAAGCCGAACAGAATATTCAGGATAGAGTACCATGGTGAATTTTAGACTTATAATCATCTTAACACTTATTTTTATTTCCTCATCTCTGGATATATATTCTGAAAATAATCTTAAAACCTGCAGAATTAAACTCACATCTGACAATGGAGCAAAAATATCCATCAATGTGGAAATAGCTGACAATGATAAATCCCGCAATCGGGGACTTATGTTCAGAGATGAGCTCCCATCTGAGAATGGGATGCTCTTTGTTTTCCCTGACAGCAGGAAAAGAGCCTTCTGGATGAAAAATACATATATACCCCTTGATATTGCCTATATCGACAGCAGGGGAATTATTAATGAAATATATACAATGAAACCGCTTGACTATTCAATCATATATAATTCTATCAAACCTGCCAGATATGCACTGGAAGTTAATGCAGGCTGGTTCAGGAAAAATAATATTTCACCAGGGTCAAAGATAGAATTATATGGATGCTTCAGTAAATAGAATTGCCTCTTCAAAAGATGAAAAAACTCTACTCATCGGTATCAGACTCTCCAATCAGAATAAAGAGGAAGTAACATACTCCCTTGAGGAACTTAAGCTCCTTGTAGATACTGCAGGTGCTGTTATTGTTGATTCAATAACGATTAAAAGAGATTTCATTGACGCTTCTCAAATTATCGGGAAAGGCTATATTGAAACAATTAAAGAAATGATTGAAGAGAAAGAGATTAAACTTATTGTTTTTGATCTAAATAATATAAGACCGGCACAGATACGGAATCTTGAAGAAGCACTCAAATGCAGAGTCATAGGAAGAAACGAAGTGATTCTCGACATTTTTGCAAGGCGTGCCAGGAGTGCTGAAGCGCAGATACAGGTGGAACTGGCTCAGCTTAAATATATTCTTCCCCGTCTTAAAGGGCTGGGGGGTGTTCTCTCAAGGCTGGGGGGCGGCATCGGAACAAGGGGGCCTGGTGAGAAGATGCTCGAAACAGACAGAAGACATGTACTCAGGAGGATTGACACTCTCAGCAGAAAGCTCACCAAATTTGAAAAACACAGGGAGAGAACCAGGAGAGGGAGATCTGCGGCATTTATAGGCGCAGTGGTAGGATATACAAATGCAGGGAAATCGACCCTCTTAAATCTTCTGGCAAAGGATGACCTTTTTGTTGAAGACAGACTCTTTGCTACTCTCGATTCATACACCAGAAGCGTATATCTTTCCCCTGAATTTAAAACACTCATGACCGATACTGTGGGATTTATCCGTAATCTCCCTGCAAATCTCATAGAATCTTTCCGATCTACACTGGAGGATATCGGCAATTCCGACTATATTGTCCATGTTATTGATATAAATGCTTTTGATCTGGATACCAACATTGCAACCGTAGAGAGGGAGCTTTCACAGCTTGCAATTAAAGAGAAGCCTGTAATAATGTTTTTTAATAAATCGGATCTGGCAGATGAGTCTCTCATCAGCAAAGTGAAATTATTATTCCCTGAAGCAATAATAGGATCTGCAAAGTCCAGAAAGGGAACTGATGAATTAAAGAATGAAATTATAAGGTTACATGAATTCTACTCAGCCCGTTCCGCCGCTACTCCACAGGAAGATGATATTTCATCCTTCGAAAAACCGGATGATTACCTCTATCACTAGAAATAAGCTTCTCTTTTTATAAAATTTGTTTGGAATATCAGTCTTAACTTTTAAACTTTTATGCCTCTTCCCGGATTTTTGAAAAAAGTAATAATATTGTTTATTCCCACATATTCTGGAGTCAGCCCCCTGTCTACCCCGGGAGTACTTTGTCGCTTCGCTCGGGCGCCCCAAAGGGGGCACGTAAAATAAAAACTTAAGCACGTTGATAAATCAAAGAAAAAAAAATCATTTATATTATTGAGCTTGCAAAAGATTTGCAGAACAATAGTACCGGATCAAATAATAACAGAATTGGAATTCAAACATTGCGGTATAAAGATGAAGATGTATTCAATAATTTTGAAATAGTTATGGAAATGATAAAATTAAATTATCTGAGTGAAAATATATGGCTACGTGCCCCCTTTGGGGGACAGGGGGCAAAGCGAAGAAGTACTCCCTTTGTATCCAAAAAATCCGGAATGAGCTGATTTTAATCAGAATAAAGTGCTCCCGTTAATATTTAACTGTTAAAAAAATATTTTCTTGATAAAATTACACATAATATAGAAGGTGCATTATCATGAAGAAAAGTTAAAATTTAATCTTTTACATATTAATAATTCAGAAATTATTGAAAAAATAATCCTCAACACAAGAAGGAAAAAATAATGATAGAAAAAGTACTCAACCTCCTTTTCGGGACAAAACCTGAAAGGGACAGGAAACGGCTTCAGCCTTATGCAGATAAAGTTAATGCCCTTGAATCCTACATGCAGGGCCTTACACCGGATCAGATGCTTTCTAAAACTGCTGAATTTAAATCCCGGATCGGAAACGGGGAATCCCTTGACTCTATTCTCCCTGAAGCCTTTGCGCTTGTAAGGGAAGCCTCTATAAGAACTCTCGGTATGAGACATTTTGATGTTCAGATCATGGGGGGGGTTGTTCTTCATCATGGGCAGATTGCAGAGATGAAAACCGGTGAAGGTAAAACACTTGTTGCAACACTTCCGGTTTACCTTAACGCCCTGACCGGCCTTGGTGTACATGTTGTTACTGTAAATGACTATCTGGCAAAACGGGATGCTGAATGGATGTCACCCATATATAAATACCTTGGGCTGTCTGTAGGAATTATTCAGCATCACATGGGGCCCATGGACAGACAGCAGTCTTATTCGCGGGATATTACATACGGAACAAATAATGAATTCGGTTTCGATTATCTCCGGGACAACATGGTTGATCATAAAAGCCTTAAGGTTCAGAAAAAACTTAATTTCTGTATTGTTGATGAGGTTGACTCAATACTTATTGATGAAGCACGTACACCTCTTATCATTTCCGGATCAATTGAGGAATCGACCAAAAAATATACTCAGATCGACAAGATTATCCCCCGCTTAAAAGAGGGAATAGATTATGAAATAAAAGAGAAGGATAAAAACGCCACACTTACAGAGGATGGCGTAAAGCATATTGAACAGATGCTTAAAATAGACAATCTCTACGACAACAGGCATATAGATATAATACACCATATATACCAGGCATTAAAGGCGCATACAGTATTTCAGAAGGATGTTGATTATATAGTAAAAGACGGCCAGGTAATTATTGTTGATGAGTTTACAGGGAGGCTTATGCCGGGGCGGAGATTTTCCGACGGCCTTCACCAGGCACTTGAGGCAAAGGAGAATGTTACAGTTGCCCGGGAAAGCCAGACCCTTGCGTCCATTACATTCCAGAACTATTTCCGAATGTACAAAAAGCTTTCAGGTATGACAGGAACAGCTGAAACAGAATCTGTAGAATTCAAAAAAATATATGGTCTGGATGTTGCTGTAATCCCGACAAACCTCCCTCTTATTAGACGAGATTTCCCTGATATGGTATTTAAAACCGAGAAGGAAAAGTTTAATGCTATAGCTGAGGAGATAAAGGAATACAGCTCCAAAGGTAGACCAATACTTGTTGGTACCATTTCAATTGAGAAGTCGGAAAAGCTCTCAGCAGCATTAAAGGCAAAGGGTGTAATACATAATGTACTTAATGCCAAGTATCATGAAAAGGAAGCGCAGATTGTAGCAGAAGCAGGTAGCCCCGGTTCAGTAACAATCGCGACAAACATGGCAGGCCGTGGTACTGACATTGTACTTGGCGGACGGAAAACTTTTATTGATGAACTTGAGAAGCATAAGGTTGTGCACGATCATGAATTGTGGGATAAATTCCAGATGGAAGTAATAACCTCAAGGTTTGATGAAGCGGCAAAATATTGCGAGGAAATGCAGGGACAGGATAAAGCCAGGGCTTTATCTGTAGTTAAAAGCGGCAGTGACTGGAATAAAAGACATGAACTTGTTGTAGAGGCTGGCGGGCTTCATATTCTTGGAACAGAGCGGCACGAGTCAAGAAGGATTGACAACCAGTTAAGAGGGCGTTCCGGAAGACAGGGGGACCCCGGATCATCAAGATTTTATCTTTCTCTGCAGGATGATCTCATGAGGCTTTTCGGCTCAGAAAAAATCGGGCGGGTAATGGATAGACTCGGCATGGAAGAGGGGCAGGAAATTGAAAGCCCCATGGTATCAAAAGCAATAGCCAGTGCCCAGAAAAGGGTTGAAGGGAGAAACTTCGAAATAAGAAAGCATCTTCTTGAGTATGATGATGTAATGAACTCGCAGAGGGAATATATATATGGTGAACGTAACCTGATTCTCGAAGGAGCGGACATATCACATAAAATAAAGGGTTATTTTCAGGATACTGTTAAAAACAGAATTGAATTCTTTTCAAACGGTGAGCGGCACCCTGAGCAGTGGGACCTTGAAGGACTAAGGGAGTGGATTAAACAGAAATTTACCATAGATGTAGATTTTAACGAAATTGACCCGATAGAACTTTCCTACAGGGAATTTGAAGAGCAGCTGGCATCCTTTCTTCTTGATAAATATCATAGAAAAGAGGAAACAAACAGGGCTGAAGATATGCGGATTGTTGAAAGACTAATATCTTTGCAGGTAATAGATAATAAATGGAGAGACCATCTTCTTGCAATGGATCAGCTGAGAGACGGTATATGGGCAGTTGGATACGGGGAGAAAAATCCACTTGTTGAATATAAACTTGAAGGTTCAAGACTATTTAACGAAATGATAAACAACCTGAAAGAAGATATACTTGAATATATGATGAAAGTTGAAATCCGTAAAGTGGAAGAGGAGATCCCCGATAACTTCGCACCAACAGGTGATGAATTTCATCCGGAGGTTGAACAATTCGGGACCGGCGGTATACCCTATCATGGAGGGGGAGGGCAAAAGCCTAAAAAAAGTGATAAACCTGTTGAAGGGAGTGTAAAGCGGAAAAAAACCAGAAGGAGCAAAAGGTACTGATTATGTCAGGGACTTTAATGAAGAGTGTTTCCGGTATCAGGGGGATTGTTGGTGAAAACTTTACTCCGGAGCTGATCTGCAAAGCAGCCCCTGCATTTGCAAAGTACGCTGGCGGCGGAACAGTGATAGTGGGGCGGGACTCAAGGCCCACAGGTGAAGCATTATCAATGAACATTATTTCATCTCTTCTCCTTTCCGGGTGCGATGTTGTAGATATAGGAATTGTACCAACACCTACTGTACAGATAATGGTGGAGGAACTGAAAGCTGCAGCAGGTATTGTTGTTTCCGCATCTCACAATCCTGTGGAGTGGAATGCGCTGAAATTAATAAATAAAGAGGGGACTTTCCTTTTCCCGGGTGAAGTAAAAAAGTTTTTCGCACTTATGGAGGGGCAGCTCCCCTTTAAAAAATGGGATAAAGTCGGTTCACTCACAAAACGGAGTGATGCTTCTGAAATCCATATTAATAAAATCCTTAAAGAAATAGATTCTGCCGGAATAAAAAAGAAAAAACTTCATGTGGTAATTGATTCAGTTAACGGTGCCGGTTCACTTATTACACCTGAACTGCTTGAAAAGCTTGGATGCAAAGTAACCTGTATAAACTGCATACCTGACGGGATCTTCCCCAGGGGCGCGGAACCGTTACCGGAAAATCTGGACATGCTCTCAAAAGCAGTAATTAAAAATAAAGCTCATATCGGTTTTGCACAGGATCCGGATGCTGACAGGCTTGCCATAGTTGATGAAAAAGGTGTACCACTGGGTGAGGAATATACAATTACCATGGTTGCGGATCACCTGCTAAGCAAAAAGAAGGGGAGGGTTGTGGTAAATCTTTCCACAACCAGGGCTGTTGAGGATATTGCTGCAAGGTATGGGGTCCCCTTTACCCGCACAAAAGTGGGTGAAATCAATGTTGTTGAGAATATGAAGAAGAAAGGAGCAAGGATAGGTGGAGAGGGTAATGGCGGGGTTATTTCACCCGATCTTCATCTCGGGAGAGACAGTCTTGCCGGGATAGGGTATATTCTGGAAATGATAGCAGAGCGGAATATCCCTGTTTCTGAAATTAAGAAGTCCATGCCTCAGTACTATATGAAAAAAGGGAAGCTGAAGCTGAAAAGCATGACTCAGGTACCTGCTATAATTGAAAAGATCAAAGCTGAATATGCCGGTGAAAAAATTTCCACACTGGATGGATTGAGGATCGATTTTGTCAAATCAGGGGAATTACTCAATGGATGGGTTCATCTCAGGTCATCAAATACTGAACCTGTATTTCGGGTGATTGCTGAATCTGATTCACCGGAAAAGACTGAAATGATCTACAGGTTGTTTGCAAAAATGATCAAATAGGAGATTATACTCAGAATCACCAGTACCAGTCCTTCGAGCCTTGAAAGGATCATACCGGTACGGAAGAGGAAGAGCATAATAAACGACATTACACATAAAATTCCCATTGATATTACAGCTTCAGAAGATACAATAAGAGGGCTAAGGGCACCGGCAACGCCGAGCACACCGAGAATATTAAAAATATTACTCCCGATTAAGTTCCCTGCGGACATTCCGTGCTTACCTTTGAGAAGCGCAGCCAGTGAGGTTGCCATCTCAGGGGCGGAGGTTCCAAATGCTACAATTGTTACACCGATTATCCAGTCTGAAAGCCCTATAAACCTTGCAATATAAGATGCGGATTCAACAAGATAATGCCCCCCGGCAATTACAACAGCAATACTAATTGGAAGAATTAAATAATCGACCCTGCGTGCTCCTTCATGATGTTCAATTTCTTCAAGCGGTTCTTTTTTAATAAATAGAAAAGCAAGATAAAGGGAAATAAGGATTATAAAAATCAATGCTTCAAACCTGTCCAGGGTATAGTCTCTGAAGAAAAAGAGGAGAAGCAGGGATGATCCGAGCATAAAAGCGCCGTCACGATATATAATCTTCTTTGTTGCTTTTATGCTTGTAAAAAGTGCAACAAATCCGAGTATAAAGCCGGTATTAAATATATTGGAACCTACAATATTGCCGACAGATATTGCTGCCTGATCTTTAAGAGCTGCATTTATTGTTACTGCAAATTCAGGAGCTGAAGTGCCAAAGGCCACAATAGTGAGCCCCACAACAAGATCAGATACTCCGAATTTTACTGCTATACGGCTCGCAGAGTCCACAAGTGAATCCGCACCTTTCCAGAGAAATATAATCGAAAGAAGAAGTACTGATGTATTCAGCAGCATATCGATCATTATGTTCCCTGAAAAAAGCATTATATTTTTTCCACCTGGCCCGATTTTAAAGATCTGTAAGCTGCTTCAACAGTTTTAAGCTCCATGCCGATCCGGTCAAGTCCAGGATTCCAGGGTCTCCCTTCAATATAATCATCTATAAAAGATTTAAGCATACCCTTAAACCCGAGAAAATCGGCAGGATTAAGAAGATACTTTTTCTTTTTAAGACCGGAGACAGAAGTAAAGAGGCCGTTACTTTCAAAAGTTACAACACCATCTGTACCGTAAATTTTGGAAAGTGAAATACCTTTAAACCTGTTAGGGATACGCCATGAATGAAGAAGTTTCCCCACAGTGCCGTTTTTAAATTTCACATTAAGTATAATTGTATCTTCAAAGGGGACATTGGTTGTATATTCCACATCCGGTTTGAAAGCGATTACACTTACAGGATCACTCTGAGCAAGGGAAACCAGCAGGTTTACCCAGTGGACACCACCTTCCAGGAGAGCCCCGCCCCCCATAAGATCAGGATCGGTACGCCATCCGGTAATAGTATCCCTGTTATGTTTGTTTATTTCAACAATAAGCGGCTTTCCGATTGCTCCGCTGTTTATATTGTCTGTAATTTTTTTGACAAAACCTTTATACATATAGTTTTCAGCAACAGTACATCTGACACCATATTTTTTAACTGCATCGCTGATTTTTTTAAACTCTGCGGAATTTCTTGCTATCGGCTTTTCAATTATCAGATGCTTCCCTTTTTTTGCAGCTGCGCATGCAATTTCGGAATGGAAGGCATGAGGGGTGGTTATAAAAAGAATATCAAAATCGGGACTATCGAGAGTATGTTCAATATCGGGGAAAGCGTGAATCCCGTTAAACTTTGTTTTCAGTTCCAGAGCCTTTGAAGAATCGGTATCAACAAAAGAAAGGCTTATATTTTTATAAGCCTTTCTTAAATTCTTCGCATGTCTGGAAGCTATCATACCACACCCGGCAAAACATATTCCCGGAATTTTTTTTGACATATTAAACTTCCTTTAATCAGTTATCTGATAAATATCAGCAGCCTGAACAGCTGCTGCATCCGTCTCCGCATCCGCCTTGATTAAGGCCGAATTCAAGCTCCTCTGCTGTTGCCTCACGGATACCGATTACTTCCACATCAAAATGGAGAGTCTCACCTGCAAGGGGGTGATTAGCGTCAAGAGTTACCTCTTTATCATTAACACCAACAACTGTAAGAATCTGAAGTCCATTCCCGTCATGGGCCTGAAGCTGCATCCCTTCCTGTATATTGTCAAGATGTGCAAGATGCTCTCTTTCAATTATCTTTACAAGCTCATCATGTCTTACACCATAAGCATTTTCCGGATCGATTACAGCTTTGAATTTATCTCCAACATTTTTCCCCAGAAGTTCAGCTTCAAGTCCTGGAATAATCTGTCCTGATCCATGAATATATGCAAGTGGAGCATGATTTGCAGAAGTGTCAATCACATCACCGCCATCATTAGTAAGTGTATATTCGAAGGTTACCACCCTGTTTTCTTCAATTGTAAGCATTGAAATACCCCTATTATTTAAATTGTTGCACTAAATATATTAATTTAAGCAAATATTAGAAATTTTCACGAAAATTATTTTATAATCAATTTCGATCAAAGAAAATAGTGCAAATTACACTTATAATAAATAAGTCAAATAATACAAGAAAATAATTTAAAAAATTCCTTATGTCTTGCAAGTTGCAGTATAATTTTATGGGAGGCTTGTCATTCCGGCCGAAGTGACAACGTAGTGCCGGAATCTCCAGAATAAAGTAGAAGTTATGAGATTCCCGCCTGCGCGGGAATGACACCACCTGCATAATTAAACTACTAGATGCCTTGCAGAAATTCAAAATGTTTCGATATTCTGCATATTTGGGATTATTACCGATGCTTTTTTATTATTATTGTGGACATTTTAGGTTCCCTTTTTTAACAAATCTACATATCAATGGAGAAATGAATAATGCCACAGTTAAATACAGCAAAATACAGAATAGAGTTATACTATCTTTACAGTGACCCCAGAGGGGCTGCAATTAAGAAGCGCTTTAATTCTCTAGGGCTCCAGATTGAATCTGTGATTATGACAGATAATTATCTGGTAAATACTGAACTCAATGAAGAGGAAATTAAAAATCTTGCTGAAATGCTTATTCAGCCTGTAACCCAGAATTACAGCTTAAACCGTCCTTATATACCGGAAGAATTTGATTTCTCTATTGAAATCGGCTACCTCCCCGGTGTTACAGACAATATTGCACATACAGTAAGGGAATCGATAGAGGACCTTTTAAAAAGAAAAATTGATCATGAAAAATCGGTTTTCTATACAACTTCATATTTCTTCAAAAGTTCTGCTGATAAGAGTACCCGCGAGGCAATCGGGAAGGAGCTCTATAACCCCCTGATTCAGCGGATTAAAATTTTAACAAAAGATGAATATATTAATAATAAAGGGATGGGGTATGAAATCCCTGTGGTGACAATATCTGAAAAACCGGATGCTGAAACGGTTGAATTAAACATACCTGATAATGAACTTGCAGCTCTCGGTAAAGAGGGGATAAAAAATAATGACGGATCGAGAAGAGGCCCCCTTGCCCTTGATATGCATTCCATGAATGTTATCCGCGATTATTTTAACAACAATGAAAAAAGAGCTCCAAGAGATATTGAAATTGAATCGATTGCACAGACCTGGAGTGAACATTGCAAACATACAATCTTTGCTTCAGCCCTTGATGATGATGTTCCTGAAGGTATTTACAAAAGATATATAAAAGAAGCCACAATTAAGATCAGGAAAGATAAAGGTGAAAAGGACTTTTGTGTTTCTGTTTTCACAGACAATTCAGGCGGTATTGAGTTCGACGAGAACTATATTGTATCGGACAAGGTTGAAACGCATAACAGCCCCAGCGCACTCGATCCATTCGGTGGTGCAATTACCGGTATTGTGGGTGTAAACAGAGATTCAATGGGTTTCGGCATGGGTGCAAAACCTGTTGCAAACAGATACGGTTTCTGTTTTGCCGATCCCCGGGATAATAACCCCCTTTACAAGCAGAAGAACATCAGTTCAGCCATGCTCCCTCCAAGAAGAATAATGGAAGGGGTTATTCATGGGGTTAACGCGGGAGGGAATACCTCCGGGATCCCCACACCCCAGGGTTTTATTTACTTCGATGAAAGATATAAGGGGAAACCTCTTGTATTTGTCGGCACAATAGGATTAATCCCCAGGGAGATTGCCGGGAAATCTTCAGTAGTAAAAAAAGCAATGCCTGGTGACCTCATTGTAATGACAGGTGGAAGAGTGGGGCGTGACGGAATACATGGAGCAACTTTTTCATCAGAAGCCCTCACTTCGGGGAGTCCTGCAACTGCTGTACAGATAGGTGATCCCATAACACAGAAAAAAATGTCTGATGCAATAATAAAGGAAGCACGCGACATGGGGCTTTATAATTCAATTACGGATAATGGAGCAGGGGGGCTATCCTGTTCTGTTGCAGAGATGGCCAGGGAATGCGGTGGTTTTACAGTTGAACTTGAGAAGATTCCATTGAAATACCCGGGCCTCTCCCCATGGCAGATATGGGTAAGTGAATCTCAGGAGAGGATGACACTTTCTGTTCCTGAAGATAAAATTGATGCTTTTATTAAACTTATGAATAAAAGGGGTGTTGAGGCTACTGTAATCGGTAAATTTAATTCAACTGACCGGGGTATTGTATTGTACAATGGTCAGGAGATATTCAATCTTGACATGAATTTCCTCCACGACGGCCTCCCGAAAAAAAAGCTGAAAACAGAAAAACCTGTGAGCAGAATTGAAGAAGCAGATTTCAATGAGCCTTCAGATTATACAGATATTTTCATGAGAATGATAGGACGCCTTAACCTCTGTAGTTATGAATTTATATCATCGCAATATGACCATGAAGTGCAGGGTAATTCAGTTATAAAACCGCTGCAGGGTAAAGGGAGATGCAATTCTAATGTTTCCGTAATAAGGCCTGTTTTAGACTCATGGAAGGGTGTTGTACTCTCCCAGGGCCTCTACCCCTCATACAGCGAAATCGACCCTTACTGGATGGCTGCATGCTCTATTGATACTGCAGTAAGAAATGCAGTCTCTGCAGGATGTTCCCTTGATCATCTTGCCATACTGGACAACTTCTGCTGGTGCGACTCCAATAATCCCGAGAAGCTGTGGCAGCTTAAAAGTGCGGCAAAAGGGTGCTACGATTTTGCAGTTGCATACGGTACACCCTTTATATCCGGGAAAGACAGCATGTTTAACGACTTCAGCGGTTATGATGAAAATTTTAATGAAGTTCATATCTCGATCCCTCCAACACTATTAATTTCATCAATCGGAATAATCCCGGATATAAGAAAAGCAGAGACAATGGATTTCAAATTCGCAGATGATTTAATATACATTATCGGGGAAACTCATGAAGAGACGGGCGGGAGCGAATACTTTGCTCTTCTTGGTGAAATGACAGATGCCCAGGAAAAGAGAGGGACAAAAATACCACAGGTAAACACCGCTCTTTTTAAAAAAATCTACTATGCTGTGGAAAAAGCTATTTCAGCGGAAACAATCGCGTCATGCATCAGTATTGAGAGAGGGGGGCTTGCTGCGGCTATTGCAAAATCTTCTATATCGGGTGAAATGGGAGCAGATATCGATATTTCCGGTATACCCGGTTCAGCCAATATAAGGGATGATTATAAGCTCTATTCCGAATCACAGGGGAGATTCATTGTTTCAGTAAATCCATCCTCTAAGGCAGAATTTGAGGCTTTTTTTAAGGGGCTTCCGGTTGCTCAGATAGGATATGTCAGGAAAGATAGTACATTCCGGTTAAGGGGTGATGAAGGGAAAATTATAATTGAGACAGACATTGAAGCTCTTGGCCGGTCCTACAGGGATACATTTAAGAATTACTAAGGTAGAAAAAAAATGGCAAATGTAAAAACGCTTGTAATTACAGGTTACGGAATAAACTGCGAAGAGGAGACTGCATACGCTTTTACAAATGCAGGTTCTTCTGCAGACATCGTTCATATAAATGATCTTATAGAAAATAAGGATAAGCTGAAAGAATATCAGATACTTGTTTTCCCCGGTGGTTTTTCATATGGTGATGACACCGGCAGCGGGAGAGCCATTGCCAATAGAATAAAGAATAATCTCCTAGGTGAAGTGCAGGAGTTTATCGAAAGGGATACACTTATACTGGGGATCTGCAACGGATTTCAGGTTCTGGTTAATCTGGGAGTTATACCTTTACTCAAAGGAACAGCGGGGAAAGCTGAAGTTTCCCTTGAACATAATGCAGGATACAGGTACCAGTGCAGATGGGTATATCTTAATATAGAAAAGGATTCACCTTCAATTTTTACAAAGGGGATTGAGGGGATGTATATCCCTGTTGCTCATGGGGAGGGGAACTTTTTTGCCCGCCCTGAAACACTGGATAAAATAGAAAATTTAAAACTTGTGACAATGAGATACAGCCGCCCTGACGGAAATGCGGCTTCAGGAGAGTTCCCTCATAATCCAAATGGATCAATGAATGATATTGCTTCAATATGCAGTATTAATGGCAGAATTATGGGAATGATGCCCCATCCGGAACGGGGTATGTTTTTTACTCAAAGAAATGACTGGACATTTCTCCGTGAAAAGTATAAACGTGGAAATATGGATATGCCTCTTGAAAGTGACGGAATAAAAATTTTCCGCAATGCAGTTAATTACTTCAAGTAGGAGACTATATTGATCATGATTTGCATGAAAAAATAATTAATTAACTTTTGCGGTAACAATAATAATAATTATACTGGTAAACTATGAAACTTAAAGCTGCAGTCTACATATTCGCCCTGAGCATCTTCGCCTCCTGTGCATACTGGAACGTTAGCTCTTTGAACTCAAAATTAATCGCTGAAATTTCAAATGGTGAAGCGGCAGGGCAGATCCAGATAATAAAAGATGAGTACGCACTTAATGATCTCTCTTTCCGAATCGAGGTTTTCAGAAAAAATATTATTGTAGCGGACAATTCTCTTAAAAGGGTTCAGGTTCTCGATATGAACGGAAAACCTGAACTTATTATAGGCTCTCTTACGGGAATAGACAAAAGCAGCTACAGCACATCCCCTTTTAATTTCGGAGTAATAGGATCATTTACCCAGGATTACGACAATAACCTTTATATTCAGAACAGGCTTCAGATTAGAGGGAGAGGGTCTGACAGCACGAGTTTCTCTCCATCATATATACTTGTTTTTAATGATAAGGGTGAACTGCAGTACACTATGGGTAAGACTGGCACCCCGGATATACCATTCTTTTATATAGAAAAGCTCTTTGTTGATTCCAGTGACAGGTTATTTGTTATATCAAGGACTTTCAATACCTGGGAACTTTACAGATTTAACAAAAAGAAGAGGGAAAAATATATAGATTTTTCCAGACTTGAATTTAAAGAGAAGGATAACAATGAAACATATGAAGGGAAAATCGAAAATATTGAAATATTAAGAAATGGCGAAAAAATTCTTCTTTCAGTTGCATACTATCATGATATTCGATTCAAATACAGAAAGATATATGAATTCAGTCTAGAAAAAGATAAAATTACAAGAGAGATTTCAACTATTCCTGATCCTAAAAATGTTCTTTTCAAAGTTGTAGATGATAAAATTATGTATTTCTGGAATATAGATGGTAAAGATGTGAAGTTTATGCTTCAGAATACTGAAGGTAGTATCATAAACAACATAAAGCTCGATTTTGATAATAAAAATTATTTTTCAAAAATAATTTCAAATGAAAACGGCAGATTTTTTTCATATCATGTTGCCAGTGATTCCATACAGATTTATGAATGGGAATAGTGCTGTGAAAGTTGTAAGCGCCGGACAGATGAGAGATATCGACAGCGGCGCTATTGAGGATTATGCTATCCCGGCTTATATTCTTATGAACAATGCAGGAAGAAGTATTGCTGATTTTATTACAGAGAGATTCCCGGGATCACCTGTAGTAATATTCTGCGGTAAAGGGAACAACGGAGGTGACGGCTTTGCTGCTGCCTATTATCTCCACAACACCGGCTTTAATGTTAAAATTATTCTTTCAGGAAAAAAGGAAGAGGTTTCTGAAACTTCCAGACTCTTTCTGACTATATGCGAGAAGTCAGGTCTTAACATTAATGATTACAGCAGTGAAGCTGAACTATTGCAGAATAATGACAGCTCCTCTGTCATTATTGACGCACTCACAGGTACAGGTTTTTCCGGTTCAGCATCAGGCAATCTTCTAGAATATATTAATATAATCAACTCTTCGAAAGGGACAGTTATATCAGCAGATATCCCCTCAGGGCTCCCTTCAGACGGTACTGCACCATCAGGTGAAGTTGTTAAAGCCGCATATACCATAACCATGGGGCTCCCAAAAATATCTCTTGTAACCTATCCCGGGGCGTCCTATTGCGGAGAGATTATTACAGCAGATATAGGATTCCCGTCAGAACTTATAGAAAAATCTGATATTAAAATCTCTTTAACAGAAAACTCACTGGTGAAGGATCTCCCGTTCCCGGGATATTTTGACACATATAAGGGGTTAAGAGGGCATACACTTATTATCGGGGGATTTTCCGGAATGGAGGGTGCAGGAATTTTAACTTCATCAGCCCTCTTTGAAACCGGTGCCGGCCTTGTTACGCTTATGACAGACCTTGAAGGGAGAAGGGTAATTGCAGGTAAAGTCCCGGAACTGATGACTATTGCATTCCCGGAAATTCCTGAAAGAAGTAAAATTATTAATATCATTGATCCGGCAAAGTTTTCATCCCTGATAATTGGTCCCGGCATGGGGAGAACCGGATACTCTTCCATGATTTTTACAATAGCCATGGAGACTCTTGAAAAAACCGCTATAAATAAAGTTCTTATTGATGGTGACGGACTTTACCATTTGGCTGCATATCTGCGTCATAAAAAACTTCCGGATAATATTCAGTTTATAATAACACCTCACTTTATGGAGGCTTCAGTTATATCCGGGAAAACTGTGGATGAAATCCGTTCTTCAAGACTTGATTCATGCATTGAACTTGCAAAAAGTACAGGTGCAGTATGTCTTTTAAAAGGACCTGCGTCGATTATTTCTGATGGAGAGTTCTCAATTATTAATACTACAGGGAACAGCTCCCTGGCAACAGCAGGTTCAGGTGACGTGCTTTCCGGAATTATAGGTTCTTTCATGAGTATGGATCTTCCCCTTATCAACGCCGGTGCATCTGCAATGTATATACATGGCAGATGTGCAGAAATTTACTGCTCAAAGAAGAGAGGATCCACAATGAAAGCCGGGGATATTATCACATTTATCCGTAATTCCATTAACCTGTCCTTAACGGGAGAGATGTAGAAGTGGATAATTTTTCTCCCCCCTGTGATGAATGCGGCGGTAAATGCTGTGACTATGTAGCCATAGAAATGCCGCAGCCCAAAAATAAGGCAGATTATGATCATATGCGCTGGTATCTGGTACACGAGAATGTGCATGTTTTTATTGATCATGAGAAAAAATGGTATGTGCAGTTTATAACCTCCTGCAGCGAAAAAAATGAAATCGGCAGGTGCAATATCTATCCGGAAAGACCGAAAATCTGTTCTGGTCACGGTAACATCAAAGGTGAGTGCGAATATTATGCATCCCCGTACAGGGAATATTTTACCAGTACCTCCGATTTTGAAAACTATCTGAAAAAAAGAAATATTGTCTGGAAATACAAAAAGTAACCCCTCTGATTTAATTCAATTCCACCTGGAAATAAAAAAGCTCTGTCAAGAAAATAGGGCTTTTTACCGATTTTAATAGTATGAAGATATCACTATTGAATATAATATTCCCCCTTTTCACATTTATGCTGATTTTTGTTCCTTCCGGAGCAACCATAATAAATTCTCCTGATGATCCGATTCAGCATTCATATATTATAAACTTCCTTGAAATGGAAACAGATATTGTACCCTCTCCGGAAATTGAAGAAGATGCCATGGGGGAGATAATATATGATCCCTCCTTTTATGATTCCAGGGGGAGGATTATACATGAAAAAAAAGAATATATTAAAGAACTGAAAAAAGAAGACAGCAGATGGTATATTAAAAAATACAAGGTACGCAAGAATGAATCTCTATGGACAATCGCACGGAAATTTAACGTGAGCCATTCAATGCTTATCAGGGTTAACAATCTCTCTAACCCTGATATGATAAGAGAGGGTACATTAATCGACATCCCCTCAAGAGATGGTATTGTCTACAGAATAAATAAAGGGGACACCTTAAGCGGAATTGCCGTAAAATATAAAGTAAATATGAAATCCATTGCTGATCACAACGATATAAAAGAAGGGAAAATTATTGCAGGGAGAGAAATTTTTATCCCCGGCGCTGTAGAGAGAAAAACACCCATTCCCGCTGACAGAACTGATAGAAGAAAGAGTGAAATTGCAGATTCTTCCGCACCAAAAGAGACTGGCAGGGAAATTAATAAAACTGAAATAAAAGAAAAAAAAGTTGATGAAAAAATTGTACTTTCATGGCCTCTAAAAGGGCCGATTACATCAGGATTCGGCTATCGTGCCCACCCCCTTTCAGGTGAGAAAAGATTCCATAGCGGACTCGATATCGGCGCAGAAGAGGGGTCTCAGGTTAAAGCAGCGGGTGACGGGAAGGTCATATTTGAAGGCTGGAAAGACATTTACGGCAAAATGATTGTTGTAGCCCATAAAAATAATTACATTACAGTATATGCTCATAACAGCAAAAATCTTGTTAAGCTTGACGATATTATAAAAAGGGGGCAGCCCATAGCATTATCCGGCAAAACCGGCGCTGTGACAGGTGCTCATCTCCATTTTGAAATAAGAAAAGGGATTGTACCTCTCAATCCCATAAGGATATTAAAATAGTGAAAAAAATTATTATCTGTCTATTACTTCTTCAAATTGCCATAGCCAATGTTTACGGGAATATGCTCTATGAAAGAGATAATCTTAGAACAAGGGTATTTTTCACCCGTTCCGATGAGCTGGGGAGAGATGTTGTTATTAAAGGTAAAATTATTTCCATTTCAGCGAGTGAATCCCTTCCGGAAAATGATATTTCAGGGATTGCCAGGGAAAAGACCCGTGCCACAATCCGCCTCTTCAGCAATGAAGGTGTAAAAATCAACGATATCTTATACGTAATAGACAACAATAATCTTGTTGTTTCCAAACTTGAGGTTAAACAGTTTTTCAGCAACAGGACTTTCGGTAATATGCTTATGGGATATGGTAATCTTAAGCTTAGCATTGAAGGATACCGGGTTGTACAGATTTTGAGAGACCATAATGCACAGTGGGCATTTATACATAAATCAAATGGTGACAAACATTTCCGAAACGGCAGAAAGGGGGAGGCCATTTCTGAATATAGAAAAGCCCTGGAAATGGACTCGGAAAGCCCTGAAGCAAGGCTGGCCCTTGGTTTAGTATATTTTAGTGATAAAATTTATAATTTTGCATACAGTGAACTGAAAAAATCATATGATAATATTCAGAGATTATACGACAATGAGGACCGCTTTACTCTGCTCAGTACTCTTGCGGAACTGAGTTATATTGAGGCTTATACAAATTATAATACTTCTGCAATCAGAATCCGTTTTAGAAATGAAGGCATAAAGTACAGCAGGGAAGCATTAAAAGTAAATGATCTTTCAGCTGATCTGCACTTTCTTCTTGGAGAATTCTATTATAAAACTTTTGACAGAAGCGATGGTAACGATAAAGAGGCGCGTGACTCATATCTTAAAGCTGTTGCTGCAAATCCCGGGCATAGTATGGCAAATTTAAGACTGGCAATGCTCTATATAAAACACAGTAATCTTGAAAAAGGTGTCTTTTATGCAGGGAAAGCGGTGGAGGCAGATCCTGATAATGCTGAAGCCCTGGAACTTCTGCGTAGACACAAATAATGGTATCGTTATAATTTCAGGAGTGATGTCATCCCGCGTATACTTCGACGCGCTCAGTACAGGTGCGGGAATCTCATATCCTTGATTCTTTCAGGAGATTCCGGCTCTACATTATCACTTCGGCCGGAATGACAAGCTTAAAACTAAAAATTCTGCTGCTTCCCCAATAATTGGTCTCTAATTAAGTTTACTTTCTTGACATTTCCTGCAGGCCCTTCTAATTTACTGCAGGTACACATTTATGATAATTACAATAATGATCCTGACACTATCCTTTTCTTTCTGTTTCCAGATTCTGGTTATTATACTGTATCTGCTTAATAAAAGCATCCGATATTACAGAATGTTCCTTGGAACATTTCTGAGTAATACAATACTTATGATAATTATAGGGATTGTCGCAATTCGTGATCCGGATGCTGTGAAAAAAATTGATATAAGCCTCCTGCTCTGGGCAATATCAGGCTTTATAAATATAATACTGGTAAGTGTAAAAATTTCGATTATCCGTAAAGTATATATCAGATCAAAAGATCCACAATATTATGATCTGAATTTCTTCGGTAAAAAAGTATATAGACCTGATATTTTACAAAAAAGTGAACTTGCAGCTATGTTCCTCACCATGCCCCTGTTCCTCATCATGGGATCATACTTTGTGGCCAGACTTATAAATCTGATTCTTTACGGGTCACTTTAAACTTTTACAAGCCTTGTAATGATCTCTATATGATGAGTGCCGGGGAACATGTCGATCATTGTGAGCCTGTCAAGCTTATAGCCCCTGCAGATGAAATCACGAATATCTCTTGAATAGGTGGATGGATTACAGGATACATAAATTATTTTTTCAGGACTCATAGCGTTTATGGTCTGCCTCGTCTTCTTTGTCAAACCCATGCGCGGCGGGTCAACTATTACAGATTCTGCTTTAACCTTATGAGGGTGTATTTCAGAAGAGGAGAGGGTGTAAAATTTTACATTTTCAATACTGTTAAGAACTCCGTTTTTTACTGCATGTTCAATCCCTTTTCTATCAACATCAAATCCGTAACCCATAGCAGCATCAGGGGCTAAGTATAGTGTAAAAAAACCACAGCCGCAGCCGATATCGATAAAAGTATCTTTGGAAGTAAGATCTGAATACTCCCTGACAATATCAAGCATTCTACTGCGCAAATACCTGTTAGCCTGGAAGAAGCCGTTAAGCTCCCTTTTGTAATGAATACCGCATTCATACTCATCAATCTCACCAGGGGCATCACTTTTATCATATAAGAAGTTACCAGATCGGTCTATTGCAATGCGTGTCTCCCGGCTGATCTTTTTATGATCAAGATTTTTAATACTTTTGTTAAGCTGAGGCGACAGTATGCCGCAGCCGATTCCGGGAAAAGGTACAACATCATTTGTTCTTTTTTTATATAAGCCGAATCCTTCACCTTCACTTTTTATCAGGGAATGACTTCTATAACCGGATCTTTCCGCTTTTTCAACATTAACCTCCGGGATATCCTTTTCCTCTAAACCGCCGGGTCTATGAAGCAGCTCCTTTAAAATATTAACTTTATATTCGATTTCTCTGTCATATTCGATATTCAGGTATGAACATCCTCCGCATATTCCAAAAATAGGGCAGGAGGGTTCTATTCTGAACTCAGAGGGTTTAACAATCTCCCTGATTTTTGCGTAGGAAAAACTTTTACGGTCTTTAAAGCTTTCTATAATCAGTGTGTCACCCGGTACCGAGTAATCGACAAAGTAGACTTTCCCTTCTACTCTCCCTATTCCGCTGCCGCCAAAGGTTGTATCAGTAATCGATATTTTCATTTTTTTATTGCTTATTCCTGAAAAATATTTTTATATGACTTTATTGTTTAATAAATATAAAAGAGTTAAGTCCTTAACTTTTATTTGGAAACAGCATTATTGCACTAAAAGATATCTTCAAGAAGTAATACTGTAAATATTTTAACAATCTATATCATTCTTTATCTAATCAGGTATCCATAATAATAGCAATAAAATTTTAAGAGTAAAATAGAAATATTATAAGTACGCTAAATAAATTAAGAATTCATATCAGGAATAAGTGAAATACATGTTGAAAAGATTAATAAAAACAATATTCTTAATATCACTCATTATTTTTGCATTCTCATGCAAAAAATCGAAACTTTTCGAAACAGAGCCTAACAATACATTCAGCCAGGCAAACAGGGTTGAGCTTAACAGTGAAATATACGGATATCTTGATAGCGAAACAGACATTGACAATTTCATTTTTGAAAGCCTTGAAAATCAGGTTGTTCGAATTGAACTTTCCGGTGTTAAAGGCGTTAACCATGCAATGCAGATATGGAGAGTGGAAAATTCAAGAGTCACTCCTCTGAAAATTATTGACGACAACAGAAAATCATCCCCTGAGGAATTTGCAAATCTCCATACCCCTCCAGGGATTTATATAATAACTGTAATGCACGGCAACAGGGATGAAAAAAAGGGTAATACTGAAAACCCCTATATGCTCCGGTTAACTTCACGACAGTATATAAGTGAAGAGGAGGAGCCTAATGACAGCTCTGCTAATGCCAATCATATATCCGATACTGTTCAGATAACCGGTTATTTTTCTCCGGGGCAGAACCTGGTGAATGAGCAGGGTGAATACAGGGAAGAGGACTGGTTCAAATTCATAATTGATGAAACCGAAAATCTTCCGCTTCTTGCAGATATTCAATTAAAGGGTGTTTCCGGTGTTGACCCGGTTCTCCAGGTTCTTGATTCAGGGCTGAATCTCATAGCCTCATCTGACAATTCAGGCCCCGGAGGGGATGAGTCTATACAGAATATCGGGATAAAAGATCCCGGCACATTTTATATCCTCCTTTATTCAAAAAATTATCAGTACAATAACAATGAAGCCTATTTTCTGAATTTCAGATTAAAGCAGCATGAACCTGGAACAGAAATTGAGAATAATGATACAATAGAGAGAGCGAATACCATATCGGGAAATGAAATAAGGGGGCGCATAAGTTCTGCAGATGATGTGGACTATTTCCTTTTTAAGCCGGATAGTAAAAATAATCTCTTTAGAGTTGAACTGACAACGCCGGCTGCAATGGATACTGTTATTGAAGTTTATGATAACAGAATGAGTAAAATAATGGAAGTTGATAATTCCGGACCTGGAGGGAATGAAATAATACCAAACCTCTTTATTAATGAAGGAGTATATTTTAAAGTATCTTCAAAGTCAGGATTTGACAGCAATGCTGAATATGTACTGAGAATAGCTCCAATGCACATAGAAGGCCCTGTTGAAAAAGAACCGAATAACAATTTGAGGGATGCTAACATAATCAATAAAAGTATATCCGGTTTTATTTCTTATAAGGATGATATCGATTATTTCCTGATAAAATCTGATTCAAGGAAAAAACTGAGTCTGACAATCAGAGGCGTAAAGGATGGAATAGTAAAAGTATCCACTACAGACCCGCTTGGATATATTATCAGGACAGTTGAAGTTAAAGGTGACCAGACAATTTCCATGGTCGAAATGTTTGATAAAAAAGGGTATATTATTGTTGAACCAGTTAAAGCAGCATATAATGATCCATATCATATCACTATTGAGGAAGCCCGATGAAAACATGCATTCTATTCTTTACAGCTCTGCTTTCACTGATGCTGATCCAATGTTCATCAGTTGACAGGGGATCCCTCATCCCCGAAAGAGAGAGTTCAGATATTAATTTTATACTTACCGCCTATGATACCGATATAGATGATCCGTCAAAAGACAGACGCAGTTACTACAGAGTATATATAAATAAAATAGACTCCGGCAGAACAACCACAGGACTGGAATCGCAGGCGAAATTTTTTGAAACTCAACTCCCTCCCAACAGACACCTTGTAAAACTCGAGAAATGGGTTCTTGACGAGGAACTTGGGAGATATGTTAAGTTGAATAACATTGAACAGCCCAAACCGGACTTTATATATGTAACAGCAGATAAAACAGGTATTATAAAAGTTACAATGAAATCTACGAAATTCGGTAATGCGGCATTCAGTAAAGTCGTGGAGTAGAGGTGAGGGATCCGGTTTTATACCCGGATCCCCATATATACTTAATCCTGAGCTATACTCTTTTCCTGAGCTTTATAATATTCTTTAACAACACGGAATGGAACAACATAATCCTGTCTTGCGTTCCAGAGGAGATAACCCCGTATACCGGCGTCATGTACCGCTCTTATCTGTTCATTGATATATTTATCATAAGGCATACCGTAAAGCTTCATCTGAAATGCCTGAATCCATGTAACTATTTCCGCATTCTTAGCTCTCTCTTTTGCCCTCTTTGAAGTAATATAAACAGTATGATAGGGGTCAGTCTGAAGATTTTTACTCCATGTGTAGTGTGAAGGATATGCCATGGGACAGATGAAATCTACAACTTTGTCCATGCTCTCCATCTGCTGTCCTATTATATCATTTTTGTTCAATGGTATCCGCCCAAAAACATCTGCTGCTATTTTTACATTATAAGGTTCAAGCTGTTTACGGGCCCTTATGAGAAAATCTTCAATAAATTTATATCTCTGGGCATTAGTAAGATGCCTGTTTTTGTTTGAATCATCAAAACGGATATAGTCGAACTGGATTTCTTTAAATCCGCTTTTACTTGCACTTTCAGCAATATCAAGTTTACCCCGGAGATAATCTTCAGAAACAGGCCAGTTTTTGAGCCCATCAGGGAATATTACGACGCGGGCTATGGGATGTATGCCATTGTCTATGCAGTACTGAACATTCTCAATTGGAACAATACTTTTTCTATAGTTTGATCCCTGTACATCCATTACAAAGGCATTAATATTGGAATCCTTAGCAAGCTCGACAAATTCTTTTAACTTGTCCAGATTTCTTGATGATACAATATTCAGATAAATTCCGCGGTAAAATTCGGGAAACTTATACTCACCCTTAACAATAAGCGGCGATTCACTTTTGCCAGGCTCTGTCTCCATATTTTGAGCACTAATATATCTATAACTGAAATTTGCGGCAACTACAAGCACAACTAGTGCGGAAAACAGTACAACAGTTTTTTTCATGTTTACCTCAGTATTTGATTGTTATATCTTATTAAGACTTATCGACAGATATTAGAGACTCATTGTCAACTTTATCTTTTGATAAAATAAAAATTTTGATCTTTATGTTAACATTTTCACTTCATAAAACTCTTATAGATAGTGAAGTAATAAATGTTAATTCCTAAGAATATATTTTAGCGTAAAACCAGACAATTTTATATCTTCGTCCCCTTTGGCGGCGGTGATGGTAGAGCATTTTTTAACAATAATAAATTCAGGAATAAATACTGAAAAATAATAAAAATATATTCCAATAAATTAGCAAACACACAAACAATAGATTAAATTATCATTATTCATCTGTTTAAACTCAAAGTTTATCATTAGTTATTTTATAGAGTAATTCATGTTTTTAAAAGGAAAAATGATATACAGATTTCTGTATAATTTTTTAATTACTTAAAATCAAATTTCTGCACCTGGAAGAACGTCCTTGATTGCAAAAAAATCAATTGAATACATCAGAAGCCATGTAAGAATTGAAGAGATAGTTATAAAATATGTCCCTTCTTTAAAAAAACGCGGCAAAAACTTCATAGGCCTATGCCCTTTTCACAGGGAGAAAACACCCTCATTTTCTGTGTCTCCGGAAAAACAGATATTTCATTGTTTCGGCTGTAATACCGGAGGAAATGTTATAACCTTTATTTCAAAAATTGAGAACCTTACATTTGCTGAAAGTGTAAAACATATTGCACGAATTTCCGGAATCGAGGTTGAATATGAAGGTGAAGAAAGGGATAACTCTTCAATAGATCAGATACGCAGAATAAACAGATATGCAATGAAATTTTACCATAATTATCTTAAATCCAATGCAGGGGAGAAGGGGATGTCCTATCTTCTTTCCAGGGGGATTGATAATGCATCAATCGAAGCTTTTAAAATCGGTATGGCCCCGGATAACTGGGAAATGCTTTCAAATAGTCTGAGAAAAAATAAAGCTGATATGTCTATCTGCGAAAAAATCGGCTTATGCGGCAAATCGACAAAAGGGGTGGGTGAGCGTTATTATGATAAGTTTAAAAATCGTGTAATGTTCCCGATTTTTGACAGGAATGAACATGTTGCAGGATTCGGTGCACGCTCAATTGATGATAAGCAGCAGCCAAAATACTTAAACTCACCTGAATCAGAGATATACCAGAAAAAAAATATTTTATACGGACTCAATTTCGCACAGAATGAAATCAGGGATATGGACAGGGCAATAATTGTCGAGGGATACCTTGATGTAATCGGCTGCCATCAGCATGGCCTTAAAAACGTGGTTGCACCTCTTGGAACTGCTTTGACAGAGCAGCAGGTGAAACAGCTATCCCATATGTGTAATGAAATAATTATGCTCTTTGACTCAGATTCAGCCGGGATCAATGCCGCACTTAGATCAATCACCACGTCTGAAGTATTTAATACATCAATAAAAGTTGCCCTCCTTCCTGAAGGTGACCCCTTTGACTATATTAAAGCTCATGGGCTTATGGGGATGATGATAGTAATCGACAGGGCGATGAATCCTATCGATTTTCAGTTTCAGAATATAGTTAAAAAAAATATCGGAAAGGATAAATTTTTATATGTTAAAGATTTTTTTGAAATTATAGAAAAAATGACTAATAAAACTCACAGCGATTACTGTTTTAAAAAAAGCAGCGAACTTCTGCAGATGAATGAAGAATCTCTGAGAATCGATTTTAAAAAATATCTTAAAGAACAATCAGGGAGAACCTATAACAGAGAAGCTGTACCTGAAATAAAAAAAGAAATTATCACCTACGAAACCAGGGTATTCAGAGATCTCATTGATCTTATTATAAATAACCCTGAAATTACAGGAGATGTACTTATAGATTTTACCCCGGAGGATATTAAAGATCCGGTTTCCAAAAATATTTTTGAAAGAATCTGGGAAATATACAAAGATGAAAATGAATTAAAAGTAGATAAAATATTTGACTTTTTTGATAAAGGTATAGAAATGGACTTTTTGAATAAAGCTATTCAAAAAAAAACAACTATTCAAGACCCTAAAGCCGCTTACACTGAAATCTATGTTAACTTAAAATTACAGGATATTGACAAAAAAATATCAAACTATGCTGATATGATAAAAAAATCGGGCAGTGACAAACTTGAATATCTTGCCGAAATAGAGATTCTCAGAAGAGAGAAGGAAAAATTAAACAATTATATTTATAATAGAGGTTCAATGATAAAGAACTGATGTATAATCTTCTTTTTTTAGACGATAAAATATTATGTTTAAAATTTATATTACAGGATAATAACAGAATATGAGCAAAAGTGATCTGGTACTGGAAAATATAGCTGAAGTAAAAAAACTCATTGAGCTTGGTAAAGCTAATAATGAGATAACATATGATGAAATAAACGATATACTCCCGGATAAACTACTTAATTCAGAAAAAATTGATGATATCTTTATTCTGCTTAACCAGATGGGGATAGAGGTTGTTGAAGAGTCCACAAGAAAAGCTGCGCCCGAAATTGCTGTAAAGAAAAAAGCAAGCGCTACCAGAAAATCAGCATCATCCACTGAGGATACATCTCATGTTGATGACCCTATACGTCTATATCTAAAAGAGATAGGGAAGGTATCTCTACTCTCCGGTGAACAGGAAGTTGATCTTGCAAAGAGGATTGAAGATGGTGAAATCCTTATTGAAAAAGCTGTAATTACTTCAACTCTTCTGGTGAATGAACTGATAAAAAATCACACTAAAGTTGTAAGCGGGAAAATAAAGCTAACAGACATTCTCAAAATCAACAGACTCTATTACTTCTCATCAATAGATCTTACAGAGCTTGACAGAAAATACTCTGAAAAAATGAAGGTCATAATAGAAGAGGATTCTAAAATAATTAAGCTGCAGAATAAACTCAAAAGGTATGATGAGAACTCTACTGAATTTACTAAAATTACCGAAGACATTAAAAAATCTCAGGCTAAAATAGCCCGGTCGGTTGAGGAGCTTGAGATTAGTGAAGATGAGATCACAAAGATCTCCGGCAAAATTCAGTCAATGGTCAAAAGAATTGATGAAACCAATAAATTCTTCTCTGAGATAGAAGAAACATATAATAAAGACATTAAAGAACTTAAACACTATGCACGCAAAGTTGAAAAGGATGAGGATATTGACCAGATAATTGAAGATCTGCACCTTCGGACTAAAGATGAGCTTCTCGACATTGTTAAAGATGTACGCAACAATGAAAGGAAAATAAGGCGAATTGAGCAGGAAGCCGGCGCGGAAGCTGATGAAATTATGAACTGGGGGAAACAGATAGGACAGGGGCAGCGGAAAATCCAGAGAGCTAAAAAAGAACTGATTAACGCTAACCTGAGGCTGGTTGTTTCAATTGCAAAAAAATATGCCAACAGGGGGATGCATTTTTTCGACCTGATTCAGGAAGGGAATATTGGACTTATTAAAGCTGTTGATAAATTCGAATATAGAAAAGGGTATAAATTTTCTACTTACGCAACATGGTGGATACGTCAGGCTATAACAAGGGCGATTTCTGACCAGGCGCGTACGATCCGTGTTCCGGTTCATATGATTGAACAGATAAACAAGGTAATGCGTGAAACACGACTGTTCCAGCAGGAATTCGGCAGAGAGCCGAATCCAGAAGAACTTGCAGACAGGCTTGGATGGCCGGTGGCAAAGGTTAAGGCTGTAAAAAATGTAGCAAGGGAACCTATTTCTCTTGAAACACCTGTTGGTGAAGAAGAGGATTCGCTCCTTGGTGATTTCATTGAGGATAAAGATGTAGATTCACCGGCAAACACAGCCGCACACAGGCTGTTAAACGAACAGATTAATACTGTATTAAACACACTCCCTGCCAGAGAGCAGAAAGTAATCCGCATGCGATTCGGTCTGGATGACGGCTATTCTCATACCCTGGAAGAGGTTGGTTACGTATTCAAAGTTACCCGTGAAAGAATAAGACAAATTGAAGCAAAGGCTTTGAGAAGATTAAGGCACCCCACCAGGGCCAGAAAACTCAAAGATTATCTTGATTATATGTAGCAAAATACCGGGTATAATAAGAATATTATTTACCCGGTTTTACTATTAAACAGTACCATTAAAAGATAATCAGTAATTATTCCTAAAGATGTATTTTAGTGCAATATTGCTGTTTTCAATTGCACCGCCGCCTTCGGCGGCTGTGCAATTAGAGCATTTTTCTTAAAATAAAAGTTAAGGAATTAACACTGAAAGATAATTGTAATTTCCTGAGAGATGATACAAGATAATGCCAGAAAAATCTAAAATTAATTGCATAACAATGATCGGATCCGGTTCCTGGGGAACTGCAGTTGCTATCGTAATTGCAGAAAACAGACCTGAAATTACAGTGAAAATCTGGTCATATGAAAAATCGACTGCTCAATCGATCAATCAGCAGAATATTAATAATGATTTTCTACCAGGGGTTAAGTTACCTTTAAACATAGTTGCCACAACTAATCTTAAGGAAGCGCTTGTTGACACTCAGGGGATACTAATTGCAACACCTTCAAAAGCTATCCCGGATACAATGAGTAAAATCGGGAAAATAATTAAAAATGAAATCCCCTTATCCTATCTTACAAAAGGATTTTGTAAAATTGATGGTAAGGTAATGACAATTTCCCAGGCGATTGAACACTTTGCACCTGAATACAAGGATAAGGTTGTGGGTATTTACGGGCCAAGCCATGCTGAAGAGGTTGTAAAGAGATTCCATACCTGCCTTAATGTTGCCGGTAAAACAGCAAGACATAGAGAGTTTTTCTGCAATCTTTTAAACTGCGATTTCCTTCAGTGCAGGGAAACAGACGATGTGCTTGGTCTGGATCTGGGTGGAACTCTCAAAAATCCTGCGGCAATTGCAGCTGGTATAATAAGCGTACTCCCTAATTGCGGCGATAATCTTGCAGGTGCTTTAATCACTGAGTCATTAAAGGAGATGATTGCTCTTGGCGAGGCTATTGGCGCCAGAGTTGAAACAATAATAGATATTTCGGGAACAGGAGATCTTGTTGCTACTGCTTTGAGCAGCCATAGCAGAAACAGACGTTTCGGGAAAGAGATTGCCAGACAGATTATTGATACAGGTTCAAGCCTCTCTTTTTATGACAGAATTTATTTGCGATTCAGACCGGAACATGTACTTGAGAAAATGAGCAGAAACCTCAACTATCTTGCTGAAGGGGCCTATGCAATTGAACCACTCATGGAACTTGCAGAACTTCACTCTGTTCCTATTCCGGTTTACAGATCTCTATACGAAGTGCTTCTAAATAAAAAAGATCCTTCTCTTCTGATTGAAACAATTAAAAATCCGCAGAAATATAATGAAATATATCATGATACAAAACTCCACGTGAAAGAGAGGAGAAAGGGACTTGAAAGCGTTAGAGGTAAGGCTTTTAGAAAAATAATCATTCAGAATATAATCGACAAGATTGACCCTAAGAGCCCAAGGCAGAAATACGAACTTACTTATATAATTGAAAACCTGAAGGGATTTATATTACCCGATTCCCTTAAAGAAAATCAATTTTTTCATGATGAATATAAACTTATAAATGATTTAAACAGTTCAAATTTTGAAAAAGTCTTAAGAAAGCTGATTACTGTATATCTGAATGAAATTATCGATCATTACAACACCTATGTTAAAAAGGTATTTCTTAAGCTTCTTTCTCTTAAATATTACGCGAAAAAATTTAAAGGTTTTAAAAATTCCATTACAACAACCGGGAATATTAAGGATATTTATAGAATAAAAAACAGCGTTAATATTATATATGTTGCACGTTACAAAAATATTATCGACAGCTTCCACTATATTTACGCCATTTATAAAAATAACCTCCCTGTTCCAAGATACTTTATTGATAGTGAAGCTGTTAAAGGGAAACTTGCAAGATTTTTTGTAAGAAACAGCGGCGGTTTCATTATAGAACGGAGTAAGCTTAAAAATATAGTTTATAAGCAATGTATTATTCAGTATCTTTCGACTCTTATTCAAAACGGTGTGCCTGTTTTATACTTTCCTGAGCTTGAACCTGAAAAAAATTCAAGGATCAGCGAATTGAGCGAAAACTTTTTCCAGCTACTCAATGAAGTTCTGTACCAGGAATCTATAGAGATTGTTCTTGTACCCTCAGAGATACTCTACAAGGATAGAATTAAGGAGTCGGAAGTTAAGGGGATTTTCACTGAAAAGATGCATCTTAATTTTTCCATGCCTCTCTACCTCTCAGATTTTACAAAACAGTCTCAGGCTCTAACATCAATTCCTGAACTTATCGAGAGTATATGGATAAAAGATGAGATTATTCTTCCTCATCACATTATTTGCGCCATACTTGCAGAGAAAGATTTTTCAATAAGCATGGGAAAACTGAAAAAATATATTGATCAGTACATGGAAAATAACTATATGCCATTGAACAAAAGCAGCAGGCAAATAGCTTCTGAAGGGACAAAATATCTTTTAAAGAACAAAATTATTAATAAATATGATGATAATTATAAAGGTATAGAAATAGAGGAAATAAAATTTTATGCTGACATAATAAATAAAAAGAGAGAGAAGCAGGGACTGGGTAAAAAATAACTTTCTTCTGTCAAAGGAGCCTTTTATTATCAAACTTGATGATCTTCCCCAAAATAGAATAAGCGGTCCTTTCATCACCCAGTTCTAACGTTGAACAGGTATAGGGCAATACAATTCCCCGCAAATTGAAATCTATCTTTCTTTCACGGCATTTCTGAAAATATTTTTCATTGTCAATACTTTCATCAGCGATAACAAGAAACATAGATAGTGATATCCTGAATACACCCGATCTTTCCCCGAAAATCGATGAGAGCATTGCTTCTATATCAGATGAGATTTCAAGTATCCGGGAAAATCCGGTATTTTGAAAGAAATTATTAATCTGTTTAAAGATAAAAAGGTATGCTGAACCTGGTGCCCCCGGTGCACATTTAGAAATAAAACTGTTTATCTCAACTGAAATATTTTCAAAATAATCGCAATAAACAGGTGACGGTTTATATTGAGCAAGCTTAACTAAATCCATTATTATATCACAAAGAATATGGAAACTTGTAGGTCTGAAAAATGATGATTCTGTAAATGCAATCACAGTGCAGCTAAAATCACCGGTATCCATGGACTCACTAAAAACATGATAATTACGGCCCTCTATCTGAAGTTTATCAATTCCATTATAAAATTCACTGTCTTCGTTTATCAGATCAGTAAATGAGTTGATCAGAGTTTCATCTCCGGCACTGTCAATAACCCTATATCCGTTTTGAGTATTAAAGATAAGTAATGATAAATCGGAAAAATTATTAATGTTAAAAATTGCAAGAAGACTTTTAACCAGACCGGAATCTTCTCTGCCGGATTGAATCGTATGAAATCGGGCTGCACGTGATTTATACTCATTAAGAGTGGAAAGAGCTTCCGAGACTGATATATCATTATTTTTCAGAAGATCACGTGACTCGGCAATACTCTCCAGAAGATTTCTTTTATCCGGGTCCATTATAAACTCCGCCTATGTTTTAAATCTTAAAATCTGAATCTTATGATGATTATTAAAATATAACATACTGCGGCAATTTTGTAAAGGATTTTACATCTTTAGATTTTGTCATTCCGGCCGAAGTGATAACGTAGTGCCGGAATCTCCTGGAAAACAGGAGTTATGAGATTCCCGCCTGCGCGGGAATGACAACACCTACAAAATTCTACCTCCACTTCATACTGCTGGACCGTGTGTACAAAGCGATTAAAATCAAAACCTTGTTATTATATCAAGGGCATGCTTATACAATCGGAAGGTTCCCGTGAAAAGAACAAGATCATCTTCTCCGGCTGAAGCAATAAATTTGTGAATAGTATCAATCTCTGATGTTACCTGCCGGAACTCACCATCAGAGGGGATATATAATCTTTCATCCTTAAAAATAAAATATAAAATTGAATCTTTTTTCTGATATAAGATATTCTTAACATCGTCATTAATTTTATCCCCCATGATTGAAAGTATAACTTTCAATGTTCTGTTTCCGTAATGCCTGTCAATGCAGTCAAAAAGATTTAAAAGAGCAGAGTAATTATGAGCTGCATCAAAAAGTATCAGCGGATTATTTTTAAGTACCTGGAATCGTCCCGGAAGAGAAATAGTGCTGAATGCATTGAACAGTGAAGATGAAGTTATTCCGGTATACCCCCTGTGGCGAAGAAGCATAAGCGCTGTCAATGCAGCTGCAGCATTCTTAACCTGATGTTCAGGCCGTAGCGGTATAACAAGACCTTCCAGTTTTTCAGGGATTTGATAGAATGTATAATTAAACTTATAACCATTCTCATAATCAGTAATATTCTCAATATCAAAATCTCTCTCTATTATATATGACGGCGAATTATTTATTTCCGCAGCTGACTCAATAATCCCGGCAGATCCCTTATCCGTGCATAGTGAAACTAGAGGTACACCCGGTTTAATTATTCCCGCCTTCTCTGATGCTATAAGTTCAATAGTGCTGCCAAGTACAGATGCATGATCAATAGAGATTCCGGTAATTACTGAAACTTCAGGTATAAGAATATTTGTTGAATCAAGCTTACCCCCAAGACCGGTTTCCACTACAGCAATATCAACCGGGGAATCTGCAAAAAATAGAAAAGCAATAGCAGTGAGTATATCGAAATATGTTGGCCGAAGTTTTTCATCATCTGTAATAATCTTATCAATTTTTACTGCGTATTTGTATATCTCTTCATCAGATATTTCTTCACCCGATATACTTATCCGTTCATTCATCCGCAGAAGGTGAGGGGAGGTGTAAAGTCCGGTTTTATATCCGCAGGCACTTAGCGAGGAGGCAATTAAAGATGATGTAGTACCCTTGCCGTTTGTTCCTGCAACATGGATACTTTTAAAAGAATAATGGGGATTCCCAAGACGGCTAATCAGGATTCCAATCCCTTCAAGGCCGTAACCTGAGTAATCTCCCCGAAGTTCATTATTTATATATTTTGATAAAATTTTATTATACATTTATATTATTCCAGCTGCATATTATTATATATTTCTTGACTCACAATTTCCGGTAATCTTAAGTTAAACAATAAAAGTATTATATTTTAATTCAAGGTTAATTCCTTAACTTTTAATTGGAATATAATGCTCTAATATCCCCGCCGCCGAAGGCGGCGGGGATATTGAAAACAGCATAATTGCGCTAAAAGATCTCTTTAGAAATAATTACTGATTTTAATTATCGATTATATGATTATATCAAATATTATTTTCACGCGGATATTTCTAACATATGAGAAATATCCGCGTGAAAATTTGCAACACTAAATTAATAACAGGTGAGTGTGAAACTGTAATGGGTAAAATTGGTGTAATAATAAATCCAAACGCAAAAAAATTCAGAACAAGGAAATCCTCGCTTAAAAACTATACTTCAATTAATTCTGATCTGCTAACCATAAGAGTTACTGAAAGTGCTGATAATATTTCTGAAATTATACATGAATTTAAAAAAGATAAGTGCAGCTATATAGGTGTTGCCGGCGGAGACGGCACACTGCATCTGGCAGTTACAGAGATGATAAAAATTTACGGTCCCGGTAAGGTTCCCCCGCTTCTTATACTCAGGGAGGGGACAATGGATAATGTGGCAAGAACAATTAACCTTAATGGTAAAGGGCCTGACCTGATAAGGAGACTTTTATGGGCAATAGAAAATAAAAAAAAGATTGAAATACACCGGAGAAATACAATTAAAATTGATAACAGGTACTGCTTTTTATTCGGTACAGGAATTGTTGCAAATTTTTTAAACGAAGTATATAATGGGAAAGAGAAGGGCCTTATCCGGAATATTCAGGTAGCCCTTGCTGCATTTGCTGAAGGAATAAGGAATGAACAGAATGGCAGAATTTTTACCTGGATGGACGGAAAAATTTATGCTGATAATAAAGAAATTAAAATAAACCCTGTTAATGGAATACTGGCAGGAACAGTAGAACATATAGGGATGGGCTTTTCCCCCCTTATTAATGCAGTTTCGGATAATAAAAATTTTCAGCTTCTCATTACTGCCATGGCTCCATTAAAATTGCTGAAGAATCTGAACAGAATCCGGACCGGACAGACAATTGAAGATGAAGGATATGTAAATACTTCATGTAGAAAACTTAAACTTGCCTACAATTCCGGTTTTGACTACACAATGGATGGCGATATGTACAGGGCAGAAAAAGAACTGCTGGTAGAAACAGGTCCGGCGGTTAAGCTCATCAAGGTCTGATTACCGGTGATAATGTATATAACCGCCCATCATAAAAGAAAGAGTATAATTAGAAGCAGAATATAGTTTGCTTCAATCACAAATTCATACTTTAATGAAATGAAGTAATCTGTTTTCAGTATTTTGTACATTATAGCAAGATAATACCCGTGACATAGCAGTAAGGGAAGGAATTTGATATTCCCGTAATAAATTGAAACCACTGCAAATATTGTTGAAGCAGCCAAAGTTACGCCGCATGCCAGTAAAAATGTTTTTCTGGTCCCAAGCCATGTGGGGAGAGTATTCCGCCCGAGAATAAGGTCACCCTGAAAAGCTACAAGATCAACAACTGTATTTCTGAGAAATATAAGAGAGTAAAAGAAAACCATAACTGAAATATATACAGCTGAGTCAACCCCTCTTCCGAAATATGGAACAAAAGGGACAATGACCAGCCAGCCGAACCCTGTAACAATCTTTGTGTTATATAGCTTATTAATTATTTCAAGACTGCTTCTCTTAACTGCAGACTTGACAAGAGGAGTTGAGTATAATATTCCGAAAAAATAGGGTACAAGCATAAGATACATTAGAAGCGGTGATATGGTATAACTGAGGAAGAGTGATATAAAAAAAGCGGCTATTGACAGCGCTAATAAAATTGAACCGAATCTTTCATAAATACCATATTTATATGAATTGCTCTGTACAAGAAAATGCCTGTCAAAATAGTTATTCACAGAATACATCAAAAAAATATAAAGTGAAGCGATTAATCCCGAAGTATAATCTGCAGAAAGAGCAGCATACTTTTGTGAAATTAAAACCATTACAAAAGCAGCAAGTGATGAAATGACATTACTCCTCATGAGAAATTCAAGATAGAGCTTTATAGTTTTAATAACAATATTACTTTTAGCATATTTGATAGAGTATAATTTTTCCAGTACATTATTAATTATCCAGCCCGGGGTGGAAGCTCCGGCTGTTACAAGAACATAATCTGATTCATTAAAATTATCTTTGTTGAGCTCAGCATCAGTTTCTATGTGGAAAGTTTTTATCCCGTTGTCTGATCCGATCTTGGCAAGACGTGAAGTATTAGCTGAATTTTTACCACCCACTACAACAAGAGTGTCAATCCCTCTCTTTACTGCATCATTCACATCATCCTGCCGCAATCTGGTTGAATCACATATTGTATCTATTACATTTACATTTTTATAAGATTCATTTATTATCTTTACAAGTTCATCAAACTGTGCTCTTTCATGGGTTGTTTGTGAAACCACTATATACTCATCAGCCTCAGGGATGGAACTGATATCATTTTTATCTGATACTATATGAACTCCCGAGTCGGCATAGCTTTTTAATCCGATCACCTCAGCATGATCCCTGTCCCCGATTATAATAGTAAAATATCCCATTCCTGAATACTTTTTTATTATTGCCTGAACCCTCCCGACACGGGAACAGGTAAGGTTAATTGTCCTGGATGCATCTTTTCGGATCTGCCTGCTTTCTGAAACAGGGATGCCATGTGTTCTGATGGCCACCTGTCTCCCCTTTATTTCCTTAAGAGAATTAATTGTGATAAGTCCCCTTTTTTTAAGTACTTCAACAGACTGGGGATTGTGAATGAGGGGGCCATAAACAAGAATGTTTTCTTCAGATGAATTCAACTCATCCACAATTTTAAGTATTGCATTTCGAACACCCATACAGAAACCGGAATGTTTAGCCATTTCAATTTTCATAGACTATTCTCCGGGAGATAAACGCACATCAGGCTTCCTCAGGGTCCCGCTCAAAAATAATGTAAGGGAGTTATTTTTTACAAGAGGGATCACAAGGTCTCTGTAGTTATTAAGCACTGCTGAGTCGGGATCGATGTTTATAGTAAGATTAATCGCTGAGGAGGGAAGAAAGGGCGCGATCCTTATGCTCCCGGTTACAGATCCTGATAGATCATCACCAGTTAAATCAAATCTCTTAATATTTACTGCATCATTAATAAACTCAAGATGGCAGTTAATTGCGCCTATATTAATGGTTTCTACTTTTAATGTCATTGGACCCAGGGGACCCTGAAATGTAAGTTCATTGAAATTAACTGCTCCGCTGCTTACAAGAATTTTAATAATACCGCTCAGTGGAAGGGGTGAAGCGGGATTTAAAATAACATCAGCATTGCCGTTAAGATTAATATTAGAATTAAAGCTGGCTGATGAATATTTGAGTCCGTTTAATTCAAAATCGGATAGAATATTTTTTTTATATAGAAGACGATATGGATTCTTATTAAGAGCGATAACTCCATTCTGGAGATGAACCTCATCGTTATTATTTAGAACTATAAAGGTTCTACCTATACTCGATTCACCGAAAATAGTGAACTTTATATCCTGCACAGAGATTGTTCGAAGACCCTTACCTTCATACTGATGAAGCTGCTTGCTTATTATTTTATCAAAAGGGAATGTGATGATAATAAAAATAATTGTGAGTATAATAGATAAAATAAAGTATTTCCCTGCATGAGGGAGATTGAAAATACCTCGAAATTTTTTCACTACAGTGGAAAAGAAATGTTTTATTTTAACCGGTAGCCCGTTAAATTTCATTTAGCTATCTCCTGTAAAAGCTTACAACAGTTATAACAGCATCATACCTGTTTGTTTCTTTCAAACCTGCAGTGATTGTCATGTTTCTGATTTTAAGCATTGTATTTGAATTCTCAAGTCTGCTGATAAAATCGAGCAATGACTTTATATCAAGCCCTTCAAACTTCAGTTCAGTATTAACTATCTGTATCCCATCCTGTATCCTGCCGGGCCTCTCACGAAGATAAACCTTGCTCCCTGTAATATTCAAAGATACGGCAATTTCATCAACAAGAGTGGAAATTCCTGTCCCGGATGCAATAGCTGTTTCCAGTCTTTCTTTTTCCAGTTTTGTTTCACTGTACTGGAAAATCATCTCATCAAAGCGAACCAGTTTATCAAGATTGTTTAAGTTGAAATCATCAGTTTTCGATTTGAAATTTAGCACAGGGGTAATGAGAAAATAATATATAAAAATCATGCCTATAAGTCCGGCCAGGATGCGAAGCAGTCTTATCTCCCTTTTACTCAGATTAAGCATAATAAATCCTTCTATAACTTTCTTTTTATTGTCATGGTAAAGAGACTCCTGGCTGTACTGGAGTCTCTGATATCGGAACTGATAGATTCAAACAAACCGGACTTATGAAGCTGGTTTCTAAAGACCTCAAGATCAGCACTGGTCCTGATTTCACCTTCAATTACTATAGTGCTGCCGTCATAGGTTAGTCTTTTAAGATCAAAACCTGCAGGATCAGGAAAATTTTTTACAACAGATCCGATCATAATCATAAACGAGTCTTTTTCACCAGTAACAGTTTTAACTGCAGAGAGTTCCTTTTTAATAAGATTAAGTTTCTTTATCCCCTCCTCAAGGGGATCATCAGGTGCACTCTGCACATTGAAGAATTTCATGTACCTGTTTTTTAAAATCTCCTCATAGTAATTACTGTTTTTGCTTACAAGAAAAAATGTAATTAAAAAGTTGAGTATAAATATTACAAGTGCAGCAGATGTAAAAAAAACAGGGAGCCGGTATTTATTCAGAATATTTTCAGAACCTTCAGGGAGAAATTCACCTTTTAAGAGGTTGATCGACTCATTCTTGGAATTCAGATATACAAGAAGATTACCAAAGCAGACGGGGAATCCGCTTTTAATATTCTGATCAGTATAGGTATCCAGAAAGGGCATGAAAAGAGCCGGGATATTAAGAACATCACTAATTAATCCCGACACACCTTTTACGTTTGATCCCCCACCGGAAAGAATTACCCTGCTGAAATGATCCGGATCATTTGAAGGGTTATCAGAATTTATTGTAACTATAACTTCATTACAGATTTCCATGAATAAATTTTTAGTTTCATCACAGATTTTTTTATATAAAGTTTTATTAATTCCGGAATCTTTATATGAGGTATTTTTAATATTCAACTCTTTCGAACTCACATCAATATTAAGAGATTGAAAAATGTTGAGTGCCTCATACCTGGTACAATTAATTGATCCTGATATTAGATTTACTATAATATTAATTCCAGCAGGGATAACTCTTGTAAATGAGAGTCTGTTGTTTCTAACAATATTGATTATGCTTTTATTGTGCCCTATATCAATCTGGACAATATTTTCATCATTTACAGTATTAAAATATTCATAACATCGGAAAAGACCATTAGACTCAAGACCGGAAAAAACAGGGAAAAGGCCATGGTCATTAAAAAAATTAACACCCTGAGCAAGAATCTCTTTATCAATTGCGGCAAGAAGAACACTTCTACCCCCATCCTCATTTTCCGGAAATGCCTGGAAATCATATGAGGCGGAATTTACAGGGAAGGGGATTTTATCTTCTATTTCAAAAGGAATTGCATTTGCAATATTAGATAAATCTGAAAAGGGGAATGAAAGATTTCTTATTACAAGTTTTTCAGATGGAGCTGACATAACAATCCGACAGTCGGAAAGGTCATTCTCTAATAATATTTTAGTAAATAATTCACCAATTGCTGAATTATAATCTTTTTCAGCAGCATCAGGATCAATTATTTCATGTATCAGAGAGACGACTTCAAACTTTTTGAAACCCCTTCTGATCTTCACTATTTTTATTGAAGATGATCCAATATCTATTGATGCAATATTATCAAACAAAAAACTCCTCCGTAACTGCTATTCTTTTGTACATGATAACACCTGTCTCTCAAATCTGTCAAAATAAATAATATGCCGGGCATATCCATTCTGAACCCTGGAAGTAACTATAATTTTAAATATTCGGGACCTTACTGTTAAAAGGTTACCCAGATTATGGTCTTCACCAATAAAAGTATTAATTTCACTTACAGATTTAAAGGGCTGAAGCTGGCGTCTTTTGATTATTTCCTCTACAATCTCTTCCGTCATTGTAGGGGTAAGAGCCATGAGAACCCTGAAACCGGCAGTATTAATATTGATCCTGTTTATTTCTGAAGTAAAATCTACTCTGTCCCCGTGAACCCTGAGATAATTGCTGAGCCGTCTATCCTTTTCCCTCCCGAACTTCTTTTCAGCAGAATCAGTAATTCGGGAATCTTCAGATAATTCATTCCCTGAAATTTGAAGCAATTTATCAAAAGGTATACTAATATTTCCCTTATTATCTTCAACTAGATTTTTTTCTATTCCGTAATTTCCCCCACCAAGTCCATAAACGATTTCCGGGGTAAATCCCTTCACCTGGAGCAGTTCATCAATACTGTCCATTGAATCATTTTTGGCAGAGTAGGGGGGGGTAAGTGTAAGGTAATATCCTGAAGACTCTGCTCCGTAGGGTGACCTCACATCATCAGGATCAACCCAGTCAAGAACTGTATCTGCAAGATCTATAGTAAGTCCCATATCAAGAAAGAAACGCTGGAGAATCCCGTAATAAGGAGTTTTTTCAACCAGTTCATTTGCAAGAACGCTCAGGTTTATTTTAGAATTTTCATCTTCAAACTCAAATTTTACAGTGCCGTCCATTATCGGTATTTCCGGAAAATCGAGACCCCAGATATCCTTATATGTATCAATATTCCGGTCATTATTCAAACCCGGCAGAAAAGAACCGGCAAGACCGAGTCTGTCCACATCGAGAACCGCCTTTGCAAGAGCAAGACCGGAATGGGCAAGATATTCAGCTGAAGCATCTGACTTGAATCTCTTCAGATATCCGATATAAATGTGGGAACGCAAAAAGAAATCAGATGTAACTGAAACAAGAAAAGCAGACATGACCAGAACAATTAGAAGTATATACCCGCCGCTAAAATCGATTAGCCCCTTTATCCCTCTAGCGGCAAGGACCTCTTTCCTCACCTTATAATTCCTGATAAATGCGGAAAATAAATTATTCATTCAATGTATCCGGAATAGAAAGAATTTCATATTTTTCCTGCTGCCCGGAAATATTTTCCAGAGTAAGTTCTGTTTTGATACCTGAGGGTAGGCGCTTATTCTCCCTGGTATCCCATCGGTCTGTCCAGTCACCCCTTAAGGTGAAAAAGACTTTATAATCAATAACCTTGTTCAACAAAGTCTCTTCTCTGCCGCTTTCATCAGGGAGATCACTATATCCATTTTCACTTCTTCTGACAAGATCATAATATCTGCCCGTGTCATCAGGCTTCAGGAAATATGAAACCCGGTAAACATCTAATACAGGGAACTCTTCAGATGGATTATTTATGATCCGGTGATCTTTATAATCGTATGTAACAAAACTCATGAGGCTTGAATTGTCCCTTACGCTGCAGATGAGTCCCGCCTTTCCATCAGATCTCCAGTAAAGATTAGAAATATCTTTATCAATTTTTTTCAGTGCAAAATTAAGTTCTTCATAGTAGGATGCAACAACTGTTCCGTAATTTACAGTCCGCAAAATAGAAGTGTAGGCAGTATAAATCATCAGTAGAATAACTGAAGATACTGAAGCTGCAACAAGCATTTCAATAAGAGTAAAACCGCTGTTGTTAAGTTTAAAACTTCTCATCACTTTCACTTTAGCTGGTAAACCATTGAAATCTGGAATGTATTTTCCACACCCTTATAATCCCATTTTACTACTATGTCTGTTTTCTGTGCTATTAAAGGGCCTAAAAAAATATTCTCATAGCGCCCGGTAATTCGGTCATATTTAAAACCGGGTTTATCTTCAACTGGAATATTTTGCAGGTCAGGACCTCTCATTTTATTAAGACGGAAATCATTCATAAGGGATTTAGAAATTACAACCGCTTCTGTATAATTTCTGCTGTTATTGATAACGTTAATTCCTGAAGAAATTCCTGAGTAGACACTAAGAAGTACAACAGCAAGAATTGTGACAGCTATGAGAACTTCAATCAGAACAAAACCTTTTGACCGATACACCATATTGCAATACTTCTCCGGATTAAATTACGTCTTCGATAAGCGGAGTTTTGCTTATACTTTTTTTTCTTACAAAAATATCTTTACCGTCAGATAATATTCTGATAATGAAACCTTCGCTGCTCCCGTCTGCATAAAAAGGGATAAGTACATTACCCCTTTCCACTATTCGTCCACCTTCAAAAATTACCTGGTGAAGGATAAAGGAGCTTCTAAAACTGCGAAGACCAAGAACTTTTCTGCTGCTTATTTCAAAAATATCGTTAGAAAGGGTGTAGGTACTTAAAGAGTTCTGCTTAATATTATTTTTATCAAGATGACCGATACTTTCACCGCCGGGCATATTCAGATGAATGCAGAGATATTTCGTTTCACCGGAAATATAGGCTTCATCTGAAACTGCTGTCAGGTAAGCCATAAGTAAGGCTGAATCCTGTCTCTGGGAATTCATAAAACCGGATATTCTCGGTAATGCAATAAGGGCCATAACTGCAAGTATTGCAATAACTACAAGCAGTTCAACAAGTGTAAAACCCTTATTCCCCGGTGAAAAATTCAATACTACTCCCAGCTTCTTATTTCCGCATTTACACCTTCACCACCCTCACGTCCGTCAGCACCAAGGCTCCATATTTCCGGCCTGTCGCTGTACTCTCCGGGATATCTGTACTGGTAGGGATTTTTCCATGGATCAAGAAGTGCATCACTTTTTTTCTGAATAAAACCATCTTCAACCAGACTCATCAATCCTTCATCAGTAGATGGATAGCGGCTATGCTTCATATAATATGCCTCAAGGGAGAATTCAAATGTTTTGAAATCAGATTTAACTGCAGTAACCCTGGTATTATCAAGTACACCTGTAAACCTGGTAACAGCAAATCCTGCCATTATTGCAATTATTGCAACAACTATCATCAGCTCCAGGAGGGTAAAACCTTTCTTATCCCTGAAAATTTTCATAAGATTTATCATTGGCATCTTCATATTTATTGTTTACCTCTTTTATTATAATATTACCAGATCATTACATCCGGGACAATCAATTTATAATCAGGTTCATCTCCATAATAGGCATCATTACAGAAAGAACTATTACACCTATTAAAAAACCCATAACAACAATAATTAAAGGTTCAATTATCCCTGTTATACTTGTCACTGTCATGTCGATTTCATTTTCGTAAACTTTCCCGATATTGAGAAGCATCTGATCAACCTTGTCACTTGCTTCACCCGCAGCAATCATCCCTATAACAAGGCGGGGAAGAAAATCATTCTTTTTCAAAGCCTGGGATATGGAGACCCCCTCCTGGATACTCTTTGCCGCTTTCTCGATCTTCTCCTCAACAATTACATTATCTACTATTTTTTTTACAATTTCAAATGATTTTAACAGATCAACTTTGTTGGAAACAAGAACACCAAGATTCAGGGTAAATCTATATACCAGAACCTTATTGTAAAGCCTGCTTAGTATGGGAATTTTCATTTTCAATTCATCAATCTTTCTTCTCCCATCTGCTGTAGCAGCATATCTGGAAAATAGATAAAATGACAGAATAATTAAAATGGGGATTAAAATCCAGAAGGTTGTAAAAAAGTCGCTCATTGCAATAACAATTTTTGTAGGTATGGGGAGCGCCCTGTTCTGATCAACAAATATTCCTGTTATTGTAGGTATGATATTGACCATAAGGAAAATTACAATTATTGATGAAAATGCAATCATAAAAGAGGGGTACCAGAGAGCAGCCCGTATTCTGTTTTTTAAAAACACTTTTTTCTCTTCCATTTCAGAAAGTCTCTCAATGACATCATCAAGTGAACCGAGACTTTCGCCGACACGGATCATACTTATATACATTTCAGAAAAAATTTCCCTGTGCCGGGCAAGGGCGTTTGAAAAAGAGATCCCCTCTTCAATCTTTTCACGTATATCGATTATGATATTTTTGAAAGCCCTGTTATCGATCTGTTCAATAATATCATTAATCGCTGTTACAAGGGGCATACCTGCCTTTAAAAGGGTGCCAAGCTGCCTGGAGAAGAGGCCCACCTGTTTTTTAGCGGAAGCCCTGTTTATAATTGCAAGGATATAATCACGGATTTTATCTATACTCAAGGAACTGCTTTCTTTAATAGCTGAATCAGTACTGCGGATAAAAACTACAAAATTCCCCGCTTTACGGATTTTCTGTATTGCAGCACCCTCTGTGGGCGCATCAATAGTATCAGTAAACTCCTTTCCCGCTGCACTTATCCCTTTATAGTAAAAAACCATAAATTCTTTCCTCAGCTAACCCTTAGAACTTCTTCAAGAGTAGTGACTCCATCTATTACCTTGGCTATACCATCCTGAAGCAGCAGAACCATCCCTTCTTTCACACCCTGTGCTTTAATTCTGCCGGCATCCTCTTTTTCCATAATCATTTTTTTTATGGTATCAGAAAGCGGAAGAAGTTCAAATATCCCTAATCTTCCGGAATAACCGGTATTCAGGCATTTATCACACCCTTTACCTCTGTATAGAACACCTTTTTTAAGATCTGTTTTTTTAATAGCAGCCCGCTGCAGCTCAACTGCATCAGGTTTATAGGACTCAATACAGTGAAGGCAGATTTTCCTTACCAGCCTCTGTGCAAGGAAAGCATTTACAGAGGAAGTGATCAGATAGGGCTCTATTCCCATATCCATAAGTCTGGTTACGCCTGAAGCTGCATCATTTGTGTGAAGAGTGGAGAAAACCCTGTGGCCTGTTAATGCTGACTGCACTGCAATTTCTGCAGTTTCTGCATCCCGTATCTCTCCAACCATTACAATATCGGGGTCCTGTCTAAGTATTGATCTTAGTCCGGAAGCAAATGTAAGCCCGATCTTAGGTTTTGTCTGCATCTGCCCTATGCCGAAAATCTGATACTCAATAGGATCCTCCACTGTGAGAATGTTAACCTCTTCACTGTTAAGGCGGGTAAGCATACTGTAAAGTGTGGTGCTTTTACCGCTCCCTGTGGGGCCTGTAACGAGAATAATACCATGTGTAATATTTATTAGTTCATCATACTTTTTAAGCATCTCCGCGGAAAAACCGAGAGAATCGAGACTGAAGTCTATATCCGATTTATTCAGCAGCCTGAGGACTATACGCTCGCCGTAATGTGTAGGGAGCACAGAAACCCTTATATCTATCTCCTTGCCGCCGATTTTAATCTGGATTCTGCCGTCCTGGGGAAGCCGGTTCTCCGCAATATTCAAATTTGCCATAATTTTAATCCGGGAAATAACAGCATCCTGATATTTCTTAGGGGGCGTAAACATTCTGTAGAGTATGCCGTCAATACGGAATCTGACAACAAGGTCCTTCTCAAAGATTTCAAAGTGTATATCACTTGCCCTGTCGGAAACAGCCTGACGGATTATGGTGTTAACAAGCCTTATTATCGGGGCTTCATTTGCCATATCAAGAAGATCAGTTGTTTCAGCAGCTGTTGTTGAAAGTATTTCAAAATCAGACTCTTCAAGATCTTCTATCACATCCTTTGTAGAAGCGGATTCAATAGATTCAAAATGAGAATTTAAAAGCCTGGAGATTTCATGTTCAGATGCAAGAACACGCTCAATTTTATAAGACAAAAATATTCTTCTCAGGTCATCTATAGGCTGAATATCAAATACATCATCAACAGCAGCAAGTATTGTATCCCCCTCAATCCTGAATGGTACAATCCTGTTGCTCTTTAAAAATTGGGGGGGGAGGGCGGCAAAAACTCTATTTTCATCAAGAAAATCAAGATGCTGCATAAACCTGATGCCGTGCTGAAGCGCCAGGGATTCAAGGATTTCTGTCTCAGCTGCATATCCTTTTTTAATCAGTATTTCACCTATCCGGAGTCCCGATCCCTTTTGGAACATGAGACACTCCTGAAGTTTTTCAGGGGTGATAATATTCTTATCAAGAAGGATTTTTCCTATCAATGATCGTTTATTCAGGGACATAAATTTACTTCTTCTGACTATCCTGAATTTTTTTCATCTCCGCCTGTTTCTCTTCAGTGATTGCCTTAATTTTTTCTGACTCAGTTACAACCCTGGGGGTTATAAAAATAAGAAGATTAGTTTTGGAATTTTCACTGGTTTTATTTTTAAAAAACCAGCCAAGAAGGGGTATATCGCCAAGAATAGGGACTTTGGTTTCTGTTTCTATTTTCTGATTCCGCATTAGCCCACCCACAACAATTGTGGAACCGTCAATAATTGAAACCTTGGTTTTAATATCACGCTTACCCAGTTCAGGTGGAATAATAGTTCCGCTATCAAGAAATGAAGTGGAACCGAGCACGGAATTAACTTCAACAAAAAGATCCAGTGTTATTCTTTCACCCCTGGTAATATGCGGGGTAAGTTTAAGCTTTAATCCCACAGGCTTATACTCAAAGGTATAAAATACAGTATTATCTTCGGTTATTCTGTTGTTTGTAGGGACAGCAATCTCTTCAGCAACATTAATTTCAGCTTCATGGTTATCGATTGTAAGAATGTGAGGGGTTGAGAGTATATTAATGTTTTTATCAGTTCCGCTGGCGTTTAATAAGGCAAAATTAAGTATGGAAGTATCACTTATATAGCCAAGTGACATCTGACCGGGTGAAAGAGGGACTGCCAGTGTTTTCCCTGCAAGTCCGGAAGGTGTACTGTAACTGGGCACATTCCCCATTACTGACCCGCCGCCGAACTGATGTTTTCCCGATTGACCAGCCAGACTCCAGTCTATTCCAAAACCCCAGTTAGATTGAGCATTAACCTCTACAATCATAGCTTCAATAAGTACCTGGGGCCTCACAGAATCGAGCTGTTTTATGATCGCATATATTTCCCTGAACTCTTCGGGAGAAGCGTTAATTATAAGAGAATTCGTCTCTTTGTTAGCGATTATAGACAGTTTTATATTACTCTGCTGTGTTGCAGCGGCCGGCTTCCCGGTTGTCCCTGCAGGCTGCCCCTGGTCTGTCTGTACTTTTGCATGCTGGGAAAAAGGGATTCTTGAAAGAACATCTGCAAGCTTAACCGCGTCAGCATTTTCAAGATGAATAACATGGATATTCCCATCCTGCGGTATGGGTGAAAGATCGGGATCTTTTACCTCTAAAGCCTTTTTATCAAGAGTGGTAGCGATTTTAATTAATCCGTTTATTTCCCCCGCATTACCGCTGAAGATAAGAGTGTTCATTGGTGCAAATAAAACAATATCTGTTTCCGGGGATTTTAGTGTCCGAAGAACATTTAGAATATCAGAAGCACTTGTGTTGTCAATATCAATAATTATAGTTAGAGTATCATCATTATCAAGATTAAGCCCCTCTCCGTCAATAATTACATCGAGATTTTTTTTTATAGCTTCTTTAACAGGTACAATTTTAATAAGGTTCGGTGTTTCAACAACTGCAAAGCCCTTTACTTCAAGTATGGATTTCATAAGATCAAAGGCCTCTGCCACAGGAACTCTACGGGCAGAGCTGATTGTAATTTTCCCTCTAACCTTGTCGCTGAGAATAATATTTTTACCGAGAATCCGGCTCATCACATTAATAAATTCCGAGATCTCCACGTCATTGAAATTCAGTGCAAAAGTCTGAGGAGCCTTCTGACCTTCAGCCATAGGGAAGATGAGAGAAGTTGAGTCGGATAAATTAATCAGACTTAAGGAAATTATTAGCAAAGTAAGTAGAAAAGCTGAAGTTTTTCTTTTCATTAACTGGTCATCCCGTCAATCAGTAATATTTATTTCAATAGTAATAAGCTGGCCGTTTCTGTCAACATCGGCAACCATTTTAGACTCGTCCGTAAGCCCCTGCCACATAGTATAAAGTTTTTCAGTACTGTCTATCTTTTTACCATTTATTCTTTTTATAATATCACCGCTTCTTATGCCGTATTTATATAGAATATTAAAAGGGCGTACACTTATCAGTCTAAATCCCTCAACAACTCCGTTCTCTCTGTATGGGCCGGCCCTTATCCCCTGCATGGCATTGTCAATATTAGTCATTACTTTCTGCTGGAACTCAGCTTTGCTCAATGATGACCGGATAACATTAGGCTGGTTCCCACCTGCAGTACCACGTGAAGAGACAGGCCTGCTCTCTTTTTTATCGTAAAGTTCAACTTTATATTTTTCATTATTCTGCTTCAGGTAGACAAAGTTATTATTGATGGATATGAGCTGATAGCCGTAAACATCTTTCCATAATCTGAAAACGCCGGCATTCGGTTCACCCCTCTTTTGAATCATAGCCATGGAAATACTTGACGGGCCTGTTACAGTTCCGATAAGTGTGAGCTCATCTATTGCTGAAGGTACTGCGCTCCCCGCATTATTATCATCAAAAGATGCAATACGGAAAAATCCAGACTCAACAATTGCATCAACTCCCGGAATCTCTGCCCGCGGTTTTACTCCGGGCCTGGTTTTCCCGGCAGATTTATTGTCAGGTATAACAATAATGCTCTGGCTGATAATTCCATTAACTGTATAAGCAGCAGCATATGAAAAAAGCAGAACAGAAGTGAATGTTATTATGTGGTATTTATAATTCTGCATTTAATTATTTTATTTTTTTTAAATGTATTATTGCACTAAAAGATATCTTTAAGAATAATCACTCTATTTTAATATTAATCTGCATTAACCGCAGAATTGCTTAATAAATATAATAATAAAATGAATGCTTTTCACAAAATTAGTCAAGTAAATATTATCTGACCCTGAACCACCGTTTTTTAATAATAAAGATAAGTACAAATAGCGCAAAGGAAACGAAAACAGTAATCTTATAATTATCGAGGTAATGCATAATTACATCAATATTTTCTCCGAATTTAAAGCCGAGGTAAAATAAAAGTGTAGATGTAACAGTAAGTGCAGCAAGATCAATAAGCAGAAATTTAAAAAAATTGAATTTCACCATCCCTGCTGTTAAAAAAAGCATGTTTCTTACCCCGAAAGGGATAAAGCGTCCAATAAATAATGTTTTCCCCCCGTACTTATTAAAATAAGATTCAATACGTACAATTTTTTTCCTTGTAGATTTTCTGTTAAATAAATTGGTTTTAAAAAGGAGGGGGAGTCCGTACCGTCCCAGTGAATAAGCGATTATATCACTCATGTAAGCACCAAGATAGCATCCTATAAAGATCAGATATGTATTTTCAGGAATAATTGTTGCTGCAATAGATGCGGATATAATTAATACAAGATCTTCTGAAACAGGAAAATTAAGTCCTGCAAGCAGAAGCAGGCCGAAAGAAATAAAATGAAGATTTTCCGACATTGATACTGATAATAAGTTTATTATATCCATTCTATACCATTATTTACAACTACACAATAAAAGTTTCCGATCTGATGGCCATATTACCTTTCCTGACCCAAACCCTTATCATATAGACATTTTTACCCTGATCAGAACTAAGCGTGCCAATTTCCTCTATGGAAGAAATTGTGTCCATATAAAATTCATAGAAGATTTTTTTTTCATCAAAGGGATTTTGCACAAGAATTAATAAATTTTCGCTTGTAGGGTGTCTTTTTGGAGAACCCTCGAATATCTCATGATCCTGCTTTAAATCAATATTCCGTACCTTATCAATATTAAACTTAGGTGATACCTCCAGAAGTTTCTGAACATATTGTTTTCCTTCCATTTCAATTCTCCCTGGCAATATATTAATTCAGACTCTTATTAAGCCGGAATCTGCAGTGTGGAACAATTTTTAATTGCTTGACTCCCTGCTCCTGGAATCTTAAGATAAAGAATATAATATATAATTATGAGTAAATAAATTTTTTATGAAGCTTAATAAAAATAAACGATATTTATCTGCTGCGGCAATTACATTTGTTCTTCTTTTTTTGTTATTTAGAACTACTATTATCATTCTGATGCCGGAACAGGACACAGCAGAAAAAATTCATGCTGTTTTCAGAAGCTATTTCAGCAAGGCTGTCAAATTTGACCAGATTTCAATCAGTAGTACAGGAAATCTTATTCTGTATAATTTTTATCTGTCCAACTCAACAGATTTTAATGACAATATTAATCTTATAAAAAGTGAAAAGGTTATCCTTAATCTCTCACTCCTGAGCCTTCTGAAAAATGAAATCCGCATATCCGGCATAAAGATAAAATCTCCCGAAATAACATTAATTAAGAGTTCCGGGAAGGGTTACCGTGAAACTTTCGGTGAAATATTCTTAATCAATCTTGAAGATAAGGATGAGCATCCATCACATGAAAAGGAATTCTCCATTTCTTTTTCCAATGCAGAAGTAATTTATAGAGAGGTATTTAAAACCGGCCGAACAACTGTAAACCTTCACAGGGTAAACTCCGGCATGAGCTACAAAAAGGGCTTATTAAATTTTAATATAAAAGGACGGATCTCAGACAAAGGCGGGGAGGAAAAAGTTACCGGCCACATATCAGGAAAAGGATTTATTGACTTTAACTCAATGGAATATAAAGCCGGTTTTGAATTAAAAAAAATTGATCTTGAGTATTTCAATGATTTCATTACTGAAAAAAATCTGATCCCTTTTAATTACTTCGGCTTTTTTTCAGCTGATTTTAATGTAGAGACAAAAAATGACCGTATAGAAACAGAAGGAGAATTCGATCTTTACAGCCTCAGTTCCATCTATTCTGATACTGAATCCCAGGTAAAGGTAATTTCAAATGAAAACGTCTCTATAAAAATCGAAGCAGACAGCTCCAGAGATTATAAAGATATTAAATTAAAAAAACTTTTAATTGATGACGGATATTTGAATGCTTCACTGCATGGTGAATATACAGAAAATAATAATTTTTCAATTAACCTAACTACCAATGAAGTAAATCTTGAAAAATTATCAGACCGGATAACGCCATTTAAAAATCATAAATACAACGGTAAATTGCAGGCAAATGGTTGGCTGGAATATAATATTGCAGAGGATAAACCTCTTGCCCTTAACATCGATTTTTCTCTGAAAAATTTCAATCTCATACCTCAACGAGATAATAATAATATAATCAGAATATCAGACTGCAATACTGTAATTACTGCTGATATGAATAACATTGAACTGAGATCTGATTTAAAAATAAACAACTCCGATTTTAGAAATGAGGCAATCATTGCAATAAACAACTGGAATCCATTCAGGTCAGAAACAACCATGTCAATTACATCAAAAAGAGTTGAGCTTTCTCTTATTAAGAAATATCTGTTAAAATATATAGCCGGAATTTATGAAGATGGTTTTATTGACCTGACAAAAGGATATGATGAACGATCTTTTATGAGAAGTCCGAAAGGGATTCTCTTTAACAGCAACAATGCAGCTCTTTCTATCAAATCTGATAATCTGCTTATAAGCGGTAAAGCAGATCTAAAAGACTTTGCTCTTGACTTAAGCCTGAATAACGGCATTCTAAGAACTGATTATTTCAATCTACAGGGGTACAATGGAAAATTTTCTGCTAATATTTACTGTGTATTGAGACAGGATTATCCATACATTAAAATTGAAGGATCAGGATCAAATATTGATTTAACCGGAATAATGAAAGACTCATCAGCCTCATACAAAGGGGGGGGAACCCTGAATTATGATTACACATATGAAACAAATGCCTTCAGGGTTGGGCACTTTGTGCAGAACGGAAGAGGGGGGGTAAATATCGCACTCACCAATGGTAATCTTTCAGGGACATCTCAGCAGAAAAAGTTATCCAGCTTTATTTCAGATAACGGCTTTGGCGATGTTAATCTTAATGAACTGAATATAGCCTCATTGTCTCTTGGATTTTTTCAGAGCGGGGCAAACTTTTATGTCAGGAGTTTCGGATTAAGAAGCGATAAAATGAATTTTCAGACTTATGGAACCTTCAGGTATCCGGATAATCTTTCTGTCCCTCTTGCCATATCAGTAAAAACAGAAGATGAAAAAAAAATTCAGGTCCCGCTACTCATTATAAATAAACCTCTTGAACCGTGTATTAAAATAAATACACGAAAAAACAAAGAGAGCATCTGCTTTTAATAATAAAAATTACTGCAATTATATTACCAGGCCCCATCACTCCTAGATTGAGGCCGGATTAAGTTCACTTACCCCTTTAAATCAATGAGCTCGTAAATTTTTACCGGACGATCTTTCCCCTTTACTTTAATGAGATCAAGTTCTCTGGTTATTACATGATCCTTAACATACTGATATGTAAATTCACTGATTATTATATGGGTTTTATATACTTTATTTGTACCCTCAAGTCTTGCGCCGAGATTTACATTATCACCCATAAGCGTATAATCCATCCTTGATGAAGAACCCATATTCCCTACAACCATATCACCTGTATTCACCCCGATACCGATATCAAGCCTGGGCTTACCTTCATTCTCCCAGTCTCTGTTCATTTTATTAAGGATAGCCATCATCTCTATGGCAGCCCGGCAGGCCTTTAAGGCATGGTCCTCCATTTCTATGGGGGCACCCCAGAATGCCATTATCTCATCTCCAACATATTTATCCAGTGTACCATCATATTTAATAACCAGATCTGTCATTACCTGCAGGTAATCATTAAGATGTTCAACGAGCTGCTCAGGTGTAAGCTGTTCTGAAATAGAGGTAAAGCCTCTAATGTCAGAAAAGAGTACGGTGAGTATCTTCTTTTCACCGCCAAGCTTTACCTTGCTTGGATCTCTTAAAAGTTCATCTACAACAGATTTTGATACAAACTTGGAAAAAGTCTGTCTTATATATTTTTTTTCCTGCTGCTCATTAACAACTCTGTAGGTAACAAGCATGGTATAGGTTAAAGCAGTCTGCAGAAGCGGTGTTGACATTGCAGTTATTATACTGTAAAAATCAAAAAGGAGATAGGAACCGACTGCATAGACAATCATAAATGAAACTGTTGTTATAAGTGAAGTTACAATTGTCATTTTCTGAACAATAAAAGCAAGAAATAGAGCTATGACAAACATAATCATAATATTTTCAAAATCTGACAGCTTGTAAAGAAAGTCCTGATTTAATATAGTATTTAAAGCATTAGCATGATGCTCAATACCGAATGTTGCTCCATAGGGGGACTGCTTTTCATCTGTAGCAACTCCTGTAACAGAATATGCTGCCACAAGTACAATCTTGTCTTTAATTGAATCATTACCGGCCAGAGTACCTTCACGGGCAAAATAATAATATGGATAATGCTGAAAACTCCCTGACCCTCCAATAAAATTGACATCCATAAATCCATAATTATCTATAGGGATAATCATCTCCCTTTGGGGATTCGGTTTTACCATCTTTTCAGGGTTAAGATTTTTTAATTTGATATATTTACCGATCTTTATTTCTACATCATCAACACCTATTCCGTAATGATTCATTGCAACAACAAGGTCTATGTTGGGATAATACCACCCGTTATATTTAATAATGAGAGGGACAGTTCTGTTTATGCCGTCTCTACCGGGGAATACATTTGCAAAACCTATTCCGGCTGAAGCTCTTATCAGATCAGGGGTAGGGGGGACAACTTCTGCCACAATCTGCGGCACATTGTCATTGGGATCCAGAGGGAAACGGACTTTTTTCAATAACTCAAGGCGCTCCTCCTGATCTTTATAGCTTACGTCAATCTCTTCATTTTCAAAAGGATAATCGAGAAAAGAAACTTTAGATTTTTTTACAGCATCAACAAGTTCAGCTTCACCGCTTTTGTGATCAAGAAACATTATATCAAAGAATATTGCAGCAGGATTTCCCGTTGACACAAACCGTGTAAATTTAGCATGAAGCTCCCATGGAAAGGGCCATTGGATCCCCTGATCGGAGAACTCCCTTACAGTATTTTCATCTATCCCTAGTATAACAATATCTTTATGAGCACGGGGATTAACCCTGTTCATCCTTACACCTTCATCGAGTTTAATAGATTTCTGGGATGGATCACGCACGTAGAATCTGAAATCTATGGCACTCCATTCAAGGCCCGATAGAAGGGTAGTGTGAGTAAATGAAAATCCTATTATTACAAATACAGTGAATGTAATAAATGCACCTATAAACTTTTCAGGTATATTTATTATTATCAACAGCAGCAGCAATCCCGCAGGACCTGCAAGAAGACCGGCAATAAAAAATAACGGCTCATTCCTGCCGTATTTACGGGCCAGAGATCTCCCGGCAAATGCGGATAAAACAAAAACAGAAACGATAAGAAGTACTTTACCTGCGGATAATAGAAGTTCAATCATGGCTGCATCCAGTAAAATTAGTGTAGAAAGTCTATACCCTAATTTACACTCCGGAAAGACTTTGCGTCAACTCTTTTTCAAGATATATTACTATAAGGCCCGTCGGCTGGTTAAATAAATATGATTGACAAATAGTGGTGAAATTATCCATTTTAAGTATAAATTCCTCCAGGTCATAATATTTTTTATGATCTTCCGGTCTTCATAAATTAGATTTACTTAATAAAGAGGTAGCGCAATTGAACATAAGAGAACAGTTACTTGATATAATTATTATTTCCCTTAAGAAGGCAATTGAATCGGGTGAACTTCCGGAATATGATTATCCGGAAATAAAAATTGAGTACCCTAAAGATACAAAATTCGGAGATTACTCCACCCCCTTTGCACTGGAATCTGCGAGACAGATAAAGAAATCCCCCATGGAAACCGGGGAAATACTGAAGAAATATATTAAAGATAATGATATAGTGGGGGAGGTTGACGTTGTAAAACCGGGTTTCATCAATATTTTTGTATCATTCACATATCTCTTTGAGGGTATTAAAAAAGCACTTTCTGAAGATCATCTATACGGCAGAAGAAGTAAAACTAACCCCATAAGTTACAATATAGAATTTGTATCAGCAAACCCCACCGGGCCGCTGAATGTTGTTTCAGCCAGGGCAGCTGCTATCGGCGATACTATTGCAAATCTCATTGAGGCAAATGGAGATACTGCTGACAGGGAATTTTACGTAAATGATTACGGTAATCAGGTAAATCTTTTAGGTCTATCTGTAATAGAAAGGATCAGAGAGATTAAAGGGGAGGATTTCAATTTTCCCGATGAAGGCTATCACGGTGAATATATTAAAGAAATAGCTGCATGGATTATTGAAAATTTCAGCAGCGATCTGGAATCTATCAAAGACAATAATGATGCGATTGAATTCGCATCGCGCAAAGCAATTGAATATAATGTAAATACACAGAAAAAGGATCTTGAGGATTTTAATGTAATATTTAAGCAGTGGTTTCATGAAAGAACACTGCATAATAACGGCGATGTTCTAAAGGCCTATGAAATTCTTCAAAAGAATAATTATATATATGAAGAAGAAGGGAAGAAAATTTTCAAATCATCAGAATTCGGGGATGATAAGGACAGGGTAGTTATAAGGGATGATGAAAGACCCACCTATCTTATGGCTGACATAGCCTATCATAATGATAAACTGACAAGGGGATACGACAGGGTAATCGATATATGGGGGCCAGATCATCACGGCTACATCGCACGTCTTGCCGGCGCGGTGCAGGCTTTAGGTTATGAAAAAGAGAAATTCAAAGTTCTCCTTGCGCAGCAGGTAAACCTCATCATGGATGGAGAGGCTGTGAAAATGTCTAAAAGGCTGGGGAACTTTTCCACAATGCGCGAACTGATCGAAGAGGTTGGGGTTGATGTTTCCAGATATTTCTTTATTATGAGATCTCTGGACAGCCACCTCGATTTTGATCTTTCACTTGCAAAAAAGAACAGCTCGGAAAATCCGGTATTTTATCTTCAGTATGCCCATGCGAGGATATGCTCAATTTTTCGTGAAGCGGAAAAAAGAGAAATAAGCTATAATCCTTCATCTGCTGTTCCGGAATTATTAAATACTCCACTGGCAATTACACTTATGAAGCTTATAGCTAAATTTCCTGAAGAGATTACTGATGCAGCGGAAAGTTTTGAACCTCACAGAATAGCTTCTTTCTTAATAAAAATTGCCCAGTCCTACCACAGGTTCTATACAGAACACCGTATACTGGGGGATGACATTAACAGCACACAGACATATCTTATATTGTCGGATGCTGTGCGTATTGTAATCAGAAACGGCTTAAAAATTCTTGGAGTTTCTGCTCCTGAAAGCATGTAGATAAAATGATAAAAAAGGTTACAATAATAGCTACCGGGGAGGAACTGCTTCAGGGAACAACTGTAGATACTAACAGTTCTTTCATCAGCAGCCGTTTTTTCGGAACCAATTTTGAAGTAATAAGGCATCTTACTGTTGGCGACAGAACTGAGGATATAATTGATGCTGTTTCAGGATCTCTCAATTTCTCTGATATAATCATTACCACTGGCGGACTGGGACCAACTGACGATGATAATACAGTTGAAGCATTGTGCAGAATTTTTAATTCAGAACCTGTACACCATGAAAAATCGAAGAAGAAAATGGAGAAATTCTTCTCCTCTATGAATATTCAGATAAGGGAATCGGATTATAAAATGATCTCTCTTCCGGCGAATTCAACCCCCATTGATAACCCGCGCGGTTTAGCACCCGGATTTATATTAACATCAGAAGGGAAGATAGTAATATCTTTTCCAGGTGTACCTGATGAAATGACCGGAATGTTTGAAACCCTGAGTAATTACCTGGAAGATCTTATCGGTTTTTCTAAAGGGATGAACCTCTCCTACAAAATATGCGGAATCCGTGAATCAGAAGTTAACAGGATTGTAAATGAAATGAATCTGCCGGATGACATAAAGTGGGGTATTAGCGCCAGGCAGGGCCTGAGCGACCTGGTTTTTGTCAGCAGAAAAGAAATTTTTATTAACAAAAATGAAATAGATGCCACTATTAAAGATAAACTAAAGGAGTATCTCCTTGACAAAGGTTTTACTTCACCTGAGGAGGAGCTTGTATACCTTTTAAGAGAAATGGGGAAAACTATTTCAACAGCTGAATCGTGCACCGGGGGACTTATCGGGAAAAAGATTACTGATATACCCGGATCCTCGGATGTTTACTCAGGAACAATAACAGCCTACAGCAACAGTATAAAAACAGAGTTTCTGGGTGTGAACCCGTCCATGATTGAGAAATTCGGAGCTGTAAGTGAAGAGGTTGCAGGGGAAATGGTCAGAGGTGCCGCTGAAAGGATGAAAACATCGATAGCTGTTTCAACTACAGGGATTGCAGGCCCCGGGGGAGGAAGTGAGGAGAAACCTGTGGGAACAGTCTGTTTCGGTTTTTATATCGATGGCAATATAAAAACAGTGAAATTAAACCTGGGGGGAAACCGGGAAAGAATCAGGAATTTTTCAGGAATCTTTGCAGTTAATTACTTACGAAAAAATTTAAAGGGAATCTGATGATAAAGAAAATTACAGTAATTCTTTTTTTCTTTTTTACAGCAGCGGCTTTACATTCAGCTTTTGATTCCACCGTTATGCTTAACCAGGGGCTTGAAGCATTCAGATCTGGGAATTACTCTTCTGCTGAGCTTCTCTTCAGGCGTACGGTTGAATTTAATGATGAAAACAGGGATAGGGCCTGGTTTTATCTTGCACGCTCCATATTCCAGCAGGGAAAATACAGCGCAGCTCTTTTTGAGTTTAATACTTTTTTAACTAAATGCCGTACAGAAGCCCTTCGAATTGAATCAAGATTCTGGATGGGGGAATCATATTTTAACCTTAAACAGAATCTTAAGGCAATTGAAGAATATAAGCGTTTCCTGGAAAATTCAAAAGATACTGCACTCATTGTCATTGCCCGCGACAGGATAGCAACAATCTACTATAATCAGCAGAGATATGAAGAAGCGGTTATTGAATGGGAGAATGCCATCAGAGAAAGCGGGGACAGGGAGCAGAACGCAGTGCTTATTCTTAAAATCGGGCAGGCATTTTTTGCTAACGGTGAATATGAAAAAGCACACGAAAGATTATACCCCCTTATTACATCAAGAATTGACTCCAGGAGTAAAGCTGAAATAAGGATTACACTTGGACAGATATACCAGCATCAGGATGACCATAGAAAAGCGCTTACAACCTTTAATGCAATCCCAAGAGAAATTGCCACAAAGCATCCATATTACGATATGTACTATTTCAGGGCATTATCCTACCTGAAACTTGACAGAACTGCTCCTGCAAAGGCTGACCTGGAACTCTTTTACATGATCGGCAAGGAATCCAGGTATTATTATGATGCGGTATTTGAACTGGGCAAGCTTATTATTGACAACTATAAATCTGAAAACGGCATAGATATGCTGATAAAAGTATGGGAGGAGTCGGACAAGCCTGAACTTGCTTTTAAAAGTGCAATAATTATTGCTGAGAATTATCTGGATAAAGATCCTGAAAAAGCGATTAAGTATACAGAGAAATTTATAAATATAAAAGATGATGAGTCAAAAAAGGAGTTATATATACTTTTAAGTAAAGCTTATATTAAGGGAGACCGAAACAGCGATGCTGAGGTATTGTTAAATGAATACGCATCGCTTTATCCATATGACAGCAAAATTGACGAAGTAAATTTTTACAGAGCCCGCATCTATCTGGCAAAAGGCGATACTGAAACAGCAATAGAAATTTTTGAATCAATAAGAAGAGATAATCCCTTTTCCAGATTTCTCAATGAATCTGATTATTACCTTGGCGTTGTAAATTATAAAAAGAAAAAATTCCCGGAGTCAATAACACATCTTAGAAGATACCTTTCCAGAAAAGACGAAGTAATAAACAGATATGACGCACTCATTCTTTTAACAGAAATATACCTTACAACAGGAGACTTAACTTCAGCAGAAAACCAGATCCGCATACTCATTAACCAGTATATTGAGAACAAAAATCTGGACCAGCATCTCTACGGGTTTGCCGCTAAATTGAATGAAAAAAGACCAGCTTCAGCGAAGAGATATTTCAACACAATCCTCACCCGTTTCCCTGAATCTGAATATGCCATGATGGTTAATCTTCAATATGGCAACGAGGCATTTGCCGCTGGAAACTATAACAGGGCAATTTCTTTCTATGAAAAATTTCTCAACAGTAATGTGTCAAGAGAACGGGGAATCGCTTTCTATAATCTGATTCAATCCTATTATAATCTGTCTAATTTCGAAAAAGTAACAGAGATTATCGGTAAAGGGCAAATCCCTCCACTTGATGAAATACAGTGGAGAGAGATTCCCCTTATCCATGCCCGCAGTTATTATAAAATGAAGAGGTATACTGAAGTATATGGAATTCTTAAATGGGAGGATATTACTCCATTTTCTGTTGAAGATGCCTACATGTTTGTGCATAGTACAATAGAAACCGGTGATTTAATAAATGCTGAAGCCCTTATAATGAATTTAAAAGAGAGGGGCCCTGTCTACGGAAGAACTCTGGAGCTCCTGGGACAGAAGTATAAAGATATAAAGAATTATGAAAAAGCTGAGGAGATTTTCCACGAAATAATATCCTCAAATGCTGAAGAAGAAGTAAAAAACAGGTCAAGGATTGCAATAGCCGTAATTCTCAGAGACGGAAGTAATTTTACCAGGTCGGACTTTTATCTTAATCAGATTGAAAATGCTTCATTTATTCCGGACAGAGACAGTCTGCGTATTGTAAATCTTTTTTTGAGCGGCAATGATAAAGCCGGTTCGGAGATGACAACCCCGAGGATTCGCCAGGTACAGCGCAGTTCTTTTTCTGAAGATGTTTTCAAGCTTAACCTGCTTTATTACTATAACCTGAAAAACACAGGTCAGTTTAACACATATGCATCACTCCTTGAAAAAAATCGGGACAATAGAGAACTGGTTGAATATTTATCAGGTAAACTGGCCTTTGACACAGGTAATTTCAACAAATCATTTGGTCATTTCAATAAACTCTCAGCAGCGGATAATGTATACAAAACGGAATCTAACTATTACCTTGGAATGATAAGCCTTCTATTTTATAAAAACCGTAACTCTGCTATCAGGTTTTTTACCAGGGCCACTGATGATGAGAATCCAAGAAGTGAATTTGTGCTTAAATCTAAAATTAATCTTGCAGTAATATATAATGAACATAAAAATATTGCTCTTTCCAGACAATTTCTCAATGAAGTAATTGACGAAAGCGTAAGGGGCAGATATAGAATTGAAGCAGAAAATCTGTGGCAATATTATAATTATTAAAACCTTCTCCCGGATGAGGAACTATGAGATTAGTAATCTGCGGTTTCGGATCAGCAGGCTATTCAGCACTGATGACCATTAAACGTTTTAACCCCAAAGCTGACGTAACAATAATTGATCCTAAAATAAAGGAACTGATGCACCCCTGCGGTCTTCCATATGCACTTGAAAATGTTGTAAAAATGGAGGATCTTACGCAGGATATTGATCTTCTCAGGATGGGTGTATCGCGCATAAAAGGGAGGGGTGAAAAGATTTCACCTGATGACAAGACTGTAACTGTAAAAACTGAAACAGGTACTGAAACTGTAGAATACGACAAACTCCTTATAGCAACAGGCTACAAGGCCTTAACTCCCCCCATAACAGGCCTTGATAAACATTTAAATAAATCTGTATATACACTTGCAGATGTGAATGATCTTGCCCGTATTACTGAAAAACTGAAAACCTCTAAAAAGGGAGCTGTTATCGGCGCAGGTGCTATTGGGCTTGAAACAGCATTTGCATTGAAGGAATACCTTGAGAAAGTAACTGTAATTGAAATGCAGAATCAGACCCTATACGGTACACTTGACAGGGATATGTCATCTGTTGTTGAAGAATACCTTAAAGATAATAGTATTGAATTTATTAAGGAAGCTGCTGCTGAAAAATTCAATGGTGAGTCCGGTTTAACCTCTGTAAGCTGTGGGAATAGTCATGTAGAGGCTGATATAGGAATACTTGCAACAGGTTTTGCTGCAAACCTTGCCATAATTGAAAATTCAGGTATAAAAACCGGAGATTCAGGAATTGCTGTTAATTCTTTTCTTGAAACTTCAGTAGAGAATATTTATGCTGCCGGTGACTGTATCTCGGGATGGTGGGTAATAGATAAGTCACCGTCAAAAGCCAAGCTCGCAACATCCGCCTACAAACAGGGTTCTGCTGCAGCAATGAACATGATAGGCAGAAAAACTGAGTATCAGGGGAGCGCGGGCACTTTTGTAACAAAAATAGGGAATCTTGAAATCGCAGGTACCGGTTTCACTACAGACGCTGCCAAAGAGAGAGGATATAAACCGGTTGCAGGTAAAATAACTTCACATATAATGCCGGAATATTTCCCGGATAATTCTCAAATCACAATTAAGATTATTTTTGACAGTGAATCGGGAAAAATACTGGGAGCCCAGGCTATTGGCGAAAAAGGCGCGGCTGAGAGGATAAATATTGTCAGTACTGCAATTGAATTTAATATTTCCATTGAGCAACTGGGGAGAACCGAGCTTGCCTACTGCCCTGCAGTAAGTGAAGTTTATGATCCTCTCCTGAGGGCAATCGATTTTGGATTAAGAAGGATGAAAAAATAATGAAACGGACACCACTCTTTGATACACATGTAAAACTGGGAGCCAGGATTGTAGAATTTGCAGGATACGAAATGCCTGTACAATACACATCAATTCTTGAGGAACATGAGGCTGTAAGAACTAAGGCGGGAATTTTTGATGTTTCCCACATGGGTGAATTTATAGTAAAAGGTAAAAATGCTGAAAAGTATATTGCCTCCCTTATCCCCACAGATACAGGGAGGTTTGATGAAGGGAAAGGGGTTTATTCATGCCTCTGTAATGAATCGGGAACAGTCATTGATGATCTCTTTATATTCATGAACAATAGAGAAAACTTTTACCTGGTTGTTAACGCAGGTACAATGGAGAAGGATTTTGCCTGGATGAAAAGTCATCTGATAGATGAAGTGGATCTGGTAAATATATCTGATTCTACCGCAAAAATAGACGTTCAGGGGCCTGAATCAAAAAAAATAATATCTGAAATATTTAAATCAAATAAGCTTGAAAATCTTCCAAGATTTTATTTTTATTATGATAATTTTGAAGGGATAGAAGTGATGATATCAAATACCGGATACACAGGCGAAGCCGGATATGAACTTTTCATAAATAACGAATCAGCAGAAGCCTTGTGGAATACCATTATTGATAAGGGAACAAGCTACGGTTTAAAACCGGCAGGACTGGGCTGCAGAGATACGCTGAGGCTTGAGGCATGTTATTCACTTTATGGACATGAAATAAACGAGGAGATAAATCCTGTTGAGGCTGGCCTCTCGTGGCTGATTAATTCTGAGTCTGATTATATCGGCAAAAAAATCCTCTCAGAATTAAAGGAGAAGGGTGCAGCAAGGAAACAGGTATGCATTGAAATAGAGGGGAGGGGTATACCCAGGGAAAACTGCGAAGTTCATTTCAATGATCAGAAGATCGGTTATGTAACAAGCGGTGCATTTTCTCCAACATTCAAAAAAGGGGTGGCACTTGCTCTTGTAAAAAAAGAGAGTGCATCAATTGGAGATAATGTTGATGTTATCATAAGAGACAAACCTGTGAAAGGGGTGATAGTAAAAAGACCCTTTTACGGATTTAACGGTTAATATCTGACCGTATAAAAAACAAAAATAGCAAATTATAATGGAGGTTCTCAATGGGGAGCGGAGAAAAAGGAACAAAAGTACCGGCAGATACAAAATATACAGAAGATCATGAGTGGATTATGATTGATGATGATGGTATAGGAATCTGCGGCATTACAGATCACGCTCAGCACAGCCTGGGAGATATCGTTTTTGTTGAATTTATAAACAACATTCTTAATGCGAAAATTGATGCAAAAGAGACAATCGCGATTATTGAGTCACCAAAAGCAGCCTCTGATGTATATTCCCCTGTAAGCGGCACTATAGTTGATATAAACAGGGAACTTGAAGATGCCCCGGAATTATTAAACAGCTCACCCTATGATGAAGGGTGGATTTTCAAAATCAAGATCAAAGATAAATCAGAGCTTGAGAATCTTATGGATCCTGCTGATTATCTGGACTATATTAAAGCCGGGGACTGATTATGAGCTACATAAGTCTGACTGACGAAGACAGAAAAAAGATGCTGAGTGAGATTGGGGTTTCCTCTATTGATGATCTCTTCAGAGATATCCCTGAGCAGATCAGAATCAGCGGGATTTCCGGCATACCTGCTGCAGTATCGGAGATGGAGGCTTCCCGCATTATCGAAGAGCTGGAAGGGAAAAACTGTATCTTTCACGAATCTTTTCTTGGTGCAGGTGCTTACAGGCATTATATCCCTGCTGTTGTGGATGAGATTTCATCAAGGTCGGAATTCTATACAGCCTATACTCCATACCAGCCTGAAGTGAGCCAGGGCACACTTGCGGCCATATTTGAATTTCAGACAATGATGAGCCGTCTAACAGGTATGGATCTTACAAATGCAAGTATGTATGATGGGGCAACCGCACTTGCAGAGTCAGCCTTATTATCGATCAGGTCTAACGGACTAAATGAAATTCTGGTGAGCAGTGCAGTTAATCCGGCCTACAGAGAAGTGCTGGAAACATATGCCTGGTCAGGGGGTTTCAAACTGGTTACAGCTGATACTGAAAATGGTGTTACAGACGCAGCAGCCGTTAAAAAGCTGATAAACGAAAATACGGGAGCCATAGTTATACAGAGCCCTAATTTTTTCGGATCTATAGAGGACATTGAAGAATTTTCAGCTATTACAAAAGAGAGTAAAATCAACTTAATTACAGTTATAACCGAAGCAATGAGTCTGGGTATGATTAAATCTCCGGGAGAATGCGGTGCTCATATAGTCTGCGGTGAAGCTCAGAGTTTCGGGAATTACCTTAATTATGGCGGCCCCTTTGCCGGTTTTATTTCTGCGAGGAGCAGCTTTGCAAGAAAAATGCCGGGGCGGCTTGCAGGTAAAACAAAAGATATAGATGGCGAAATGGCTTTTGCCCTTACATTGCAGACAAGGGAGCAGCATATCCGCAGAGAAAAGGCCACGTCAAATATATGCACAAACCAGGGGCTCGTGGCACTCCGTTCAGCAGTATACCTGAGTCTTGTGGGAAACAGGCTGAGAGATATTGCGTTGCTGAATCACAACCTTGCATGTTATATGGCTGATAAACTGGAAGAGAACAACATCCCCAGGGTTTATGATGCTCCCTTCTTTAATGAGTTTCTTATTAAAGTACCGGACGCTGATGCTGCATTTAAAAAGCTTAAGGATCACGGGATAATTGCAGGGATAAAAGCAAATGATTATTATCCTGAACTTGAAGAATCCCTGCTGGTATGCGTCACAGAGATGACTTCAATAGAAAGCATTGACCGCTTCATCTCAGTGATAAGTGAATAATTGCGGAAGGTATGGAAAATGAAACTAATATTTGAACATAGCAGCAAAGGTCAGAACAAATACAGGATTCCTTCATACGAAGGGATTAATAAATCAATAATTCCTGACAAATTTCTCCGCAATGATGAACCTCTCCCTGACGTGGCAGAACCGGAGGTAGTGAGACACTATAATAATCTTTCCAGAATGAATTTCGGAGTCGATAACGGCATGTACCCTCTGGGGAGCTGTACAATGAAGTATAATCCAAAGATCAATGAAAAACTGGCTAAAAGATCGGGATTTGCTGATCTCCATCCGCTTAGTGATGAATCCTGCTCACAGGGTGCCTTGCGTATATTATATGATCTGTCAGACTATTTGTGCCGTATCACCGGTTTTTCTCAGTTTACACTTGCTCCTGCTGCCGGTTCACATGGTGAGCTTACAGGTGTAATGATTATTAAAAAGTTTTTTGAAAGCACCGGGGATAAGCGCGACACAATACTTATACCTGACTCAGCACACGGAACAAATCCTGCGACTGTTGCAATGTGCGGGTTTAAAGTTAAAGAAGTACCATCAGACAGCGAAGGGAACGTTGACATAGAAGTGCTGAAAAGCATGCTCAATGAAAACGTGGCAGCAATGATGCTTACCAGCCCCAATACTCTGGGGCTATACGACAGGAATTTAGCTGCAGTTTCCAGGATGCTCCATGAAAACGGTTCACTATTTTACGGAGACGGCGCCAATCTTAATGCCACAATGGGCAGAACCCGTTTTAAAGATATGGGATTTGACATGATGCATATAAATCTGCACAAAACATTTTCCACCCCCCACGGCGGCGGCGGCCCCGGATCAGGACCTCTCGGTGTTACAGCAAAGCTTGCAAAATTTCTCCCTATCCCGTGTATAGAAAAAATTGAGGACAGATATATCCTCAATTTTGAGTCAGAAGATAGTATAGGAAGAATACATTCATTTTATGGCAATTTTGCCATATGTCTCAGGGCATATATTTATATTAGAATGCTTGGTGCAGATGGTATCAGAGAAGCTGCTGAAACAGCAGTACTTAATGCTAATTACCTCATGGCAAGACTGAAAAAAATATACAATCTTCCCATTGACAGAACCTGTATGCACGAATTTGTTTTAAACGACAAGGGGATACCAAACGGAATCACTACAAATGAAATCGCGAAGAGAATTCTCGATTACGGTTTCCATGCTCCAACGGTTTATTTCCCTCTTCTTATAAGCGGGGCAATGATGATTGAACCAACAGAAACAGAGAGTCTTGAATCACTGGACAGGTTTGTGGAAGTTCTTGAAAAAATCAGAAAGGAGTGTGATGAGAATCCTGAAGCTGTTTTATCTGCTCCCGGTAATACCCCGGTGAGAAGGGTGGACACGGTTCTTGCAGCAAAGACACCGGTTCTTACATGGGACCAATGACCCGAATCCCTGACTGGATAAAATATAAAATTCCCGGCGGGAACAATTACGGGAACGTAAAAAAAATTATTACCGAAGGGTGCCTCCATACAATCTGCATGGAGGCAAAATGCCCCAATATTGCCGGATGCTTTAACTCCGGCACAGCAACATTCCTCATCCTTGGCGACACATGTACCAGAAACTGCAGATACTGTGCTGTTAAAAAAGGTACACCATCAGAACCTGATTATAAAGAGCCTGTAAAAATCGCCACTGCAGTGGAAAAACTGGGACTTAAATATGTGGTAATCACCTCTGTAACAAGGGATGACCTGACAGATGGGGGTGCATCATTTTTCAGTGCAATATGCAGAGAGATAAAAGAAAAATCTGTTAATACAGGGATAGAACTTCTTGTTCCTGACTTTAATGAAAACATGAAATCATCTATTGATCTTATAGCAGAATCTGAACCTCATGTTCTTAATCATAATATTGAAACAGTGAAAAGCAGATTCCCTGAATTACGCCCCATGGGTAACTACAATCACTCAATCGATCTTTTAAAATATTCATCAAATAAAGGTCTCACTGTTAAATCGGGTCTGATGATCGGGTTTGGAGAAACACTCGCCCAGATAAAAGAGACCCTGGCAGAGCTTGCAGACTCCGGTTGTTCAATTGTAACAGTAGGGCAGTATCTTAAATCAAGTAAAGAGAATTATGATGTAAAAAAATATTATCACCCTGATGAGTTCCTTGAAATTGAAAGTATTGCCAAAGAAGCAGGGATAAAAAAAGCAATCTGCGGCCCCCTTGTAAGGAGCTCATACAAAGCAATGGATGTATATATGGAATTAAAATCAGGAACAGCTTGTGAAGCATAAATTCCGCCTCATAATTGATGAGCCTCAGGAGGGATCATTGAACATGGGGATTGATAATGCCATTGCAGAATTTGTGTCAAAAAATGCTGCAGATCCAACACTTAGAATATACAGCTGGATTAAACCGGCAGTTACAGTAGGGTACTTTCAGAAAATATCAGATACAGTTAATTCCGGCTGCTGCAATGATAATAATATTGATATTATACGGAGAGTAACAGGCGGAGGGACAGTTCTTCATGATAAAGAGATTACATACAGCTTTATTGTTCCGATAAAAAATAAAGTTATACCGGAAGAAATTGAAGCTTCTTTTAGAGTGATAATTGATCCCATAATATCTGCTCTTAAATCTGTGGGCATTGACGCTTCATTTAAACCGGTGAATGATATTCTTGCTCAAGGGAGAAAAATTTCAGGTAGTGCCCAGACACGGAAACAGGGAGTTCTACTGCAGCATGGCACAGTAATACTTGATATTAACAAAGAAATGTTTACTGGATGCCTCAAATTCGACGCCATAAAGCTTGCTGATAAGGGTGTATCTGATCCGCTGGAATTAGTTACCTCTGTTAATGAACAATTAAACAACAATTACAACAATGAAACATTAAAGTTGTTAAAAAACAGAATTATTGATAATTATATTGAAAGCCTTAATATTACATTTAATATAGAGAACTTATCCGATGACGAGAAAACCCTTGCAGGAAAATACCGGAAAGAAATATTTGAAAATAAATCATGGAATATGAAAAGGGTGTAATATAGAAAAGAGCTGAGAAATAGTTCATTTTAATAGTAAAACTGGTACTATGAGATTCCCGCCTTCGCGGGAATGACAAAAAATGGACTAATGATAGTTTGAATGCTATAGATTCAACTTCCGATAAGATATATTATGTCTCATTAGAATTTTATTTCAGCTTGCAGCCAGGTGCACAATGATCTATACGGTCAAAACTTACTTTACAATAACCCTCTTCCCGGATAACTATCCGGTATATTTTTCCAAAGTAAAGGACATATTTTTATGAATATAGTAATACTTGGCGCAGGGGTTGTAGGTGCACAGATAGCAGATCAGCTTGTTTCTGAGGGGCATGATGTTGTAATAATTGAAAGGAACCCTGAAAGGGCAAAATATGTGTCATCCCATGTTGACTGCATGGTTATCAATGAGGAAGGGAATAACATTAATACACTCAAAAAAGCCGGCATAGAAAATGCTGATTTTTTCCTTAGTGTTGTTGATTCAGATGAAATTAATATGATAGCCTGCGGACTGGTTGAAAGTGAATTTAACGTCCCTATTAAAATCGCCAGGGTAAGAAATCTGGATTACTCTAAAGCCGGAATTTTTGAAAAATCTTTTCTTGGAATTAACTACATAGTAAACTCTGAAGTTGAAACAGCACGGCTTATAGCAAATACTGTAGTCCTTGGCGCAACAAGTGATGTAATGCTCTTTGAAAATACTGATGTGCAGATAAGAAGCTACACCATTGACGAAAAATCGTATTTCAACAATAAAGAGATTAAAAATCTCAAGTCATCCATAAAAATTAAGGAAAAGTTTCTTATTGCCGGAATTGTAAGGGATAATGATATTCTCATCCCTTCAGGCGACACTAAGCTTATGGAGAAAGACACAGTATATCTCCTTGCAGCTCAAAACACACTTACAAAACTTTTCATTGAAACAGGCAGGAAAAGTGAAAAATTTGACCGTATACTTATTGTCGGTGGCGGCAGAGTCGGCAAACTTGTAACATCTTATCTCATAAGAACCGGGCGGAAGATAACAATTCTTGACACAAATTATGATACATGCAAAATTCTTTCTGAAAAATTTCCTGAAGCACTGGTGCTCAATGCAGATGTATCTGATGAAGATATATTTGAAGATGAGCAGCTTTTTAATTACGACCTTATTATTACAACAACAAACCAGCAGGAACTTAATATTCTCGCTGCAGTTTATGCTAAAAGCCTGGGTATCAGGAGAGCAGCAGCTCTGGTTAACCAGTCCAATTATCTTCCTATCTCCAACCAGCTCGGAATAGACATAACGGTAAGTCCTAAAAAAAGTACTGTTGACGCAATATTAAAATTTATACGAAGGGGCCATATCAAGAGTGTCCATAGCCTCTTTGAAAACAAAGCGGAAATAATTGAATTCATAGTACCTGATAAAGGGCCGCTCCTGGGTAAATCGCTAAAAGAGATCACTCTCCCTAAAAACAGCCTGATACTTACAGTCCTGCGAAATGGCGTAAATGAAATCGCAGATGGCAATACTGTCATAGAGTCAAATGATACTATTATAACAATCGCTAAAAAATCGTCTATAAAAGACCTTGAAGAAGTATTCCTTGATAAATAGAAGAGAATAGACACCTATGAACTATAAGCTGATTTCAAAAATGATATCATATCTCCTTCTCATTACTTCATTATTTTTAATGATACCGCTATGTATTGCCTTTTACTATAATGAAACGGATTCATTAAGAGCAATTGCAATATCTATAATTGCTGCTGTTGCTTTTTTTGCTATTGTTCATGCTTTTACAAGAAAAAACAGTAACTCCCTTCTTTCAACAAGAGACGGCTTTCTTTTTGTTACTTTAAGCTGGGCACTTGTTTCACTCCTGGGTGCTCTCCCTTTTTATCTGTCTGATGCTATCCCGTCATTTGTTGATTCATATTTTGAAACTATGTCGGGATTTTCTACAACAGGGGCTTCAATACTCACTGACATTGAAGCCCTCCCCCGCTCTATCCTTTTCTGGCGGTCATTAACACACTGGCTTGGCGGGATGGGGATTGTAGTATTAACAGTTGCAGTACTCCCGCTACTGGGGATCGGCGGCATGCAGCTTATTAAAGCTGAGGCTCCCGGACCTACTGTTGATAAAATAACCCCGAGAATCGCAGAAACCGCTAAGATACTATGGATCATATATGTGGGTTTTACTGTTTCCCAGACCCTGCTCCTTCAGCTAGGCGGGATGAATCTTTTTGATGCCCTCACTCATACATTCGGCACACTGGCGACCGGAGGTTTTTCACCCAAAGGTGCAAGTGTGGGTCATTACAACTCAGCTTACATTGACGGGGTGATAACTCTATTTATGATACTTGCCGGAATAAACTTCGGACTCCACTTCCGCTATCTTACAGGTAAAACCAGAATACTTCTCAGTGATACAGAATTTAAAGCTTATATCAGTATTTTTATTACAGCAACCATTCTTATTGCATTTGACCTTTATGGATCATATTATAATACAATTTCCGAGTCTATCCGCTATTCCAGTTTCCAGGTAGCATCTATTCTCACTACAACCGGCTATGCAACAACCGATTATTCCAAATGGCCCTATTTCAGCCAGATAATTCTCTTAATAATGATGTTTGTGGGAGGCTGTTCCGGATCAACAGGTGGAGGGATTAAAGTTATCAGGATTGTCACACTCCTGAAACAGGGTATAAATGAAATGAAATACCTTCTCCATCCAAGGGGAGTTTTTACTCTGAGAATAAGCGGTCATCCTGTTAAAAAGGATGTGGTATACGCTATTTCAGGATTCTTTTTTCTCTATATCTTTATGCTCCTCATTACAACCCTTATAGTAGCCACTTCGGAAGAGGATATATTAACCTGCTTTACAACAGCTCTTGCAACTGTAGGAAATATCGGACCGGGATTCGGCAAAATTGGACCTGCGGATAATTACGCGTTTTATCCCGCATATATTAAAGGATACCTTTCATTTGCAATGCTTGTAGGGAGGCTGGAAATATACACAGTACTGGTTATTTTCACAAAACGCTTCTGGTCAAGGTAATAGAGTGGTTAATAAGATAATTCAGGGAAGTTGAATCAGGGAAACAGTGTAGGCAGCTATCCCCTCACCCCTTCCGGTAAATCCGAGTTTTTCTGAAGTTGTTCCCTTTATTCCTATATCTACGGGCGGGACATCATTATCAAATGCAGAAGATATTACATTTTTCATATTTTCAATGTATGGGGCGATTTTAGGTCTTTCGCAAACTACAACAGAATCTGTATTAATTATTTTTATATTTCTCTTTTTAAGAATAGAGTATACTTCCTTTAAAAGAAGAATACTGCTGATATTTTTATATTTTTCATCATTATCGGGAAAAAGTCGACCGATATCTCCGATTCCTGCAGGGCCAAGGATAGAGTCGATAATAGAATGTACAAGTACATCAGCATCTGAATGCCCCAGTAGTCCCCTGGGATAATCAATCGTTACCCCGCCCAGAATCAGCGGCCTGCTGTCACAAAAAGCATGCACATCAAAACCGTTACCTACTCGAAGAGAAGACATTCTAAAGATTAAAAACGTCGGAAAGAGAACTTAATTTCAGTACATTAAGAACTTTTGAGCTTACTTTATCAATTCTTAAAGCTTTTTCTTTTTTCTTCTGTAATTTTAACAGACTTATTAAAACACCAACACCTGAAGAATCGATATAATCTACATCATTCAGATCAATTTCTATATCCTTGTCTGTATTCTGACCGATTTCGAAAAGTTTCTGCTTAAATGTCTTTATAGTCATCATTTCAATGTCGCCATGCACTGTGATAACTACAACATCATCACGTTCCTGAACATCAATCTGCATATCAAAACCTGCCATTTTTTATATATTAAAATATAATTATTATTCAGTATATGTCAAATATAATTTTATATCATAACTCAATCCTGATCTTTTTTAAAATTATCAGGAAATATCAACAATAATCAATCTGGGTGAAGTTTTGTTCATATAAGTATTCCGTTCAAGCCGGAAAATAATTTCTGCGTTTTTCTTCTCACTGAATATTCCATCCATCTGAGGGGCTTTATCCCATCCGATAGCTGTTAAGCCATTACTCAAAACATATTTACCATGTCTCTTGTCTGCTCCAAAAATAGCAAATGATGAAATCCCTACATCCGATGCATAAAAAAGCGGTTCTTCATTGTTTTTCCCGTAAGGTTCCAAAAGATCAAGTCTGTCAAGAAAGGCATTGCTTATTTCGTCTATCCCGATCCGGCAATCAGCCTTAAGACTCTTATCAATTACAAGATCATCACCTATGGAAGCACTTATTTTATCTATAACGCCCTGGAGATTCTCTCTCTCAATTGTAAATCCGAAGGCCTGGGCATGTCCCCCAAGTTTTACAAAAGAATCTGCAAATGGCTCTACATAACTGAAAAAATTAAATCCTCCGGGGCTTCTCCCTGAACCTTTTAAAAGGCCATTATCACCTGTTGTTGTAGCAACAATTACCGGTTTTTTTAGGTCATCTGCAATCCTGTTCGCAACAAGGCCGGCAATCCCGTCAATTATCTCATCATCATGATAGAGAAAAAGATTTCCGTACATTCCGGATACACTGTCACTGATTCGCTCTTTTGCTTTGCATATTATTTCCGCGACTATTTTTTTCCTTTCACTGTTTAGCTTCTCGATTTCTGCTGTAATTTTTGAAATAGTCTCTTTATTCTGCTCAAGAAAGAAATCAACAGTTAAATGGGTGATTCCGAATCTTCCCGGTGTATTCAGAAGGGGCGCAACACCCCAGCTGATGCTTTTAGTATTAACCGGATCACCATTTAGAAGGGAATTTATTCCGTAATGCCCCTCCCCTCTCTTAAGCATTGATATACCATACCTGATCATCTGCCGGTTTTCATTATAAACCGGCATTATATCTGCAATTGTCCCGACAGTAACAAGCACAAGATACTGTTCAAGGAGAGAAAAAATTTTACCTGAACTCCTCATCTGCACTTCCTGAAAAATTTTGCAGGCAAGTTCAATTCGACTGCTGCAGAGATCGGGACGTATTTTAAAAAGATTGATAATTTCATTTAACCTGCCTGCTAAATCATTGGTGCCGCTAAGTAATTTTCCATTATAAATTTCATGTATATATTTAATCCGTATGCTCTCATTAAACGATTTTATCAGTTTTATAAATTCAGGATCTTCATCAAAAAGTACAAAGTAGTCTTTCTCATCAATATTATTAGTTAAGTATTGCATCAGGTTTGTATTTGATACGGCTTCCTGTTTCTCAATGTATCCGTTAAAAAGAGAGGCAAATTCAAATCCCATGTCCTGCTTCACTACAACAATAAACCTGTTATCAAAGCCGTTAATATAACTATAGAGAAGTGCATGTGCAAGCTTAAAGACCACCCCTACCCCTGCAAGCTCCTTGAATGGATATGGGCACTCTTTCTGTTTCGGATTTACTATCAAAGCCTTCGGGAGAATCTCATCAGGCTCATGATGATCAGTAATAATAACTTCAATATTATTATCCACTGCCATCTGTATCTCTTCAACATCCCTTATACCTGAATCTACTGTTATAAGGAGATTAACACCTTCATCAATGAACTCCTGAATTATGTCGCATGTTAAACCGTAACCCTCTTTATCTTTTGGATACCTGATAATAGGGGGTTTTCCCAGTTTACTTAAAAGGTCGTAAAGAATAGTCAGGGATGTAATTCCATCCAGGTCAGAATCGGCAAAAACAGCAATTTTATTTGCAGAATTGATATGCTTTTTGATAAGATGGATGGCTTTATAAATATCTTTCATAAGGAAAGGTGAATGCATATCAGTTAATTCAGGATATAAAAAATCGTGTATCTCCCGGGGGGTCTTATACCCTCTTGAAAAGAGAATAGAAATAAGAGCCTTCTCAATGCCCAATCTTTGCGATAATTCAGATACCGCCATGTCATCTATTTCAGGAATAATCCAGCTGCTTTTCATGGGGCTATTTACCCTTTTCGCATCCTTTGAGTGCAAAAAATCTGGCTTTATCATTATGATGCTCTGCAATATACTCAATTTTTGCAGAACTGTTCTCATCCAGAAGTTTCTTTAACTTATCATAATATCTTAATAGATTAGTATTATTCATCTTCATGGTGCCGTTAACCTGCTTAACAAGAACCTCGGAATCGGTCCTTATCCTCACATCCTTAACCTGGAAATATGCAGCCATCTTCAACGCTCTGATAACAGCCATAAAATCAGCAGTCAGTTTTGTTGTAACTCCAATATAATCGGAAACCTTACCAATCTGCCTGTCATTACTGTCAACTATCACTATTCCAATCCCGGCATTACCCGGGTTCCCCAGTGATTCGGCGCCTGCGTAAATTACAAGAGATGCATTAACGGGAATAACAGATAATTCAGCGCCGCTTAAAAGCTCTCTCGCTTTTTTATCATCTTCATCAGACTGTGCATTCTTCGGCTCAGAAACTGCTTTCTTTTTTATTATAATTTTTTTTCTTGAAGCGTTTTTTTCATGTTTATTCAGGAGCTCTCTGGCCTCTTCAATAACTGAAACTACATCTGCATCATCACAGGATGCCATTTGAGATATTTTATCTATTGTCTTTCCTTCAGACAAAAGCTGAAGAACTCTGTCGATTGTTAAAAGCATAATCCCGTCTCCCGGTTTTTAAAAATAAATAAATCTGCCGCAGTTAGTACAGATTTCTGCAGACTCTCTCTTCGATACAGCTGTAACAAGGGAAGATGGCACCTGGAAATTACAATGACTGCAGATTTCGCCATTAAGCTGAGCAATTGCAATCCCGTCTTTAGAGTGTAAAAGCTTTAAAAATCGTGATTTTATCTGAGGTGAAAGAGATTCTCCAAGCAGATCAAATTTATTTTTAACTTCAGCAATTTCTTTATTAAGCAGCACTATTTTATTATTCAGGGATTTAGTGTCCGAATCTGTCTGCAGAACAGTGTCTTCAAGCTTTTCCTTAAGGCTTTCAAGTTCAGATTCAGATGCTTCCGACTTTTCCATAAAGTCGAGTACTTCCTGCTCAATCTTCTCTTTCTCATTTTCAAGTCTAATAATCTCAGTCTCATGAGCTTCAACTTCACGTCCCGATTTCAGCAGATCTTTACGCTGCTCTGCTTTTTTCAGTCTGCTTTCAATATCAGCAAGTGCCCCTTCACTATCCTTCAGTTTTATTTGGAGCGACTTGAGGAGAGTCTCTTTTTTCGATACAAGTGCCCTGTCATTTTTAAGATGGGTCTCCCAGGTGATAATAGATTTTTCGCAGCGGCTTTTCTCTGCCTCTATTTTGATAATACTGCTCCAGTAATGCTGGAGCTCAATCATTATACTTATATCATTATTCATATATCAATATACTTTAAATGGATTTTTTTCTACTTCTGACTCTATTACTTTTATTTCTTCACCCGATTTTTTTATATACCCGTCAACAATACTGCACATAAGACTTTTAAATATTTTTTCTGTCCCAAAATGCCCTGCATCAATTACAGATTTATTATTTTCAATAACGAATTTCATATGATGATATCCCACATCTCCTGTTATAATACAATCGGGATTAATCCTTTTTATAATTTTTTCAATAGAACTGCCGCCGGAGCCATTCACAAAGGCAATAGATTTAATGAGCGAATTTATTCCCCCTGAATAGAGAATAAAATCAAGCTCAAGCTTCTTTTTGACAATCTCCAGCAGAGTGAACAGCTCAACTTCATTATCGAGAAAAGCGACAGAACCGAGTCCAACAGGCTTTTCTTCAAAAGTATCCGTTTCAAAGAGTGGTTCAGTCTGTTCAAAACCTAGAAAGCGTGCAAGGTAATCATACATGATCTTATCGAAATTAGTGTGAAGAGCATACAATGTAATTTTTGAGGAAATCAGCTTAATAAGGCTCTCTGACCGCACATCACCCTGCACAATAGATTTTACCGGTTTAAAAATTAATGGATGATGACTTATTATAAGATTAGACCCGGAAGCCAGGGCATCTTCTATAACAAACCTGTCAGGATCAAGGCATATATATATTCCTGTAATATCCTCATCAGGAAATACAACCTGGTCTCCCGTGTTATCATATGATTCCTGAAGAAAACCGGGGAAAGATGATTCTAAGTTGTTTAAGAGATCTTTTATTTTCATTTTAGAATTATTAAAGAATTAGAGAGTATCATTGTCAACATTTATTCTTGCTTACAGAATGAGCATTGAATCGCCGTAGGAAAAAAATCGGTATTCCTCTTTAACAGCCTCTTTATAAGCTTTCATTATCAGATTATACCCTGCAAAAGCAGATACAAGCATTAAAAGTGTTGAATTTGGAGTATGAAAATTCGTTATAATCCCGTCTATTGATTTTACTTTATAAGGCGGATAAATAAAAATATCTGTCTCCCCTGAACCTGAAGAATATACTCCGTCTGCATAAATACTTTCCAGAACACGCAATGAGGTTGTTCCCACTGCGATAACACGCCGCCCCTCTTTTCTGGCCATGCTTAAAGCATCAGCAGTAGCCGCATCGATGCTGAACACCTCAGAATGCATTACATGCAGGGAAAGGTCCTGTTCCCGTACAGGACTGAAGGTACCCCAGGAAACATGGAGTGTGAGGAAATGAGTTTCAACTCCCGAATCTCTGACCGATTTTAAAATATCATCAGTAAAATGGAGCCCCGCAGTTGGAGCAGCAACAGCACCGCTCTCTGAAGCATATACTGTCTGATAGCGGTCATCATCAGCAGCTTCAACATCTCTCTTAATATATGGAGGTAGAGGTATATTCCCTATTCGTTTCAATGTTTCATCTGAAAGCTTTTCTGAGGATTCTATTTTAAGGTATTCATCAACCCGTTCAATAATTTTAAAACTTATATTTTTATCATTAACAGGAAATATTTTCTCTCCAATCTTAACCCGCTTAGTCCTGTTGCATATGACCAGCCAGATGGTATCAGACAGTTTCCTTGCAAGTACAACCTCAACCTTCCCGCCCTGAATTCTTTCACAAAAAATTCGTGCATGAATTACCCTGGTATTGTTAAATACAAGAACATCCCCGGACTTCAGGAATTCATGTATTGAGCTGAATCCGGTATGTGTAAATGAAGAAATATTTTTGTTAATAACAAAAAGTCTGGAATCGGATCTATTAAGCGGCGGGTTCTGAGCTATCAGATGCTCAGGCAGATAATAGTCAAAATCATCAAGGGTATATAGTTTATTAATTCCATCATTCATTAATTGACAAAATTAGCAGAACGCTTCTTCTGTGCAACATAATTATTTCTGATTTTTGTAAATTTAATCCGGTAAAAATAATGACTCAAAATCTGTTCAAAATTATACCCTTTCTCACCTCTCCCTTTTGCACCCCACTGACTCATACCAACACCATGCCCCCAGCCTCTGCCGTTAAGCACAAGTGAGTCCCCCTTCTTCTCTGAAGAGAAATAGGTGCTTCGTACCTTTGATGCAGGAAATAAAAGGCGGAACTCATTGCCTGTAAGGGTAATATTACCGCCTGAGTGTACAATGCTCACTTCAACAACCCTGTCATCATGACGCTTGAAAGATATACTGTTTATCTTAGCCATTCTCGGGTATTTACTCTTAACAGCTATGGTAATTTCGTCTATCGGCAAGGTTACTGTCCACTGATAATGAGGAGAATCTTTATCATAATCACATTTTACCCCGCGAATATAGGGTAGGTCACTCCCCTTCCACACATATTTTCCTTCAATTGTTTTACCGCCGCTTGATGAATGGAAATAGGCAAGAATCGGCTCATGCTGATAGGTCATAATTATACCTGTAGTATCCTGCACTGCCTTTGTAGTTGACGGATTCTCACTCTCAATCCCTTTGTAAACCTGGAAATTGGTTGTGCTGTCTACTTCATATATGGCCCTGGTATTATTTCTGTTGGAGAGATGATAGTATGTATATGTTCTGGCAGCTACTGCCTGAGCTTTTAATGCTTCAATATGCCAAGAGGCAGGCATCTCTGATGGTACTACACTATAAAGATACTGTTCCACATTGATTACATTTACTACATGAATTTTGCCAAGCAGGTTATGAAGCTCAAATTTTCCCCTATAACCTTTATCATTTATAAAAACAGGTTCTCCGGCTGATTCAACAATATAGGGAGTTGTAATTTTTTCCGGGTGGAAAACCAATCCCCCTTTCCTTGTTTCATAAACCATGCGGCTGCTGTTCTTGTCTATAACCCTTAGCCCGCCTGCAGATGAAACGGTAAACTTTAGGCTTTCAACAGATGTAAGAACCCTTATGTAATTATTATCATAAGAATGCTCTCTCTGTTTCTTCTTTAGATATTCGGGAGACGGTGTGCAGGCGGAAAATAATAACCCGAAAAATAAAACTATGAATATCATTTTTAAGAAATTTTTCATTAAACAAATCAGCCCTTTGGATGAAAATTTTTATGTATTTCCTGAAGCTTCTTTCTTGCCATATGAGTATAAACCTGAGTAGTGGAAATATCCATATGCCCCAGCAGTTCCTGCACAGATCTTAAGTCAGCTCCATTTTCTATCAAATGGGTTGCGAAAGAATGTCTCAAGGTATGAGGAGTTATATTCTTCTGAATCTCAGTTCGGGTTACATAATTTTTCAATAGTCGCCAAACCGACTTCCGGTTAAGTTGTGACCCTTTCTTACTGACAAAAAGGAATTCACTCTCTCTGGCTCCGAGAATAGATGTTCTCGATTCCTTAATATATTTATTCAGAAGTCTCAAAGCCTCTTTACCTGCCGGCACAAGCCTCTCCTTATCCCCTTTCCCGATCACATGAATAAAAGAATTCTCAAAGTCCAGATCGTTCAGCTTAAGATCAATCGCTTCTGATATTCTTAAACCGCTGGAATAGAGTAATTCAAAAATTGTTTTATCCCTTAACTCGTAACTCTCTTCTTCTGAAATCGAGTTAAAAAGTTTATCCAGTTCATTTACTGTTAAAAAATCGGGGAGAGATTTCTCAACCTGCGGGGTTTCAATTTTTTCAGTAGGATTTTGTATCCCACCCTCAAAATTATCTGAGAGGAAATTATAAAACTGACGAATTGCCGCTAATGAACGGGCAAGAGTTCTGGATGAATTGTTTTTACTGATTTTTTCGAACTTCAGAAATTGCTGAATATCATCCTGGCTCGCATCCATTATGTTTTTATTTTTAGATAATAAAAATTCACTGAACTTTTTCAGATCGTAAGTATAAGAATAAATTGAATTCTGTGAAAGCCCTTTCTCTACCTGCAAGAACTTCTTAAACCTTTTTATCGCCGCAACTTCTTTCACCGGATTACCCCTGTATTAGTTTTACTACCCTCCACGTCCAATAATGTTTACCAGGAATGATTGATTGAAGATAATAAGTACATTTACTATATCGGTAACCCTATATTATGTCTTAATATAATAGATTGTTTTATTAGAAAAAAGACATAATTTTTTAAAAAAAAGAGCTTTATGGCACAGGAACAATTAATGCGGGAAAAGACTGAGAGGATGGAGTATAATTATCTATTTTTTTTTGATACACTTTTTTTCTTTTTTACAGGCTGGTCATCAATCAGTTCGCCATCCTTAAAAAGAATTTTACGGTCAGTGTACTCCGCAACATCAGATTCATGGGTAACCATAATTATTGAAATCCCGGTTTCACGGTTAAGCCTTGTAAAAAGATTCATAATATCTTCAGTATTTTTAGAATCGAGATTACCTGTAGGCTCATCAGCAAGTATAATTGCAGGATCATTTATAAGTGCTCTTGCAATTGCGACCCGCTGCTGCTCCCCTCCCGATAACTTATTAGGATGATGGTGATACCGGCCGGAAAGACCTACAAGGTCGAGCATTTCTTTTGCTTTTTTGTTAAGCTCAAGGGAAGAGAATCCCCCCTTGTAAAAAAGAGGTAATTCCACATTTTCCATTGCAGTTGTTCTTGAAAGAAGGTTAAATCCCTGAAAAACAAACCCGATTTTCCTGTTTCTTATTTCAGCTTTCTGATCATGGTTCAGTGCACTTCCGTCAATACCATCAAGGAGATATACACCTGAAGTAGGTGTATCCAGGAAACCTAAAACGTTCATAAATGTGGACTTACCTGAGCCGGAAGCCCCCATTATGGCAATAAATTCCCCCCTGAAAAAATCGACACTTACCCCCTTGAGAGCCTGAACACTCACTTCCTCACTAAGGTTATAAATCTTTACAAGATTCTTTATTTCAATTATTTTGTTTTTCATTATTGTTTATTAAATGCAGTCCTACTTCTCTCTTATCCGGATAAGAACTTCTTCACCCTCTTTGACACCTGAAACGATCTCTGTATAAAGATCACCAGCAAGGCCTGTTTTAACTTCAGCCGCTTTATAGGGCTTCCCAACAGGACCCGATTTTACCCATACAATACGCTTACCTGCCTCAGGGACTTTTTCATCATCCGGTGTTATCATAAAAGCCTGGTTAAGAACACGGACAACATTCTCCTTCTCATCAATTACAACAGTTGCTGTAGCAGTCATACCAGGCTTCAGAAGAAGCTCTTCATTATCACAAATAACTATAGACTGATATTTTACAATTCCACCACTTGATATGGGATTCATATATATCTGATTTATTGAACCATGGAACTTTTTTTCAGGGAATGCGCTTACGGAAAAGACTACCTTTTGACCTTCTTTAATATGCCCGATATCAGACTCATCGACACTTATCGTTAGAATCATTTCTTTCAGGTTTTTTGCCAAAAGAACAAGCGGCGTATTAACACCAACGCTTGAATCAACATCACGATGTATATTTATTACAATACCAGATGACGGGGAATACACCTTTGCATCTTCCCTATCTTTTCTTAACAGATTATAATCACTTTTAATCTGATTATAGTTGATAGAAACTCTTCGGTAATGAATTTCAGACTGTTCAAATGCCCGGCGGGAAATCAGATTATCCTTGAGAAGAATTTCTTTACCTTCAAGGTCTGACTTTGCAGACATCAACTCAAGGCGGGCACTTTCGAGCTGCCCCGACATTCTCTGAATTCTCTGGTCAATGGCGGAAGAATCGATTTCCATAAGAATTTGTCCCTTTGAAACTTTTTGATTATAATCAATATGTTTTTTAATAACTATACCGGAAATTTTACTGAATACAGTTACAGGATCACTAATGCTAATATCACCAGTAACCGCAATTGTTTTTTTAACATCGCCTTGTGTAACTTTGTCAAAATGATATGTTTTTTCTCCGCTTTTACCGCAGCCTTTAACCATAAAAAAAATAAAAACAATTAAAACGGCAGCAATAACATAAGTTATCGCGTTTCTGCCCGGTCTATACATATTGCTTCCTCTCCAATACCGATTGTATTTGCAAGCGATGCCATAGTCAGGAGATAGGAATATCTTGCCTCCATATGACCAAGTCTTGCCCTGATTACACTGAGTTCTGCATCCTGTAGCTCCATGAGAGAGCCGATGCCATGTTCATAACTTCTCTGAGCAAGGAGCTGATGCCTTTCAGCATTCTCTTTAATAAGAATGGAAAGCTCAATCTGACGTTGTATTTCATCAAGACTTCTTACATTATCCCTGATTGTGTTTTTTGTACCTGTGAGTATTTCCTTCTCCCGCAGAGATAGTATATTAAAATCACTTGTAGCAGAATCAACCATAGCGGATGTTCTTCCGCCTGAATATACAGGAACAGATGCTTTAATCATTCCATGAAAAGCAGGACTCCAGTTGTCACCTTTAAAATTTTCAGAAAAATTATCTCCACCTGTTAATTTCTGGTTTTCATATCCCAGACCAAGAATAAAATCAACCCTGGGAAAATGATTTGCCTGTTCCTGTGAAATCTTTAGCCGTGCAATTCTCTTTTCAAGCTTGGTTTTTCTTATCATCGGGTTATAAATATCTGCAAGCTTATAAAGCTCATCAACGGTAAATTTCAGTTCAGGGAGATCCTCCCTATCTACAGGGCTGATATCTACAACGCCTTCCTCTTCAAGTCCCATAGAATAAAAGAGACTAAGCTTCATTTTTATTTCATTATTTCTGGCTTTTTCCAGAAGAAGCTGAGCATCTGCAAGATCAAGCTCAGCCTTTGTAACATCAAGTACTGGTCTTGACCCGTTTTCAAAAAGAAGCCGGGCAAGATTAGCTTTTTTCTGATTTTTTTCGTAAATCTCTTCACGCAGTTCTAGTGTTTTTTTAGACTGAAGATAACCGTAGTAAGCCTTCTTAACATCAAGTGTAAGCCTATCCATCGATCGCTGTTTATTGATTTTAGTAATATCAATGTTTACTTTAGCAGATTCAGAAATTATATCCTTTCTCGCATCGTAAAGATTGTATACAACAGTAAGTCCGGCAAAGAGCCCCACATCAGTATCCTGTCCCGGAATACTGAATGCGGTATTAGCATTGGAGTCTTTTTTAGCATACTCAACTGTTTTTAGCTCACCATTAATTAAAACACTGCTGGCTGAAACTGCAGCTATGTAGTTAGAGATACTTTTTTTATTATCTTCGATTGATACAAAAACATCAGGATGATTCTGTAGAGCGATGTCTACACACTCCTCAATGGTAATAGCCCTTGAAAAAGCATCAACACTTAACCCTGAAACAATATAGAGAAGGACAGATAAAATTATTATTTTCCTGGATTTCATCAGCACCCGTATTTTTTAAAATTCCATTTAACTCTTTATATCAATAAAAGAAAGCTATCTGTCAAGACAATAAAAAAACTCATTAAGTCATGAAAAAATATTAATATCCGATAAAATGATGCAATATAAATATTAATGCCCGGTCAAAAACCGGTAAAATCTTAACTACGCCTATCCTGCAGCGCAGAGAAGTGCAACTATATGAACAATTTATTTACTGTTAAAAAAATATCAAACTATTTTAAAAAAATAGTTTGACAGTTATGTCATATAAAATTATCTGTATTCCCGTTGCTAAGCTGGCGTAGCTCAATCGGTAGAGCAGCTGATTTGTAATCAGCTTGTTGGGGGTTCAATTCCTCTCGCCAGCTCTTTAACAACCCGGTGAGGTTCCCGAGCGGCCAAAGGGAACAGACTGTAAATCTGTCGGCGCAGCCTTCGAAGGTTCGAATCCTTCCCTCACCAGATAAACCGCTAAATGAAAGGCTGATTTAATCAGCCTTTCAGGGGCGGGAAATAATAGCAAGGCTACCTTACAAAAGATGCCTTCTTAAAATCAAAAGTGTAACAGCAGTGTAACACTTAACTTTAAGAGGTATCTATATGAAAATTGACTACTACTTATACACCCGTAAAAACTCCCCTTACTATTTATCCAGGTACACTTTTCCGGATGGTTCAAAAACTGTCAAAAGCACAAAGACCGAAGACCTTCAGGAAGCACACAAAAAAGCTAATCAGTTTATTGCAGAGTATATTGCAGAGCAAGAAGCACAGCTGGAAAAAGAGAAATGTTCTTTTGATTCAGGTATTACCCTTAGAGAATATGCACACGATTTTTTTAGTATGTCAGGGAACCACATTCAAAGACTGAAGTCATATAATGGCTTTATAAATGACCGCTGGATTATGGTCAAAGATGAGATGCTGAAAAATTATATTCTCCCCTTCCCTATTGCTGAAAAGAAAATTAAAGACATTACAGCCGATGACATAGATCTATTTGTATTAAGACTTAAACCAGTTAAAAAGAAAACAGATCTTTCCGCAAATACTAAAAATAAAGTCTTAATGATTTTAAAGATCATTTTAAAAGAATCAGTAAAAGATGGTATTATTAACTATATCCCCGATTTTCAGAGAGTTAAAGGGGAATCAAAAGTAAAAGACATTCTGGAACCTGAAGAGCTTAAAAAGCTATTCCCTTATAACTGGAAGGATATGTACAGTCACAAGAGTGCTTATATAGGACTTATGCTTACAGCTACAACAGGGATGCGACTTTCTGAAGTTATGGGCCTTCAGGTTAAGCATATAAATTTTGACAACAGATCAATAAGAATAGAACAGAGCTGGGACACTCGATTATTGAAGGTAAACCGATTTACTAAAAATAAAACAATCCGGGAAGTTGCTATTTGTGACAGGGTAACATCTGAATTAAAGGGCTTTATTACTGAACAGGGAAAAGATCAGGACTCTTTCATATTTTGCAGGGAAGGAACCAATAAACCATATGATGACAAGTTTTTACCGCGTCACATGGAAATAGCAATCCAGAAAGCAGGGATTAAAGTTAATCACAGGTATATAACTTTTCACAGCTTCAGGCATGGAGTAAACACTTACCTTTTAGAGGCTGGAATAAATCCTTTTAAAGTGGCCGCTTTTCTCGGTCATTCCAATAAGTATAATATGACAGCACTTTACAATAAAACAGGCTTAAAAGATCAGGATGATATAAGGCGCTATTTTCAAAAACTCCTTACAGGTCAAGACAACCTTGTATTACTCAGTAAAGAGGCTTGACCGTATATAATACAGGCATTACAAATGCAAGCCTTCAGGGATAGGAAAGGAGTAATTACCCTTTCCGAAAAGCGGAACCCTAACCGCCTTCCCTGAAGATTTAAAAAAATAGGGATAAAATTTAACAGCATATAGGGGGCTGGACATGACAAAGAAAAAAGCAGAATTAAAAGAGCAAGAGCTTAACACCGATATTGACTACAAATATTCAGTCATAGAATCAAGTACAGGGAATCATCTATATTTTGAAAATGAAAAGGATTTAAAATCATACCAAAAAGAAGAAGATGATATATTGTTGTTTAAATTACAACTTCAGATTGCATTATTTGAAAACCGTATTCAAAAAAGTTATGACTCAAATCCTGAATATACCAAAGATAAAAGAGGGAGCGTAATTCTATATTTTAACAAATTCAAGAAAAAATATAATCTGAAAAATTATGAAGATGATTTAAGCATTTACAGCAATACCGATTTAATTTCATATATCCGGGATGTTATCCGGGACTTTGAATCTGGAGTAGCGGAACCAGCAACAAAAGAAAATAACGCAGATCAAAACTTTTGGTCAATAAACGAAGAACAGAAAGTAAAAATATTTAAAGCGTTGGATAATAAAAAAATTTTGAAATATTCTGGTGAAGGGAAACCTTCAGGAAATTTAAAAAATTTGATTTTAACCTTTAAAGCCTTGCACGATTTAAAAATGATTGATAAAGATTTAATAAAAAAACAAACAGATGTACGGGATGAAGTATGGCAAAAAGATTTTGTTGAATCTGAATTTTCTATGGAGGGGAATAGGTCATTTAAAAAAACAACTATCAGAGATGGCAAAAAAAAATATTATACAGAAAGATTGCGTTCTGTAGTTTCTAAAGAAATTGAAAGAATCAAATCAATTATTCAATATGCTTTAACCACATAACACACCGCTTAACGAAACCGCCACACCGAAAAGGGGAGCTTTTGAAGTTTCCCTTTTTTTATGCTTTTTTTAAAAGTCTACATAGAGTCTATGTAGTTTAATTTTTATAATTATTTGTGTCGAAATGACTATTTTTTTATTGACTATAATAATCCATGTTCTATATTGTAAATAGATTAAATTAAACCTGATGAAAGGAGGTTATAAAATGAATGTAGTTGAAAGAAAAAATTTAAGGTATCCGGGCGCGGCGGAGTATACAGGACTTTCTGAAAGTATGCTGAAATATTATGTGATGCAGAAAAAAATCCCACATTCAAAAGTCGGCAAGGCGGTTGTCTTTAATAATGTTGACCTTGACAGATGGCTGGATGCTCAAAAAAAAGAGGTCATTCATTAATATGGATGATAAAAAATTTAAAGAACTTATTGCGTGGATACAACAGCAAATTGCCGCTACTCCATTCGGCGAAGTGAGCGTAAAACTTATTTTGCATGAGAATCAAGTCAAGCGGATTGAAAAAGTAATTTCATGCCGCGAAATTGGTTAGATAAAAAAATTAAAATTAAAATAAAGAGGTAAGGAAATGACAGTAGTATGTAAAACAAAACAGCAGATCGAACAGGAAGCACGATATGAAAAAATCAATTCAGAAATTCAAAAACTTGCCACATTGGAAGAAAAAGAAATCCGGATAAAAGAACTTAGAGCTTTGAAGGCTGCAGAGCTGGAAGCTGAGCTTGCAAAATTGGATGGTAAAGAGGTTCCGAAGTTGGAGACTAATTATTTCCGAAAGTTGGTTAAAAAATAACCATGGCAAGGACACAGGGCTGGACTCCCAGAACCCTACTGGAAATGATGGATTGTTATATGGAATACCAAAACAGGAAATCATTTCCAGAAGATAGCTGGCTTCATTTAACACCAGTTAGGACACCGGCATGGGCCACTTTGTCTTTAAGTGACAATGCATTTTTTCAATGGATGCAAGCGCAGACTACAAACAAAAAATAAGAGAGGTTAAGAATTAAGAATTATGATGAACACACAAGGCATAAGCGAAGATCGAAGAAAAGAAATTGAAGACATCGAAACAAAAAGATTATCAAATGAGGCTTATAAGGCAAGTTTAAGAAACAATTTTCATACTAAACTTGTTAAAATCGAAAGAGATAATTCTGATTTTACCGGTTCAGCCGTAGTCGGTAAATCCGTATTAAACTTTGTGGATGGGGTGCTTGAGTCAATTACAGAAGCACCCAAAGACCGGAAGCCCGAATTATTGAAAAAACTAAACGTTTCAATTATCAATTATCGGCAATCTCTTTTCAGACTGAAAGAACATGAGGCTGGATTAGCGGAGCTTGAAAATTCAAAGAAGTATCATTTATTGGCTGAATGTTCTCAAGCGGTGGAAACATGGAAAGAGACAGCGGAATTTCAAAAATTCGAAATTGAGGCTGCAGAAACTGAACTCCGCGAAATAGCAAAGCGGAAAATTGAGGCTGCTGAAAATGCGCTGAAAGATTTTACCGGGAATTATGATACCAGGGTAAAAGAACTCTCTGAAGCCGTAAAAATAGCAAAAGAGGAATTAAAGAATCTGAAAACTGCTGAACAGATAATTGCTGAGTTTGATGCTAAGGAAGCGGCTACAACAAAAGAGCAGGTCAATTAAAATGTCATGCCGACAAATGAGCAGTGCCCCTTTTGTGGAGGGGGCACTATAGCAAAAATAAACAGAGCTTAATCTATCCCATGGGGGGAATTGATTGTGTATAATATAAATCTATCTGAAAAATTTGTCAATACAATTTTTAATGAATCACATATTTACTGTTATATGGTATGGGAAGGGGGGAATTATGTCTATAAATAAAAAATATTTTTATATTAAACTCAAGGATACATTTTTTGATTCCGAAGAAATGAAACTTTTGGAAATGCAGAAAAACGGAATCCATTATCAGGTTTTATATTTAAAAATGTGTCTCCATGCAGCTAAAACCGAAGGAAAACTTTTATATAAAGATTTAATCCCATACACACCTGAAATGATCAGTCAGGTCTTAAATGTTAATATTGATATGGTTAGAGTCGGAATTAAGGTACTGCAACAAATGGGACTGATAGAAATTTTAGACACAGGAGCTATTTATATTATGGATATGCAGTTGTTAATTGGCAAAAGCAGCACCGAAGCTGAAAGAAAAAAAGCATATCGCTTAAAAATTGCTGAAGAAAAAAAACTTTTAAACAATAACGGTCATGACACTGTCATGATTGACCAAAATACAGCTGAAAAATGGGACATTTGTCCACCAAATATAGAGATAGAGATAGAGATAGAAAACCCCTCGGGACAAATGTCCCTCGGTGAGTCTTTTTCTGTATTCTGGAAAGCATACGACAAACCTATAGAGCATGACAGGTGCTTAAAATATTGGAGGGATAAAATAGATCCGGAATTATATCCTTCAATAACAAGTCATGCGAAAAAATATTCTTTATCAACAGAAAAGCAATTCCGCAAAAACCCGATTAACTATTTAAAGGGTAAATGCTGGGAAGATGAAATAATAACAAAAGATTCTGATTTTAAAAGACCTATTTATAAAGACTTGACCGAAGCAGCTATAAGGGGGAACGCATGAACCACACAGCAGACACCCCTCAACAGGCTAAGTATAGACAGTGGATAGAAAATCAGAAAGCGCTTATTATATCCGCAGTCATGACACAGGATAGTCTTTATAAAGTTTTAAGCGCGCCGCCTGATATATTCACAGGGGATTATTCTAAACTACACACCATTTTAAAAGAACTGGATGAGGAAAATATCCAGCCGGATTTAATCACTATAAGAGCAAGACTTAAATTTTCAGAAGTCACTGTAAAAGATGAAACCTTGATGGAGCTTTACGAAACAGCGTCAACAGTTAATATTGACTATTTGATTGAATGGTGTAAACTTTACAATAAAGAGCGCAGACTCCGAAGTGCTGCAGCTGATATTTTTAATCTAATTGAGAAAGGAACTACTCCAAGTATTGACATGCTGACTGAACAGCTCACAGAGCTTGTAAACAGCATTTCAGAAGATTCTGAAGCAGCTTTATGCGGTACTATTTCAACATATATTTCAGATCCGTTTTTAGATAAAGATGTGACATATTATTCCACAGGATTAAAAACTCTTGATAATATTATAACAGGATGGAATGCGGGTGACCTTGTTACAATCGCAGCGCGTCCAGGTATGGGAAAATCAGCTTTTGCGCTTCAATCTGTAATGGATAAAAATTTTCTATATTTTAGTTTAGAAATGCCTTCCCCGCAATTAGCAAATAGGCTTGTCAGTATGAAGACTGGAATTTTTTCATCTAAGTTAAGAGCTGGGAAATTAACCGAACCGGAAAAGCACAGAGTAAAAAAAGCAGCTGCAGAGATTGCAGAAAATTGTCATGTAATCCCGATAGACAATTTATTTTCTATATCTGAAATTTTACCCTTTATAAAACAGAAAGTTAAAAAGGAAAATTGTCAGGGTGTAGTCATTGATTATTTAGGACTTTTATCAGGCGGCGAAGGTCAAACCGAAAATTTAAGACTGGGGAGTATTTCAAAATCATTAAAACGTCTTGCAGTCAGTTTAGATATTCCGGTTATCGTATTGCACCAGCTTAACAGAGAATCGGAAAAACACAGCAGAGAACCATCTCTACATGATTTAAGGGAATCCGGCCGAATAGAAGAGGATGCCGATATTGTAATGTTTATCCATGCTGAAGTAGATTGGAGACATGAATCCATGATGCCCTGTAAATTTATTATTTCAAAGCATAGACATGGTTCTACAGGTGTACTTTCAAATTTAACTTTCGACAAAGTACACTTCAGATTTTTGGAAAATTCAAAGATTGAAAATATGTTTAACGATTAATAAGAGGGGTTAAAAAAATGAATGATCACACACAACAATCATTTCACCGGCTTGAAAAGCTTATAAGCCAACGGAAAGCAAGTCAGCTTATTTCAACAAAAAAAATATCGAATGAAATTAAATTTCTTCAATCTCTTATCGCTGCAGAATACGGGAAGGAAAGAGAGGCCCGCTATATCTGGCAAGATGAATCTATAGCGGTACCCGCAGCTTTAAAACCTTATGTTATAAAAAATGGGAAACCCTTTTCAACATACACCCTTGCGAAGGGGACAAGGGGAAACTATTGCAGAGAGTCAAGAAGCCTTAATATAAATACTGCCTATTTTGATCATGCGTACTATTATAAAGATGCTGAAGGGTACCCGCTCATGATCGTTGCACATCTTTATAATATGCCGAATGATTTACAGCTTTTCGCTCGTCAAAATAATCTTAAATCAGTTATTAGGCGTGACTGGAAATCATGGTGGAATCCCGGCGGGTGTGATGTTGTAGAATACACCAGATTAAAAAAAATATAAAATATTTAAGAATTTTATAAAACAGCAATGTCTTAAAATATTAAAAATAAAGCAGAGGTAAAGCAGATGAAACAGAGCAAGCAGAGTAAACAAAAAAAACAAATTTTCGACCAGGTGTATATCCAGCCTGAAGACCGGCCGGGACTATTAAGCAAAATATGTGATGCGGGGTATATCGAATATTTCAGGTCGAGAGATAAACAGCAGCTTGAGCGCAAACCGGATGAAGAGGAGATTGAAATTTGCTGTAAATGGTTCGTTGAAAATTATTATAACGGACGTGTTAAATTTTCCGCTAAAAAAGAGAATACAGGAAGCTACCGGCTGAAACACGTAATCGAAAGGGAAAGCGGAAAATATATTTCCAATGGGTCGTGTGCTGCAGCACTTGTCAAAATGGGTATCTGCATAGAGCCTGAAGAAAAAGGCAAGTCACCTAATTTCGATATTAAAATTATGCTGACAGATTATGACAGGAGGGCCAAGTAATGATTTATTATATAATTGATGTGATTGTAATCGTGACAAGCGGTTCACTCTTCACATGGCAGTTGATAACATTTTTCGGGGGTATGATATGACAGTTGAAGAGATTCAAAAAAATATCAATCTTGAAAAATTGCGCTCTGATTTTTACGGAGCGCACTCAAAATACTTAAAAAGTATTGTAGCACTTTTTGAGTCAGGTACAGAAGCAGATAGGCAAACAGTATGCAACGAAATTTTGAAGCTTGTTACGAAACTTGAGAAGATCAAAAAATAAGCAATAGAAAAGCGGCATTATAAAAAATGCACCTGAACGGTTCAGCAAAAAAAACACAATGCGTTTCCCCCGGTACACTCCTCCCGGGGGTTTTTGCTCCCTGCAATTTAAGAATTACCTAAAATACTTAATTTGTCAACCTGTAGCAATAGCAGAAATTTTGTCAACGTAACACGTCAATCTATTTTAGTGCTACTGAGTAACACGAAATATATAAATCGTAACAAAACAGCATAAAACAGGGGGTTTGAACAGATTTAGGGTTTTTTAATAAGTGAAAATATAGGGTTTTTTATCGTTATTTCGTAGAATTTCGTCAACTTAAAATATTTTGACCCTTCAGATTTTAACGGCGGGGGCTTTTGACCCCGTTATTCCGCTATAGTGTCAGGAGGAACCACGATTGAATTAAAAAATAAATTAAAATAAAAAAAATATTCTTTTCCCTGAGCTGAAGAGAGCTGCAGCAAGATGAAGAGCAAGAGGCAAGCAGTCAAGAGGCAGAGAGCAGAGAGCTGTTAAGATGATGAATGGGTGAAGTGGAGTGATAGAGAGATTGCAAGAAGGTGTTGTGTAGATCACAAATTTGTTTCAAAACAAAGAAAAGATGTCACTGGGGATTTCCCCAGTGAGAAACCAACGGAACGAACCTACACTACAAAACATGGAACTACAGCTACAATGAACACGTCAAGCATAGGAAAGGCAAGTGTAGCAGAGCAGCTACATGACCACAGGGAGACAGCCCCACAGGAGCGGGAACGGTTCAGGGGGTTATGTGCAATAGGGTGTATTCCGGGGGATGTATTCCGGGCCATGTGTGACAGGGTACAGGGTATAGGGTACAGGGTACAGGGTGCAGCAGGAGCCTACATATAACAGCGGGCTAATTGCGCCAATGTTTTTTTGCATGTTGCTTTTGAGGTTGTTCCGGTTCAAGCTGCTTAATGCGGTTCAGGGCTTTTTCTGAGGCGTAGAAAGTGTATCCATGTTTTTCAAGTAATCGGGCAAGGGAGCGGACACCGTTTTCAGTAGTACATCTAATTAATAAATGGTCGTCCTTGCAGACTTCCAGAGTTAATATCATTTCCTGTATTTCTGTTTTTTCCATCATATAGAATTTATCACATAACAGGGTGTATATTGTCAAGAAAAATTAGGGGGCTGGATTTACCGCATAACAGAGAAAACTGATAATTTCTGGAGGGTGATAATATAGGGAGGGGAAAATAAAACCCCGTACAGGGCTTTTAATGCAGAGTTATTTTTTAATATTAACCTTATTATTGACAATATACATTACAGCTTGATGTAAAAATTCAGACTTCCCCAGGTCTAATTCAAGCGCATACATTGAAACCAGCTTATATTCTTCAGGGGTGAAGGTGACGGTTGGTTTAACGGGCTTATCTTTTCCGGACATTTTATTTCCTCTATTATAGTAAAAATAATTAAAAAACTATTGACTTTTTTTTAATAATGCCTCATATACTGCATATACAGCAAATAAGGCAAAAACAGTAAATGCAACAAATAATCAAATATGTATAAATTTAATATTCAGCTCAAACACTGTCAACAAATTTAAAAACAGGGGGCAAGCCATGAAAAAAGAAAAGATGGTTAATATTTTATCAGACTTAATTCTGCAATCTCAAGACCGAAGTAATAAAACAAAATCCGAATATGATGAGGGGCGGGCAGCTGGGCTGAAATTGGCATTAACTGTTTTATCGGATTTATGGCATAATGACAGGGGGGCGGGGATATGACATACAAAATAAAATGCGCTTCAGATATAAAGGAACTTATACACCGGTTTAATTCCCGGAAAATAGCAATTATTAAAAATTCTAATGAAGTCTTGAATCTGGGAGACCTTCTATATTTTTATGACAATCAGGAATTGGAGTTAATCATAAATTAGCACAGCACAAAAGACAAGGGGGCGGGATATGAAACTATTTCTAACACTTACAGTAATTATAATCATTTTAATCGTATTGACGGCGGCACTCACGCAAACTATTATATCAGCAAACATTTTAACGATTGCCGGAGTATTGCCGGAAAACAACCGGAACTGGTCGATACTGGCGGGACTCATTAACAAGCTGGAAAAAAGAAAAAGCTATAATGCGGCTTATGAATGTTCGCAGCTTGAGGCTGAGCTATTGGAAGCTTTATTAAGGGGGTAAAGAAAATGGTAAACGTATATAATAATGAAGGTGAAATAATAGGGGAAGTGAAGTACAATACTAATCTTGACCGCTGGGACGGCCGAAACATGACTTCAGGGAGTACAGGAAGGCACAAGGGCTTGACCAGATTAAAGAATGGGAGCTTTGTCTTAATATACGGAACCGACTGGCAAGGGGAAAGAGACACAGCCGAAATAATCACACCTGAACAAGCACTACAGGAAATATTGAAAAGTGGCAATCTGGATTTACTCAAAGAACACCCGGAACTTGAAGCAATCAGAGAAGAAACGATTATTCAGGAAGCTTAAAAACAGACCTCTTTATATCTCCACTCAATATCTACAGGAGGCCCGCCGGAAGTTGTCGGCGGGTTTTTCTATTGATGGAGACAGATCAAGAATCTGTCGGCGTTATTTGTAAAAATATAAGAAAATATACAAAATATGACATTTTTTTAATTTTCGTCACAAAAATAGAGTGTAACAAGAGTGTAACAAACTATAAAAAACGGTAATATTTAACAGTGTTTTTTAATAACAAAAAGCTTTTTTTTGTTGACTTTTTTTAACGATAATAGTATATTATGTCTTATAATGAAGGCATTATTTTGTCTTGGTGAGTCTGTAAATCTGTCGGCGCAGCCTTCGAAGGTTCGAATCCTTCCCTCACCAGATAAAACCCCTGATTTAATCAGGGGTTTTTTTGTTAAGGAAAAAGTTCCGGGGCTCTCTCTGCCTGCTCAGGACAGAAAATATAATTATTTTTTCGGAGTCTTCTCCTGTTTCTCTTTTCTCTTCTCTTTTAATGTTTTTTCAGGCTTTTTTTTCACTTCACTTTTTGCTTTATCTTTCCCCTTAGCCATTGCAATCCTCCCTGGAGTTACCCCCGCATTTATTAGTAATTATTCCGCTTGAACCTGTGATCCGTCAAACAGCAGAGGCGCTATTGAATCTCAGTGTACACACTCATGGCCATGACCGCTGCACCCTTTTCCTGAATCTGTCAAAGTTCCATTGATCCAATTATCCGCAGCGCTCCTTATATCTCCTGAGCAGCCTCTCACCACCTCTATGCCGCTGGCAGCCAGAACATTCACAGCTCCGCCACCCATATTCCCCGCAAGCATCACCTTTACTCCCAGCTGAGCAAGTGTTTCTGCAATATTCGATTTGCAGCCGCATCCTGCAGGTGACTGGACCTTCTCCTCCTGAATGATTTCTTTATTCTCATTAAGTGTAAAAACTGTAAAATGATCACAGTGTCCGAAGTGATCATCTATCATTGTTCCTTTTGATGGTAATGCGATTTTCATATAATAAATCTCCTGTTTATAATTCAAAAACACTTACTATGCAGATTAAAGCTCTTCCTGATATAGACAATCAGAAAGAAAAAAATACAACTGCAACAATAAATACATTGTCTATAAATACCGTAAAAAAGTCAACCTCAAGTCATAAAGAAATAATTGAACTGATTATTTCAGCAGCAATTCAGAAACGTTTTTTATAATAACATTCTCTATTTCCGCGGTTAACAATAAAGTAATCAAATACCTGTTTAATAATAATTTGACAAATGAATAATAATTATTTTTTTAAACAGTATCATTCATTATTATAATATAAAAGAGAAATTAATGCACGATAAATATGAAAAATACGCAAGGCATCTTGCAATAAAAGAGTGGAGCGAGGAGACACAGGAGAGGCTCACATCAGCTCATGTCTTTGTTGCAGGAGCTGGAGGACTTGGAAGCCCTGTTCTTTTTAATCTTGCTGCCGCAGGTATCGGTGAATTCACTATCTGCGATTTTGACACAGTTTCCGTTTCAAATCTCAACAGGCAGGTTCTTTACAGAGAGAGCGATGTGGGGAAAAGCAAAGTTTTTACAGCAGCTGAAAGAATCAGGGAACTGAACAGCACTGTTAAAATCAATTGTATTGACACACCCCTCACTGATGAAACTATTGACAGAATAAAATCCGCTCATATTATTATAGACTGCCTTGATAATTTCAAAGGCCGTTTTATTCTAAACCGCATATCACTGGACACGGGGATACCGCTTATCCATGCGGGTGTATCGGAATATTATGGTCAGATTACATTCCTGAAACCGGGTGAAACTCCATGTCTTGGCTGTTTTGTTCATTCTGATGCGGAGAATAAGAATCCGGGAATTATCGGCGCTACTGCCGGAATTCTCGGTTCCATGCAGGCCCTTGAAGCTGTTAAGTATATTACTGGAACAGGTACTAATCTAAAGAATACAATTCTCTTTGTTGATGGTAAAACAATGGAGTTTACCCGTGTGAATATTACTAAAAATCCCTCATGCACTTACTGCAGCTGAAAGGAGCTGAATTATGAGATTAAAAACAAAATTTAAAATCTTTCTGGTACTCCTGCTGATTTTATCAATTGGCGCCGGTTTTATTTACTTTAAATACTATTTTACCTATGAGCAGAAAAATATCACTCAGCGTAAAATTGAAACAATTACAGGACAAAACCTTACTGTCACAGTATTCGGTTTCGATGGTAAAATTGTAAAACGATGGACCGGAGTAAAAAAAATAACCTCATGGGCTGATGAACGGAACTATACTTTTTTCTACACAAAAGAAGGAAAGTATGTCCAGCTGCCCGATTCTGTTTGGTATATAGCAGAAGAGGAATAATTTGCATACTATTCCTGTAACCTCAATTAAGGGGATAGGACCTGTAAAAGGGCGGGTTCTTCAAGAAGAAGCGGGAATTGTAACTGTGGAAGATCTCCTTTATTACGCACCCCGGAGGTATCTTGACAGGTCCTCTATAAAAAGGATAATTGATACATTTGCTGAAAATGAAGTTACCGTGGCGGGTACAATTGTATCTGTAAAAATTGTACCTGCCCGTCGAAGAATGCTCCGTGTTGAAATTACTGATGGTACAGATACTCTTGCTGGAATTTTTTTTGCCGGACTCAGCTTTTTCGAAAAAATATTTGTACCTGGTGAATTTATTCTTTTTTCCGGAGTAATTAAGGTATTCCGCGGCAAACAGATTGTCCACCCCGATTTCGATTTCCTTGATGATAATTCTGAATATAAATCAATAAACACCGGGAGAATAATACCGCTTTACCGCTCTTCTGAAACCCTTAGAAAATCGGGATTCGATTCAAGAGGTTTCCGCAGACTTATAAGATCCGCTCTTGATCTTTACAGGGAAATGATTACCGATCCATTAGACAGCAATATACTGAAGAAATATAATATGCTTCCGCTGAAACAGGCAATTTCAGGTATTCACTACCCCGATACTTTTGAGCATATAGAAAAATGCCGCATACGCCTTGCATTTAATGAAGTTTTTTTTATGCAGTACTATATGGCTGTTTCAAGGATAATAATATCAAACAGGGCTTCAAAACCATCCACAGGCTTCGATACAGGACTTCTGAAGGCTTTTATTGCAGAACTTTCATTTGACCTCACAGGAGACCAGCAAAAGGCACTGGAGGAGATTACAGAAGACCTGAGATCCACTGTGCCTATGAACAGACTGCTCCAGGGTGATGTAGGCACTGGCAAAACAGTAATTGCCCTGGCTTCAGCACTTATTCCTGTTTCAGCAGGTAGACAGGCAGCTATTATGGTACCTACAGAAATTCTTGCATCTCAGCACTACATAACAGCGCTCAAACTCCTCCCTCCATCTGTCAAATGTGAGCTACTGTCCGGAAGTATGAAGAAAAAGGAGAAGGATAAAGTATATGCATCTCTTTCAACAGGAGAGACACATATTGTAATAGGAACGCACGCCCTCATTCAGTCAGGACTTAAGTTCAGGGATCTTGCCTATATAATAATTGACGAACAGCACCGTTTCGGAGTAGAACAGAGAGCAAAACTCAGGTCAAAGGGTGAAGATACAGATCTGCTTGTAATGACAGCCACACCTATTCCCAGGTCTCTCTCCATGACTCTCTACGCGGATATGGATGTATCCTATCTTCGTCAGAAACCGCTGAACAGAAATATTATTGAAACTCTATCATTTCCCGAAAGCCGCATTAAAGGGATTTATAATTCCATTTCCAGGTATATAAGCCAGGGGAGACAGGTGTTTTATGTACTCCCCCTTATTGAGGAGTCTGAAAAAGTCGATCTGAAATCTGCAGAGGAAACATATGTGACTCTTAAAGAAAATGTTTTCCCACAGCACCGGACTGCACTGATACATGGACGACTCCCGCAGAATCAGAAAGATGAAATAATGGATTTATTCCGCAAAGGCGACATTGATATTCTGGTATCTACTACAGTGATTGAGGTGGGTATTGACATACCTAATGCCAATGTTATGGTTATACATCATGCCGAGAGATTCGGACTTGCCCAGATACACCAGCTGAGAGGCCGTGTCGGCCGTGGAGAACATAAATCATTCTGTATCCTTATTCATCCTGATAATATCAGCATAGAAGCTCAGGAGAGAATCAGAATATTAACAGAAAATTCAGATGGATTTTCAATTTCCGAACTTGATCTTAAAATTAGAGGGAGCGGTCAGCTTGTAGGAACAAAACAGCATGGTCTTTCAGATTTCGAATTCACTGATTTAGCGCGGGATATGGATATTATAAAAAGCGCGAAAAAAGAAGTTGATCAAATAATAAAGAAACACCCCCCGATAAATTCTGAAACAGGAAAAATTGATAATCCTCACATTTCAGAATTTATGAAAGGGTTACGAAGTAAAAGAATTCTGGAAATACTTTCCTGAAAGAGCTGAACTAATTCAGCTCTTTCTCCGATTCTGTTTCTTGCTCTTCTTCAATTCCTTTATCTGCTGAAGCCTGGATATGCTCCTCTTTATTGCCATTTTTAATTGAAGCCATAGGCGGAAGAGGCTTTCCGTTGAAAATCAGAAGTATCTCCTCTGCATTCAAAGATTCTCTTTCAATAAGATACTTTGCAAGTGTATCAAATTTTTCGAAGTTATCCATAATCATCTGCTTTGCATCTGCAAGACACTCGGTGATAATACGGTTAACCTCCTGATCGATCAGTTGAGATGTGGACTCACTGTAATCCTTATGCTGAGAAATTTCACGGCCCAGAAATATCTGCTCGCTTTTCTGACCAAAGGATATGGGGCCGATTTTGCTGCTCATCCCCCATTCGGTAACCATTTTTCTGGCAATATCTGTCGCCCGGGAAATATCATTACTTGAACCTGTGGTAACATCTTTAAAAACAATCTCCTCTGCAAGATGGCCGCCGAAAAGCATTTTGATCTTGTTCATCCAGTAAACTGTTGAATGTATATGTTTCTCCTCTGTAGGGAGCTGCATTGTTAACCCCAGAGCCCTTCCTCTCGGGATTATCGTAACCTTATGAACCGAATCTGTACTTGTTAAAAGTCCAAGAATAGCATGGCCTGCCTCATGATAGGCAGTGATCTCTTTCTCGGAATCTGTAATGAGCATAGACCTGCGCTCCGGCCCCATAAGAACCTTATCTTTGGCCTCTTCCATTTCGAGCATTGTAACGCGCTTCCTGTTTTTCCTTGCTGTTAACAGCGCAGCTTCATTAACAAGGTTCGCAAGATCCGCGCCTGTAAATCCCGGCGTGCCTCTTGCTATAACTTTCAGGTCAACTTCCCTTGATAGAGGAACTTTCTTTGTGTGTACAGCAAGAATTTTCTCTCTCCCCCTTATATCAGGAGTATCAACAACCACCTGCCTGTCAAATCTGCCTGGACGCAGCAGAGCAGGATCGAGTACATCGGGCCGGTTTGTGGCAGCAATAATAATAACGCCCTCATTAACCTCAAAGCCATCCATCTCTACAAGTAGCTGATTTAATGTCTGCTCTCTCTCATCATGTCCTCCGCCAAGACCTGCACCCCTGAGGCGGCCAACTGCATCAATCTCATCTATAAATATAATGCATGGAGCACTCTTTTTCCCCTGTTCAAAAAGATCCCGGACACGGGATGCCCCGACACCAACAAACATCTCCACAAAGTCTGAACCGCTTATAGAGAAGAAAGGGACTCCTGCTTCACCGGCAATAGCCCTGGCAAGAAGGGTTTTCCCTGTTCCTGGAGGGCCCACAAGGAGAACCCCTGTAGGTATGCGCGCACCAATATTTATAAACTTTTTGGGTTCCTTTAAAAACTCAACAATCTCTGCCAGATCTGATTTTGCTTCATCAGCACCGGCAACATCATTAAAAGTAACTTTATTTTTCGTGTCAGGATTGAGCTTAGCCTTGCTCTTCCCGAAAGCCAGGGCTTTATTCCCGGCACCCTGTATCTGTCGAAACATAATAAACCAGATAAACGCAAAAAACAGGAGCCATGGCAGAAAACTGAGCAGACTCCTGAGAAATAAATTGCCTTCATCATCTGAACCTTCTACAACAACCTTGTATCCAAGGAGATGCCTGATCAGCTCAGGATCATCGTAAGGTATATGTGTTTCAAAATCGTAATCCTTATCTGAAAGAACTGTTCCTGTTTTATCATCAGAGGTTTTATATTTACCTAATATCTTTTTGGAATTCTCTATTTTTACTTTAGAAATTTCACTGTTTTTCACTTTTTCAAGAAAAATACTGTAATCAAGTATTACTTTTTTATTCCCTGTGTCCCTTAAGCTGAATATAGCCATAAAAATAAGGCCTATCATTAAAAGGAGAGCTATCTGCTTTGTAGATTTGTTCATTCTTCACTCCTGATATTTTAAGTAGCCGATATATATCACAATAACTTATATGAGAGTAAATACGGCACTATTAATGGCAATAATTTTTTTTGAATTTCCCTGAACCTTAAAAGAGCAGGAGACCCTGTTGCCATGAAGACCGGCAATGCCTGGAAGAAAAGCGGCAATTGAATTCTCAACTTCAATCAGTGGTACAATGCTTTTAGAAAAAGTGTCAAGTTTCTTTTCAATCATTATTTCTTTAATTTTTTTGACGCCATTCTCAAGCAAAATTCTATCCCCCCTGCGCCTGTTCCTTATAATAATAGAATTACAATTTTCAGGGAGAGATATAAAAATATATCCTCTATTTAACATGTTTTCTTCAAAGAAAATATTGTCAACCTTTTCAAATGATATTTTTCTTTTTATCTCCTCGATAAATACGGTTGATACTGAATCAATATTAACTGAATAGGACCAATCATTTAGAGGATCCCTTTTCTCTTTTGTATCATAAACTAATAAAAATTTTTCATTATTGAGAAATATTTTTTCTATTACAATCCTGGGGTTTTCATATAGAATAAGGTTGCTCCCCCGGGACCTGTACTTTTTCAATATTTCCTCAGTAACACCATGGGAAATTTTTTCACCAAATGTTCTGTAAATTGATCTTGAGAGTATGAACTTTATAATACTCACATCATCAGGGAGCCGGTCCATAAAGATTTTAACCAGCCCTTCCCCGGTTTCACAGAAAGCACCATACTTTTCAAAAACCATTGAATCAAGAAGCTCTTCATTTTCCCTGGCATGATCTGAAAGCCTGTTTATATTTCTTACTGCATCAGGAAACCTGTTAACAACAAGAGGGAAAATAGTATTACGGAGATAATTCCTCAGATATTTTTCATCTCTGTTCGATTCATCCTCCCTCCAGCTTACCCCCCCATCATTCAGATACTTATAAAGTTCGTCAGCAGTAAAAATCATAAGAGGACGGATAATACGGTTGGAGAAAATATTGATTCCCCCCAGGCCCCGTATCCCGGTTCCTGAGAATATTCTCATAAGAACTGTCTCTGCATTATCGTTAAAATTATGGGCTGTTGCTGTTTTATTATAACCGTGCTTTTCACATATTTCCTTTATCAAAGAGTAGCGGATATTTCTCGCAGACTCCTCAAAGGAGAGTCCATCTGTTTTAATGCTGTTGAAATCGTGTCTAATGCAGTGTAAAGGTATTCCATGCTCAGCGGAAAGATCACGAAGAAGTAGCTCATCATTATCTGAATTTTCACCTCGGATGAGATGATTAAGATGAAATATTCCTGTTTCAAAATCAATTTCTTTTCTCAGAAGTTCAATAAGATGAAAAAGAGCGATTGAGTCCTTACCCGCTGACATGGAAAGAAGAACCCTGTCAGCGGGCTGGATCATTTTATGTCTGGTAATGTTTTCTTTAAATCTTCTATAGATTTCTTTCATAGAGGTAACAGAACAGGAATAGTTCAAATGAGATCGAAGAGTTTATCTTCCAGTGCTGCCATAATCTGTTCATCTTCTTCTGATTTTTCATGGTCATACCCCAGAAGGTGCAGCAGGCCGTGAATAGCAAGCCGTTTAAGCTCTGCTGCAAGTGTGACGCCGTATTCTTCAGCCTGTTTAACAGCTGTATCAAGTGAAATATAGAGATCTCCAAGTTCTTCAGCAATACCTTCATTTAACGGAAAAGGTTCATCCCTGTATGCAAAAGAAATAACATCAGTAGGTTTATCCTTCCCTCTGAATTCAGAATTAATTTTCTGTATTTCTAAATCATCTGTTATAATAATAGCAACATGAACATTATCAGTTTTAGTGATGGTAAAAACTTTCTGAGCAATCTCCCTGAAAAAATCACCGGTAATATCATCTACGGGAATTGAAGCAGAACCTTCAGTAAATACTTCAATATCTATCATTGCGGAAGTCCATTGTTCTTCTCTTCGTTCATCTCCTTTTCCAGATCTTTTAAATCCTCTGAATCAGGATACTCAATGCGTGTATGAAAAATACCATAAAGAATACTTAAAAAAGATCCCTGCACAACTTTAAGCTCCTTCATGGAAAGTTCTGAATTATCAAGGTCCCCGTCGTTAAGCTTGTTGAATATTATCTTTGTAACCATCCCTTCAATTCTTTCACGGGTAGGGTTTTTTAGAGACCTTGATGCTGCTTCAACAGCATCAGCAAGCATTACAATTGCCGTTTCCCTGCTGTGTGGTTTTGGTCCAGGATACTGAAAATGATTTTTATCAATTTTTTCTATTCCATTGGTACTCGCATTTTCCAGAGCCTGATGATAAAAAAATGTCATAATAGAGTTGCCATGATGCTCGCGGATAAAATCGATTACAGACTCAGGAAGGGAATACTCTCTTGCCATTTTAACACCCTGGCTCACATGGGAGATAATAAGCCTTGAGTATTCTGCAGGGGAAAGCTTTTTTGCCCTCACATCTGTAACTCCATTTTCAATGTAGAGACTGGAGTCTGGTATTTTGCCGATATCATGGTAATAGCCGCCAACACGGGCGAGCATATAATTTGCGTCTATATCAATGCATGCTGATTCTGCAAGTGTTGACACAAGAAGTGAATGGTTATACGTTCCTGGTGCATTAAGAAGCATCTTCTTGAAAATATCAGCATTAAGATCTGAAAGCTCCATAAGCTTAAACCTGGTGGTTATATCAAAGACATGCTCATAAAGGGGGAATATCCCCAGAACCATAATCGAGTTTACAATCCCATGAGCAATGGCAAGCTGAGAAAGAGAGAGTGCAACCCTGTAGGATGTATTTTCAATAAGGGACACTGCAATTATTATTGCAGCACTTATAGCACCGAGTATAAACCCGCCCCTGAAAAAATCGGATCTTCGTCCTACATTAACATTGATAAAAGCCCCTATAAGCGCAGTACTGAATGCTATGAGTGCGGTATGGAAATCAACACCAACTATCATAAGAGTGAAGAAAACAAGGTACAATCCGCAGAACAGAGATAGAAAAATATTATAAAGAATTGAAACCATCATGGTAACAAAAGGGATAGGCATAAGAAGTATAAAAGTTACTTTTGAATTATCTGCAACTTCCAGCCTGCTTATAAAAAAAGCGTATACCATGCAGAAAACCAGAAGGGAGAATACAACATATACAGCCTTTTTATCAGGAAAAAAATATTTTTCAAACCTGAAGGCAAAGAAACTGAGAATAAATACAAATATAAACTGAAGAAGTATGAGGCCGAATATAAAACTGACATGGGATGTCTGGGCATACTGATTAAGAATTCTGATTTTCTGTATAACATCGTTTGTAACAGTATCCCCCTCCCTTGCTATGGTCTGCCCTTTTTTAAGGAGACCTGTAACAGGCTTAACCTGCTTAACAGTTTCATCAAGCCTTCTTCTTGTCTCCTCAAGATTGAAGGAAAGATTAGGCTTCAAACTATTTCTGATTATCGAGGCAACTGCATTTAAAGTATCAGGCGGAAGATATGGGGCGATAGATGAACATATGGAATAAACACGCCCTTTCATTGTGTCAATAGTAACAAGATTTTCAACAGTGCCGGAAACTTCGTCATGAAACTCCGGTGAATTTATATTCCGTATAGTTATATTAGTACTTTCAAGATTAAGCGGATTACTGTAAGGCTCATCTAAAATTCCACTACCCTTATAGTCATAAATGTAAATAAGCATGCTGGTGACAGACCTTTTAAGGAGGCGCGGATTATCATATTTCAACAGACTGAGCAGAATCTTATCATCATACTGAACAAACCTGGGTATTCTGGTTTTAAGAGATACCAGCTGAAAAGTTAAATCATCTGTACCAAGGGGAGGATTATCATCAAGAGTCTTGATTATATTATTAAGCAGAAAGTCGGCCTGGCGCAGATTTTCATCAAGTACGCCTGAATCTTTATCAAAAACAAGACTTATTGATTCAACCGCCCTTTTTCTCCCCAGTTCGGTTTCAGTCTCTTTTACAAAGTGTATATCTCTGGGGACCCTGATATCAGACCCAACAATATCACCAATCCCGTAATCGTATGTTTTGTCAGTAACCTGAAAAGCAAGAATCAGAGTGGAGATGGCAATAAGAAGCAGTATATAGATATAATAGAGCCGTATCTTTTCATCTTTAAAGATCCGGGAAAAATTTACCTTTGATATGTTAAATATATACTTCATAATGTATATTAATCAGTATAACCAGCCGTCTCATATGCTGCAACTATTTTTTCAACTACCGGATGCCTTGATATGTCATCTCTTGTAAAATTGACAAATTCCATCCCATCAACATTGTTCAGTATTTTCTGACATTCAATAAGCCCCGATTCAACCGGTTTTGCAAGGTCAATCTGCGTTACATCACCGGAAATGACAATCCGTGAATTATAGCCAAGTCTTGTAAGAAACATCTTCATCTGTGTTGTTGTGGTATTCTGAGCTTCATCAAGTATAATATATGCATTATTGAGAGTGCGCCCCCTCATATAAGCAAGAGGAGCAATTTCAATATACCCCTTTTCAATAAGCGAGGTAACCCTGTCAATAGTTAATAATTCAAATAAGGCGTCATAAAGAGGGCGCAGATAGGGATTTATTTTCTGAGTAAGGTCACCTGGAAGAAAACCGAGATTTTCCCCGGCTTCAACTGCGGGCCTGGTAAGAACAATCCGCTCAACCTTTCCTTTAAGGAAATAGTGTATTGCCATAACAACCGCAAGATAGGTTTTACCTGTACCTGCAGGTCCAATCCCCAGGGTTATAGGTGAACGGTTAATTGCAGTAATATATGCTGCCTGATTGATAGTCCTTGGAACAATAGTGCGGCCGCTGTCAGGGATATAGATTTTAAGCCTTCCCACATCCTCAGGCCTGATTTTCTTCCCGGAGTTTATTACCGATGCGATATAACGGACTTCAAATTCATCGAGCTCCGAATTCCCCTCTTTATTTGAGAGATAATCGGAAATCAGATGAAGAGCCTCTAAAACCCTGGCATCCCCCTCCTGGGATTTTACAATAATTGTATTACCCCTGGGTATAAGATTTACCTTCATCAGTTCTTCAATCTGTTTCAGATTTTTGTCTTTATAGCCGCAGATACGCCTGTAAAGAGAGGAATCATCAACCTCGAAAATTCCGCTGTTCATTATGTTCTGGCCACCCTTATTGCCAGCTCTTTAAGCTGATCATCAGAAACCGGAGATGGTGCATCACTCATGAGGCATTGCCCCTTCTGTGTTTTCGGGAATGCAATAACCTCGCGGATTGAATTTTTCTTAAGAAGAAGCATCATCACCCTGTCAAGGCCGAGTGCAAGCCCTCCATGAGGGGGTGCACCGAACTTCAGTGCCTCAAGAAGAAAAGAAAATTTAATTTTTGCTTCCTCTTCGGAGATACCGAGTATTTCAAATATCTTTGACTGGATATCTGAACTGCTGATCCTTATAGAACCGCCGCCGATCTCTACACCGTTAAGGACAACATCATAAGCCTGAGCTTTTATATCACCGCAGTTTTCCGGTGTAATTGTACCAAGTTTTGAATAATCATCAATAAGCGGTGAGGTGAATGGATGATGAACAGCATAGTACCTCCCTCCATCTTTGTCGTACTCGAAAAGCGGGAAATCCACAACCCAGAGAAAATTAAGTTTATCATCATCAATCATATCAAGATCTCTTGCGATTTTAATACGCATATTGGCAAGGGTATTATTGACAATTTTCTCTTTATCAACAGAGAAGAAAAGTACCGCAGGCTCGCTAAGATCGAATTTTTCTATAATATTATTTTTTTCTTCATCTGTAATAAACTTGGATATTCCCCCTTCAAATGAACCGGCGGCAAATTTTAACATGGGGAAGCCTTTTGCTCCGAATTTTTTTACAAATTCGGAATAATCATCTGTCATTTTTCGCGATAATCGTCCATTATCTTCAACAGCAATCCCTTTAATAACACCACCACTTTTAAGTGCAGATGAAAAAACATTGAATGATGATTCTTTGAATATATCACTGCAGTCACGAATCTCAATCCCTACACGGGTATCCGGGGCATCAGTGCCGTATTTGCTCATTGCCTCATCATATGTAATAACAGGAAATGTATAATCAATACTCCTGCCGGTAATTTCATTAACAGCCAGTTTAAGAAGTTTTTCAATTACATTCATTATCATTTCCGGAGTAGAGAATGACATTTCCAGGTCTATCTGTGTGAATTCCGGCTGTCGGTCATTTCGGAGATCCTCATCCCTGAAACATTTTACAATCTGAAAATAGCGGTCAAAACCGGATACCATCAATATCTGTTTAAAAAGCTGAGGCGACTGAGGAAGAGCATAAAACTCCCCCTTGTTTATTCTGCTGGGAACAAGGAAGTCCCTTGCACCTTCAGGTGTGGATTTGTTGAGCATTGGTGTTTCTATTTCTATAAAACGGTTTTCGGAAAGATAATTACGGGTAAGCTGCATCATTTTATGACGCAGGAGCATGGCATCTCTTACCTCATCTCTTCTCAGGTCAAGAAACCTGTATTTAAGGCGAATCTCTTCACTGAGGTTCTCCCTTGCATCAATAGCAAATGGCGGGGTAGCTGATTTATTCAATATTTCAATCTGATCTGCAGCAATTTCAATTCCACCTGTGGGAATATTAGGGTTTACTGTTTCAGAACTTCTTTCCCTTACAGACCCTTTTATATAAACTACATATTCATTTCTTGTGCTGTCAGCAATAGCTGAGTTAGCATCGGAAAGAGATGAATCAAAAACCGCCTGTACAATACCGGAAATATCCCTGATTTCAAGGAATATTATTCCTCCAAGATCTCTCTTTTTGTCAACCCAGCCTGAAATTACTACATCTCTGCCGACATCTTTAACTGATAATTCTCCGCAATAAGACCTGTCACTAAACATATATCTCCTCAATACTAAATAATTTCCTGTGGATTCCATTGAATACTTTTTTTCGGTGGGTTTTTGTCAAGCTTAAAAAGAAGTTAAGGCGCGGCTTGTGAGTTTGATAAGCAGTCTGTCCCTGATGCAGGTACAGACTGCAGTAGGCTATTTTAAAAGAGGCTTAACCTCTTTACCTGCATCAGCGAATCTTCTGTTCATCTCCTCACCAAGAGCTATAAGCCCGCTTAAAGGTCTGATAAGTACTTCAAAATTTACTATTTTGCCGCTGTCATCAAATTCGATCAGATCAACACCTTTAACCGATTTATCTCCCACATTGGCGCTGAACTCAAGAGCCCAGTTATTTCCGTCTATAAATTCTCTATGGTATTTGAAGTCATTAAGAACTTCTATTACATTACTTAAAACAAAAATTGATTCTAATTTTGAATTTTTAGGTTTGAAAACTACCGGGGAATAAAGTGTCACATTATCAGATAATAATTCCTCAAGTACATCGAGTTTCTTATTGAAAACAACCTCATGCCATTTATCTAAAAGTTCCTGATTTCTTTTATCCATCCTTTGCCTCCGGCTTTTTTTTTCAAAAATCACACAACAGCAGAATCATGTCAATCAGTATATGTATTAATTAAAATGCGCAATTAGTTTCTTATTACTCAAAAATAGAGTAATTGGCTCATTCCGGATTTTTGGTGAAAGTAATAATATTGTTTGTTTCCACATATTCTGGAGTCATCCCCCCTGAGACAGGGGGAAAAGCAAAAAAGTCCTCTCTTTGTATCCCAAAAATCCGTAATGAGCTATATAATTGCATAGATTAAAAAAAACTGAATTCTTTATTATTTTTTTGCCGCCCTTCTTACTGCTTCAATCCCCTTTTTAATTTCAGTTTCACTATTAAAATAACTGAAACTGAACCTGTTTGTACCGCCGGGGAATGATCCTATTGTTTTATGAGCAGCAGGAGCACAGTGCAGCCCGGGTCGTGAAAGAATGCCGTATTCATCTTCAAAAAAAATCGATGCTTCTGATGAGTTTATATTATCAAAGTTGAAAGCAACAACTGAAGTTCTTCCGGTAATATCTGATGGGCCATAAATTTTTAATCCTTCAACACCTTTTATTCCCTCAAGGAACATACGGGTCAGTTCCTCTTCTCTGCTTCGTATTACCTTTATACCGGTATCATTAATAAATGATATTCCCGCTGCAAGGCCTGTTATCCCTATTACATTAAGTGTCCCAGATTCAAATTTATCCGGCATAAAATCGGGCTGCACCTCATGTTCCGATCTGCTACCGGTTCCGCCGCACATAAGGGGGTGTAACTCCTTTTCGAGTCCCTTTCTGATATAGATCCCCCCTGTACCCATGGGGCCTAACAGGCTTTTGTGTCCGGTAAAACAGAGTAGATCTATGTTCATTTCAGGGGCATTAATATCAAGAACACCTGCCGATTGAGCAGCATCAACACAAAAAATAATTCCATGGTCTGAGGCGATTTTTCCGGTTTCAGAAACAGGCATGACAGTACCTGTAACATTTGACGCATGAGTCATGACAATCATTCTGGTATTACTTCTGATTGCTTTTTTAACCTGTTCAGGATATAAGGTGCCATCTTCACTATTCTGAACAACTGTAACCTCTACACCATTATACTCCAGATCGCGCAGAGGCCTCATAACAGAGTTATGCTCCATTGATGAAGTAATTACATGATCACCCCTCTTAAGCAGGCCCCTGATAGCGAGATTCAATGAATGGGTAACATTTGATGTATAAACAATACGGAGAGGGTCAGGAACTGAAAAAAAATCAGCAAGAAGCTCCCTTGTATCAAAAAGTATACGTCCCGATTCAATAGATTTTTTATGACCCGATCTGCCGGGATTGCTCCCTACATTAAGGTTAAATTCATTCATAGCAGTTATAACGGAAAGAGGCTTTGGCCAGGATGTGGCGGCATTGTCAAAATAGATATTATCCATAAGGCTTCTCCTTACAGATAAAAAAAACTGCATAATTATTTTCGTCAAGAGGTTTATTTAAATACTGAATTTTCAAAATTCAGTATTTAAATATGGGGTGGCGGCTCAATTAACAGAAGACAAAATTAAAAACTCCGGTTTCCCGGTTGAAGCAATAAAAAGCATGAAAGTTTAATCAGATATTTCTGCTCATCTCCTCATAAATCATTTTTGCCATACCAATGCTGGAATTTTTTGAAAGCTGCAATGCATATTCATCATAAAGCATATCTTCAAAAATCTCCTCAGCAAATCCGCCATTGATCCATTCAGTCTTCTCTACCGAGTTTCTCATCTCTTTAAACATCTTTGCAACAAAAAGAGATTCCACTTCAACACAAGTATCCCATAATTTTTTTTCAGCAGGACTTTTAAAATTTTTATTTTTTACTGCCGGATTAATCTTATTTGTCAAACCACGTGCTTCCGCAAGACGTTCTTCAAACTGCGAACCGCTGCTGATATTTTTAAGCTTCGCTTCAGTACCCGATACCTTTGACATAATGGCGTTATCAATATTACCGTTAATTGTATTCATTGTTATCACCTTATAATTAATTCAGCGTGAAGTGCGCCCGTATCTTTTAATGCCTGGAGAATAGCAATAATATCATCAGTACTCGCCCCAATCGCATTGAGTGTGTCAACAAGGTCTTTAATAGTTGATGATTCAGTTATCATTGAAACATTCCTTCTAACATCGGAATTTTCCACCTGAACAGTCATCCCTCTTCTGCTCACCATTGCTTCTGAGATTACCACATTCCCCCCTGCAACAACAGTACCATCCCGTTCATTAACAATTACAACTGCTTTATATTCAGGAACAATTTCGATATTCTCAATTTTAGAAATATATTCTGATACAGGAACATCTTTTTTTAACGGGATCTGTATTGTACCGCCCCTGGTTATCACAGGATCAATATCGCTGTAAACTTCTTTAATTCCCTTAACAATTTTGTCAGCTGTACCATAATCCCAGTTTCTCAGTACAAGAGAGATATATTCGTTATTACTTTCATCAGTGAAAATATATTCCGGTTTTATCTCCCTTTCAACAATACCGCCTCCAGATACCTGCGAAACAGTTTTAACCCTGTTCCTGTTGTTCCCCCCCTGTGCTTCAGGAAGTTTTCCCTGTGCAACAACATATACATTATTATCGGCACCTCTCAGAGGGGACTGAATAAGAATACCCCCCTCAATAGATTTAGCGTCTCCAATTGAAGAAATTGAAATATCGATTCTATCACCGAGTCGAACATGTGGAGGTAAATCTGCTGTAATTAAAACAGCAGCAATATTTCTGGTAACAGGATTCTGATCCTGTATCCCCAGACTGCTGAGAAGATTTTTCACAGATGACCTGGTCAGATTCGATCTGGAATCACCGGTGTTGGGAAGCCCTGTTACAAGTCCGAAGCCATAGACCTGATTTTTCTTATAGCCGTAAATATATGTTAAATTTTTTATCCTTACAGAGGGCTCTGTAAAAGCATCTGTAAGGATAAAGGGAAATATAATCATTAATATTAAAATTAAATTTCTCATCAGCGGGTCAGTTCCCTTACAATCTTTTCAAGATAATCTATTATTATTCGCTGTTTCTCCTCTTCTGTGAGCTGAGCAGATGCAGTTCCGCCCTCCTCCAGTGGAGCCGGCCTTACAACAAGACCCTCTTTTCTTCCGGCAATCTGTATGCCGAAATTTGAAACATTATCAGAATTTACCGCCCCTGCATCAATAAACCTGGGATCAACAATACCGCTGATTGCAACTGTTGTAACAACTCCATTGAAGGAATAGGATCTTATACCGCTTATTACCGCGTGCCCGTTATTCTGTGTCCCGGTAATTGTTGCAGCAATTGACATCTCCATATTCGAATTGCCGCTGAAGGTTGTTGCTTCATTATTTTTGATATGCTTGTTTGCAGAAATATTAGGGAGAAACCCGGTTATTGTTATATCAGGATTCGAAATTACATCCGTGGACGAAGTGCTGTTGAGTTTAACTTCATATTTAAATCTGGAAAAATCGGTTACTTTAACAACTACAATATCACCAACAGCAGGCTCACCTTCAGTTGAATATATATTCCTGTCTCTCCAGATCGATTCAGAATACAGATATATACAGATTAAACAGAAAAATATTATTAAAAATAATTTTTTTATCATATCTCCAGTAAAACCCTTCCCCTGCCTTTTACTATTCCATTAAGAACTCTACCCTTCCCCACTCTGACACGGACAGTATCTCCGATTGCGCCACCTGCAAGAGATTGTCCCTGAACCTCTACTCTCACACCATTCTTAAAAAGGGTCAGCTCAACTGTATCCCCGCTATTTATTACATTTTCCCTGCTTACTTCAGCATCTTTCTCCGAATCGCTGCTAAATGTGACCCTAACACCGTTACCGAAAATTGTAAATTTAGAGAAATCTTTTTCAGTAAGAAAAGTCTGAATCTCCCGTTTATCTATTATAACAGATCCCGATCTCTTTTCTGTCAAAACAAGGTTAAAAACAGATGAAGATTCCGGACCTTCAATAACAGCAATATCGCCGATTTTTAAAGAATTACCGCTTATTTTAACTTCAGGCAACAGGTAAATCCTTGTATTTGCAAAACTGCTGCTGTAAATTAGCAGTACAAACAACATTGAGCAGAATATTTTAACTACTCTGATCATTAACGCTTTAACCCTATAGCTGTTCCGAGCATTGAATCGGATGTCTGAATCGCTTTTGAGTTAACTTCGTATGCTCTTTGAGCAACAATCATATTAACCATCTCTTCAACAACCTTAACATTTGACATCTCAAGAAAACCCTGATGGATTTTCGCCATACCTTCAAAAGCGGGCTGCCCGGGAATCTCCTCCCCTGAAGCCGGGGTAGTTTTATACAGATTTCCGCCTATGCTTGAAAGGCCGGCAGGATTGACAAATCTGTATATTTCCATCTGTGCAACCTCAATAGGATCCTCTTCTCCTACAATATTCACAGTCATTCTTCCATCCTGGCTTATACTCAGAGTATTCATAATAAAATTTTCCGGCAGAATTACCGGAGGTTCAAGCATATAACCATTCGATGTTACAATCTGCCTGTTTGAATCGAGCTTAAATGAACCATCCCTTGAATATGCAACAGAACCGTCATAAAGGCGTATCTTAAAAAAACCTTCACCCTCAAGTGCAAGATCAAGCTTATTCTCTGTATTCTGCAGGCTCCCCTGCTCAAACATCTTCTGTGTTGCGGCGACTTTAACACCATGCCCAACCTGAATACCGGTCGGGATTTCTGTTACCTCAGTTGCAGGAGTCCCTGCCATCAGTACTGTCTGGTAAAGAAGATCCTCAAATTCTGCTCTCTGCTTTTTAAAACCTGTTGTATTAACATTGGACAGGTTATTGGAGATTGTATCAATATTAAACTGCTGACCCACCATACCTGAAGCAGCTGTCCAGAGTGATCGCATCATAATTTTATACCCCGACTCATTAAATTTCTGTCAAAGAGATGCTTAAAAAGACAGATTTTAAAAAATATTTGACTATATATTCCGTATCTAGTAACTGACTATTATATTAGATTTTCCATACTATTATTATCGGTAGAAATCTGATATAAATCTGTATTTTTCTTGCAATAAGACATAAAAAACTCTTCATAAAAAATTAAGGGAAATCAAAATGAAATTATTTTTCTATATACTCACAATGACTTTACTATTAACTACTGCCTGCATGGCTTCATCCTTCAACACAATTCCTTCAATTAATGAAATAGACGACACCTCATATAATGAACTTCCTGAAGACATAATTAATATTAAAAATGGACACTTTATTTTTTACTGGTCACCTGAGAAGATACGCGCAGAGGGGCCGGTTTCCAACCACCAGAAAGATGGTGAATGGAAATACTATTACAATAACAATAAAGAAAAAACCTTAAAGGCATCCGGTATTTACCGGAACGGGCTGAAACAGGGGCAATGGATCACCTATTATCCTGATGGGAGGATAATGAAAAAAGAATCCTTCCGGAATGATGAATTAAATGGATCGGTTTATGTATATACCCCTGAAGGGATACCCCTTTCAGAAGTCTGGTACAAAAACGGGAAAAAACATGGCGTATACAGGGAATACTATTCTGACGGCAAGCCGAAAGAGATATCCATGTATACTGATGACCAAAAAAACGGTACTGAAAATCTCTATTACACAAACGGTAAAAGACAATCTATCGGAACATATAAAATGGGACTAAAAAACGGCTTATGGCGCATCAATTACGATAGCGGAGTGAGACAGGCAGAAGGGCACTACAGGAATGATAAAAAAAGCGGACGATGGAGATATTTCGCTGAAGATGGCAGTTTAATCAATGAAGAAACATTCTAAATAATGAATAATGGTGAACCCTTTGGAAGACAAAAAAGTTAAAAAAAAATCATCAGATTTGACTGAAAAAAAACAAAAAAAACCGGCGAAAGCTGCCAAAGGTGACTCTAAAAAAGTAATTGAAAAAAAGACTGCTAAAAAAGGGGCAGTCAAATCCTCACCAGCAAAAAAGAAGGAAACGCTTCCTGCAAAAACAAAAACAAAAACAAAAACAAAAACAAAAATTGTCAAAAAAAAATCTCCTGATAAAATTACACCGATAGAGCATGATGAGTCTAATGAACTGGAGGTTATTGACCCCGACGCTTCGCAAAGAGGGGATACACCAATGACAGTAGTCGGCCATCTGGATGAATTCCGCTCACGGATACTCATTGTACTTGGTGTGCTGATTACACTTACATTTGTAAACTTTTACTTTTCTGAGCATATAGTAAACTATATAAACAAACCATTTCTTTCCACAGGGAACAAACTCAATGTATTTAAGCTTACCAGCGGTTTTATAATAAGACTGAAAGCTTCGGCAGGAACAGCAATACTTATGACATTCCCGCTGATAATATTCCATGTATGGCGTTACATTGTTCCGGCAATTGACAAAAAAGAGCGTATGTTTTCCCGTATAAGCATTATTGCATCTGTATTTCTCTTTTATTCAGGAGTGGCATTTGTCTTTTTTCTACTTCTGCCGCTTATGATTGAAATTCTTTTAAGCTTTATTCCGAGTGAGATGTTAAGCACCATAGGCGCAGATGACTACCTTAGCTTCATTTTTCTTTTCTGCCTTGCCATGGGTATTGTTTTTGAACTCCCCATAATAATACTTGTCCTTACTAAAATAGGTATTATTACCCCGGCTTTTCTTATTTCAAAAAGAAAAGTGGCGCTTATTATTATATGGATATTTGCAGCATTTATTACACCTCCGGACCCTCTTTCACAATCACTGGTTGCAGTTCCTTTGATGTTTCTTTATGAGGTTTCCATATTTATTTCAAGATTCATAGTGATAAGGAAAAAGAAAAGAGAAATTCTTGAGCGAATATAATATTCCGGGAGAGAGAGTAATGCCCATAAATTACATAGACGGGATTGATGTAAAAAAGAAAAGAGTCCTTATCAGGGTTGACTATAATGTTCCATACGACAAAGGGATGAATATTACTGATGATACCCGAATATTATCTACACTCCCCACAATTGAATATTGCTTAAAAAACAGTGCTAAAATTCTTATCATTTCCCATCTTGGAAGACCCAGAGGCAAAAAGAAACCTGAGCTTTCATTAAAGCCTGTAGCTGATCATCTTACAGCTATATTGAAACAGCCTGTAAAGTTTATTGATCATGAACTGGGAGAGGAAACCATAGATATTTCAAACAAAATGAATCCCGGTGAAATTATCCTATTTGAGAATATACGCTTCTATCCGGGTGAGGAGAAAAACGACCGTTCTCTCGGCGAGCTCCTTGCAGCTCATGGAGATATTTTTGTCAATGACGCTTTTGCAACTGCACACAGGGGTCATGCTTCAAATTACGCGATAACAGAATTTATTAATACAGCTGCCGCAGGATTCCTTTTAAAAAATGAAATAGAATACAGCCAGAAAACTATAGAAAATGCAGAAAAACCATTTGGAGCAATAATAGGGGGGGCAAAAGTCTCTTCTAAAATAGACGCAATAAAAAATATAATAGACAGGGTAGATTTTCTTCTTATCGGCGGAGGTATGGCATTCACATTTCTTAAAGCCCTGGGTTACAGCATCGGAAACTCTCTTATGGAGCCGGAGCTGGTTGACACAGCAAAAGAAATTTTACTGAGAGTTAAAAAAAATAAAGTTGAAATTCTTTTGCCTGTTGATATAGTTGGCGCAGAAGAGTTTGATAATGATTCCAGATTTTCTGTTTACTCAATTGAGAATATACCGGAAAATATTATCGGACTCGATATTGGTCCAGAAACAGTAAAATTATTCGGGAAATGGATCAATAATGCAAAAACAATTATATGGAACGGGCCCATGGGGGCTTTTGAAATGCCGAATTTTGCAAATGGGACCAACTCAATAGCAAAAATTCTGGCAGATGCCGATTGTTTCAGTGTTGTGGGAGGGGGAGATAGCGTAACCGCCATCAATAAAGCAGGTGTAGCCGATAAAATCGGTTATATTTCTACTGGCGGGGGAGCATTTCTTGAAATGCTTGAAGGCAAAACGCTCCCCGGTATCGCAGCACTGGAAAAAAAATATAAATAACAATCGCCGGTTAACATATATGAAAAGCGGCTTATGCCGCTTTTCTATATTAATTATATCGAATAAATGTATTACTAAATAAAAAATCCCCGTTTTATACGGGGATTTTTTATTATATCTTTGTAAATCTAAATTACATTACTCAGCCTTACCACGGGCCAGGTTATACTGGGCAATACCAAGTTTTGCAAGGGGTATTGAATAAGGAGAACATGAAACATAGTTTAATCCGGCCTCTATACAAAAAGCGATGTTATCAGGATTGGCTCCATGTTCACCGCAGAGACCCATCTTCATATCCGGCCTTGTAAGCTTCCCTCTTATTGAGGCTATTGAAATCAGCTCTTTAACAGGCTCGCCAAGAACCTTGAAGGGGTTGTTTTTAATAAGGTCATACAGAGAATAATCGGGGAAGAATGAATTCGAATCATCTCTGGATAACCCGAAAGTAGTCTGAGTCAGGTCATTTGTTCCAAAGCTGAAAAAATCTGCATATTCAGCGATATAGCCGGCAGATAGTGCAGCAGCAGGAAGTTCGATCATAGTACCTACCTGATATTTAATATCGCTTAATCCATACTCTTTTAAAACTTCATCCTTGATATCGCGTATACCTTTAACCTCAGTACCCTCTATTTTTTTACCATTTCGGATAAATTTAATCTCCTGCTCGCTCATAACAATGGGGATCATTATTTCAGGTTCAACATCAATCCCCTCTTTCTTCAGCATACAGGCAGCCTCAAAAATTGCCCTGCACTGCATCTCATAAATCTCCGGGTAAGTGACGGCTACGCGGCACCCCCTGTGCCCGAGCATGGGGTTCATCTCTTCAAGCTCTTCACATCGCGCTTTTATATTATCAGCTTTAATCCCTTTCTTCTTTGACTGCATATATTTAATAAATTCAGCCATACTCTGATCTGATCTTGGTAGAAATTCATGGAGCGGAGCATCCAGAAGTCTTATAGTAACCGGCTTACCTGCCATTGTTTTAAATAAATCATAGAAATCAGAACGCTGCATAGGTTCAAGTGCATCAATTGCCTTAAGTCTCTCCTTTTTATCATCAGCAATAATCATTTCCCTGAACTTCATAATTCTTTTTTCATGAAAGAACATATGTTCGGTTCTGCATAGACCTATACCCTGAGCATTAAACTCTTTAGCAACAAGTGCATCCCTTTCCTGGTCTGCATTTGCCCGCACATTAAAATCTTCTATATGAGTTTCAACAATTTTAAGAAAATCGAGAAGACCGTTTTTCCTGAAATCGGGTTCAATCAGGCCTACTTTCCCGAGATAAAGGGTAGGTTCCTCATAATAGGGAACATTGATGGATATATAATCCCCCTCTTTAACGGTTTTACCGGCAAGTGTAAAATTGTTCCCTTTTATTTTCATATCCGGCTGAACCATCGCGACTTTCCCGAGACTTCGGGCTACAACAGGTGCATGTGAGGAGAAGCCCCCCTCTGTTGTAATTACCCCCTGAGCAACCTCAATGGCTTTTACATCTTCTGCATATGAAGAAACGAGGACCAGAATAAGGTTTGTATCCCCACCCTTCATGATAGCTTTTTTATATTCTTCAAGAAGTTTTGGAGTTGAAAAGAACACTCTTCCAATTGCCGCACCGGTTGACCCGGAGATTCCCCCTTTAATTGTCTTGATATTTTTTATTGTCCTGGGATCAATTACAGGATGGAGAAGCTCATTTAATTGTCCCGGTTTTATATTTTCTATGAGATACTCATTGGTTATTTTTTTACCGGCATTCAGATCCAGGAGTGTCTTAATCTGTGCCTGAGTAGATTTCTCATCCACTTCTCTCTGTTCAACCAGCCAGAAGTCCCCCTCCTCTATCGTAAACTTTACATTTCTTATTTCATTAAAGTTCTCTTCAATTTTTTTAGCGATCTGGGTAAATTTATCATAATATTTCTTATCAATTTTGCTGATATCCTTTGATTTCCCCAATGACAGGTCGAATTCATTTTTCATAAAATCGCCCTGAATGGCAGAGTCACCTGTAACGATATCACGTGTATAGTAGCTTCCTGAATAGGAGGCATCACCGAAATTCCCATATACCATTGTCTGGATCATGATTGAAAGGGTGTTATCAACATCAATATCAGAATCACTATAGGCTTCAGAGGCTTTTTTGATTATAAATATGAGCTGATCATATACATCATCACTGTATCCTTCACCGAAACTCTTTTTATACGATTCAATTACGGTTTTCATCTGTGCAACTGTGGGCTTTTTACTGATATTACCTTCGATCTTTTTTATTTCTGCATCACCCAATTTAAATAACTTCGATGCAATATTACGCATAAGATAAAGATATTCACCATAGGCAAAATCGATTCCGGTAAAAGTACCGAAAGCCTCTACAGTTTCATCATTCATACCTATATTATGAATTGATGGGAAAAAAGGAACATTAAGGTCTGAACTCAAAACCATTTTAAGCATCAATGGTTTCTTGTTATCCCCGAACTTCTTTTTTGTCTCCTTTTCAAGCTGAGCTATATATTCTTTAATTTTATCTTTTATATTGATCTGAGGCAGCTTTGGCGTAAGATCTGCGTCCAGAATAAATCCTGGAGCGATAGGGAGCCCCATACTTGCAAGCTCAACCGCTCTTCGCCCTCTTATTCCAAGTTTAACAGAAACTTTTGATTCAACTTCTTTAAGATCTTTATTAAAGTATATTATATGATCCATACAAGTCCCCTTAGATTTATAGTTTTTTTTAGAATAAATTTAATACACGTCCAATTCCAAGCTTCAGGAACTGCTCGAATCTTGGACTTGCGCCTTCGTAAAGATATTTCTGTAATTTGGACACACCAAGTATCTCTTCACCGGAAACCTGAAAAAATATTGAATCACCATGTTTAACCTTGCCCCACTTAAAAAGTGAATTTATGTCATTGATAACTTCACCTTCGAACATTATATGAACTGTAAGTTCAGGAAATTTAGCATGATAGCTTTCAACAATTTTCTTCCAGGCTTCAACATTACCATTATGAAAAAGCTCATTGGAGACCTGTACCCCATATTTTGGAGTTATACTTCTTTTCTTCCCTGAAGCTGCCTGATCTGTTGCCCTTCGGTCAGGGGTCCTGGCAGGTTCAGGTGCACGCTGCACAACTGTATGATCAATAAATTCCTTATGAATAAATACATCTTTTCCTGAAATCATTTCTTTTAATGTTTCAATTGCATTTATCTCAACTTTTTTGTCCTTATCCTTAAGATACTTAACATAGAAAACAAGAAGCTGATCCTTAAGTATGTCCCCAACTCTATCCCAGCTGTCCGCGTTTTTCGGATTTATCACAAAGCGCTGACTGTCAGGTCCGAAATAAACTATAGTAATATCAAGTGCGGTCCATTTTGAGGTTTCCTGGATAATTTTTTCAAAATCTGAAACCGTTGAGGGGATACTGAATGATTCGCAGGAATATTCATATTTATCTCTCACAACTGCGCCGATAATCGGCAGAATCTGATCCTGATGAACATCCTCATCTTCGATTAGTTCATTGATATAATCTGCAATGTTTACCCTGGAATCAATCTCCTCCACAGCATCATTAACCTTATAGAAGTGACGCAATGCTTTATTAAATGATGACTTGGAAGCAAGCGAATAATAAACGGTTTCCATAATTGACTCTCCTGTTTTTAAATAGCACCATATTGTAATAGTGCAAAAAAATTAAATTTATTTCAAGCATTTAATCATTTATAGTACATTAAATTTCAGATGAATGTATTAATTGCCCGGCAGATTAATCAAAAAAGGGAACAATTAAGTTCCCTTTTTTGATTATAAACGATGTATCATTTTTACAGTTCTTTCAATCCTGAACTTCTCTTTTTAGCTTTTCCGCCCTTTGGGCTTAAATCTACGGAACCTTTTACTGAAGGAATATCTATGTCAATTCCATCTGTTTCGCCGGTTTTATAAGCTGCTTCAAAAAGATCTTCACCAATTTCATCTTCAGCAAAAGACTGTGTAATGTCATCTCTAACTGTAGATCTTCTTCTTGAATATGTTGCAAAAGCCGCATCAGTAAAACCTTTAGATACGCTGTAAAGGAATTCATTAAGAACATTTGCCATACCTTTAAGTATATACTGCTTCCTCTTGATAGTTGTTACATCTATATCAAGAATCAGACCTGGCTGAATGTGATGAGGATTAACCATGTGAGCGAATTCATTAAATCTTTTTTCAAGGAAATTAAGTCTTTCGTCAAGAATTACTCTCTCAACAGGATTCTGATATCCATGCATCTGACCAAGTTTTGTCTTAAGATATGTTAACTTATTTTTAAGATTTTTAAATCTGTCCTCATAAGTTCTATTATTCTTTTCAACAAATGAACTTTCATTATACATTTCACCAATTTCATTCCAGAGAATACTATCCGGATCTGAGTCATATGCTTTCTTATTTCTTTTCCAATCTTTGTTCATAAGTCTTCCGCACAGATCTTCAAAATCCTGAAGAGATCTGAATCTTTTTTTAGATTCATAATGTGCATGAACAACATCCCATGCCATTCCAATCTCATTAGTAAACGCTGCAACCTGCTTATCGAATTCCTTTTTTGCTTCTTTAAGCTGATTCTGGTCATTATATGCCATTCTTATTGTATATCTTTCATCAGGAAGTACTGTGGGATCAGTTTCTTCATACTCACTGATTCTGCATATACGGGCATTCTTCATGTTATCACACACCTGATAACCGAGCTTACTTGTATCCAGAATAGATGTAATTGAATTTATACAGGTATTATATCCCCTGTTTCTGATATTCTCTTCATCAATTATGTATTTAATATTTTCTCTCATATTAAGAGGGTCTATATCTTCTACATCAATTTCCGCTCTAAGACCTTCGATCTTATCAAGGAATTTTTTAGCAAGAATAGTGTATCTTTTTGACTTCTCATCTTCTTTTTCATCGTCAGTGAAGTTTTCTATTCTTTTTATCTTTTCAAACATCTTTTCACTTGAATTAAGCTCATTTTTGCCGCGGTCTACCAGATCATCTGTAAACTGCTCAACCTGCTTATCAATTAAATCCTGAATATGCTTCTGGATTGTGTCCTTCATGATAGATTCTACAGTTACCTGATAGTGATACATAGGACTTATAAGCTCACTCTCAAGTATATTTATTGAGAGTTTCACATCATAAACATACTTAGGTCTCAGCTCATTGTCTTTGAATACGCATTTTAGAATCGCATAGGCGTTTTCACCCCTTACAAAAGCACCAACATCTGTTTTCTGCCTAAGTATTGAGTTTGTTTCAACCTCAAGATCATTTACTCCTCTCTGAATATGCCCCTGGAGGTGACCATACATATTAACAATTGATTTTTCTATTTCACCTGTATGGAACTTATCTGCTCCACCAACTTTATCAAGAATCTCAACTATTTCCTTAGGAGTATAACGGGCAAGGCCCTTAGCCTCTTCCTTATCAACAAAATCCCTGACTTTTTTAAGGAACTCATCTTCCATGGTAACAGTATATCTGTTAAACATGTTTACATATGTCTGGTTAATGTAATTATAAAGCTTTTCTTTTAAGCCGCCCATTACATCAAGCTCTTTCAATACTTCTTCCGGGAGCTTGTTTTGAATATTATTCAACACCTTATCATAAGTTTCATTGAGTATTAAATCAGCTTCAGCAATTTTATCTCTTCCTTCCTGAGCTATAGACTCCCTTGAACCTACAGCACTCGGGGTTGTAGGATGAACCTTATTGGGGCTTTTGGGGAACTGGCTAATTGACATTTAAAAACCTCCTTAGAATATAAGAAAACATGAAATCCTCTTATTTGTTTTGTAGTATTGTTATGAAATTCAGCTCAAAACTATTAATATTATTAATCTATTTTAACTATTAAAATAAAAGATATATACAATTATTTCCATGTCAAGATATATTTATAAATATCTTTAAAACTTGTAAAATATTTTTTCAATAATACTTACACTTTCACTATCGGTGACACAGCATAAAAACTGTACACTATGTCATCATGCACTATACCTGAAACTGTAATTTTCTACTGAAAAGATATCACCATTTCCAAGAAATTCTCCGGCATCCCTATTCTTGAAAATTAGGCTGTCCTGACCCTGATGACTCACTGCAACCTTTATTTCACCGTCACTCCGGACTGCCTTAAGATATAGAGGTGTACGCGATTCAAATTCGATTATTTTAACAATTGAATCGGCACTTTTACCCACTGAAATCGTCTTCATGCCGTATAAATCGAGATTAACAGAAAGAACCTCAGGTTTTATAAGTTCGTGATTCCAGTATTCAAGTGTTCCATGAACCTTAAGACTCTTTGCCCTTCTAAGATATATAATCAGTAGAAGAAGTAAAAGAAGAAGCCCCGCAACTGCAAATGGGACAATATTACTCCCTGCAATTTCTTTTCTTCTAATATCCTGGGCGAGATCTTCTGTAATAGCTTTACCAGGATCAGTGCCGTCAATAATCGTTGTTTTTTCACTTACCTTGAGAAGCTCCTGTCGGAGTTCCTCCTGAGCTGCGGCTACCCTGGCGGACTTCTGCAGATCTGCAAGATTAACAAGGTAAATCCACCAGTCCTTACCGCTATATTGTTCCGCGATTTTAGTAAGATCAAACTGATCGCCTCTTTTGCCCGGAGGGGGATCATCAAGAGCATCAGTCATAATTACAATTGCAAGATTCCTTTCCCCTTTACTTTTCTCCTTATCATCAGAAAGTTCATCAGCAAGGGCAAAAACAGTTTTAAGCATAGCCAGGGTGTGTGTCCACTGCCCCTTTGCCTCAACCATGGAAATGTATTTTTTAAGAATATCCCGGTCATTCTGATCATCCACAAGCACTGCGGGGAAAACCTTAACTTCTGTATCGAAGGTAATAAATGTGACCCTGTCGCCATCCTGCAGAGTATCGATGTAGTTATAAACACTTAACTTTACATCATTAAAAATATTTCGTCCGCCATACCCCACCATGCTTAAAGATGTATCAAGTACCAGAATAACATCCTTATTTGCTGCTGCTTTCAATTCTACAGCACTACCTGATATAATTAAAGCAACACAGATAAATAATAACGATTTTAACAGTTTTTTAAAATTTGAATGTATCACCATTTTCACCTGAATTTTTTTATTTAATATATACCAATTCAAATAGCCTGTCAAGAATAAATATAAATAATATTATATTGGAATCAAAACCTTTCAAAAAACACCATGGCAACATCAGTATTCCTTATATGTCCTGTCATTGCGGACATATTTTCTCAGATCGAATTCGTCATCCCTTTCAACTTCAAGGTATTCACTTAACAATATATAGAACCACATTGCCGTATCCTCCAGGGTCTCAAGGGCGGCAAAGCTTCTATTGCCTTGATGCCAGTCTTTAACTACCACACCTTTGTTCAAAAGAGCCATTATTTCAAATTCAGAATCACCCTCAATACCTCTGGACATATAATAGTTAAGGATATCATTTTTTAACTCCGACAGCGGGTAGTCTGATGAAGAATTTGCGATGATAAATGATGGAACAGTAAAACTGCTCTCAGTTTCTGCAAACCTGTTGATTTTTTTAACAGTTGCCACCCTGTTTATTACATCAGCCAGAGAAGCCTTGGTGAGATCATCCACAATAAAAACTGCTCCGTAAATCAACTCATAGGGAACATAACCGTTGAGTAATTTTACTATATCGCTGCAATACTCATTATATATTATCAGATCAGCACCCTCCGGAGAAAAGCCTGAACTATCCACCGGCTTTGCAGCATCTATCCTGAATTGTCCGGGGAGCAATCCTGCAAATTTCTCACAGAGAATTTTCCCGTCAATAGCGGATGATCCTTTTACGGCACCGGTTTTTTTCCCGGAAGCTTTTCCGGAACCTTTTTTTACAAGCTTTTTGTTCATATCAAGAAAATAACTTTTCAGCATTATCTATCCCTTTCTATATTTAAATTTTAATAAGTCACCGTTTTGAAGCATTTGTCTGCTTTTAAAATAATTAAAGCCCCGCTTATTTTATTGTCAATAATTAAAAAATCCTTGCCTATTTACACAGCATATTTTCATTTGAGGTTGCCTGTGATGCTCGTGCTTAGCCTTGCGCGTTTTGAGCCTAAATAATACTCGGGATCTCAATATTTGCACTTAAAGGTCGTGCTCCGAAAGGAGAAGGCCGGATAATGTATGCGGGAACCCACCTGGTTTCCAGGTTCAAAGACCCCCGGCTACACGGCATCTACGGGTAAACAAAAAAACAGGCTGATCTAACAATCAGCCTGTTTTTTATTCTTAATACAAATCCCTTTTATAAAAGGGCAAATTTTTTGTATCTTTCATTCTTCCATCTCGCATCATCTTCTGCTGCTTTAAAAAGCTCTTCAGCCATTTCCGGGAATTCCCTTTTCAAAGAAGTATACCTGACTTCACCCATAAGAAAATCCTGGAATTTACTGAAGTCGGGTTCTTTAGAATCAATTACAAATGGATTTTTACCTTCTTTCTCAAGAAGCGGATTATACCTGTAAAGATTCCAGTATCCGCACTCCACGGCCAGTTTAGACTCAAGCTGGGTTTTACCCATGCCTGCTCTCAGTCCGTGATTTATACATGGAGAATAAGCTATAATCACTGAAGGACCGGGATAAGCTTCCGCTTCCTGAAGCGCTTTAAGATATTGAGCCTGATTAGCCCCCATAGCCACCTGTGCTACATAGACATAACCATAGGAGAGGAGAATCATGCCAAGATCTTTTTTCCGTATTTTTTTACCTGAAGCAGCGAATTTAGCAACTGCGCCAGTCGGCGTGGACTTGGATGACTGTCCCCCTGTATTGGAATAAACTTCTGTATCCAGTACAAGAATATTTATATCATCCCCTGATGCTACGACATGATCAAGGCCGCCGAAACCGATATCATAAGCCCATCCATCTCCTCCGAAAACCCATATCGATTTTTTAATTATAAACTGTTTCAGCTTGTAAATCTCTTTTGCTGATGGCGCGCTATCTTTTTCAAGAAGAGGAAGAATTTTAGATGCCAGCTCCTTTGTTTTTTCAGCGTCATTTCTGTTGGCATCCCACTGGGACAACAGATCTTTCAGATCCTGACTTTTCCCTTCTGTCTGGTACTGAACAGAGTATCGCGCTATTTTTTCACGAATCTGCTCAACTCCAAGATTCATACCATAACCGTATTCCGCGTTATCCTCAAATAGAGAGCTTGCCCATGCAGGTCCGCATCCCTCTGCGTTTACACAATATGGTGATGCAGGGAAGGAACCCCCATAAATTGAAGTACAACCAGTAGCATTTGCTACCATCATTCTGTCTCCATAAAGCTGTGTTATCAGTTTAATATATGGAGTTTCACCGCAACCGGCACATGCCCCGGAAAATTCAAAAAGAGGCTGTGCAAACTGGCTCCCTTTAACAGTAGATTTAGCAACAAGTTTGTCTTTATAAGTTACATTTTTATGGAAGTGATTCCATCTTTCACTTTCAATCATCTGACTTTCAAGAGGCTTCATAACAAGGGCTTTAACCTTTGCAGGGCAAACCTGTTCACAGTTACCGCACCCGGTGCAGTCCAGAGGGCTTAACTGCAGTCTGAACTTAAGTCCGTCAAGTCCCTTGCCTACAGCATCAAGTACTGCTGCACCCGCTGGTACAGAAGATGCTTCCTTTTCATCAAGAAGGAAGGGCCTGATACAGGCATGGGGACAAACATATGAACACTGATTACACTGAATACAGTTTTCAGATACCCACTCAGGCACATTAACCGCTATACCCCTCTTTTCATAGGCGCTTGTACCGCTGGGAAGAGTTCCATCCTCTATACCTTTAAAAGCACTTACAGGTAGAAGGTCACCCTCAAGACTATTCTGAACATCAGCAATATTCTTAACAAATTCAGGAACATCACTTCGTCCTTTTGAAGGCTCAACATTTATGTTCTTCCACTCTGCAGGTATTTCAACCTTTGTTATTCCATCACCGCCTTTATCAACTGCGGCATTGTTCATGTTAACTACATTATCACCCTTGCTGCCGTAGGACTTTTTAATTGCATTCTTCATTTCACCCACTGCATCAGTGTAGGGGATTACATTTGACAGCTTAAAAAATGCAGACTGCATAATGGTATTAGTTCTTCCGCCAAGCCCAAGCTCTTCGGCTATTTTAGTTGCATTGATGATGAAGAATTTAATGTCATTATCTGCAAGATACTTTTTCATTCTGTCAGGAAGCCTGTTAAGAGTCTCTTCCGGGCTCCAGATACTGTTAAGAAGGAAAATACCCCCTTTTTTCAAGCCTTTAAGCATGTCGTATCTATCAAGGTATGATGGCACATGACAGGCTACAAAGTCCGGCTGATTGATCAGATATGTTGACTTAATCGGTTTTTTACCGAACCTTAAATGTGATACAGTAATCCCGCCCGACTTTTTAGAATCATATGCAAAATAGGCCTGGGAAAACAATTCTGTAGTATCGCCGATTATCTTAATTGAATTTTTGTTAGCACCAACAGTACCGTCAGATCCTAAACCGTAAAATTTAGCTTCAATTGTTCCAGAAGGCACAACACTTACTTCCTCACCTACCGGAAGAGATTTAAATGTTACATCATCAACTATACCTACGGTAAATCCGTTTTTAGGCTCAGGGAGCTTAAGATTATCAAATACTGCTATCATCTGGGCAGGGGTTGTGTCCTTTGAACTAAGACCGTATCTTCCGCCGACAATTACAGGAGCATTATTTTTCCCATAGAACAGGTCTTTAATGTCAAGGTATAGAGGCTCGCCATTTGCGCCAGGCTCTTTTGTTCTGTCCAGTACAGAAATTCTCTTTACACTTTCAGGTAATACACGGAAAAAATATTTTGCTGAAAAAGGCCTGTAAAGATGAACAGAGATGAGGCCTACTTTTTCACCCTTTGCCATGAGGTAATCTATAACTTCAGTTATTGTATCAGTTACTGAACCCATCGCAACAATAATGTTCTCTGCATCAGGTGCACCATAATATGTAAAAGGATGATACTCTCTTCCTGTTACTTTGGTGATTTCCTGCATATATTCTTCTACCATATCTGGTACAGCATCGTAAAATGAATTGGATGCTTCTCTAGCCTGAAAGTAAATATCAGGATTTTGAGCAGTTCCCCTTATACATGGATTCTCAGGATTCAGGGCTTTCTTTCTGAATTTATCAAGAGCTTCTGTATCAATAAGATTTTTAAATACATCATAATCGATTGATTCAATTTTCTGTATTTCATGTGATGTTCTGAAACCGTCAAAAAAATGAAGAAACGGTATACGGCTCTTTATCGCTGTTAGATGGGCTATCCCTCCAAGATCCATAACCTGCTGAACACTTCCGCTTGCCAGCATGGCAAAACCAGCCTGCCTTACTGAATAGACATCTGAATGATCCCCGAAAATTGAAAGCGCCTGTGCTGAAAGAGATCTTGCTGAAACATGGAATACACCGGGAAGAAGCTCACCAGATATTTTATACATATTAGGAATCATAAGCAGCAATCCCTGTGAAGCAGTGAAAGTAGTAGTTAGAGCCCCGCTCTGCAGCGATCCGTGAACAGCACCAGCTGCCCCTGCTTCAGACTGAAGTTCAGCAACCTTTACAACATCACCAAATACATTCTTTTTATCGTGCGCAGCCCATTCATCAACAATCTCAGCCATAGTTGATGAGGGTGTAATAGGATAGATTGCAGCGACTTCTGTAAACGCATAAGACACGTATGCAGCAGCCATATTGCCATCCATTGACTTCATTTGTTTTTTTGTCATTCGATATCTCCTTAATTTAAATATTCTTACGACATTGAATCAAAAGCATAATTTCACTTATAGCTATATTCAGATCAAGAATAAAATACAGCTCATTAAATGAACAACATATAAAGATCCCTCCCCTGTGATTGCAAGTAATTATTGGTAAGACCACGTAAAAAAATGATTATTTTTAGAAAATATCCATAAAAAAATATTCCCGGAAGCAAATAGTTACTTATATTTTGAATTTTATGTACCTGAATTGGTCTAATATACACTTTTTATACAACTACCTGCTTATAATTCTTCTCTATCATGTTTCAACTGAGCTTTTGCTGCGAGAATTTTTTAATAAATCATCTCATATTATCTATATATAAAATATAAAAAAAATCAAAAAAAAATATAATTTGTTTGAAAATGTTCAGTTTCATAATCATAAATTCTATACCTTGTAATGAAATAATGTTTTTATTACTCGATTTAATACCAGCATTAATTTAAACAAATGGTGACACTAATGAGTGATATTAAACCGGATAAATCAGAAAACCATTACTCACAATTCAGAGATGGAAACATTAATCTGATTTCAGGAATTAGCCATGCACTGAGTGAAGAGATCGATTCAATAATCAAGAAACAGAACTCACTAAGTTCCGATATTTCTTCAGTGGATGACAGTCTTGAAGCACTCAATAAAATATATCTCAGTTTCCACAGTATGGCCGGCTCAGAAGAACTAATACGCTTAAGAACACTAATTCAGCATTACAGGTCAGATGCAGAAAAAAATTCAACCCGTTTAGATGCCTCTCATTTTCTGTTAAATAAGCTTCAGAATCTTCTTGAAAAAAAAGCGAATAGAGGTACTGAGCCTTTCAGAACAGGAAAAGAATATTTTCAGGATATAGAAAAAAATCAGCAGCAGCGTGAGAGAAGCGAACCTCAGGGAAAATTTAAGTGGATTACATTCAGCCGTAATAATTCCTGGTTTATCAGCAGATTCAGAAACCTGGAAATAATTGAAGTAAAAAATATTTTTAGCGATAATAATATTAAAACCAGGGTTACCCTTGAAACGCTCAACAAAGAAACAATTGAAGCAATTGATTTAATGAGGAGCCCGCGACTCACCTCAATTCCCCGAATTAGCATACGCCTTTCCCCGGAGGGGGAGTTTTATGCAGCAGACTGCAAAGGGAAAGAAATTTATGCTGATAAGGATTTTATTTCACCAATGATCACTGAGATGAATAAAAGCAGCAATCCCATTTATACAGGGAGAGTGCGTATTTTCGGTAAAAATCATCTCTATATTCCGGAGTATCAATAACTATAATGAATAATTTTCAGTGTTAATTCCTTAACTTCTACTTGGAATATAATGATTACTGATTATTTTTTATCTTTTCTGAAAAGCTCTGAAAGATCCCTGAGCTTATCAGGATCAAACTCAGAACCCATAGCAGCGATATTCTCCTGCTTGATCTCCTGATAAATCTCTTTCCGGTGAACTGTAATTTTTCTTGGAGCTTTAATCCCCAGTTTTACCTGGTCACCCTTTATATCAATAACTACAATTTCTATTTCATCCCCGATCATTATGCTTTCATTGAGTCGTCTGGCAAGAACAAGCATTATGTCACCCCCCTGCCCCGGTATGTTTCTTTATCTCTTCAAGTATATTGTGCCGCACAGTGTACCTGTCACTTAAAGAGATTGCCTGTCTGCCCAGTCGTGATGCAGGATTAATAATAATGGGCCCCTGAAGATTTGCCGTCATAAGTGACGGGTTATCAGGAATTGTAACAATTGCAAAAACGAGAAGTTCATCCCCCGGCTCAGCCTTAACAGCTTCATAATCACCCGGTGATATAGTCAGTTCATAGGTCGGCATAAATGAGATAGGCATAATGATTACAAATGCAAGATCTTTTTCATCATAGGCCTGCATCCATTTGAATGGAGAATCATCATCAGCATCAAGAATAATAAATTTTTTAACAAAATCAAAACCAAGTATACCCTCAGGGAAATCGATAATCTGCATTTCATCAATCTCGATTTCTCCAAAAGGCTTTGTATTCACTTTTATAGCCAAGTCCAGACCCCTTAATATTTTATTGCTGAAAAAAATTGATATATTCTATCTTAAAAAATCCATAAGCGTGGGCTTGATGGTTTTTGCTCCCACAGCCAGAGCATAGCTGTGAACACTTTCAAGCCATTTAAAATTCATAATTGTCTCAGGATAATCTATACCCTCGCTTTTGGCCAGAATTTCAGTTATATTCCCTTTTTCATATTCCGACCTTCTTGCAATCTCATCTATCCTGCTCTGCTTTGCTCCAATTGATGCTGTGTGCTTTAAAATATTATCAAGAGCCATATCAAGAAGACCCAGATCGCGCCCGCCAACAAGTTCCTGATCACCCCTTACAAGATCATCTCTCAGCTGAATTATCAGTTCAAATACCGACATCCCTCCGATATTTGCTGTAGGGTCAATATTATTCGGCGGCTCAGGAAAACTTCTGTTTATCAATCCCAGATCCTGAAGCACAGTTCCGCTCCCCTTATCCTCAAGCCATATCTGGTGAGGCGTAGTAGATGAAATGATAAGATTATTCCTTCCACCCTTTGAAGCATTTACACTTGCTCCGGAATTATTAATTTTATCAATAATAATGTCAAGATTATCTCCTGCTGAAATATCGATCTCTTTACCATCAATCTTTATGGTCTGTCCTGCAGAAGCAGCATAATCTGTTGCATCAAAGTTTGAACTCAGGGTCTGGTCTGTTCCCCAGAATACACTGTTCCCCGGAATATTAATGTCTATATACTCACCTTTACCTATCTCTCTTGCCTGCTGCCCCGTGTTCCCTCTGTATTCAACCCCTATCATGGCATCACCCTGTCTACCTGCAGTGAGTGTCATATAGATTGGAACAAAAGGATTCGGCTGCTCTTCAGTACCTGTTTTATGCCCGCCGAATATGGCTCTTCCTGTTGCGCTTTTACTGTTTGCAATATTTACCAGCTCTTCCAGAAGCTGATTAATCTCTGTGGCAGCTGCCTCCTTCAGCTCAAAGTTCGAGTATATTCCGTTTGCACCCTGAACTGCAAGTACCCTTGCCCTGTGAAAAATCCGCATCGAAGACTGAAGGGCCGTATCAACTTCACTCAGCCTGGAGGCGCTCTCCTCTACATTTTTTATATACTGGTTCACTTCAGTAAGTCTGGACCTGTAGAGCATCTGATTTGTTGCTGCAACCGGGTTATCTCTCGGGACACGCACCTTTTTCCCTGTAGCAAGCTGATTCTGCACATTATCCATCTCTTTCTGGTGCCGCATCAGATTAGAGGTCATTGTATTATTTATCATACTATTGGTAATACGATTCATCTCTATACCCCCATCCTGTTAATGATTACATCAAGCATATTATCAAATGTGGAAATAAGTCTTGCTGCAGCATTATACCCATGCTGAAAAGCTATCATATTAGCCATCTCCTCATCAAGATTTATTCCGGAAACCGACTCGCGTATATTGTCAAGATTCTTAAGCATTACGGTCTGGTTTTCCACCCTGTTCTTTGCCTCCTCCCCCTGTGAACCGATTCTTGAGATGAGGGAAGTATAAAATTCATTGAATGTTGTTTTACTGTCAACCATTGCATGCCTGTGTCTCAAGGATGCCATCTGAAGGGCATTGCTTCCGTCTCCGATACCGTTAGATGTGTTAAAATCGCCTGTACCCCCCACATCACGCCCTTTGGCTGCAGCAATTTTATCAACATCACGCATAATGTCATCAGAAACTGTCATAAACGCGGCAGGGTTAAATTTAGGTGTAACTGTAATATTCCCCCTGTCTGGAAGAAGCTTTACAATATCATCCACTCGCCTGTAGTCAAATGAACCCTGGGGGCCGCTCTGCTTTAATACCCCTGTTAGGCCCACAAGGAACTGGCCGGAGTCCTCCATATGCCTCAGCATAAAATTCTTTTTATCATCATCCTTTGCCAGTGTTGCCTTTACAGCGAAATTCCCCCTGTGATCGATGTAAGCTGCAACCCCGAGTTTCGCGTCATTTATTCTTTTAATAACTGAATTAACTGTATCAGATTCATTATAATCGATTTCTGCAATTGAGTCATAAGCATCATTCCTGGCGAAGGTAAGAGTTCCCCTCATACCTATGGCAGCTGATGAATCGACTTTATTGCTCCCTGCAACCTTGAAAATAGCTGTAACATTATTTATCCCGTTATTATTCAGATCAAAGTTCCCTTCAGGATTATCACTGATTGCCAGATGGTTGAAGAAATTTACATTCGTCTCCCCGCGCCTTCCGAAGCCGTCTTTATGCACTTCGTTTACCATATCGGTAAAATTGATTGAAAAAGCATTTATATCATTTATGTTCTGCTTAAGAATATTATCCCTGACATCAATAAGACCGGCAAGTTCACCGCTTTTAATCGTCACAGCAGTTTCAGTCTGCCACATGACGTCATACATGCCGTTGTTATCAGGATTCCTTACTGCTTTTAATGGCCTGTATATGCTGCCCTGTACAAGGTTTTCTCCGCCTATATATACAATATGTTCATCCTTATCACTTCTTCCAACTGATATATCAACAAGACCGGAAAGTTTTTCAATAAATGCATCTCGTTTATCAAGCAGATCATTGGGCCTGTCGCCAAGTGCCTCCGATTTCTGAATCCGCTCATTAAGGTCACGAATCTCCCTGGCGTAAACATTAATCTGATCAACCCTTTGAGCCACCTGCCTGTTTGCATCTTCTCTCAATTCATAGAGCTGCCTGTAGACATTCTTGACTTCATTTGAAAGATGAACAGCCTTCTCTTTTACTACTTCCCTTGTTGACCGTTCTTCCGGATATTTAGAAAGCTCCTGCCATGATGACCAGAGTGCGTCAAGCCTGCTTCGAAGAGACTGATCTGAAGGTTCATTGTAGACAGCTTCCACCTGGTATATAAAATCATTTTTGGTCTGCCAGTAGCCCATATTATTTTTTTCACTAACAATACGGTCATCAATAAATTGATCCCTTATTCTCTCAACAATCGATACAACACTCCCCTGTCCCATATTCCCGGGAGTATTGGCCCTGTTTAAAGCAGGAACATATATGGGATCAGCTGCAGTTATTACCACACGCTGCCTTGAGTACTCCTTATTCTCCGCATTCGATATGTTGTGGCCGGTTACATGCAGGGCCTGCTGATGAGATGCCAGCCCCCTCTTACCTATTTCCAGACCCATAAACGTTGAGCTCATATTATTCTCCTTCTATGCTTTCTGGTTAAAAAGCACAGGGTTTATTACCCTATCATCTTCTTTCCCGTCTCTATCGTACCCTGACTTAAGAGAGGAACTGTTCTTTAATCCTGATATGAGAATATCAAAATACTCTATATTATCCTTCAGCATTGCAGAATTAGTCTCCTGCTTTGCCTTAACTTTCAAAAGAAGAGACTTCAAGTCCGATCCAAGTTTTAATATGCCCATTGAGGATTCACTATCAAGAGACGCTGCAATATCTTTAAGTGTTACACTTTTTGCCTCATTACCATTTGCCAGTTCATGAAAATATCTGCTTATTAGCTCCAGTCGTTCTATTTCCAGATATTCTACACTTTTAAGCAGCTTCTCCTGCTTCCCTGAGATTTCCTGGATTAATTTTCCGTTTTTTGAAATGATTGCATCACCTTTGCTCTCTTCAAGCTTAAGGATTTCACAATATTCCGAATTCTGCAGATGAAGAATCCTTTCTATCTTTTTAATAGCTGAAGGCATAAAACACCCCTTGTAATCAGATCAATGATAAATACTCGTTTTATTATCGGAACTTACAGGGGATAGTATGAGTAGATTTTAGTAAGACATAATCATATTGTTAAAATATCAGCATGTTAAGCTAATCTTTTTTTATTATAAAAGAAACAATATAAATCAATGTGGCAAGTATAATAGCAACTGAACTGGTTGGCAGCTTCAGCAGGTAACTGAAAAACAGGCCGGCACTCATAATAAAGGCACAGAGAAATATTGACAGAATAATCATACTCCTGAGACGTTTTGTAAAAAAACCTGAAATAGCCGGTGGAATTGTTAAAAAAGCAATAATCATTACAATACCAACAATACTTATCATAAGTATAACAGTCATTGAGATAAGCATAATGAGCATTATCTGGTAGATAACAGTATTGACGCCTCTTATATGTGTAAATTCCTCATCAAATGCTGTAGCCAGCAGCTGATTATAAAAGAAAAAACTGAAAAACAGAATAACCCCGTTCAAAGCAGAAATAAGAATAAGGTCAGATGAGGTAAGAAGCAGTATGTTCCCAAAGAGGTAGCTCATGGGATCCACATACCCGGGAGTTATTGATATAAAAAGGAGACCTATAGACATCCCCGCTGCCCATATTACACCAATTACTGTATCGATCCTCTCTTTGCCCGATATTACAGTTATGCTTATCAGGAGTCCGGCAAGCATTGAAAAAAGGAAGGCACCCATCATAGGCGTAAAAAATGAAGCATCATATTTTTCACCGATATAAAGGGCTATTCCAATGCCGCCAAGGGCCGCATGACTCAAGGCTCCTGCAATATATGTCATCCGTTTCACAACAACAAATGAACCTATTACACCAAAGGGGATGCTTGATAGAAGTCCGGCAATAAAAGCAAATCGGATAAAAGGTATATCCGGATTAAATAAAACATTTATAAAACCATTCATTTGTTATCCCCATGGCTGCATTTATTTAAGCTTCCTTTTGTAATCAGTTTTTCATGCCTCACAACAAGAGAATTATCATCATAAACAGTAGCAAGCATGCCGCAGAAATTATCATCTGCAGGGTGCTCAACTAAAGTTTTATTTATACAGAGAGCCCTGTCTGTTAAACTGGAAACAAATGCCGTATCATGAGTCACAAGGAGTATAGTCATGGTTTTATTAAGTTTTCTCAAAAGAGTGCCAAGTGTATCCCCGGCTGAAGCATCTATATTGGAAGTTGGTTCATCGAGCATAAGGATTCTTGCATCAGTTGCTAATGCGCGGGCAATAAGCACTCTCTGAATCTGTCCCCCGGAAAGGTTGCTGAAAGGTTCTTTAACCAGATCTGAAAGCCCCGCTTCATCAAGTGACTGTGCAGCTTTTAATCTGTCTTTTTTAGAATAAAAACCGAAGGGCCTCACTCTTCCGGAAAGTACAGCTTCATAAACAGTTATGGGGAAGCTGTTATCGTGAAGCGCCCTTTGAGGAACATAACCAATGATTTTTGAAACTGAAGCAGGAGGCCTGCCAGCAACAAGAATAGTTCCGGACTCAGGTTTAAGAAGACCGAGAATAAGCCGCAGAAAAGTTGTTTTCCCTCCGCCATTGGGCCCGACAATACTGACAACCTCCCTTTCGTATATGTCAATATTTACATCCCTGAGAACAGGATGATTATTATACGAAAAGAAGAGGTTTTTAACTGATATTATTTTCCCGGCCTTACTATCCATCTTTATAATCCCTTTTTAACCTCTTCTGCAATATTTAAAAGGTTATTAAGATAATCGGGGTTCAGGGGATTAAGAGTGATAACAGACCCCCCTATAGCTTTTGCAATAGCCCCGGCGCTTTTCTGTGAAAATTCGGGCTGAACAAAAATTACCTTTACCTTGTCAGCTTTTGCTTTTTTTATTATTGACTCAAGAACCGATGGTGAAGGCTCTTTCCCCCCTGTTTCAATAGCCTCCTGTTTTAAGCCGTATTCATCGGCAAAATACCCGAAAGCAGGATGAAACACAAAAAGAGTACTCCCTTTAAATGGTGCAAGTACTTTTCTGAGCTCTGCATCAGCTTTGTCAAGATCAGCTGCAAAAGTTTCATATCCTTTTTTATAATAATCCTTCCCTTCCGGATCTTTCTCTACAAGGGCATTATAAATATTCAATACCTGCTGTTTTACAAGAACTGGGGACATCCAGATATGAGGATCAGGTGCTCCTGATTTATGATCTTCCTCTTCATCATCTTCATCATGATCATGGGATTCAATATTTCTCTTTTTAATTCCATGGGAGGTATCTACAATCTTCAAAGATTTAAGAGATTCTGCAATGGAGGGGATAAAAGCCTTTTCAAAGGCGACACCAATACTGAAAAAGAGATCAGCTTTTGCCAGGGCAATAACCTGGTCAGGGGATGGTTCATATGTTGCCGGACTCTTCCCCGGTAAAACGAGTACGCTTACATTTACCCTTTCACCACCAATACGTTCAACAAAATATTTCTGAGGCATAATACTTGTGAAAACATTTATTTTCCCGGATATTTCTTCCTCCTTTTTCCCACAGCCCTGGAAAAACAAAATTGCAGCTAAAACAGCTAAAACAGAAATCTTTTTCATGGGAAAACCTCCACCTGAAATTATTTTATTGAATCATCTACAACCTGAAAAAACTTTTACTTATATCAGGGATATATCAGCTCACATTACAGAAAAGGCTCAGTTACTTCATAAATAATCGAATCAAAAACTTCCAAGCCCGCATCCGTAATACGAATAAAGTCATCATTTGACTCCATCAAACCTCTCCTTTGAAGCCCGTTAAAACGGATCATTAGTTCCTCCGGTATAGAAACCCCGGTTACTTTTTTAAAATGCTCAGGTTTAAATCCTCTGAGAAGCCGAAGCGATGTCATTAAATATTCAACAACAACATCCTTATCTGAACGGTCATCATATTTATAATTAAACTGATTACACTTTATATATTCTTCAGCTGACATATCATTGAAAAATCTGCTCCCTTCAATGAAAGAGTGAGCACCCGGTCCGAAACCTGCATAAGGCTGAAATGTCCAGTATTTCATGTTATGCCTCGACTCTGATCCCGGAATAGAAAAATTTGAAATCTCATAGTGTGAATAACCTGCCTCTTTCAGATAATCTATTCCGCACCTCCATAGCCTGATCTGATTTTCATCAAAAGATTCATCAGGCTTAAAGCGTTCAGCAAGAGGAGTACCATCCTCAACTGAAAGAAGATAAAAGGAAATATGATCAGGCCTGCGCGACGTTACCTCTTTAAGGTCCCTTAGAAGTTCCTGCCGGGTCTGTCCCGGCAGCCCGCCCATAATGTCAACCGATCTTGAAAAATCCCCTTCTGAAAAGAAAAGATCCAGGTCAGCAGGTGAACAGAGCTTCCCTTTCCTGCCGATAACCCTCCTCAGTCCCCCCTGCATAGTCTGCACCCCGAGAACAATGCGGTTGACACCTGCAGCAGCAAAACCTCTGAGATTCTCCTTTGTCAGATGATCGGGATTCATCTCAATAGTAATTTCACAATCTGCAGAAAAACGGAATCTTTCTTTAATGTGATCGATTATAAGGGCAATATTATCAACACCAAGAATCGAAGGAGTTCCTCCGCCGAAATATAAAGTATCTGCATTTAATATTTCAGATTTCTTAACCCTGCTATTGACTTCATCAATTAACTTCTCCACGTAGAGAGGGATTCGTCTGTCATACGGTTTAGCCGGAACTGAATAGAAGGAACAGTAGTCGCACTTTTCCCTGCAAAAGGGTGTATGAATATATATCCCATGCTTCTGGTCAGTCACGGAAACCAGTTTTGCAGTTTATTTTTAATAAAGGGGAAAACTCTCCATTGAGTACTGATGCAGCCTGCTTCATCGATTCATCAGTAAATGAAAATGTAAAGAGAACAGGTATATCGCTGTTCCATCCTGCAAGATCAAAGGGATTACCGGAATAAAGAATCATAAAATTCCCGCCCGATCTTTTTATGCGCCGATTAAGATTTTCTGCATAACTCCTGTTTATTCTATATGTCTGTAAAACTACAGTAGTATGCTCCAGATTCTTTTCACCGCTTCCTGATTTTATTTCATCAGCAGAATAAATGAGACGATCCCCCAGCCTGAGAGATAAATTTTCCCTGAAAGATCTGTTGCTGCTTACATATATTCTTTTTTCATCTTTCTTTTTTTTGTATAAATCACCTGTACCGGAATAATATATGGCACCTCTGGAAATACTGCTATTAATACTTTCTGCCTGCTCAAGAATTTTTTTACTCTTTTCGCTGTATTGAAAATCTGATTGATAGATGCGCCCCTCTTCCTTATTATAACCGGCAACATTATACCTGAGCTTCAATTCAATTATCCTGCTCACTGAATCATCAAGTCTTTCACTGCTGATTATACCCTCTCTCGCAGCATTTAATAAAGCTTCATAAATTACCGGGATGTTTTTACCATAGGTGCTCACAAGGATTATATCACTCCCGGCAAGAAAAGATTCCAAAGCCGCGCTCCCCAGATCCATTTTACCTGCTACGGCATTCATTTCCAGGTCATCTGTCATAACAATACCCTTAAACTTCATCTCCTCTCTAAGCAGTTTTGTCATGAAATAATCTGACAGAGTAGCCGGTTTATCATCATCAATTATAGCCGGATAATGTATATGAGCCGACATTATTCCTTCTACTTTATTTTTTACTGCTTCAGCAAAAGGACGAAGCTCCACTTCTCTAAGTCTTGACATGTCATGACTTATTACAGGGAGCACATGGTGAGAGTCTGCTTCGGTATCACCGTGACCCGGGAAATGCTTACCCACTGCAATACAGCCGGAACCCTGAAGCCCCTTAATGTAGGCGGCACCAGCTTTTGCAACTACATGGGGATCTGATCCGAAAGATCTGCTGTTGATTACCGGATTTGACGGATTGTTATTTACATCAAGAACAGGTGCAAGATTCATGTTCACTCCAATTTTACGGAGTTCCATACCTGTTACTGCTGCCATTTTTTCTATATCCTTATAATTACCGGATATACCGGAGGCCAGATTGCCGGGAAAGGGGGTTACACCCCTCTTTATCCTTATTACACGCCCCCCCTCCTGGTCTGTTGAAACAAACATTGGGATAGCGTATTTATCTATAGCTATACCCTGAAGTTCCTGAATAAAAACTGGAAGATTATCTTCTTCGGAAACATTAAATCCGAAGAGGATAATACCGCCGGGTAAATATTTTTCAATGAGCATTCTATTTTCTTTATTTATGGACTGGCCCGGAACAGCGAACATTAGGAACTGGCCTATCTTCTCCTCAAGGGTGAGACTCTCTGTAATCATCTGCGCCTCCCTGTCCATTCTCACTGAACATGAAAGCAATAGGGACAAAAGGGCGATAATGTATATTTTCTTCATGATTTACCTGCATTTTTTATTATAACATAGAACAAGAGTTGACATTCCCGCTACTGTTTTATAAATTCCCATGGTGGTTGAATATATGCTTAATTGCAGTATTCATTCCTAAACTTATTATTGTTAAAAAGCTCTATTATCCCTGCCAACGAAGGCGGCGGGGTTATAAAATTGACTATTTTTAGAAATTGACATTTGCTTAATTTGTATTTTCAGAATCTTTTATACTAAAGTTACAAAAGCAGTTAATTCTTCAAGTTAAATAATTAAATGAAAAGCAGGAAAAAAAATATTTGCAAGCGGAATTTTAATTGTGTTTTTAAGACTTTGTCCCTAAAATATAACTAAATAAAAAATACCTATAAAAAATGATAAAAAATAAAGAGATAGCTTTTCTTGACAGTTTTACTGCCGGAACATCCATTGTTCCGGAAGTAATCGATAATTTATTGAGAGACCTGAACTATATCGGCTACCCCAGGGAAGAGATAGATGAAATAATACTGTCAATGGATGAATCGATCACCAATGCTGTACAGGTTACACTTAACTGCAAGGATGATCAATGCGCTCCTCCTCAATCCAGAAATATAACCATAAGATATACAATTAATGAAAATGAATTTGATGCAACAATTATTGATCATGGCACGGGACTTGACTTTTTCAAAATTTTCAGCACAACACCTGATAAATCATCCATCGACTATTATGATCAGATTGTAACCTATGCAACTGACTCTGAAAAATCAAAACTTACAGTGAGGATCAACGGTGAGGAGCTCCCTTTAAGGGGAATTGGAGCCGGTTTAAAAATAATACTCAGCTTTATGGATACTGTAACAATTGAGTATATTGACAAGAAGAAGATAATATCCTCCAATGTCTCTGACAGCACTGATGGAACAATTTTTAATATGAAAAGAAAAAGGCGGTATCAATGACATTTAAAGCTGAAAAGTCATATAAAAACCCTGAGTTTATGAACTCAAGAGCAGCCCGGCCATTAAGAATTCTAAGTGAATACATTGAACCTGAAACAAAATTTTCAGAACAGGGGATTGACCATACTGTTGTTTTTTTCGGTTCAGCCAGAATTCAGGCTGAAAATGATCCATCAGGGAACTCTGAATTCTACCAGGCAGCCAGAAAATTCAGCTATGAACTTGCAAAATACAGCAGAGAAATGAGAGAAAACAATGGGCCCGGTTTCTACATCTGCACAGGGGGCGGTCCCGGAATAATGGAAGCGGCAAACAGGGGGGCCAGTGAAGCAGGGGAAAAAACAATCGGTCTGAATATATCACTCCCCTTTGAACAGTTTCCCAATCCCTATATCACTGAGGAACTGAATTTTGAATTCCACTACTTCTTTACCAGAAAACTGTGGCTTCTCTACCACGCCAAGGCACTGGTAATTTTCCCCGGGGGATTTGGCACACTTGATGAAATGTTTGAAACATTGACACTTATTCAGACAAAGAAAATAGAAAAGCAGAATGTTCCTGTTATGCTTTACTGCAGCGATTACTGGAAAAGCTTAATAAATTTTGAGAAACTTGCTGACATGGGGATGATCTCCCGGGAGGACCTTTCACTATTTCATTTTTTTGATACTGTTGAAGAGGGACTTGAATACCTTAAACCCAGATTAAAAGATATTATAGAACAGGTGGAAATCTCTCTATCTGCTTCAAATAAAAAATCTGTATTTATATAAATCGATTCTGCAGCAGCATTTTCCACTGTTGCTGCAGATCAGACAGATTATCAGGTTAAACTTACTACTTTGTTAAATCAACAAATTCCTGGTAGTTTAATCTGCTTGTTTCATCTATCTGGTATATTTCACACCCTACTTTTATAATCCTGTTATCCAGAAATGAAATATTCCTGACAATAGCCCCTATTATACTTTTTTTTCTGGTAGGGAGCATCACCTCAAAACTTATTTTGCTATTCTCCTGAACATATCGCAACGTCCTTTTATCCTTAAATACAAAACCTAATCCGTTTTTAGATAAATCTGAAATAAGAAATTTTTCAGTTATTGGAGCAACAAGATTATTTTTTTTAAATAACTGATCAATAACAATAGCCATTCTTTTACACACTTCGAAAAGACCGTCAGAGAGTGCCCTGGTGCTGTTAACCTGAATATAACCGTATGGTATTATTGAATTATACTGTATAGGCACTGTAATTTCAGAAACATATTTATTTCTGCTGGAAATTGATATATCCGCTTTATAAATATTATTTACATAATTATTGAACTCCTCCTCATCTCCTGGCTCCGGATCAGTATTTAAATCCGGGATAAAAATAGGTTTTGAATGAGCCAGAATATACTTTAATCTTGCGTCCATTCTGGCCTCATTGGAAAATATAATTTTCACATGATCAAACTTCTTTTTCAATTCGAACTCGGCAATTTCCTTAACTTTATCAATTTTTTTCTCAGCAGTTGAAAGCGCCCGGGTAATGATATAATCAGAAATAAGATTATTTATATAGATAATACTCTTCCCCCCTTCAATACCTACCAGTTTCCTGTCCTCTTTTCTTGACTCGGAAATAATCTGGAATTTCAGAGGTATAAAAACAAATGTATCCTCACTCCTCTCAAGAAATTTCATACTTAAATAAATAGTATTGGTCTTATGCCGCACAAAAACAACTACAAGTTCAGGGATAGACTTTACATAGGGGATACGGAAAGCAACATTACCTTCGGAAAATCCCAGGTAGCTCAGATTCATGTTGCCGCTGTTTGTCTTTATGTAAATAGTATTGTTCACATAAAAGTTATTCAGCAGGAACTCAAACTGACTTTTATCAGTTACTGTTTTTATTATATCAGCCATAAACCCACACTTAGTAAATTTTTCAGTATTTCTTCCTAAACCTATTATTACTATTATTAAAAATGATCTTTTATCCCTGCCGCCGAAGGCGGCATGGATATGGAATTATTCATTTGAAACTAAAAAAATTATAAAGAATTAATATTATAAAATTTTTTCTAAAAATTCTTTACTGTCTCAACGATAACACCGTCAAGCATGGATACTGTTCTGTCTGCCATACCGGCGATTTCACGATCATGAGTAACGATAACAGCTGTGCGTCCCTTTTCTCTGCAAAGATCAAGAAGAACCTGCATAAGATTAAGAGAATTTTTTGAGTCAAGGCTCCCTGTGGGCTCATCAGCAAGTATTATATCAGGCTCGCCTACTATAGCCCTGGCCACTGCAACCCTCTGACACTCCCCGCCCGAAAGTTCTCCCGGCTTATGATCATACCTTTCTGCAAGGCCGAAATTATCCAGAATCTCCATGGCATCCTTACGCGCCTTTGCTGAAGCCGTGCGCCTGATGAGCAGAGGCATCATTACATTCTCAAGTGCAGTAAACTCAGGAAGGAGATTATGAAGCTGAAATATAAATCCTATATGCCTGTTTCTGAAATTAGCAAGCTCATCAACAGAGAAGTTTGACACATCTCTTCCGGTCAGGGCAAGATTACCTTTTTCAAAATTATCAAGGCAACCTATAAGATTGAGGAGTGTTGATTTCCCGGTTCCGCTGGGCCCTGTTACAGAGACCACTTCCCCCTTCTCTACAGAAAGATCAATGCCTCTTAAAACCCTGATTTTATTTCTACCTGCGCCGTAGCTTTTTTCAAGCCCGCTCATTTCTATTATAACGGATTTATTCATGAACCTTGCCTATTCATACCTTATAGTTTCTACAGGTTTATTTCTGGAAGCCTGCCATGCGGGGAAAATTGCCGCAAAAGTTGAGAGGAACACTGCTGAAGCAGCAATAAAAACAACAAATTCCGGGCTTATCTGGGTGGGGATGGAATCAATATAGTAGACATTTGTAGGAACAATATTGATCCTGTAAAACGGCCCAAGGTCAAATAAAAGGTAAGCCTTCTCAGCAAAAATGTTGATTATATCCTCAACCCATAAAATAATACTCTCAAGATTAAGTGCAGCAGCAAGCCCGGTTACCACACCTATGAGAGTCCCTGTGACTCCGATTAAGAAGCCTTCAAGAACAAATATTACCATAATTGAACCAGGCCTTGCTCCCATTGCTTTGAGTATTCCAATTGCCCGCCTTTTTTCCATAACAACCATTACAATTGTTCCCATAATTGTGAAACCTGCTGAAATTATTACAAGAAATAGTATTATAGTCATAATAAGCTTTTCAAGCTTTAAAGCATAAAAAAGATTGTGGTTCCTCTGTTCAGCTGTCATTGTTGAAAAATCGTATCCAACGGCTGACTGTATTTCTGATGCCACCCTGTTCATTTTGAAAATATCTGTTATTTTTATACCAATAGCGTAAGCAACATCCCCTACTGCAAAAAGCCTCTGGCTGTCAGGGAGGGACATGAGTATGAGCTTTGTATCAAAATCATAATAACCGGTTTTAAAGAATCCAAGAACAGTGTATTTTGATATTCCGGGGAGTACGCCTGTTACTGCAGATAATCTCCCCTGGGGAACAATAAGTTCAATCTGCTGCCCTTCTTTAATATTATAATTATAGGCCATCTCCTCGCCTATAAAAACTCCCCTCTGAGTGCAGAATTTATCCCTGTTTGTTTTAATAAACTTGGCAACATCTGCCGGAATATCCTTTTCCGATCCAATACCCCTTATCATAACAGGGCCTATATTCCTTTTAAATCTGAAAAGCCCCTGCCCCTGAATATAAGGGCTTACAGAAACCACATTATCAACTTTTTTAATATCTTCAGCAAGATTCCGGTAGTTTCTCATTGCCTGGCCGTCAAGTTCGCTGGCGAGATTTGAAACAACAATGTGGGAATCAACATCAAGAATTTTATCCTTAATCTGAGACTGGAAGCCGTTCATTACTGACAATACCACAATTAGGATGAAAACCCCGAGAAAAACAATAAAAACCGACAGGAGAGTATTAAAAGAAATAAAACCCTCCGACTTTTTCGATTTAAGATATCTGAAACCAATAAAAAACTCAAAAAACTTCATTTCTATTTATCAACCTCAATCCTTACAATTGTTCTGTTTGACATGAGCCACCCTCTCTCTGTTTTGGGGCTTTCCAGATATTTAATAAACTCAATATCACCCTTCATGTTCTCTACAGGTTTACCTGTTTTTCTTTCAATCCTGAAACACTCAAAATGGATTATTCTGAAATTATAGCTGTTCCCTTCCGAATCGGTCCTGATGTTTTTATCAGTATATTTACCCATTTCACTAATGAGAAAATCTGAATAGTAATAATTTCTGTAAAGTTCATTAAAAACCCTTATATCCTTGGGGAATGCCTCACACTCAGAGTATTCACGGTAATTCAGATTCTTTACAGCATCAGCCCATTTCATAAGAACAAAGGGAGGGTCAACAAAGAGCGGCTTATCCTTGCAGGAAATAACAAGAAATAACAGCAGCATAATTAAAAGAATTTTTTTCATATACTTCATTCCAGTTTTTAGATTAGTCACAGCAGCAGTATATGCTAAATTATTCCCAGCTCTCTTTCTGAGAAAACCTGTGCGGAAAATTTTTCTATTTTTATACCCTCTTTTTTCCAGGCATCACCCGGGAGTCCCGACTTATAGCAGGTATGAGTGAGGAATGTGTCCCTGTCCCAACCCTGCTCAAGAGGAACCTGGGGAAGAAGAAGTCCCCGGTTGTATCCTTTTGTTATAATAAGACCATCTCTCCCTACTTGTATATCATTGATATCGCTTACTTCTTCGATAGGACTGAGAAGCGATATTTCTATATCTATTTCATTATACTCTTCTTCAGTAAGCGGCATAAATCTGGGATCTTTAAATGCAGCTGAAAGGGACATTTCTTTCACAGTTTCAGGTACAGGTTTTACCCCCTGGATATATCCGATGCATCCCCGCAAATTCCCGCTTATATGGATAGTGACAAATGCTCCCGACTTTTCCTTGAATATTTCATCAGAAAAATCGGGTGAGTCAATCCCGGCTGATATGCCCAGCTTATCAGATATAGTTTTACGTGCTAACTTCAATAGCTTTATCTGCTGCTCCCTGTTTAATTCTGTCATTGACTCCTCCTGACCCTACCCGGTAAATACCGCTGCCATGTATCCAACAACCTGATCCTTCGATCCTGCAGTATCTCCCGAATTAGCATACTTAACAGACTTGACACTTTTCGCACCCATGGAGCGGCACAGGCTCATCCCTGCAATAATCGGTCCCTCTCCGCAGGCTTCAGCTTTCCCGCTCTTGAGAACTCTGTTTACTTCACTTTCATTAAAAGATTCAATGCTCTTAATAAGACTTTTATCCATTTCAGCCGCGCTGCTGTAGCTGTGATAATGTGACAGATCAGTAGAGATGACAACAGTATATTTTTTTCCTGAACCGGCAAGAGCAGAAGCAATAGACTCTCCAAGGGAGATGCATAAACTCAGGTCTGTGGTTCCAATAACAATGGGTACAATTTTTGCGCTTTCATTAACAACCTGTATAAATGGAACCTGAACCTCCAGAGAATGTTCAAGATCATGCGCCTCCTGAATAAAACCGAAATTATCAAGGGCTGTAAGTTTTTTCCCCATATCTGAATCGATTACAGCATCCCCCAGGGGTGTGGAATACAATCCTTCAGGAATAACTGATGCACCTTTAAATCTCGCTCTGTGAGATGGCGCAAGCACAATAAAAGTATCGGTTTCCACACTGTTGAGATAACTGAAACCGTATGCTGCCACCTGCCCGGAGTAAACATAACCGGCGTGAGGAGAAATTATACCGGTTATTTTACCACTTATATCAGGCCTTTCTTTTACAGCAATATCAAGATAGCCCTTTATCATTGATCTTAATTTATCAGGATCACCCGGGTAAAAAGATCCTGCCACTACAGATTTCCTCACGTACATAATGTTACCCCCTGCTTAAAAGCTGAGATTCGATATGACTGAATATCTGTTTCGCAACCTCCCCCTTTGATAAAATAGGGAGTTCGATTCTACTCCTGTCCTTAAAAAAGAGAGTCATAATATTTGTTTCTGTGCCGAATCCGGCACCCTCCTGTGACACGTCATTAAGGCATATCATATCAAGATTTTTTTCAGCCAGTTTGCCTAATGCGTATTTTTCAGTATCAGTTGTTTCAGCTGCGAAACCGGCAACAAAAATATTTTTCATCCCCTTTTCAGACCGTAGAGCGGCAACATTTTTCAATATATCAGGAGTTTTCTTTAAATTAATAGAAATAGTGCTGTCATTTTTTTTTATTTTTTCTTTTACCTTTTCAAGAGGCGCATAGTCCGCCGGAGCAGCAGACATCACAAGTACTGAGTTTTCGCATATTTCCGACAATACCGCCTTCAGCATATCTTCTGTAGAATCTACTGCTATACAGCGGTACCCCTTACCCTTAACCATTGAATCATCAATGGGACCATGTATAAAAACTGTATCACCTGATAATGAAGCAGCCTCATCAGCAAGAGCAATACCCATCTTCCCTGAAGAGGCATTTGAAATATATCGTACAGGATCAATCCACTCCCTTGTGGGTCCCCCTGTTACAATAATCTTACACTCTTTCAATAACATCAAGGGCCTTTCTGTATATTTTCTCAATATCAGCCAGCTTACCCTGCCCCTCATCACCGCAGGCAACTACACCGCTGTCAGGCTCCACAAATAAAATACCTCTGCTCTTAAGCTTCTCAATATTCTCCTGTACTGCCCAGTGACTGTACATATTGGGATTCATTGCAGGGGCCAGAAGTACAGGGCATTTCATTGCCAGAAAAGTTGTTGTTACTATATCATCTGCTATACCATTGGCAAATTTACCAAGAATATTAGCAGTAGCAGGGGCAACAAGGAAAAGAAGAGCATCATCTTTTAAAGATATATGCCCCATCTCCCTCTTCTCCCATAAGGTTTGATCTGTATAAACCGGATTGCCGCTTAGCGCCTGAAGAGTAAGAGGAGAGACAAGTTTTGCCGCATTTTCAGTTAATGTTGCAAATACATCAAAACCGTCTTTTACAAAGAGTCTTACAAGATCGCAGGATTTATATGCAGATATTGAAGAGCTTACACCTATTACTATTTTTTTCATCACATCACCTTTTAAAAATTCTCTCAAAATCGCTTTTATTTATAGTATGAAGAAAGGGCCTTCCATGGGGGCAGCGCAATTCTATTTTACCCCCAAAAACCTCCCCTGCCAGCACCTTCATATCTGATTCACTTAAAGAATCACCAGCCCTCTTTGCAGAATGGCAGGCCAGTGAAGAGGCAACCTTAGTCTTTAAATCTTCGCAGCCCCGGTCTTCATTTATACTTTCAATGATATACCTGACAACTTTTTCTGTTTCATCACGCCCTGACACTACGGGAACGGAACGTACAACAATAGAAGAGTCAGAAAAATCATCAACATCAAAACCGAAATCTTTAAAAATACCGAAGATTTCAAGAGCAGTGCTGTAATCGGACCTGGACAGCTCAATAACAACCGGAAAAAGAAGCTCCTGCGTTTCAATAAAAATCCCGCTATGCATGAGCCTGTCAAACACAATTCTTTCATGAGCAGCGTGAAAGTCTATAACATAGAGCTCTTCATCTTTCTGAACCATAATATAAGTATTAAAGACCGGGCCGAAAATTTTTATCCCATCCCCGGGATTGCTGTAAACCATTTTTGAAACAGAAATAATATCCTGCATAGTTGGAGCAAAAAGATTATCATCACCTGAAATTATTTCAGAATCATTCAATATGCTGTTATTATCAGAATTTCCGGGTTCCCTGCTATAATCTGCCGATTTTAAAAAATCTTTTCCCTGACCCTCACGGGGAGCATCCGTAGAAGGAGTTTTAAACAGATCAGCATTCATACTGTGAGCCCTGTTAAGACTTTTGGAAGCAATACTGAAAATAAGGCTGTCTATATATTTCTGGTCGAAAATTTTTATCTCCCGCTTTGCCGGGTGAATATTTACATCGATGAGGCAGGGGTCAATATTAAGAAATACTACAGCAGCAGGATATTTCCCTTTTGGGATTACAGCTTCATAAGCCCTGGAAAGATGATAGGATAAAAACCTGTACTCTACAGGCCTGTTGTTTACAAAAAGCATCTGCATTGTTCTGGAGCTTTTTACAAAGTGGGGTCTGGAAAAATATCCCGATATTTCAACCTTCAGATCGCATATGCTTTCAAAGTAAAGATTTTCAAGGGCATCTTTCCCGAAAACCTGTTTTATTCTCTCATCAGGTGAATCTGCAGCAGGGAGGGAAATCTGCCTCTTACCGTCAACATCAAAGCTGAAACTTATATTATAACAGGGAATTGACATTTTAAGAAAAATATCCCTGATATTTTTAAGCTCTACACGTTTCGACTTGAGAAATTTTTTCCTGGCAGGCATAGTAAAAAAAAGATTCTCTACAATAACAGTTGTGCCTTCTGCTCCGGCAAAGTCGGCAACTTTGACGCCCGACCTCCCCGATTCAAGCCGTGAGCCCATCTCCTCATCAATTCTTTTTGAAAGAATCACGAAGTCAGATATGGATGCTATACTGGAGAGAGCCTCACCCCTGAACCCGTAGGTTTTTATTCTTTCAAGATCTGACAGATCGGAGAGTTTACTTGTTGCGTGTTCACGAATTGAAAGCTCAATATCATTCTTTGATATTCCTGCCCCATTATCCTTTACAACGATTTTTTTCAGCCCGCTGTCAAAGACCTGCAGCTCTATCTCTGTTGCGCCTGCATCGATTGAATTCTCTATCAGCTCCTTTGCAACAGATGAAGGCCCTTCAACAACCTCACCCGCTGCAATCATATGCCTCACATGTTCAGGTAATAATCTGATTCCTGACAATTGTTCCTCACTTTTTCAGAAGTTCAACAAGAGCAGGGAGGGTTTGACCTGCAGAACCCTGTATAAAAACATCGGTTATATCATGGGTAAGTTCAGTTTCTTCAAGATTAAATTCAATTATTTTAGCCCCGTTACTTTTCGCAATGGCCGGGATACCTGCAGCAGGGTAAACTATGGCTGATGTACCCACTACAAGCACTACGTCAGCCTTCTCAGCATACTTCTGGGCACTGAATAGAGCCTCATGGGGAATCATCTCACCGAAAAAAACAACCGAAGGTTTCAGAATCTTTTCACAGTCGGGACAGACAGGGATTTCCTTAATATGAACATTAAACTGTTCCGGTGAAAAATTTCGGGAACAGTTGAGACACTCCAGTTTCTTTGCATTACCGTGATACTCAACAACATTTCTGCTCCCCCCCTCCTGATGAAGATTGTCAATATTCTGGGTTATAGTCGCTTTCAGCAGCCCCATCTTTTCAAGTTCTGCAAGGGCTGTATGCCCTGGATTAGGGCTGGCATTGTCTGTCATCTCAATCATTTCAAAAATCATTTCCCAGACTTTTTCAGGCATACTTTTAAAAGAGTAAATTGAAGCATATATAGCGGGATCATACTTGTCCCACAGGCCCCCGGCACTTCTAAAGTCAGGTATACCGCTCTCAACTGAGATCCCTGCACCTGTAAGAGCGATCATATTTTTAGATTTCTTTATTATTTCAGCTGCTTTTGCAAGTTCACTTGTCATAGTTTCCCTCTATTGTAATATATCTATAACATTCATAATCCCACTTTATATAAACAGGAGCCCTGCCTCATGTCAATAAAAAAGCTTAAGAATTAATTTTATGTACACGGGAAGTTTTTGTTTAAAAAAATGCTTGCATAAAAAATACAAATCGGGTAAATAAAAAATTAATCTCAAGTAAATTATTTTATTATAAAAAAGTTTAAGAGTTAATTCCTTAATTTTTATCTGAATAAAATGCTCTAATATCGGGGCTGTCTCAAAAGTCGGATTTTCAGGGATTTGTCTTTCCGGTTTCACCCCAAGGGTACTTCTTCATTGTATTCAGGGCGCGCACGCTACAGCCGGCATGACAGGGAAATTAATTTTTAGACAGACCTGATATGGGAAACATCATTATTGCACTAAAAAATATCTTTAGGAATAATTACTGAAAAATTTTAGTTTTAAACGGCGGTTAAATATTTCCCCAGGAGAAATAAATGAAAAAAACTGTAATACTCAATTCTGCTAAATTCAACTTCGACAATAAACTCAATTTCTCAAAACTTGGTACAATAACTGAAGTAACAGATTTTAATTCAACCACTGATGAACTTATACTTGAAAGAATAGAAAACCACAATATACTTATAACAAAGGAACTCCCTGTAAGGGGTGACCTGATAAAACAATTCCCCGCATCTGTCGAACTTATCTGCGAAGCCGGAACCGGGTTTAACAATATCGATATTGCTGCAGCTACTGAAAAGAAAATTAAAGTATGCAATGTCCCGGGCTACAGCACCGATTCTGTGGCTCAACTTGCATTTACACTCATCCTCAATCTAAGTTCCTCTATTAAACAGCAGCAGTTGATGATTAAAGAGAAAAATTTTGATAACTTCACAAAATATCTTCAGGTGCCTCACTCTGAACTGAATAATAAAACCCTTGGAGTCATAGGAGCCGGAACAATAGGGAGACAGGTAATAAAGATAGCCCGTACATTCGGGATGAATGTACTTTTTTATGATCTCAACCCCGGTTCATGGGATGACCAGAGTATTAAACCCGCATCAATTGAAGACATTATGAGGCAAAGTGATTTTATAACACTACACTGCCCGCTCACAGCAGATACCAAACATCTAATTGACAAAAGCAGATTGAAGCTTATGAAGCCTTCAGCCTATATTATAAACACATCGAGAGGAGCACTGATCAATGAAAGTGACCTCATTGACGCTCTCAGCAATAAGCAGATTGCCGGAGCAGGACTTGACGTACTCGACCCGGAACCGCCGGCACTGGATAACCCCCTGTTTGAAATGGAAAATGTAATACTGACCCCTCACATAGGATGGCAGACTATAGAAGCAAGACAGCGCCTTGTAGAAGAATTAACGATAAATATATCATCATACATAAAAGGGAAACCGGTCAATGTAGTTAACTAAACTAACTGAATCAGAAAGAGGAGAATTATAGTGAACGAATCAATGTACAAATATATGAAAGTGGGGATTATCCACTTTATGGCTTTCCCTGACACAATCAAAGGGGAAGGACCCATAGCTGAAACAATAAAAAAAATTGCTGTTGATGATTATTTTAACGCCATTGAGCTTACCTGGATAAAAGACAAGAGTGTCCGGAGCCATGTGAGAAAAATGCTCGATACCTCCCATATGACGGTTGCATATGGAGCACAGCCAAGACAGCTCATTACCGGATTAAATATCAATGATACTGATGAAGCAAAAAGACTTGAAGCGCTGGCCCTGCTGAAAGAAGGGATTGATGAAGCCTATGAACTTGGAGCATCAGGTTTCGCTTTTTTAAGCGGTAAATATGAAACTGAAAGGTTTGAAGATGCCTACAGCGCATTGATTAAGTCAACCAGGGAACTCTGCGCTTATGCTAAAAGCAAAGGCAACATACAGATTGTGCATGAGGTTTTTGACTACGATATAGATAAAAAGAGCCTCATCGGCCCTGCAACTGTTGCTGACAGATACGCACGGGATATAAAAAAAGAATTTGATAACTTCGGACTACTTGTGGATTTAAGCCATCTCCCCCTTCTTCGCGAAACACCTGAAGAGTGCGTTGAAGCACTTAAAGAACATATAGTGCATGCTCATGTAGGGAACTGTGTGGTAAAAAATCCTGAACTCCCCGGGTATGGTGACCTTCACCCCAGATTCGGTTTCCCCGATTCTGAAAATGATGTAAATGAAATGGTGAGATTTCTCCGGGCTCTGCTGAAAATTGGATTTCTGAATAGTGAGAACCCCCCGGTTGTAAGCTTTGAGGTTAAGCCATTTGGAGATGAAGACCCGGAAATAGTTATAGCCAATGCGAAAAGAGTCCTCAATGAAGCATGGGCCGGGGTTTAATTAAGAGGGGTATGATGAAAAAAGCTAACGTATATGTAACAAGAATGATTCCGCAGGCTGCTATTGACCTGCTTAATGAGAAGTTTGATGTGGAGGTTAATCCTGAAGACAGAGTACTTTCACATGAGGAATTGCTTGAGAAGGTAAAAGGGAGAGATGCTGTTTTATGTCTCCTTACTGATACGATAAATGCGGGAGTTTATGAAGCAGCCGGCCCGGGGTGTAAAATTTTTGCAAACTATGCGGTAGGTTACAATAATATTGATGTGGCAGAAGCTACAAAAAGAGGTGTGATTATAACCAATACACCAGGTGTGCTCACAGATGCAACAGCTGATATTGCATGGGCACTCCTCTTTGCCGCTTCCAGAAGAATTGTTGAATCTGATAAGTTTCTCCGTGAAGGGAAGTTTAAAGGATGGGGCCCCATGATGTTTCTGGGAAGGGATATTACTGGCCGCACTCTGGGACTTATAGGTTCAGGAAGGATCGGCAGCAATTTCGCTAAAAAATCAAAAGGCTTTGAAATGAAGATCCTCTATTACGATATAGCCAGGAATACTGAATTTGAAGCTGATACCGGGGCTGAATTTGTTTCACTGGAAAGACTTCTTGCTGAATCGGACTTTGTATCCATTCATGTCCCTCTGACTCCGGATACAAAACATCTTATTTCAAAAAAAGAATTTAAAATGATGAAAAAAACCGCTGTCCTCATAAATACATCAAGGGGGCCGGTTATTGATGAGAAGGCACTGGTAGAGGCTTTAAAAAACGGTGATATATGGGGTGCAGGCCTTGATGTTTTTGAAAATGAGCCTGAACTGGAACCGGGGCTTGCAGAACTTGACAATGTTGTAATTGTTCCGCATATTGCAAGCGCTACAATTGATACACGAACCAATATGGGGCTCATAGCTGCGAGGAACATTATTGCTGTTCTGGAAGGGGGAAAACCGGAAACCTGTGTCAACCCGGAAGTATTATAATTGAATCACCTGTACCGAGGGGTTATGAGAGAGGAGAATCAGCCTTTAAAAATGTTATTAAAGGGAACTGAAGAGCCTGTTTAATCCCGGTACTGTTATAGACTGATACATCAACTGCTAATAAATATTTCAAAAAAAAATATTTCAATAATCATATAAGAAATATGATTATTGTCTAAATATCTTGACTTTCCAAACTACGAATTATACAATATCAAAAAAGTGTATACAATTATCTTTTCTGACTCATGGAAACTTTCACTATAATAATTTAACTTCATCGATAAAGGGATCATTAAAAAAGAGATATTTTTTATCAAAAAAGATGGTCAGACCATTTTTATATTGACAAAATTGATAAAGTATAAAAGAAAATCTATTAATTGTTTTTTCTTTATCTTTTTTTTATCCGGAAATTGTGGAGATTATAATATTTCAAGCTAATTCATTTACATAATACAGCCAGATTTAATATTTTACTCAAAGACAGAAGGAGGTAAAAGCAGTAGTTTTTAACAATACCAACTTAAGTAAAAATATTTTTTATGTTTAAACGGAGGTTTTAAAATTATGTATGCATTTCTAGCCTTTACACCGATTCTTGTAACTTTTATTTTTCTTGTATTCTTAAAATGGCCGGCTAAACGTGCTATGCCTGTTGCATGGATATGGACAGGACTCCTTGCATATTTTGCCTGGAAGGTAGAGCCCATAAGGATTGCTGCTTCAACCATCCAGGGAGTTGTTATTGCAATAACAATTCTTTATATCGTATTCGGCGCCATATTGATGCTGAATGTTCTTATTAACAGCGGTGCTGTAAGAACAATAAGACAGGGATTTATGAATATCTCTCCAGACAGAAGGATTCAGGCTATAATAGTTGCTTTCCTTTTTGGAGCGTTTATTGAAGGTGCAGCCGGTTTCGGTACACCTGCTGCTGTTGCTGCCCCTCTTCTTGTTGTTCTCGGTTTCCCTGCTATTGCAGCTGTTCTTACAGCCCTGATTATCCAGAGTACACCAGTATCCTTTGGTGCGGTTGGAACTCCAATACTTCTTGGTGTAAGAACAGGTCTTGATGCTCCGGCTATTCACGCAATGCTTGGTACAACCCAGTTTACAGATCCTGCTTTTATGGCATACCTGTTTAAGATTGGCGGCAATGTTGCCATCTTCCACGGTATAATCGGAACATTTATTCCGCTTGCCATCTGTATGATGCTTACAAGATTTTTCGGCCAGAACAAATCGTGGAAAGAAGGATTTGAAGTTGCACCATTCGCGATTTTTGCAGGCCTCTGTTTTACAATTCCGTACATGATTATAGGAAATACACTGGGGCCCGACTTTCCGTCACTTCTAAGCCCCTTATTTGCTCTTCCTGTAGTTATTATAGCTGCACAGAAGGGTTTTCTACAGCCTAAAACTACATGGGATTTCCCTCCTAAAGCTCAGTGGGAAGAAGACTGGATGGGAAGCCTGCAGGCTGATGCATCTGATAAAAATGCAAAAGCTCATGAAATTTCTCTCCTTACAGCATGGGTTCCATACCTTCTTGTATCAGTTTTCCTTGTTGCTTCCAGGATGTGGGTACCGCTCAAAAAGTTTCTAACCAGTCCTGAGGTTACAATTCCAGTAAGAGATATATTTGGAACTGGTATCAGCACAAGTGCCCAGTTCCTATATCTGCCTGGTACAATCTTTATTGCAGCTGTTGCATGTACTTTCTTTATTCATAAGATGAAAGTATCTGAACTTACAAGCGCTATTGGTCTTTCCTTCAAAACTATGCTTGGTGCAAGTTTTGCTCTCGGTTTTGCTGTACCAATGGTACGTATTTTCATTAACTCCGGTACAAATGGTGCTGAACTTGCAGCAATGCCGATGGTACTTGCTTCAGGTGTTGCAGGTGCAACAGGCGCTGCATGGCCGGCATTTTCAGCTATCATTGGTGCGCTTGGCGCATTCATAGCAGGAAGTAACACTATAAGCAACATGATGTTCTCACTGTTTCAGCATGGTGTTGCTGATCAGATTGGAGTTTCAGGTTCACTTATTGTTGCCCTACAGGCTGTGGGCGGTGCTGCAGGTAACATGATATGCGTGCATAATGTTGTTGCTGCCTGTGCTACAGTTGGTCTTGTAGGTGTTGAGGGTAAACTTATCAGATGGGCCCTTATCCCTATGACATACTATGTCGTTTTTGCAGCAATTCTCGGATTCATCGCGATTGCTTTAGGTATTGGTTAATCACTAAAATAAAACAATGAGAGGAGAAATCCTCTCATTGTTTTATATGCTTTTCCGAATTCAGAAGATGGCTTGTGCTTCATCCCGGTAAATCTTCATTCATGCTTTGAGCAGATACTACAGAATAGATGTTCAAAGCATGATTAAAAATTTACTGAGTTTTCAATTTATTTGTGTATTATTAAGACAGCAAGGTTAAGATTTTTTTTAATGCAATAATGCTATTCTCTAATATCGGGGCTGTCTCAAAAGTCAGATTTTCGGGGATTTGTCATTCCGGTTTTGCAACTTCAATTATTGCAAATACCGGAATCTCCTGATTAAATCAGGCCTAAGAGATACCGGCATTACGCTACGCTACAGCCGGTATGACAAGGAAATTACTTTTTGGACAGCCCCGATATTAGAGAAATTGATTTCAAATAAAAGTTAAGAAATTAACGCTGAATAATTTTTAAAATTTATTATTTAAAAGACTCTATTTATAAACAGAAAGAGGAGGACTTAAATGTTTGATAAATTTAAAACCCGGGCTGAGGCAGTGTCATCTGAGGTTTATCGTTTTAAGACCGGAACTGAGGCATTAGAATTTATAGTCTCATTCCTTAAAAAAGAAGGCGTATCTGATGCTCCTAAATCTTATGCATTATGGGCAGACTCCCCTTTCCTCAAGGGAGTAGACTGCAAATCTATAGAATCTGATGTTCCGGGGCTGAAGTTTGAAGTAACACGCGAGCTTGCTGTTGATTCACTTGTTGGTATCAGTGAAATGGCTTACGGTTTGAGCGACACAGGGTCTCTTGTAGCTGATCAGACTAAAATCGAGGATAGACTGGTTTCCACTCTCCCGGTGATTCACATTGCAATCGTAGGAACAGGTAACATCCTTGATGGTAAGGCTGAAGTATTTAAAAAAATTAATCCCGGCAACAGCAGATATATCGCATTTATAACAGGGCCGAGCCGGACCGCAGATATTGAACGGGTACTTACAATTGGAGTACACGGTCCTAAGAGGCTAATTATCGTATTTGTTGATGATATGGGGGGAGCTGAATAATGAAAAAAAATTTTAAAAAATCAATTACAAATGCTGTAAATAATTCCATATTGACAGGAGCACTTGGTAAATTTTCTGAAGCATATAAAGTTAATCGTGCTAAAGCGTACGAAGGGATCGACTTTGAAGCCCTGAGACAGATTATAGCTGATAGAAAAGCTTATGCAGCAACTCACCTTGATGCTCTTGCCGCTGCTTTTACAATAAATGCCGAAGCACAGGGAGCCAAAGTTTATAAGGCAAACAGTGCCCAGGAAGCCATTGATTATATTCTGAAAGTTGCAAAAGACAATAATGTCAAAACAGTAGTTAAATCTAAATCGATGGCAAGTGAAGAGATACATCTTAATAAACATCTTGAGGATATTGGAGTATCTGTAAAAGAAACTGACCTGGGTGAATGGATTATTCAGCTTGCAGGACAGAAACCGTCTCACATGGTAATGCCTGCTATTCATATGACTAAAGAGCAGGTTTCCGATCTTTTCAGTAAGGAAGTAGATGAACGACTGAGCAATGATATTCCTCAACTTGTTGAGGTAGCACGTAATGAACTGAGAGAAAAATTTATCGCCGCAGATATGGGTATTTCCGGAGGTAATCTTGCAGTAGCTGAAACAGGGAGTATAGTACTTGTTACAAATGAAGGAAATGCACGTATGGTTACAGTTCTTCCCAAAATTCATGTTGCTCTTGTGGGTATTGAAAAGTTTGTAGAAAAATTTGAGGATATAGTACCCATACTGACTGCCCTTCCGCGAAGTGCCACAGCCCAGCTGTTAACAAGTTATGTATCAATAATAACAGGTGCAACACCCAATACTGACGGTACAATGAAAGACCTTCATATTGTTTTAATGGACAATAAAAGAACTGAAATGGCCAATGACCCGAAATTCGCGCAGGCAATGCAGTGCATCCGCTGCGGGTCATGCCTTAATGTATGTCCCATATTCCGTCTTGTAGGCGGGCATGTATTCGGAAGCACCTATACTGGAGGTATAGGAACAATACTAACTGCCTGGTTTGATAAGCTCCAGGAATCGGAAGATATTCAGGGTCTATGTATTCAGTGCGGTAATTGTACAGAGGTCTGTCCCGGAAAACTCGATATACCGGAAATGATTCTTGAGATTAGAAGGCGTCTTGTTTTAGAGAAAGGTCAACCACTCGCCCTGAAAGCCATATTCAGTGTAGTAAACAATAGAAAGATGTTTCACGCTATGCTGAGAACTGCATCCTTAGGGGGGAAACCTTTTACAAAAGGAAGCTACATACGCCACCTCCCGCTATTTCTATCAGATTTAACAGAAGGGAGAAGTTTACCGGCAATAGCATCTGTTCCATTTAGAGATGAATTTAAAAAGATTAAACAGCCAAAATGTGATGAGAAAATTGCATTCTACTCCGGTTGTCTTATCGATTTTGCATATCCTAAAATGGGGCTGGATCTTGTAAAAATTCTTAACAAAGCCGGTTATGAAGTAGTCTTCCCCCTGGAGCAGACATGCTGCGGAGCTCCTGCAAGATATAACGGCGCCTATGAAGTAGCGGCAAATAATGCTGTTGATAATATTAAAGCCCTTATGAAAGAAGATGTTAAATATGTAGTGTCAGCCTGCCCTACATGTACTGTTGCTCTTAATCATGAATTTATCAGCACATTTGAAAGCCTTGGTCAAACTGAGCACATTGAAGAAGCTGAAAAGCTTGCTGCAAAAACTATTGACTTTTCAGTTCTTGCAAAAATGCTTATTGATGAAGGGCGTATAAAGCTTAAAAAGGGTCAGAATCTCGGGAAAATAACTTATCATGACTCGTGCCATTTAAAGAGAACTCTCAAGGTATCTGAGCAGCCTCGTGAAGTATTGAAGAAAGCCGGATATGAACTTGATGAGATGTTCGAATGTGATATGTGCTGCGGAATGGGCGGATCCTATACGATTAAGCTTCCTGAAATATCAAGACCCATACTTGAACGAAAAATTACTAATATTAAAAATACCGGAGCTCCACTTGTTGCAATGGACTGCCCCGGTTGTGTAATGCAGATTGGAGGCGGTTTTGATCAGGACGATGCTGCGGTTAAAGTTAAGCATACCCTTGAACTGATCGCAGAAAATCTGGAAGATGATAACTGATTCTAATCTGAATCAGTTATTATTTCTTATGATTTTTTTAGTCCAATAATGTTTTTTAAATATCCCAGCCGCCAAAGGGGGCTGGGATATTAGAGGATTTTACTTCAAATAAAAGTAAAAGAATTAACACTGAGTCTGAATTAAAAGCAAGGTCTCCCCTTCCCAGGGAGACCTTGCTTTTTTATAATCAGATTAATATTATTTCCGGTTAATGAACAGGATAATTATCCGGTTTTAAACGAAGTGCCGGATTCAGGGCTGTAAAGTGTAAAGCTTATTAAAGAGCATATCATCTTAATCGCGTTTCTGTTTAAGATGCAGCATTCTTCCCGTAGAATTCTTTTACTCTAACAGATTTTCTAAAATACAGCAGCCAGATTAAATTCATTATTATGGGCTGAATTAATGATCTGAAAAGATCGTAAGCCTGTTGAATCATATCCGGTGATGACTTTAAGTAAGTAACTTCCACGATTCCTGCTATAACAGAGAATATCATTATATTTCTGATGTATCCTGATATTTCATCCGGTATATGTGGAGATTGGATCGTGAGTGATTTCAGTATTTTTACTGTATAATAAAACAATAAAGGAAAAAGTGTGACCATAAATACAGTTGAAAGTTTCAACTCATCAGTAAATGGAATTTTCGAAGAGAAGGCACCTGCGGCATAATATAAAGCAGATAAAAAATAAAGCATAACTAAAATTAAAGAAAAAACATTTATGAGCTGACAAATCTTCAGCCATCCTCCAAACTCGTTTAATGGTTTTACCATTCCCCCTCCTTCTGATAATCAGATATAATAATATAGATTTTAATTAAAACAGACTCCAGGCCATACGGAAAGCGAGTAGAAGAAGCAGCAATGCAAATATCCTTTTAAGTTTATCCACTGGCAGGTAGTGCGCAAGCCTGGCCCCGAGAGGAGCAGTAAGAATACTTATAGATGCAATACCTGCAAGTGCAGTAAGATGAATATACCCGTAGGCATCATCCGGCAAACCTGCAGCTGATAATCCATTTAATGCATACCCCACTGCCCCTGTTACTGCAATTGGGAAACCGATAGCAGCGGATGTGCCAATAGCTTTATGCATAGTAACATTACACCAGTTAAGAAAGGTCACAGATAGAGTTCCGCCGCCGATACCGACAAAACTTGATAACATGCCTATAATAACTCCGGCTCCGGATACTCCGGCAGTCCCGGGTACTTCCCTTGAAGGCTTCGATTTTACACCGAGAAGCATCCGGAGTCCCACATAAAAAAGAAAAAAAGTAAAAAAAACTTTAAGAAAATCTGTTGATAAGCGTGAAGCAATCCATGCTCCACTAAATGTGCCAAGAATAATACCTGGAGTAATTTTCAAAACAACAGGCCAGATAACAGCCCCCCGCTTGTGATGAGATCTGATACTGGAAAATGATGTAAAAACAATAGTTGCCAATGAAGTACCAAGGGCAAGATGGAGTATATGCTCATATGGTATCCCCTGTGCTGTAAACATGAAAGTCAATACCGGTACAATAATAAGTCCGCCGCCAACTCCGAGAAGACCTGCCAGTACTCCCACAACAGAACCGAGTATTAAATATGATAAAATAATCATTGAATAATTTCCTTAACTGAAGTTACTAAGACTTTCAGAAAGAAAGAATTTTGTGTCAATAAAGAAATAAAGAATAAAAATTCGAGGCAATAAATACCAGTCACCCGATTTCTGCAGATAAGCAAGTTTAAAAGATGAACAATTTCAATTTCTTGTTGACACTAATATATATTCTTAATAAAATTTTTAAATAATAGAGTGGAGGAACTTCATGAAACTAACTTTAAAACTGATTTTTATAATTGTCACTATAAGTATAATATCTTCCTTATCGGTTATGTCATTTTTTATATATAATATAATTGAACAAAATAAAAATACCATTGCAAATACTGATAGAATTCTACGGGATAACTACGATTTAGTTATACGTACACAGGTTGAAGTTGCAGTAAGCATGCTTGGTCAGATTAACAAAATGAAGGAAGCAGGTCAATTCACCGAGGACCTGGCAAAAAAACTCGGCGCGGATCTTCTCAGAGAGCTCAGATATGACAAGGAAGGCTATTTCTGGGCTGATACAGAACAGGGGGTAAACGTGGTTCTGTACGGCACTAAAACTGAAGGTACCAATAGAATAAATTTTCAGGATACTAAGGGAGCTTACATTATTCAGGAGATTATTGCTGCTGCAAAACAGCCGGGCGGAGGTTTCACCGATTACTGGTTCCCTAAACTGGGACAGACAGAAGCATTGATGAAGAGAGGTTACTCACTTTTTTTTGAACCATTCGGATGGTCTGTAGGAACCGGAAACTATGTTGATGATATTGATGAAAAAGTAGCTGTTGAAAAACAAGCCCTTAAAGATGCCTTAATAAAAAATATTCTTTCAGTAGCAGGATTCACTGCATTTCTTATTATTTGTTTTATTTTCGCCGGGATTTATTTCGGACGCAAAATCGCCAGACCTATTTTAAGTATAAAAGACGTAGTTCTCAAAATTTCCGACTTCAATTTTGATGAAGCATCTAAAATTCATGGTTCCGAGAAATATCATGGTGAAATTCAGGAAATGGCAATTGCAACAACCAGAATGCGAGAAAACCTGACAACCATGATAGAAAAAATCCGCGATGTCTCAAACGAGCTCTCCTCTTCTTCAGAAGAACTCTCTGTATCGACTGTATCCTTTTCGAGCAATGTGCAGGGTCAGGCAGCATCGGCTGAAGAAATAACTGCAACTACAGAAGAAATTTCTGCAGGTATGGACCGGATAGCTGAAGGATCGGATCATCAGAATGAAAAACTTATTGAACTGGTGACTATACTGAAAGAACTGTCCACCAGTATTAATCAGGTATATGGAACAGTCAGCGAAGCAGCGGATCTGTCTAAACTGATTGCAGATGACGCAAATAGCGGAGCCACCTCAATGGCCACCATGAATCAAAGCATGATCAATGTTTCTCAAAGCTCGGAAGACATGACTAAGATTGTTAACATAATAAGGGAAATTTCAGAACAGATTAACCTCCTTTCACTGAATGCCGCAATAGAAGCAGCAAGAGCCGGTGATGCAGGGAAAGGGTTTGCTGTTGTAGCAGATGAAGTGTCGAAGCTCGCTGACCAGACAGCATCAAGTATAAAAGAAATAGAAAAGCTCATAAGTCTTAACAACAATGAAATTCAGGCAGGCTTTGACGCAGTTAAAAAATCGACCGAAGCTACTGATAAAATAATCTCCGGTGTTAATGAAATTGACACAAAAATTGCTATTATTAATGATCAGATGGTCCGGCAGAAAGAAATAAATGATAATGCAAGTTCCAACATTGAACAGGTACGGTCAATGTCTGATGAAATTGCAAGTTCTACAGGTGAGCATAAAATAGCTGTAAGTGAAATTGTGTCTTCAATAAGCAGCATCAATGAGATGTCACAGACAATAGCAGGGGGATCTGAAGAACTGGCAGGGAGCTCTGAAAATCTGGCAGCTCTTGCTGAGAATCTTAAACAGACTATATCCGTTTTCAGATTATAGAAAATATACGCTATCCGCAATAGTTTGATCCATGCTTTCAACAGAAGTTTTATACAGTCTGCATAGTAAAATCTCATTACTATGCAGACTCCATGAATATGTAATTCCCCGATAAAAAGTCCTTGTTTTTTTTCAGCCTGTAAAAATAGTAACAAATATCTGATAATTACTAAAAAAAGTCAGTGTCAATTCCTTGGCTTTTCTTTGGAATAAAATGCTCTAATAACCCCGATGCCGCAGGTGGCGGGGATATGGACAATATCATGATTGCACTAAAAAAATCATTAGGAATAATTGCTGTAAAACATTATACTTAACACTAACATTTTTATATGGAGAATCATATGCAGTGTAAATGCGGCGGAGTCCTCATTGAAGGGAAAAGTACATACCGGACAAGTAAAAAAAATTTTTCATTCATTCTGGAAAATGTGCCAGCCTATAAATGCATGAGATGTGATGAAGTCATGTTTTCAGAAGCAGTAAAGGATAAACTGCAGCAGATAGTAAACCGTATTGAAAGAGACAGTGACGAGATAGTCACAGGAAGACCTTCAGCCAACCTTTATGATTATTAAAGAGAATTGCCCCCTGTCCACAATGGGAGCACAAGTTATAAAGCCTGGTAATTAAGACATGATATTGAACATTCTTTTCAATTCCCATATAACTCTCTTTAATCAGGCCGTAATCATACCCCGATTCTTTTTTAGTAAATATTAAATTTTACTGTACGATAATGAAATAACAGGATTGAACCTTTAAACTGATGAAATATCTTATAAATAAAATTAACAAACTCCTCTCAGGTTCTGATGATCTTGACAGAATTTCCGACAGCAAAATCGGAATCTGGAAATGGAATTTATCCTCCAATAGATTTGAAGCAACCGATTTCTGGTATAAAAAAATCGGCTACAATATACCAGGAAAGGAACAATTCAGCTTTATAAAAGAGATTATTCACCCCCTGGATAAAATTACTTTTGAAGAAAAAATTAACAATTTCCTGACTAACCGGAATGAGAAGGAAGTTGAAATTGAGTTTCGTATTAAAACATCTAAAGGTACATGGTTCTGGTTATACCTCAATGGCAGGGTTACAAAAATAAAGAAAAACAAACCTGTTACGATTGAAGGTATTATACTTGATATAAATACACAGAAAAACCTGGAAGAGGAACTAAAATCAAGAACAGAAGAAATTGAAGCCCTCTATGAGGAATCTGAAGCTCAGAATGAAGAGATGGCTGCAATGATGGATGAACTGCAGAGAAATCAGGCTGAGCTCGAAGAAATAAACAGCAGACTGAAGATAAATGAATATAAGTATCGTACAATATTCAACAACGCCCCTTTTGGCATTATCCAGTCCGGATTTGACGGGTCTGTTCACAATGTTAATAAGGCTTTTACAGAAATATTCCGGTATGACTCCGAAGAGGATTTCATCAAAAGTCTGAACAACACACACAGCCTCTATAAAGATGAAAATGTACGTGATGAGACCCTGAAAAATATTGATTCAAAAAATACCCTATACCTGCCGGAACAGAAAGGGGTTAGAAAAGATGGAACAATTGCCATAGTTAATGTCTATTACAATAAAACAATTAATAAATATACAGGTGAGGAGTATCTTGTAACTTTTGTTGAAGATATAAGTGAGCTCCGTTCATCAATGTTTGAAAGGGATCTGTTTTTCAATTACTCAGGCGACCTCCTTGGAATTTTCGAGTTTAACGGTATAATTAGACAGGTAAATCCAGCCTGGACAGCAGCGCTGGGGTGGAGCATGAAAGAGCTGATTAACAGCAACAGAGACCTTATTATACATCCCGATGATCTCCCCAAAACACTCGAAGCAAGAGAGAGGCTCAATGAATCGGACAGGACGCTGATTATTACCAATAGATACAGACACATAAACGGCAGCTACCGGATAATCAGATGGAATGTAATTTCGTTCAAGGAAAGAGGGCTTATTTTTGTTTCCGGCAGAGATGAAACCGATAGAGTTGAGGCTGAACAGGAATTGAACCGTATGTGGGAACGGCTCGATATTGCCATCCGGAACGGAGTAATCGGATTATGGGATTACGACATCCCGGAGGACTCATTAACTGTTAATGAAGCAATGACAGATCTTCTCGGATTTGATATGCATATTCTCAGCAATGTTCAGCGTGAATGGGGTAAATATCTGCATCATGATGATCTGCCTCACTCCCTTAAGGCTATGGTAGACCATCTGAAAGGAAAAAAAGAATACTATGTTGATGAATACAGACTGAGACTCCCTGACGGAAACTACAGGTGGTTCCTCTCAAGAGGTAAAATATCGGAATATAATGACAATGGAAGCCCTGTCCGTGTTTCCGGATCTGTAACAGATATAACTGATCTGAAAGAGTCTGAAGAGAAACGTCTTAAACTTGAACAGAAGATGCAGCAGGCTCAGAAACTTGAAAGTCTGGGTATCCTTGCAGGGGGGATTGCACACGATTTCAACAACCTGCTTATGGGTGTGATAGGTAATACAGATATACTACTTTATGAGATGCCGGAAAATCTGAAGCTCCAGAGCAAACTCCTTGATATTAAAAAAGCCGCAAAACGCGCCAGTGAACTGACCAACCAGATGCTCGCCTATTCAGGAAGAGGAAAGTTTCTTGTTGAACCTATCAACCTCAATGAGCTGGTGCAGGAGATGAGCAGTTTTCTCGGGACTTCCATTTCTAAAAAAGTAGACCTCCTTTACTTTTTAAATAAAGATCTCCCTTTATTTGAGGGTGACGCCACTCAGGTAAGACAGGTTGTAATGAACATTATAGTTAATGCATCTGAATCTATAGGTAACAACAGGGGAGAGATTAAAATTTCCACATATGTCGAAGAAATTGATGGAACCTCAATGGAAAAACTGACTATCGGTAACGGGATCAGGCCGGGTAAATATATTGCGCTGGAAATATCTGATACAGGCTGCGGCATAGAACAGAAACAGATTAAACAGATATTTGATCCCTTTTTTACAACTAAATTTACCGGAAGAGGACTTGGCCTTGCTGCTGTTCTTGGAATTATAAAAGGACACCATGGCGCTCTTAAACTTCAAAGTGAGAAAGATAAGGGGACAACTTTTATTATATATCTTCCTGTTACATTCAAACCTGAAATAAAAATTGAGACTGTGGAAGAACCATCAGAGATAAAGAATAATACAGCAAAACTTCAGGTTCTGATAATTGATGATGAGGATTATATAAGAACCCTGGCAACAAGAATGCTTAAAATCGCCGGACATACATCCTTTACAGCTGCAAATGGGAAAGAGGGGATCCAGATATTTCAGGAAAAAAGCAGCATCCTTTCATGTGTGGTACTTGATCTCACAATGCCCGACCTTGATGGGGAGGAGGTGCTGAAAGAACTGCTTAAAATCAACCCGAATGTACCGGTTATAATAAGCAGCGGTTACAGCCCTGATGACATTACAAAAAGATTTAAAAAGAATGAAATTGCCGGATTTCTCCAGAAGCCTTACCAGTTATCGGAACTCCTTGATGCAATAGGCCAATCGATTAAATAGTATCTGCAGAGATTATCGCCCCTCGTTTTTAACTATTTTTGCCCAGGAGTCTTTAAGGGAAACAGTCCTGTTGAAAACCGGCCTCCCCGAAATTGAATCAGAATCAACACAGAAATAACCTGTTCTGTCAAACTGTACCTTATCGCCCGGTTTGAGGTTTAAAACATGAGGTTCAATCCAGCACTCCTTAACCTCTAAAGATTCAGGATTGATCAGATCTTTATAATCCTGACCCTCCGCAAGATCATCGGGATTTTCTTTAATAAAAAGATGTTCATAAAATCTCACTTCAGTTTTTAAAGCATGCTGCGCAGATACCCAGTGAATAGTACCCTTAACTTTACGGCCGTCATCGGACCAGCCTCTTTTTGTTGTAGGATCATAATTACAGTGAACCTCAACAACTTCACCATTTATATTTTTCACTATACCTGTACAGGTAAGATAATATGCATGCTTGAATCTCACTTCTGCTCCGGGTGATAAACGGAAAAACTTCTTCTGGGGATTCTCCATAAAATCGGATTTTTCTATCCAGAGTTCCCGTGAAAAAGGCATCTCCCTTACACCGGCAGATTCATCCTCCGGATTATTTACAGCTTCAACATACTCCACCTGATTTTCCGGATAATTATCTATTATCACTTTCAATGGATCGATGACAGCCATAACCCTGGGGGCTTTTTTATTCAGGTCCTCCCTTATGCAATGTTCAAGCATTGCAATATCTACCATGTTGTCGCTCCTGGCAACACCTATCCTCTCAGCAAAGTCCCTGATAGCTTCAGGGGTATATCCCCTTTTTCTGAGACCGCAGATTGTGGGCATCCTTGGATCATCCCAGCCGGTTACTATTTTTTTATTAACAAGCTCAAGAAGCTTCCTTTTACTCATAACTGTATATGTAAGATTAAGTCTTGCGAACTCAATCTGCTGAGGTTTATGTTCAACCTCCGTTTCATTTACTACCCAGTCGTAAAGGGGCCGGTTATTTTCAAACTCCAGGGTGCATATAGAGTGGGTAATTCCTTCAATAGAATCTGACAGGCAGTGGGTAAAATCGTACATGGGATAGATGAGCCACTTGTCACCGGTTCTGTGGTGATGAGCCCTCTGTATCCTGTAAATTACCGGGTCCCTCATTACAATATTCCCTGAAGCCATATCAATCTTGGCCCTGAGAGTTTTTGCACCATCAGCAAATTCACCGGCCCTCATCCGGGCAAAAAGATCAAGATTCTCCTCAACAGTCCGGTTTCTGTAGGGGCTCTCCTTGCCCGGTTTCGTAAGGGTTCCTCTATACTCCCTCATTTCATCAGGAGTAAGTTCGCAGACATAGGCTTTACCCTTTTTAATCAGCACACAGGCAAGTTCATAAAGTTTTTCAAAATAGTCCGAAGCATAGTAGAGCCTATCCTCCCAGTCAAACCCCAGCCATTTAATGTCAGCCATAATAGAATCAACATACTCGGTTTCCTCTTTAGAGGGGTTAGTGTCATCAAACCTTAGATTACAGGTCCCATTAAATTCATTTGCAAGGCCGAAATTAAGACAGATAGATTTGGCATGCCCAATATGAAGATAGCCGTTAGGTTCCGGGGGGAACCTGGTTGCAACAAGGCCGCTGTTTTTATTATTCCTTAAATCCTCTTTTATCCTTTCCTTGATAAAATTGCTTCTGGAATTTTCAGTTTCATTTACATTTACAGGTACTTCGCTCATATTATTACCCTGATAAAATTTTTATTAAAACAATACATATCGAATCAAAAGTCATTTCACCAGTCACTTTTTTATAATCAAGTAAATTATAGCAGTATTCATCTAATTTAGCATAATTTTAATAATGTCACCTGATAACAATATATTTTTATGGGTGTTGTCATTCCCGCGCAGGCGGGAATCTCATAACTCTTGATTTTTTCAGGAGATTCCGGCACTACGTTGACACTTCGGCCGGAATGACAGGCTTTACCCACAAAATTCTACCACTTCAATGTTATCCATTTTTTATAAAAAATTTTTTCCTTGCAATAAATCTTCCACCTTTAATATAGGAACTTCATCCAACCATGATATAATTAAAGGAGTCGCACATGAGAGTCAGATTCGCACCAAGCCCAACAGGATTTCTTCATATAGGAAACGCAAGAACAGCTGTAATAAACCACCTTATTGCTAAAAAACATAATGCAGATTTTTTAATCAGAATTGAAGATACAGACAAAGAGAGAAGCACAATTGAATCTGAAATTTCCATACTGGAAGATTTAAAATGGCTCGGTATTGAATGGACAGAAGGGCCCGACATGATAAAAGATTGTGGTCCCTACAGACAGTCCGAGAGATATGATATATACAGGGAATATACCGGAAAGCTTCTGGAAAGAGGAGCTGCATTCAAATGCTTCTGTACCAGGGAGGAAGTTGAGGAGGATAAGGAAAAGGCTGTAAAAGAGAACAGACCATTTCTTGACAGATGTCGTGATTTCACCCTGCAGCAGCAGGATAAACTTGCCTCAGAAGGGAAATCTTTTACTGTTAAGTTTAAAGTTCCTGAAAATGAAATAATCTCCTTTGACGATGGTATAAAAGGTACAGTTTCATTCAACAGCAGCCATATCGGCGGGGATTTCATTATTGTAAGGTCAGATGGTGATCCTGTTTACAATTATATTGTTATTATTGATGATACACTTATGCGTATTACCCATGTAGTACGCGGTGAAGACCATCTGTCAAATACTCCAAAGCAGATAATTATAGCAAAGGCTCTTGATCTTCCGGTTCCTGAATATTCCCACATGCCCCTTATAATGGGTAATGACAAAAAAAAGCTGAGCAAGCGCCACGGAATAACCTCAGTTGACCTTTACAGAAAAGAGGGATACCTCCCAGAAGCCCTTATGAATTATCTGGGACTTCTGGGTTGGGCCACAGAATCGGGTGATGAAATCCTTTCGCAGGATGAACTTATTAAACAGTTCGATATTTCAAAAATAGGGAAAAGCGCGGCAATTTTTGATTTTCAGAAATTTAAATGGATGAACAGCCATTATTTAAAGAGCAAGCCCCTTCCTGAGCTGGTTGAACTTTTCCGCCCCTATCTTGCAGAGGGGGGATTTAACATTGATGATATAGACAGTGATAAATTAAATACAATAGTTTCCGCACTTACAAAAAACTGCGAAATTCTTTCTGATATAAAAAACTTTGCAGGGATATTTTTAAATGATGTAAATATGCCGGATGAAGCTGCAGATGCACTCCTTAAGGAGGACTATTCAAAAGATATTATCAGAATCGCAATGAATATTTTCTCATCAATAGACAGGGAGAATATTTCACAGAGCCTGGCTGAAGGGATAAAAGCGCAATGTGAACATAAAGGGAAGAAGCTGTTTCACCCCATTAGAGCAATGGTAACAGGGAGACTCAGCGGGCCTGATCTGGATACTGCTCTGCCAGTTATAGGACATGAAAAAATTCAAAAACGGATTGAATACTGCTATAAAACATACTGTGAATAAAACAGGCTCTTTACGAATTTATGGGAGAAGTAATAATATTATTTTTTCACCGAATCTACCTGAGTCAGCCCCCTGTCCCCCAAAGGGGGCACGTATAAGTAAAATTTTGAGGAAGTTAATGAATTTAAAGTTTTAGAACACCTTCTTATGTTGTTGAACTTACATAAGATTTAAGTAACAATATTATGGTATCAAAAAAAAGAGTATTGGAATTCAAACCTTACGAATTAAAGATAAAGATATATTAAATGTTATTGAAATAGTTAAAGGAATGTAAAAAATAAAATTATCAGAGTGATAATAAATAACTCGTGCCCCCTTTGGGGGACAGGGGGGAAAGTATTTGAAAGGATTTACTTTTTACTCCAATATTCCGGAAAGAGTTTAAAATGATAAACAGTGAATGGGACCTGATCAAAAGAATTAAAAAAATTGCTGAAACAGGCAATCCCCTCCCCGGCCTTGTTAAAGGGATCGGGGATGATTGTGCTGTCTACAGAATATCTGAAAAAAAATATGGTCTTTTTTCAACAGATATAAGCGTTAATAATATACACTTCAACACCTCCTTCTGCTCATGGCGTGACATCGGATATAAAGTCATGGCAGCCAATATTTCCGATATACTTGCAATGGGGGGGAGCCCCATACTCGCACTATCAGCTCTGGTTATCCCTGACAGCATGGAAGATGAGGATATTGATGAATTATATCTGGGGATGACAGAATGTGCAGGGAAATTTAATACTGTAATTGCAGGTGGAGATATTTCCCGCGGCAGTGAACCGACAATCAGCATTTCTATTTACGGCGAAACAGAAAACCCGGTTTACAGAAGCGGGGCGCAAGCGGGTGATTATTTATATATAACCGGCGACACAGGCCGCTCAAGAGGGGGCCTGGAAATTATGCAGGAAAGACTCTCTCCTGATCAATTCCCCGGCCTCATAAAAAAACATCTTCGCCCCTCCCCTGCTGAAAATTATAAAACTGTAATTGACACCTTCACTCCAAATGCCATGATCGATATATCTGACGGGATAATTTCTGATATTAAACATATCTGTACTGAGAGCAATAAAGGATTTTACATCAATTGTGACTCTTTTCCTGTTCATGAAGAACTAAAAAATTATTGCAGAAGAAGAGGGAGAGACCATATTGAGTATGCCCTCTCAAGCGGAGAGGAGTATGAGCTCCTTTTTACTTCAGCTAAGATGATAGATAATATTGAAGGCATATCCCTTATAGGGGAAATTACTGATTGCGGCGAAGTTTATTTCCGATCAGGAAAGGAATGGGTCCCCATGATAAAGGGTTATGAGCATTTTAAAAATAAGGAAAAGTAAAATGAAAAAACTTGGTTTAATAATTCTTACAACACTGCTTTTAATTTCCTGCAAGTCGAATCCTCAATCTATTCCGGAAGGTGCATGGACATACGATCTGATTGTTAATGGCATTAAAGCCGGTACTGCTTTTGTTATTATTGATGAGACTGATGATTTATATATTACTAAAAATGAAATGTCTCTTAAAATGGGTACAATGGAAAATACAACCCTGCAGATAGTTACAGAAACAAAAGATTTTAAACCTGTAAAACTTGAGACATATAATACAATCAAAGACTCAGCATCGGGAATAAGCCAGAAAGTAAGCAGGATTGCTCTTTTTGAAGGGAATAGTATAAAGCTTGCCTCAGATGGTTATGAAACTGTTATCAATATGGAATCACCCTTTATACTCGATGGAAATTTCTTTTTTAAAGAGCTGATGAAATCAGGATTTAAAAAAGGAACCCGAATCGAAGCGCAGATATATGAACCCTCAGTTGAAATGGACAGCACTATACTTGTTATTGTAGATGTGGCAGGACGTGAAAAAGTTAAAATCGGGTCAGAGGAGCTGTACCTTATCCATGTCAAGCAGAGAGTTGAACAGCTCAAGATTGTTGACATGTACCTTAATGATGAAGGGGTAATGGAAAAAGCTGTAATTAAAATGCTCAACAATGTTTTTGAGCTGGTACGGGTACAATGAAACCGGGAACAGGTAACAGTCTCAAAAAAGCTGCTCTGATGATTATAGCGATTATTCTGCTGCAGAATCCTCTTATATCATTGCCGCCATCATCATTTATTGTTAAACCTGAGAACTTCTCAGCGGATCTCCTTAACCGTAAACAGATCACTTACACGATTACCTACAAAGACAGAGACTTTACACTCCCTGCCACAGCTAATCAGAAAATTATATCAGTTTCAAGAAATAATAATTCAACAGTAACAGAAATAATTTCAGGTGAAATACATCTTCGGTACAGTGGTGATCTGAAACAGCATCTGACAAACACACCCCTATTGAGAACTGATGATGCATTGATTAAAAAGAAAGCTATGGAATTCAAAAATTTATCGGATCCTGTAAATGCTGTTTCCCGGTTTGTCTACAATCATATTAAGAACAAAACAACCGGCATACCCCTTATACCTGCACCATTGATTATGAAAAACCGTACCGGGGATTGTACTGAACATGCTGTTTTGGCAGCAGCCATTTACCGCGAAGCGGGAATTCCGGCACGAGGTGTGACAGGGATGATTTTGGCAGATGAGTTTATGGGTGAAAAGAATATTTTTGTATATCACATGTGGCTTGAGGTTTATTATAACGGGAGATGGCATCTGGTTGACCCTACCCGGCCTGATTATACTAATTACAGCAGATATATAGCATTCGCTTACCATGATCTTAAGACTGAGGTGCCTCTGTCATTTCTAAACGCTATATCTGCTTTAAAGGGGCTGAAAGTTTCAATTAAATCTGTAAAATGAAATTGAGGTTGTTCCGTATTTTTTAAGGGAGGATCTTGAGAAACGAGAAATTTTTTCAGGAAGAATATTTCCGGAAAAATGCTGAACTGCTGCAATTGCATCATCTGCTAATATTCCGGAGTTTGAAATATTTTCCAGAATTCTGCTGTATTGATGAACTTCCTCCCCCGACTTTGCATAAGGCGGGTCAATAAAAACAATATGCGCCTTTATCCCTGATGCAGAAATCGATTTTAATGCAGACTCATAATCCATATTCAAGAGTACCGATTTTTCCGCAAGCCCTGCAGCATGGACAGTCTTCTTTATAAAGGTAAACCTCTCTTTATCTTTTTCACAGAATACAACAGAGGAACAATTTCTGCTTAATGCTTCCATCCCCATCTGCCCTGAACCGGAAAATAGATCTACAAAAAACTTCCCGTAGAGTCCCTCACCAAGCATAGAGAAGAGAGCACCCTTTACCTTCTGAGGTGTAACATCAGCATCAGAGAATTTTTTATTGTCAAAGGGGATTGCTCTGCCCCGCATGCTCCCCGCAATAATTCTGATGGTCCCTTTCAAATAACAGCCCTAATTAAGAGCCCGATTTAAATCATCAAGAAAAGTTTTAAGATCAAGTCCTGAATTAAATGCAATTTTTTCAATCGACTCCCCGCCGATACCTTTACACTTTGCGCAGTGAAGGTTGTAGCTGTTAAATACTTCCGCAACACTCTTTGACATTCTAAGAGCATCCGCTCCGTTTGTTTTTGCTGTAATTTTCATGATATTTATTTCCTGGTTAGTTTCAATTTTCACAATTTTATTAAATACAAAATACGAAAGGGGCCGGAATAATTCAATAATTTTCTTAACTTTAACGCTTTTCTTTCATTTACTACAGAATTTACTTGATAAAATTTTTTTCAATTTCTATATCCAGGATAGGATGCGGCAACCATTGCGCGGCCTCCTGCATACCATGATGCTATTGCCATATGGATGGCTGAAATTTCATCTTCTGCCTGTTCAACAACAATACTCAATTCTGTTGAATGTTTAGCAAAATATACCAGTACATTAGATATTCTTCGTAATTTTATTTCTGTTATCTTTTTCATTGGCTGGACTCCCTGGTGAAGTGTCCTTGATCTATTTAAGTTAATATTTCGATATTAACTTAAATAATTTTTTACAACTTTTTAATTTATAATGGATTAAATATATTATCGGATATAAGTACTCTGAGTAGGATTGATTTTTAATCTCGCTATTTCGTGGATCATTAATCAGATTATCTAAGACTATATCTTGTATCTTGCTAAACCGCTAATGAAACTTAGCGGTGTTTTTACGGCAGCTACGTTAAGACTTCTATAGGTTAAGTGCAGTTAGCCCGCTCTTCCTATATACATTAATAATTTAAAAAAAAATATGATGAACATGAATTGAATTCTATATATTTTGTAATTCAATAATCTCTTCAATTAATTCATCAATATTTGTATAAGGATTAAAATTGTAAACCGGTGTACCCACTGAATTTCCTTTCGCTTGATAATCTTTTATATTTTTAGCATTTGCCAATGCAGTATTCATCAATGATTTAGTTTTCATATATATATCTGTAGAAGCCTTCGTGTAAGAAATATATTTATTACTATTTAAATATGATATTATATTTTCACTTTTTTCAAAAGGTCTACTTGTATATTCATAATGAATCAATATCCAATATTCAAATGATATTGACGAAAAGGCTATTTTAATATTATTATTTCTTGCCATGTCGAAAGTTTCTGGATGCTTTGTGTAACCGTCTTTATCATAAACAACCCATGCAATATCATCTGGGAATTCTTTTTTACAATTTTTAGCTTCTTTTACTAATTCTTTGCCAGTATTTTTATTTGTATCAATTACTTTTACTTCGACTTTATCACCTTTAAATTTGCAACTCTTAATGAAAGATTTAAAATATGCACTTTCAGATTTATCTTTCATACCTTCGCAAATGATAAATAATCTTTTTTCAAGTCTTCTTGTGCCTGGTTTTTTTCGTTTCTTAGGCATTAAAATAATCCGTCTAATAAATCGTCTGTATTTGGTGAAGGCACTGCTTTAAATCTTCCATCAAGATAAAATTTTGAATATTTCGAATTATCTCTGATTAAATTTTTATCAAATTCATCCAAAGAAAATAATTCAGTTGAACCGTATTCAGTTTTATCCGTAAACCAAATTTGCTCTCTTTTTAATAACTGCAAATCTAGTACACATGTATCATGAGTTGATATTAATAATTGTGCATTATTTCTATTTATATTTGGATCTATAAATAGTTCTACTAGAAACTTATTTAATAAAGGATGTAAGCCACTGTTGAACTCATCAATAATCAATATATGACCATTTTTCAAGGCGTTTAAAACTTCACCAGCTATATCATACATTTTAATTGTACCAGTTGATTCTTCTTTTTCTAAGTTAAAATATTCTATTTCATTTGTGAGTTTCCCTTTATTAAAAACGGGATGGCCAAGATAGGGTTTGAATCTAAAGTCATCAATAATACGTTTCCGTTTTTCCTCAGGGACATTATCTGGAATTTTTAATTTTTCATAATCCTGCTTATCTTCAATTAGCTTAATATCAGCAACACTAAGATCAGCTGCCTTTAGCATTTTATACAATAAATTTTTAAAATTATCTTTATTATCCCTTAATTCTAAAGTTGTGCTATGGAAAGGTTTCAACGAAGAATCCATTCGTACATGTATATTAATTATATCACGGAAAAATCTATAAATTGGTTTTAATAAATCATTTGTAGAATTTGCTGCTACAGATAGCAATAATCTATTAGGTAATAAAAATGTCTCTATAGACTTTTTCTCGCCAGTAAAATAGTTCCCGTATTTTATCTCTTTATTTATTATTCGCTGGAACAAATTTGCTTTGCGCCCCTCAGGAAAAAAATTCATTTCTTCTTTTAATACTTCCTTTTCATTAAATTCAATAGCATAAATATATCTAATATTACTTATAATGAATTCGATTTCAAAACATATCGGTTGTGATAAATTATATTTGTCTAATTTAAATGGTTTATAAGAAGGAATTGTTTTATCTAAATCTAAACGATGAGAATTTAGAATAAAACCAATAAAGTCTAATAATGCCTTAATAATATTTGATTTACCGGAAGCGTTTGGACCATATATCGCACAGAAAGAATAAAGATTGTATTTGCCATTATCAACAGGAATAATTTTAACTTCATTAGTTGCTTTTTTTTTATTAGACAAAAAGCTTAAGCAGATTTCATCTTTAATTGATAAATAATTTCGAATTGTGAAGTCTATAATCATAATAAAACCCATTTAAAATCAATATTTGTGTAAAGCATACAGAATACAACATTAAAATATATAATGTGGCTTTTAAGTCAACAATTTTATTGAAAATTGAAAAAATTTTGATTGATCAATTTGTTTGCTGGTTGAAGGAAAATATTTGCTAAAATGGTAGCGGGGCAATTGCACACAACGTTCCCGGGGCGATCCGATGTTGTTATCTAAAGCGATATAGTCACCCTCAAGTCAAAAATTAAAAATCCCTTGGTTATGTGAAGGCACTTTTAATTTTTGACTTGAGGTGCAATTGATTACAAGCGTTTATAGTAAAATATTAGCTAATACGCTACCGATCTCTTGACACAAAACCGTTACCGATATCATGAGGTTGTTCCGCTCTGACTTTTACAGAAACAATGTAAATATTTTTAAATTATTTTTGATTTTTGTCTTGTTACAAAATAAATTAATCTAATTGAACACTGTTTAATAAAAATAAAGCGTCGAACAACCGATTGACATGGTTTGATGGGGATAATGAAGAATGAAAAACTTTCTTTCTAATTATGATGTTTATATCATATCAATTCTGGTCGTTGTAGTAACACTTTTTTCGACATATAAAAATACTAAATTTAGAGGCGTAATTAACAGGATATTTGCTTCCTTAGGCTTAATTATTCTGCTAACACTAGTTTCAGAATTACTTGGCTGGATAGTAGATAAATCAGAAATTAGTATTGGTGTTGAACTGAATATAATTGTAAATAGCATAATATATGCAGTAACACCATTCAATACTTTGCTGCTTACGATATACTTACATAGCATCATATTTACTTATACGAAATATACTAAAAAATGGTTAATATTCTTACTGCCAATAGCAATTAATTCTATTTTAACATTATCGAATCAATTCTCAAAATATTATTTCTATATAGATTCAAGTAATACATACCATCGAGGGAAAATATTCTATGTTATGATTGTAATAAGCTATACATACATAGCGATATTTTTATTTTATCTTTTACTAAACAGGACTAAGATCAAAAGGAACGATTTTAATTCATTTATTCTATTGTTAATATTCCCAATAATTGGAACAGCATTGCAAATTTCTTATTATGGTGTAGGAATTACATGGCCAATGTTTTGTATAACTTATCTGGGTATTCATCTTATTATTCAACAATCAATAATTACTAAAGATTACCTGACAGGAATCAGGAATCGTGGAAGTATCGATCAGGAAATAGAGAATCTGATATATAAAGCAAAAACTAAAAATAATGAATTTACCGGATTTATGTTTGATCTGGATAATTTTAAGGTTGTTAATGATGTATATGGGCATGATGAAGGAGATGAATTATTAAAGGAATTTTCAAAAATATTACTGAATACCTTTAGAAGGAACGAATGCGTAGGACGGCTTGGTGGTGATGAGTTTATGGTATTAGTAGATAATAGTGAACTGGTAAATATAGAAAATATTACAAACCGGTTGCAGCAGAATATAGAAGAGTTTAATGAAAAGAATAACAAGCCATGGAAAATTGAAGCAAGCTGTGGTGTATTGAAATATTCAATAAGCAATGAGATGGACAAACAGAAGTTTTATTCTTCAATTGATAAGTTGCTGTATATTGATAAAAAAAGAAGAAAAGAATCTAAACTGCAAAGTAATCAGACAATCGCTTCAATGTGATGGCGCTATTGCCACAGTTTGTGCTGCTCGCTATTGCTCGTTCTGAACCTTACCCGATAATATGGACAGAGAGTTAAGCAGAAAATATAAGTATGGAGGCTTAAAATGGGTAGGAGAAACAAGTACGATAAAGATTTCAAGCTGAACTCTATCAGGCTATGTGAAGAGAGCGGCAAGAATCAGCGAGACTTTGAGAAAGAGATGGGTATTGGTGGAGGTTGTATTAGCCATTGGAAACGTGAGCTCAACGAGTCTAAAGAACAAGCTTTCCCTGGAAATGGTACACCACGAGATCAAGAGGTCGCGCGTCTTAAGCGTGAAATAGAAATACTCAGGCAGGAACGTTATATATTAAAAAAGGCCGTGGGCATATTCTCAAAACCCACACGCAACGATATGAGTTCATAATGGAAAATTCGAAAACATATCCTGTGTGGAGAATGTGCCGAATGCTTGGGGTAAGTAAAAGTGGATATTACGCGTGGCTTAACGCACCAGAATCCAGACGAGCAGCCAAAAACAGAGAGTTGCTGGATCAGATAGTGCAGATATACGAAGAGTCAAATAGTCGATATGGCAGCCCCAAGATATTGTATCGATTGAAACAACGTGGTTATCAGTGCGGACATAACCGAATTGCGAGAATCATGCGAAAAAATGGAATTAAATCTAAAGTTGTGAAGAAATTTCGACCTAGGGGAAAGGTAATTGATAAAAAACATGCGTCACCCAATATTCTTAATATGCGTTTTCTATGGAACGCACTGAATCAGGCCTGGGCTACGGATATTACTTGTATTCCTACAAAAAAAGGTTGGGTTTATCTGTGTGTATTCCTTGACCTATGCAGCCGGGCAATTGTCGGTTGGTCAGTAGCAGAGCACAATGAAGACTGAACTGGTATTGGATGCGTTAAAGAAGGCGTATGATGCAAGAAAACCGGGTAAGGGTTTGATAATTCATTCAGATCAGGGTTCACAGTTTGGAAGTGATAATTTTCGTGATTATATAAAAGGATATGAATTTAATCAGAGCATGAGTCGTCGTGGGAATTGCTGGGATAATGCATGCGTTGAAAGTTTTTTCAGATTACTCAAAGTTGAAGAATTGAACGACTATAGTTTTCATAATATTGAAGAGGTTAGATTTAAGGTGTTCGGGTATATTGAGTATTTTTATAATCGACAACGTGTTATTTTAAACATTTCTAAGCACCTATTTTGAGGGTATTTTACAATATTATTTTTCCTTTATAATCAATTTTAGAAATCAATATGAATATATTTCCCTTTGACA